>ERZ791753.53-NODE-53-length-170125-cov-9.453331_pt1 | contig 170125 bp, 144 predicted proteins | sample MGYA00509951_ERZ791753 | MGnify/ENA primary metagenome ERZ791753 (study PRJEB30046, sample SAMN00792026) | human gut metagenome | study: EMG produced TPA metagenomics assembly of the A metagenome-wide association study of gut microbiota in type 2... | reverse complement strand
CATAAGCTTCGAAAGTGGCTTTGCAGCCCGGAGTTTCGGACAGGACCTTGGTGATGGCCGCGGTCAGGGTCGTCTTGCCGTGGTCAACGTGACCAATGGTACCAATGTTCACATGGGGTTTGGTTCTTTCAAATTTCTCTTTAGCCATTGTTATATCCTCCTAATGATCACAGGAATCAGTCCTGTGCAGTTCCTTTATTTTTAGCAATGATCGCTTCCGCGATATTTTTAGGAACTTCTTCGTAATGGTCTACTTCCATGGAGTAGTTGCCCCGGCCCTGAGTCTTGGAACGCAGGTCCGTTGCATACCCGAACATCTCGGACAGAGGAACGTAAGCCGTGATGACCTGTGCACCGCTTCTTGCTTCCATGCCTTCGATGCGGCCCCGGCGGGAGTTCAGGTCGCCGATGACGTCGCCCATGTACTCTTCGGGGATGGTGACTTCCACTTTCATGTACGGTTCCAGCAGAACAGGGTTTGCTTTCAGGGCACCATTCTTGAAGCCCATGGAACCGGCAATCTTAAATGCCATTTCAGAGGAGTCGACTTCGTGATAGGAACCGTCGAATACGGTGACACCGATATCCACCATGGGGTATCCAGCGATGACGCCATTTTCCATGGCTTCTTTGACACCGGCTTCCACAGGAGCGATGTATTCTTTAGGAATGGCGCCGCCGACGATTTTGTTTTCGAACTTGAAGCCTTCGCCAGCCTGCAGCGGAGTCAGTTTCAGCCAGCAATCGCCGTACTGCCCTTTACCGCCGGACTGCCGGACGAATTTGCCCTGGCTTTCCACTTCCTTGCGGATGGTTTCTCTGTAAGCTACCTGCGGGTTGCCCACAGTGCAGTCTACATGGAATTCTCTCTTCAGCCGGTCAACGATGATATCCAGATGAAGTTCGCCCATCCCAGAAATGATGGTCTGGGAAGATTCCGGATCTGTGCGGACACGGAAGGTAGGATCTTCTTCCGCCAGCTTGCCCAGTGCAATGCCCATCTTTTCCTGGTCGGCTTTGGTCTTGGGTTCGATGGCTACGGAGATAACCGGTTCCGGAAACACCATGGATTCCAGGATGATCGGAGCTTTTTCATCGCACAGGGTATCGCCGGTGCCAGTGTCTTTCAGACCTACGGCTGCTGCGATGTCCCCAGCATATACTTCAGTGATTTCCGTTCTGTGGTTGGAATGCATCCGCAGGATACGGCCGATCCGTTCTTTCTTGTCCTTGTTTGCGTTGTACACATAAGAACCAGCAGTCAGGGTGCCGGAGTAAACTCTGAAGAATGCCAAACGGCCTACATAGGGGTCAGTAGCGATCTTGAAGGCCAGTGCTGCGAAAGGAGCATTATCATCGGAAGGCCGTTCTTCTTCTTCCCCGGTTTCCGGATTGGTCCCTTTGATAGCGGGCACATCCACAGGAGACGGCATGTAGTCGATGATGGCATCCAGCAGCGGCTGTACGCCTTTGTTCTTGTAGGAAGAACCGCAGGTGACAGGGAAGAGTTTGCACTGGCAGGTCATCTTGCGGATGGCGCCTTTGATTTCTTCTTCCGTCAGGTCTTCCCCTTCCAGATATTTTTCCATCAGGTCATCGTCACTTTCAGCAACGGCTTCCAGCAGGATCTGGCGGTATTTCTGAGCCTGTTCTACATATTCTTCAGGGATGGGTTCGAATTCCTCGTCCTTGCCCAGCTTATCCCCGTAAATGACAGCCTGCATCTTCACCAGATCCACCAGGCCCACGAAGCTGTCTTCCGCACCCATAGGGATCTGGATGGCAACTGCATTGGCGCCCAGACGGTCTTTCATCATCTGGATCACGTTGAAGAAGTCGGCGCCCGTGGTATCCATCTTATTGACATAAGCGATACGGGGGACATTGTATTCTTCCGCCTGACGCCATACGGTTTCGGACTGGGGTTCAACACCGCCTTTGGCGCTGAATACAGCCACAGAGCCATCCAGGACACGCAGGGAACGTTCAACTTCTACAGTGAAGTCAACGTGCCCCGGGGTGTCGATGATGTTAATGGAATGGCCTTTCCAATGGCAAGTCGTAGCAGCGGAAGTAATCGTAATACCACGTTCTTGTTCCTGGACCATCCAGTCCATGGTAGCAGCGCCATCATGGACTTCACCGATCTTATGAGTCTTGCCGGTGTAGAACAGGATACGTTCCGTGGTCGTAGTTTTACCAGCATCGATGTGAGCCATGATGCCGATGTTTCTGATTTTATCTAAGGGAAACTCTCTACCCACGAATTACTCCTCCTTAAGGAATCTTACCAACGATAGTGAGCAAACGCTCTGTTTGCTTCAGCCATCTTATGCGTATCTTCACGTTTCTTGACGGCGGCGCCAGTATTGTTGGCAGCGTCCATCAATTCTCCGGCTACGCGTTCATACATGGTCTTTTCACCGCGCAGGCGGGAATAATTGACCAGCCACCGGATCCCCAGAGTGGTTTTCCGGTCAGCTCTGACTTCTACAGGCACCTGGTAGTTGGCGCCGCCCACCCGGCGGGCTTTGACTTCCAGGACAGGCATTACGTTCTTCATGGCAGCGTCGAACACTTCCATGGGATCCTTTCCAGTCTTGGAATGGATCAGGTCGAATGCATCGTATACGATACGCTCAGCAACACCTTTTTTGCCGTCGAGCATAATTTTGTTGATGAATCTGGTTAACAGTTTGGAACCATATACTGGATCCGGTAATACGTCTCTTTTGGTTACAGGACCTTTTCTCGGCATCTGTATTTCCTCCTTCGTTATTAAATCATTCTACAGCAGGCAGACTAATTATTTCTTAGCTGCTTTCGGGCGCTTAGCGCCATATTTGGAACGGCCCTGGTTGCGGTCAGCAACACCGGCGGTATCCAATGCGCCGCGAATGATGTGATAACGAACACCGGGAAGATCCTTGACTCTTCCGCCTCTGATCAGGACAACACTGTGTTCCTGCAGGTTATGGCCAATACCAGGAATGTAAGCAGTTACTTCAATACCATTGGTCAGACGGACACGAGCAACCTTCCGCAGAGCAGAGTTAGGTTTCTTCGGAGTGGTGGTGTACACTCTCGTGCAGACACCGCGTTTTTGCGGTGAATTTTTCAATGCTGGCGCCGTGGATTTTTGAGTAATAACTTGTCTACCTTTACGAACCAATTGGTTGATTGTAGGCATTCCGGCACCTCCTTTCTCGCGAATAAGATTTAATGATTATGAAGATCCGCCGTTTCCAGCAGATTCTACCGGGTTTTGAGCACAGCGGCGACGGATGCTCCCACGTGGATGCCGCAGGCCTTGCCAAGTTCCTGCATGGTGGGCACTGTTTCAACGGTGATGCCTTTGGCTCCGCACAGGTCCTTTACAGGTCCTGTAACATGTTCATCCGCATCCTGGGCGATCAGGACTCCTGCGGCCTGATCCCGGGCAATGGCCTTTTGGGACTGCTTCACACCGACAACAACCGGCGAACCGTTCTTTACGTCTGCGAGAAACATCTGACACCTCCAAAAGACATACTACCCCTCTGTGACACTGTGGTATTGTAACATTCCTGACAGCTGATGTCAATATTTTTTTGGGGATTTTTTCGGTTTTTCCCCGCATTTTATGCGCTTCTTTCTTTACACAGTTCCACGTGTTTCTTTTGGTTTAAACCAGGAGAAAAATCCTTGCCTTCCAGGCACTGGTACTGCAGTAAAGCGGGAAAATTTTCTCGTTTTTGCGGTCAATTATGCAGGAAGGAATGCATTTTTCATGCAAGATTTCACATATTTTTTACAAAAAAAAGACCTGCTCCCGAAAGCAGGTCTTTTCCAAACGCCGCTGACCGTTGACAGCTGGCTGCTGACTTTTTATCTCTTATACCCCGGCGTATTGTTGATCAAGGCGATGAATACCAAATCCTCTTTGCCGGTATTCTTCAGCCCATGGGTACCGCCGTCCTCACAGAAGGTCACATCTCCAGCCTTCACCGTAAGCTTCTTGTCTTCGTCGGTGTATTCCCCTTCGCCTTTGAGCAGGTAGTAGGTCTCGTTGTTCCCCAAGTGCTGGTGGACCGGCACTGCGCACCCCGGATGCAGGGTGATCTGGGCAAATAGATCATTGGTTCCCTGGAATACGGACGGATCTACCAGGATCTCTTTTTCAATGGTTCCGGTTCCCGGATTGTTGACCAACTGTTTCTGTTTTGTCGTAAACACTGCCATGGATAACTCCTCCTTCACAGTTCTCTGCCTGTATTATAGCCAAAATTCCCTGTTTTCTCAACGTTTCCCCTTCCGTTTGTCCTGGACCATCTTCTTGCTGGTCTTGTAAACCTTGGCCAGACCGGACACCAGGAGGATCCCCATGGCGATGGCGGTAGCGTCCAGCGCCGCGGATACGAAAGTGTGCATGCCCATGCTGTAGGCATTGAGCATGGTATAGTTCATAGCCCGGTAAAGAGGCAGTCCCGGTACCAGAGGAATGATCCCCGGAATGGAAAAAATAGGGACCGGCTGCCGGTACCAGCGGGCAAAGATCTCGCTGCAGATGGACAAGGCCACCGTCCCGGCAAAGTTGCTGAGCATGGAGCTGAGTCCAAACCCGCTGAGGAGGACGATGTAGACCCCAAAGCCCACCATGCCCACGAAGCCGGCTTTATACAGGCAGCTTTCCGGACACTTGAACAATTTGCCGAAAGCCACTGTAGCGAAAAAAGAAAATATGGTTTTGATGAAAATGGTTGCTGCCAGCGGCATAGGAGCCTCCTACATGTACAGTACGCCCAGGACGGTAGCAATACCAATGGCCACTCCGCCTACCAAGAAAATGGCCTCCCCGGCCCTGCAGGTCCCGCTGAGCAGATCCCCGGCCATGAAATCCCGAATGCCGTTGGTAAACGCCATCCCCGGAAGATAAGGCATGACCCCTCCGGCAATGGCCAGTTCCATCACCAGATCAGGACAGGCCATGCGGAAGAGGACCACGGTGAGACAGATGATGGCTCCGGCCATAGTAGTCTCCCAGAAGCTGCTGGGCCGGAAAGGTGCAACGGCTTTGACAAAGGCCATGGAAAGCAGCGAGCCCAGGAAAGCTGCAGCGAATTCCAGGGCTCCGCCCCCCAGCACCACTGCAAAGAATCCTCCGGCCAGGCCGGACCAAAAGATTTCTTCCCGAGCTGGCCGGGGTTTACGCATGGTTTTTTCCTCCAGGATGGCCATCGTATCCTGGAAGCTTTTTCCCCATGCAGGCATATGGAAGCTCATGTCATTGACTTCACTGATCAAGGTCAGGTCCGTCCCCCGGTGTGTCACTCGGTACATCAGGCTGGCTCCCTCCATGGTTTCTTCCCCGATCATGATCAGAGAGGGAGTACAGAAGGCTGCAATGGTGTTCATGCCCCCTTCATGGCAGATCCGCAGCATGGTATCTTCCACCCGGTAGGTCTCCGCTCCGCTGACCAGCAGGATTTTCCCTGCCGTCAGGGCGATTTTCAGCACCTGTTCCTTGGTCATGGACGCTAAGGTACTCTTCGTCATGGTTTCTCCTTTATTCTGCGAACAGCGCCGCCACCGCAGCCCGGAACCGATTGGCCCCTCCCATGGAGGGATGGGGCACCGCCGCACAGGGCACCCCATATTTTTCCAGGGTCCCGGCGCTTTTCCGGCCAATGGCAATGACCTGGATTCCTGGAACCAGTTCCAGCAGCATCCTGGCATAGCAGATCCCCTGATCCAGTTCCGGGCCGGTGGGTGTCCGGTTGGTCAGGATCCCGGCAGATTTGTACGGATGGAAGGGAAAAATATTCCAAAGCAAGGTCTGGAAAGGTGCCAGTCCCTGCCGGGCCAGTTCCCCCCACATAATGGTAGCGGTGGGCTCGTTGAAGCCCTGTTCCTTCTGCTTGCGGTTCAGCAGGGGGCTTTCGGGGTTGCTGGTCCTCCGGTAATCCCAGCCTTCTCCCAGGACCACTTCCGGCCGTACCGTAGGATGATGGCCCAGGAGGATCCGTTCACTGGTCATGGCCATGCCGGAAAAATGCCCTCCCTGATATCCCAGCCCTTCTGCAATGAACAGGAACCGGGCTTTCTGCCGGAGCTGGAGATACCGGCGGAAATTGGCCGAACGGATCACCGGGGCTTCGGGTCCGATATCACAGGAGGGATCATATTCCCCCCAGGGATTGAAACAGCCGTCCCCATGGAACTGCTGCAGTGCCTGTAAAAATCCATCTATGGTCATTCCAATGACTCCATCAGTTTCTCCCATTTGTCCATGAGACCGTCCAGGATCTTGCTCTGCTCCGCATATTCTTCCGCCAGTTTCGTACTGGTCTCCAGATCCTGCTGGTTGGCCGGATCGGCAATCTTATCACTGAGCACTTTCTGGAGGGCCTCATATTCCCGGATCTTCAGCTCCACTTGGGGAAGCAGTTTCTGGGCTTCCGCCGGACTGTAGGGCTTCTTTTCCGGTTTCTTTTCCATTTTTTTCTCCGGCTGGGCCGTTTGTGGCGCCGCCGCTGCCGGCGTCGCCTTAGCCGCCGGCTCCTTCTCCTTCCGGAGGGTCTCCGGCGCCGCTTCCTGGCTCCGGTTCTTATCCCGTTCCTCCAGGTAGAAGTCGTAGTTCCCCTTATAATCGGTCACATGGCCGTCTTCTACCGCCCAGATCCGTCCAGCCACCTCGTTCACCAGGTACCGGTCGTGGCTCACCAGGAGCACGGTGCCGTCAAAGGTTTCCAAGGCCGTTTCCACAGCTTCCTTGGCCGCAATATCCAAATGGTTGGTGGGTTCGTCCAACAGCAGGCAGTTGGCACCGTCCAGCACCAGTTTCAGCAGCACCAGCCGAGCCTTCTGTCCCCCGGACAAGGTCCCGATGACCTTGAAAACATCTTCTCCATGGAACATCATGCTGCCCAGGAGACGGCGGGTCTGTTCGTCGGTGAGCCCATATTCCGTCAGGAAGTTCTCCATGATGGTCTGGTTCTCGTCCAGCCGCTCGTAACTCTGGGAGAAATATCCGATCTTCACCCGGTTCCCGATCCGTGCCTCTCCTTTGAGAGGCGGCAGTTCCTGGAGGATGGTCTTCAGCAGGGTGGATTTCCCGCAGCCGTTGGGCCCGATGATGGCCACCTTTTCTCCCCGGCGGAGGGTCAGGTCCACATCTTGGAGCAAAAGATGCTGGGAATATCCTACGTCCAGATGTTCCAGTATGATGACTTTTTCCGCACATTCTGCCGCATGGGGCAGCCGCAGCTGGAATTCTTCCTCCTGGACCGGTGCATCGATCCGTTCCAGCCGGTCCAGCTGGGACTGTCGGCCTCTGGCCATCTTACTCTTGATGCCCGCCTTGAACCGGCGGATGTAGGCTTCCTGTCGGGCGATATATTCCTGCTGTGCCTCATAGGCACGGGTCTGGGTCAGCACCTGGATTTCCTTCTGTTCCAGGTATCGGGAATAGTTCCCCTTGAACCGGTGGAGAGTACCCCCTTCCATTTCCAGGATCTCTTCCACCACATTGTCCAGGAAGGCCCGGTCATGGGAAATCACCAGCACCCCGCCCCGGAATTCCCGGAGATAATTTTCCAGCCATTCGCTCATGACGATATCCAGGTGGTTGGTGGGTTCGTCCAGGATCAGCAGATCCGGAGAATTCACCAGAGCCGCCACCAGCTGGAGACGTGTCTTCTGCCCTCCGGACAGTTTATCCGCCCGCCACTGCCAGGTTTCTTCCGGATATCCCAGGCCGATCAGCACCCGTTTGATATTGTTTTCATAGTGGTATCCATCCAGATGGGCATACCGGCTTTCCGTCCTGGCATATTGGTCCAGGATTCCCTGGAGTTCCTCCCCCTGGGCCCGTCCGCTGGCTTCTTCCAGCTGCCGCATCTTTTCCCGGAGATTCAGGATATCCGGGCAGGCATGCTGCATGAACTGCCAAACGGTTTCCTCCCGGAAATCATCGAAGCCCTGTTCCACATAGCCCAGCCGCAGATCCCCGGCAAACTTTACAGAACCCCCATCGGCAAAATCCGGATCCAGGAGGCACCGGAGCAGAGTGGTCTTGCCGCTGCCGTTGACTCCCACCAGCCCCACTTTTTCACCTTGTCTGACCGTAAAACTTACATTCTGAAAAATATCGTGGACGCCGAAACTTTTTTTCAGTCCGTCCACGGTCACTAAAATATCCATACTGCTTATTTTTCGTATCCTTTGGGATGCCCTTCATGCCACCGCCAAGCCGTCGCCACGATTTCCTCGATATTGCTGTGGCAGGGTTCCCAATGGAGCTCCTTCTTGATTTTTTCAGAAGAAGCGATCAGTTTTGCCGGATCTCCGGCCCGCCGGGCTTCTTCCTTCACGGTAAAGTTCCGTCCGGTGACTTTTTTCACCGTTTCGATGATTTCCCGGACCGAGAAACCATTCTCCGTCCCCAGGTTGTAGGTCCGGCAGCCGCCGCCTTGCTGGAGATGGTCCATGGCCAGCACATGGGCACTGGCCAAATCCTTCACATGGATATAATCCCGCAGGCAGGTGCCGTCCGGGGTAGGATAGTCCGTACCGAAGATGGAAACGCTTTCCCGCTGGCCCAGAGCCGCCTGGAGGATCAGCGGGATCAGATGGGTTTCCGGACGGTGATCCTCCCCGATGTTTCCCAAAAGGGAAGCACCGGCTGCATTGAAATACCGGAGAGCCACATACCGGAGCCCGTAGGCACGGCTGTAATCCGCCATCATCTTTTCGATCATCAGCTTGGTCCGGCCGTACACATTGGTGGGCTGGAGGGGCATATCTTCCGTAATGGGCACCTGTTCCGGTTCCCCGTAGACTGCAGCCGTGGAAGAGAATACCAGCTGCTCCACGCCGGATTCCCGCATGGCATCCAGGAGGCCCAGAGTCCCTGCCACATTGTTATAATAATATTTTCCCGGGTTCACCATGGATTCTCCCACCTGGCTGCTGGCGGCAAAATGGAGCACGCCGTCGATCTCATATTCCCCCAGGATATGCTTCAGGAAATTGAAGTCATGGATATCTCCTTCGATCAGCTGGACCTTGTCCGACACCGCGTCCACATGGCCCGTGCTGAAATTGTCATAGACAATGGGGGTATACCCGTTGGCCGTCAGTTCTTCCACCACATGAGAGCCGATATAACCGGCTCCTCCCGTTACCAATACATTCATCCGCTTGCTTCCTCCTATGCCTGTTCTCCGCCGATCAGTTCCAGCATTTCCCGGGTCTTCTGCTTCAACAGATCCTTGTCCCCCCGGGTTTCTACATTCAGCCGCACTACCGGTTCCGTATTGGATTTCCGGAGATTGAAGCGCCATTCATCGTAGACCACGCTGAGTCCGTCCATCCGATCCTGGATGCCGGAGCGGAAATGGCTGGACAGCCGTTCCAGCACCGCATCCGCATCTGCCACTTTTAGATTGATCTCCCCGCTGCAGGGATATTCGCTGATCCGGGCGTCCACCATCTGGGACAGGGTCATCCCGGAAGTGGAAATCAGGGAAATCAAGAGCAGCCAGGGGATCATCCCGCTGTCACAGTAGGAAAAATCCCGGAAATAATGGTGGGCGCTCATTTCTCCTCCGTAGAGGACGCCCTGTTTCCGCATACATTCCTTGATGAAGGCATGGCCGCTCTTGCAGCGGACCGGCTGTCCGTCATACCGGGCAATGATTTCTTCCGTATTCCAGGTCAACCGGGGATCATAGAGAATCTTGCTGCCAGGATGTTTCTGGAGGAAATACTGGGCAAATAGGCCCACCAGATAATACCCTTCGATGAACCGGCCGTTTTCATCAAAGAAGAAGCAGCGGTCGAAGTCCCCATCCCAGGCAATGCCCAGATCCGACCCGTTTTTCTTCACCGCTTCTGAAGTGGCAGCCCGGTTCCCCGGCAGGAGAGGATTGGGGACCCCATTGGGGAAGTTCCCGTCCGGTGTATCGTTGATCAGGATGAACTGGCAGGGCAAATGTTTGGCCAATTCTTTCACAATGGGTCCAGCCCCCCCGTTCCCCGGATTGGCTACGATCTTAAGGGGCAGCAGGCTCTTCACATTGATATAGGAAAGGAGATGTTCCACATAGCTGGGGACGATATCCACCATCTCATAGGTTCCCCGTTCCGCTGCCTTGGGCACCCGTGTCTCAAAATCTTCTGCCGCTACCAATTTTGCCAGATCCTGGAGGCCTGTATCCGCCGAAATGGGCCTGGCTCCGGAACGGACCAGCTTCATGCCGTTGTAATCTTTGGGATTGTGGCTGGCCGTAATCATCATGCCCCCATCCGTTTTCAGATGGGCCGTGGCAAAATACATCATCTCCGTCCCACACTGGCCCAAATCCAGCACAACAGCTCCCCCATCCTGCATGCCTGCTACAGCAGCCTTGCTGAGTGCCGGCCCGCTGAGCCGGATATCATGGCCTACCACCAGCTTTTTGGCTTTGAGCTTCCAGGCCAGGGCTCGTCCCAGCCGGTAGGCCAGATCTTCATTCACTTCTTCCGGGACGATGCCCCGGATGTCATAAGCTTTAAACGCTTTCGTACTGATCACAATGGTTCCTCCCATAGGTTAATCTTTTTCATCCAGGAGCGCCAGATTTTCCATGGGCAGCAGATCCTGGGCTTTGGCCAAGGGGCCCCGCAGCCCGCTGCGGTTCAGGATGGACATATTGCCATTTTTGAGGACAATATCCGTCCGGGCCAGTTCCCGGAGTACGAATCCCAGCGCCACCACAAAATTCAGCCGGTCTTTTTCTTCCAATGTAAAAGCTGCATAATCTGTCTTGGTGGTCAACAGGTTCTGCAGGAACAGGATCTGTTCCCGCTGTTCGTTTTTCAGGGTCTCCATGGTTTTATACACATGGCGCACCACTTCCAGCAGCCGTTCTCCCCGGGCTTCCGCATCTGCCAGGAGCAGAGACTGGGTATCCGTATCCGTCTTGAACTTCACCGCCTCGTCCTTGGTCATTTTGGAACCGTCCTTGTCGGAAAAATATCCAGGACGCAGCACTTTCGGGAAACACATGATGGATTCCAGTACACTCATCTCATCCAAAGCAGTGACTTCCGATGTATATAGGGGCTGGTCCATGATTTTTTCCATGACCAGTTTGGCCTCATCCCGCTCCAGCTCGGACTGGCTGTAGGAACTGGCCGCACCGCCCTGGAGGGCTACCACCGTCAGCATGCCAGTGCCTTCTGTATCCAGTTTTTTCTCCTGGATCCGCTCCACCACCCGGCGGATCCGTTTCAGTTTCCGCACATCCTGGGGCAGCATGTGGAGATTCTTGTGGCTCTTATACGTATAATGGCCTGGCAGATTCTCGATTTTATCCAAGATGGCAAAGACCTTGTCATAACAGCCCCAGACAAGGAGCTTCAGATGCCCCAGGTTCTCCACTTCCGGAGTCAGCCGTTCCAGGGTCTTATAGAATTTGAAACGTTCCTCATTATACCTTTCAATGGCATTCTTCACCATATTTTCAGAGCTGGTGGCACTTCTGTACAATTGCAGTCCGGCAGCCCCGATCCCGGCGGCCGCCCATACAACAAGCGGTATTGGCATGACAGTTCCCTCCCTTCCCGCACTGTACCCACAGCGGATACAACATAACTCTACAAATTATAGCCTGATTCCTCACGTTAGTCAAAACGAAAAGCCGTTGAAACACTTTCCTTTCCGTTGTACAATGAGAAGATAGAATCAAAGAGGAGGAACATCCATGAAAAAATTCCTGGCCCTGGCCACCCTGCTTGTTGTCCTTCTGGCACTGCCTCTGACGGCAGGCGCAGAACGCAGCGGCTGGAAGAGCAATACCTTTCCTTTCAAGAATGTCAAAGTCGTTTATCTCAAAGATCTCAGCCGGCAGGATACGGACTTCCGAAAAGCCCATCCCGCCTTTATCCGAGATGACGATGCAGTCCGCAAGACCCTGCTGACCCTCCAGCGGGACTTCAAAAAAGAAGGTGTCACCGTGTACAGCAATCCAGTGATGCTGCCGGACAAAAAACTCCGGAACACCATCACCCTGCAGGTACAGGTGAACCCGGTAGGCATCGAGACGGCTGATGGCACCGAACCCGCTCCCCGGAAAGGGAACAAGCTGGCCAAAGGAGAAACCGCCTATGCCAGCGTCACCTTCCTGGCCACTAAGAACGGCCAGCCCATCTACCAGGTCACCGATGACCGGACCAGCACAGAGTATGATTCCGATGCCCTGCTGGCTGCCATCATCCGGACCGCTGCCGATGAAATGACGAAGAATGCGAAGAAATGATGAAAAGGCACCGCGTTTGCGGTGCCTTTTTTGTCGCGGGCCTTGGTAGAGGCCAAAGATCCCATTTCGCAGATTCCTGCCGATTTCCTCTTATCATCCTATAGAAAAAGGACAAGCGACTTAGACGTCCAGGCTCGCGACCCATGGCCCGCGACCCGCGACCGGGGATGTGAATTTTCACACCCCCTCTTTCTGCCCAAAAAGCCACTCCTTGGCCGGAGTGATATCGTAAGCGTGCTGCCAGGTGCTCCGGTGGCTGCCTCCCTGGTACAGCAGGTAATAGGCATGGACTCCGGGCTGGATCATCTGTTCCGCCAGCTGGTCCACTTGGGCTTCCGGAGCATCCTGGGCGACGGTGCCTCGGCTCACCTTGTCTCCCGCAGCGTCCAGCTGGGCCATGATGGTGTCCATGGAAGGCTTGGCCCCTGGGTCACCGGCTGCCGCCACCGCCCAGATGTTCTGCAGGGCCAGAGGGGCCGTCACCCTGGGATCCCATTTGCCCGCCACCAGATAGGACCCGGCAAAGAACTGCGGATACTTCACATCCATGGCGATGGAAGTCATACAGCCCATGGATTGCCCGGTATTGTAGATCCGTTTGGTGTCAATGGGATACTGGCTGGCTAAACTTTCCACCAGATGGATGGTCCGGTCCAGTTCTGGCCCGTACTGATACTTGTCATCCACGATCACCGTATCGTACTGAGGTGCCAGCACAAAGCAGGGATGTTCCTCCTGCCATCTCGGTTCCACCCAGGTCACGGCGCCCCGGCCCTGGCTCAAAGTCGCTTTCACTTCTGGAGAGACGGTTCCAGCATCATGCATGAAGAGTACCAGAGGATAGGTCTTCCCCTTTTCCAGGTTTTCCGGTACGTACAAGTTATACTGGAGCGTTTTCCCATCACTATCCGTAAAGGTGTGCTGGGTGAATTTCTCGATCAGCAGCTGCCGGGTATGGGTACTTTTCATCTCCGGCTCTCCTCCGTAGATCCGTCCCTGGACAGTTTCCACCCTTCCCTTCTGGCTGATGGATGCCGTAACCGGTACCAAGGGCTGAGGATTCCCGTGGCTTCCCAGCTGGGGCCCTCCCACCCCGATGGGAGCCTTATGTTTGTCTTCTGGATGGGGATCCGCCATCTGGTCAGACAGGGGCAGGGGGATCAGTTCCACCTGGACGTACCGTCCTTTTTCCGCAGCCTTCCCATAGGGCTCAGCTGTGACAAAAGCCTTTGCCACCGTCCGTCCCGGCACGGCATAATCCGCTGCCGCCACCGAGGACCCTAAAAGATCCGCGTCGTACCGGAGCTGGACAGCTGCCAGCTTTTCCCCATCTCCATATACCCGGGAGATGGCTTCCACATCTTCCACATGCCCGGCAGCAAAAGCCCCCGCAGAAAAACAACAGGCGGCCAGCAACCCGGTCCCCAGGCACAGTTTCCATTTCACCATGATCTGCCTCCTTGTTAGATAATACTAACTATTGTAATGGACCAAAGTGAAAGGAAGATGAATGGACGCGAAGAGCCCATACCATAGAGGCTCCCTGACACAAGGCCAGGACCAACAGCAGATGGAAAGCCCAAGCCGTCCCCTGGCTGGTTCCGGCAGCCAGCTCCTGTCCCCGCTGTCCAGCAGCTACCAAAGCCGCACAGACCGATGTCCCTACAGCCCCAGCCAGCTGCTGGAGGGTATTGCACACGGCATTGCCATCTGGCTGCATTTCTTCCGGCAGACTCTCCAGGGCATAGGTCAGGATATTCCCCGCCGACAGCCCCTGTCCCAGGGTGAACACCGCATAAATGGCTGTAAACCCGGTGATTCCCGCCTTTCCCAAGGCAAACTGATAAAACAGGAAACTGAGGACAATGGCACTGCTGCCTAGGAGCAGGGGTTTCCGGGCCCCCAGCTGGTCATAGAGCCGGCCGCTGACAGGGGCCAGTGCCGCCCCTACCAAACAGCCAGGAAGCAGGATGCAGCCGGCGGCAAAGGGATCAGCGCCCAGGACCAGCTGGGCATAGTTGGGCAGCAGGAAGCCTACCCCCAGACATAGGAATTGGACCAGGAGCAGTCCCAACACCGCCCCGTCAAAAGCCGGCACCCGGAACACTTGGAGATTGAGCAAAGGGGTGGATCCGGCCTTTTGGAGCCGTTTTTCCTGCCGGGCGAAGATGGTCAGGGCCAGGACCAGCAGACCTCCCAGCCCCAAAAGAGGGCCTGCCGGCAGCCCGGAGGCATAGCTGCACAAAAGGAGCAGACAGGTAAACGCCAATCCCAGGCAGCCCAAGCCAAAGCTGTCAAATGGACGGGGCCCCCAAGCTGAAGACTGGCGGATGGCATAGAGCCCGATGCCCAGAGAAAACAGCAGCCCGGGCACCAGCGCAGCGAAGATCATCCTCCAGCCGAATTGGCCGATGATCCAGCCTCCCAAAGAAGGGCCTACAGCTGGAGCCAGGGCGCATACCAGCATGGCCGCTCCCATCATGGTGCCGATTTTGTCCAAGGGAGCCTGTTCCAGCACCAAGTTGAACATCAGCGGCAGTCCGATCCCCGTACCGGCTCCCTGAAGCAGCCGTCCCAAGAGGAGCAGGAAGAAGTTCCCTGCCATTCCATCCAGGATTGTTCCCGTAAGGAATAGCAGATTCCCGGCCACGAACAGCCTTTTCAGGGGGAACCGCTGCTTCAGGTAGCTGGAAGTAGGGATCACGGTGGCCAGCACCAGCAGATATCCGGTGGTCAGCCACTGGACCGTAGAGGTCCCCACAGAAAACTCTTCCATCAAGGTAGGAAAAGTTACATTCATGGCCGTTTCAATGACCACGCCGGTAAAGGACAGAAGTCCCGCGGCTAATATGGACAGAAACAGCCGGGCATCTGCCCGGCGCACAAAAACAGGATTTTCGTTTTCCAACAGTTTCACCTTCAGACACAAAAATACGTTCTGAAAGTACATAGTAGAAAAAATTTCCGAAAATGTCAAGAAGGGGGCTGCTGCTCACGCAGCAGTCCCCTTCTCTTACTTCAAATAGGTCTGATAGAACTGATCGATTTTGTCAAACGGAATCTTGTCCAGCTGATCGTACAGGTCTGTGTGGGTGGCCCCCGGCACGATCACCAGTTCCTTGTTGCTGCCTTTCAGTTTCTTGAAGGCATCTTCGCTGAAATACCGGGAATGGGCCTTTTCTCCGGCAATCACCATCACCGCACTCTGGATCTCGCTGCTCCGCTGGAGGAAGGGCAGGTTGATGAAGGACAGGGCAAGGGTCTTGTTCCAGCCTCCCACGGAATTCACGGACCGGGAATGGAAGCCCCGTTTGGTTTCATAGTAGGCAGTGTACTGTTTGATGAATTCCGGGGTGTCCGGCTTCAGTTCTTCCGGTTTCAGGTTGGCACCGGCCCGGACAAAGGTATTGTTTTTGTAGTCTTCCGTCCGCTGGGCGTTCATGATTTCCAGCTTCTGATGACGCTGTTCCGGGCTGTCTTCCTTGTCGTAATATACTCATTGGCCAGTACCCGGGTCATATCGTACATGGTGGAGCTTACGGTAGCCTTCACCCGGGTATCCATGGCCGCATCGTTGATGGCAATGCCCCCGGAGCCGCAGATCCCCAGGATTCCCAGTTTGTTGGCATCCACGTCCTTCTGGTTGGCCAAGAAATCGATGGCCGCAGAAAAGTCTTCCGTGTTGATGTCCGGAGAAGCCACGTTCCTCACATTGCCACCGCTTTCCCCCGTGAAGGAAGGATCAAAAGCCAGGGTGATGTACCCCCGTTCCGCCAGCTGCTGGGCATAGAGTCCGGAAGCCTGTTCCTTCACAGCCCCGAAAGGACCGCTCACGGCGATGGCCGCCCGTTTTTCCCCGGCTTTCATCCCTTTGGGAGTGTAGAGATCGGCGGCCAGGGTGATCCCGTACCGGTTGTGGAAGGTCACCTTCTGGTGATCCACCTTGTCGCTTTTGGAGAATACCTTGTCCCATTCCTGGGTCAGATGGAGTTTTTCCGTCCTGACCCCCGGGCTCAGCATTTCGCTGGCCGGTTTTGCCGTTTGTGCAGCTGCCATGGCTTCTCTGCCTCCTCCCATCTGCAGCAGGCTGGTACCCAGTACTGCCGTCATCAAGGCCATTTTTACTTTATTTTTGATTTTCATGGATTTGCTCCTTTTCCAGATGTTGATCCGCTTTTTTGTACAGCTTCAGTATATCTTTATCTTCTTTCCATGTGAAATTCTTTATTTAAATCATAGTTAATGCATTTTTCGTATAATATGATAGGAAAAAGGAGGGGATGCCATGGACAAGGGGGTGCTGCACGTTCTGTGCAGCACCCCCTGTTTCTCATCCTCTTATTTCACTTCTTTGAACACACTTTTGGACTGGCCGCAGAGAGGACAGATCCAGTCGTCGCTTTCACTGTTGATATCCCCTTCGTATTCATACCCGCATACCGGGCACACATACACCTTTTGGGCCGTTCCCTGTTTCTCTTCCTGGGGATACCGGGCCAGGATTTCCGCCATCAGTTTCCCATGGTGGCCTTCCTGTTTGGCGAACACTTCCATTTCGTCAGCGGCTTCGGCAAAACCGGCAGCCCGCACCTTGTCCGCCATGGCCTTCACCTGGGCTTCCCCATTGGTTTCCGCCTTCTGGAGGGTTTTCACCAGACCCCAGAAATCCTGGGGATATTTCCCGCTGATCACAGCGTAGAAGCCGGCGTGGACTGCTTCCTGATTGGCGGCTTCGATGAACAGGGGCACCAGATCATCATAGCCCTGTTCCTTGGCCAGCCGGGCCAGTGCATAATACATCATGGTCCCGTTGGCTTCTGCCTGCATTGCTGCTTTCATCATAGATTCCAGTTCCGTCCCTTTAGCCTGTCCGTAAATGCTCATTGTCTTTTCCTCCTGTACTCTCCCTGCCGCCTCAGGGACGGCGCTTTTTCAGTTTTTCATATGGCCCATCGGCCTCTTGCGAAAATCATTGTACTCTTTTTATTTAATTTTGTCAAATTTAATTTTGTTAAATTGTATTTGTTTTCATGTTTTTTTCTTGTTACAATAAAGTACAGTTAAAAGTTTTCCATACCGGAGGTATGATCAATATGAACGAAAAAAGTGTCTGCAATCCCCTGCTTCTGAAAAACCAACTCTGCTTTCCCCTGTATGCCAGCGCCCGGAAGATCGTGGCTGCCTATACCCCCTTCCTGAAAGAAATCGGGCTCACCTACGCCCAGTATGTGACCATGATGGTGCTCTGGGAAGAAAAGGCCATCACCATGCGTGACCTGGGAGAACGGCTGTACCTGGATTCCGGGACCCTGACCCCGGTGCTGAAGAAGCTGGAATCCATGGGCTATGTGAAGCGCTACCGGAAGCCCGATGACGAACGGGTGGTAGTGGTGGAAATCACCCCCGACGGCATAGCCCTCCGGGACAAAGCCCTGGAAGTCCCCCATGCCATGGGCTGTCTGGTGAACCGAAAAGGCCCCCTGTTCACTCCGGAAGAAGTGGAAGACCTGAAGAAAAAGCTGTACAGGATCATCCATTCTTTGGAAGGATAAAAATAGGGGCCGCTGCACGTTTTGTGCAGCAGCCCCTATTTTTATTCACTTCTTTACCACGTCGATGTTCCCGTTCTGGAAAACCACTTCGATATGGTCCCCTCTCTGGATCTCGCCCTGGACGATCTTGTTGCTCACTACGGTTTCCACCGTATGGACAATCAGTCTCTTCAGAGGACGGGCCCCAAAGGCAGGGTCGAACCCGGCTTTGGCCAGGTAGGCAACGGCGTCGTCGGTGGCCGTCAGGGTCAGTTCCAGCTGGCTGTGGAGCCGGCTGCCCAGATGGTTCAGGATCAGCCGTACGATATCCTTCAGCTGTTCTTCCTGGAGCGGTTTGAACACCACAATGTCGTCCACCCGGTTCAGGAATTCCGGCCGGAAGAACTTCATCAACATGCTCCGGACTTCGTCCTTGCTGATGTTGCCCTTCTTTTCCATGATCTCATGGGACCCCAGGTTGCTGGTCATGATGATCAGGGTATTCTTGAAGTCCACCATACGGCCCTGGCCGTCGGTCAAACGGCCGTCGTCCAGCACCTGGAGCAGTACGTTGAACACATCCGGGTGAGCCTTTTCGATTTCATCGAACAGGATCACGGAATAAGGATGGCGCCGCACAGCTTCCGTCAGCTGGCCGCCTTCTTCATAGCCCACATATCCAGGAGGGGCACCGATCAGACGGGACACCGTATGTTTCTCCATGTATTCACTCATATCGATACGGATAATGCTCTTTTCATCATTGAACAGCACTTCCGCCAGGGCTTTGGCCAGTTCGGTCTTGCCCACACCGGTAGGCCCCAGGAAGATGAAGGAACCGATGGGTTTGTTGGGATCCTTGATCCCTGCCCGGGCCCGGATTACGGCTTCGCTGACAGCTTCCACCGCTTCATCCTGGCCGATCACCCGTTTGTGGAGGATCTCCGGCAGGTGCGCCAATTTCTTCTTTTCCCCTTCCATCAGACGGTTCACAGGGATGCCCGTCCAGGTGCTCACCACCTTGGCGATATCATCCTCGTCCACTTCTTCCTTCAGCAGGCGCTTGTCGGAATGTTCCTCTTTTTCCAGGGCCGCCAGCTGTTTCTGGAGTTCCGGCAGCTTGCCGTACTTCAGTTCCGCCAGACGGTTCAGGTCATAGGACCGTTCCGCTTCTTCCATTTCCTTCTTCACATTGTCCATATCCTTCTTCACCTGACGGATCTTGGCAATGCCGCCCTTTTCAGCTTTCCACTGGTCCATGAGCTTGTCGTTCTCGCCCTTCAGCTTGCCCAGTTCTTCTTTGATCTTTTCCAGGCGGGCCTTGGAAGCATCATCCTCTTCCTTGGACAGGGCCTGTTCCTCGATTTGGAGCTGGAGCATCCGCCGGCGGCTTTCATCCAGTTCTGTAGGCATGGAATCGATTTCCACCCGCAGCCGGGCAGCGGCTTCATCCACCAGGTCGATGGCCTTGTCCGGCAGGAACCGGTCATTGATATACCGGTTGCTCAGGGTTGCCGCAGCCACCAGGGCAGAGTCCTTGATCCGGACCCCATGATGGACTTCGTACCGTTCCTTCAGCCCTCTCAGGATGGAAATGGTATCCTCCACACTGGGTTCCTTTACCAGCACCGGCTGGAAACGCCGTTCCAGGGCGGAATCCTTTTCGATATACTTCCGGTATTCCTTCAGGGTAGTGGCACCGATGCACCGGAGTTCCCCTCTGGCCAGCATGGGTTTCAGGATATTCCCCGCATCCATGGAGCCTTCGGAAGCCCCGGCCCCCACCACCGTGTGCAGTTCATCGATGAACATGATGATCTGGCCGGCGGAATCGGACACGATCTTCAGGACTTTCTTCAGCCGTTCCTCAAATTCCCCTCTGTACTTGGCCCCGGCCACCAGGGACGCCAGGTCCAGGGCATACAGGGTCTTGTTCTTCAGGGATTCCGGCACGTCTCCGGCCACGATCCGGCGGGCCAGTCCTTCCACAATGGCAGTTTTGCCCACGCCCGGTTCACCGATCAGCACCGGGTTGTTCTTTTTCCGCCGAGAGAGGATCTCGATGGTCCGGCGGATCTCATCGTCACGGCCGATCACCGGATCCAGCTTCCCATCCCGGGCTTTCTGGGTCAGGTCCTGGCCGAATTTCTCCAGGGTCTTGCGGTTTTCGTCCGCATCCCCGTTGTTTTCATATTTGTCGATTAAGCCACGGATGGCACTGCGGGTGATCCCGTACTTCTTACACAGGTTCACCACTTCCGTATCCCCGTCCTCACAAAGGGCGGCCAGCAGATGGGATGCGGTCACCTGGTTCTGGCCAGCGGCCTTTTCTGCCAGGGCGAACACCCGGGCCAGGCCCGTGCTCATACCCAGCTGATCAGACCCCTTCACAGAAGGGATCTGCTTCAGCAGACGGTCCACCTCTCGGCTGAACTGGGTTTCATCCACGTTCAGGCTCTTCAGCACAAACTTGAAGAACCCGTCCGGCTGGCTGCACATGGCAGACAGCAGATGGACGGTGGTCAGTTCCTGGTTGTAATTCATAACGGCTTGCTGCTGGGCAGCTTCCAACAATCCACGCACTTCATCACTCAAGCGTTCTGCCTGCATAACAAACACCTCCAAAAAAAACCATTGGATCAATGGGTCATATTCGTTTTCAGAGCCCGAAAAAACAAGGCCCGGGAAGTCTTTTTCCACTTCCCGGGTCTTATTGTACCTCTTAAAAGTCAAAAAGTCAAATATTATTTTCGATTTTTTGACTTTTTTTGATTTTATTTTTCTTTGGCCAGACAGGACCATTCCGGATGACGTCCCACTTCCCGGAAAAAGGCTTTGCCAGCCGCGTCCGCCTTTTCCCCTCGTTTTTCCGTTCGGTTCCCCTCCTGGCCGCAGAGAGCGGCCAGAGCCAGGGTCATGTCCCGTTCCCGGGCGCCTTCTGCCCCTTCTGCCAGAGCTCCGGTCCGGGCATAGCTGCGGCAGTACTTCCACCACTGTTCCCAGTAAGTTTCTCCTCGTTTCACCAGGCGTTTTTCTCCCAATCCTCTTTCCAGGATCAGCAGGCCCGCCAGGTTTTCCAGCTGTTCCTTCCATTCCCAGGGGTCCGGATTCCCAGCGTCTTCCAAGAGCTGCTGGGCCTGCTGCCAATGGTTCCAGCGCTTCTGGAGCAGCCCTTCTAAAGTGGGACAGGTTCCGTCCTTCCGGGCCAAGGATACCAGATACAGCAGCTGCCACAGGGCCGCTCCCGCTTCCCGGCCGCAGCAGTCTGCACAGTGCTGGGCCGCTGCCACCCACCGATCTTCCAGCCACTGCCAAGCTGGTTCCAGGGAAAGGAGCTCCTCCGGGAAAGGTTTTTCCCGCTGCCGGTCAGAAGTCTCTAAGTAGTCCACCGGTTCCAGCACCGTCAGGAGTCCATCCAGGAGATCCCGCCCCTTCTTCCAGGAAGTCCGGGACAAAAATCCGGCTCCCAGATTCCACAGGCCGGCACACTGCTGAAGGGTAAGGAGGAGCCGACGGCTCTGGAATTCCTGTTTTTCTCCAGGCACCAAAAGATCCAATCCTTCTCCCAGGCCCTGCTGGACCAAAAATCGCCACACCTCTAACGGATCGTCCTGCCGGTTCCAGGACGGATCCTTTCCGGCCCTGGCTGGTTCACTCTTCCAGCCAGTCAGATCCAATCCTCGTTTGAACTTGCTCCGTTCTTCCGGCCAGAGAGGGATTTCCCGAGCCAGTGCTGCCGTGAACCGCAGCAAATCCCGTTCCTGCCCCCTTTTGATTTCCAGTTCCAATTCCTCGATGGGCGCTTTTTTCTCTCCTGCCGTCAGCGTGCCTTGATCCAGGGCCGCTTCCACCACCGTCACGGCAGAAAGCTGGATCAGTGCCGTCTTCCGGGTAAACTCCACCGTACATAAAGGAAGCAGCTCATCTCCCTGGAGCAGTGTCTGGAGCTTTTGGTCCAACTGAGGAGTAAATCCGGCCAGGACAGCCTCCTGTTTCTCCAGAGGCACCGTATATTCTTCCCGGCTGGAAAAGCCATTCACCGTTTTTCCTTGGCTTTTCACCGTCGCCTCAAAAGTCTTTCCATTGATCCTGCGGATCCGGTAAGCCATTCCGGTCCGGGTCAGTTTCCGGTCCCGGGTATCCAGATACTGGTTCCAGAGCTTCAGGGTATGATGACTGCCGGGGATGATCCGCTCTTTGACCAGCGGCAGCTGGAAAAACTTCCTGCGGCCAGCTTTGGTCGATAGCAATTTGATTTCCTTTTCCTGTCCATAAGCCATCTTGTTCCACACTCCCTGATCGTTTCATCTTTTTCCTTCTATTGTAACACATGCTGTACCGGCTTTGGATGCGCTGTTTGGTTATAAAGACAGTTCCTGCCGGACAAAACGATGCTTTTTCTATCCAGAACTATATTTTATTTGACTTTCTATGTATTAAAAGTTATTATTAAAGAAAGTTGGATTTTAATCATTTTTCCCCACAAGATCTATACAAGGAGGCTGCCATGCTGAGTCCAAAGGAACTGACGGAAATCCTGAAAGCCGGTGGCATGAAGATCACCCCCCAGCGCTTGGAAGTCTACCGTGCCTTTATCGGACCGGAGGAGCATCCTACTGCAACGGAGATTTACGAACGAGTCAAAGAACAGATGCCCACCCTGAGCTTTGCCACCATTTATCAGGCCCTGGGCTTTTTCTGTCGGATGGAACTGATCCAGACAGTGGATGTGGGAGACGGGATCATGCGCTACGACGTGGACCCCCGCCCCCATCCCCATTTCCGCTGTGAAAAATGCGGAAAAGTATTCAACCTGGAGCTGGATTACCATCAGCAGCTGGACCAGGAAACCGCTGAAAAGACCGGTTTCATCATCCACAGCCATCAAACCTATTTCTTAGGGATCTGCAAAGATTGCCAGGAGAAATAAAAAAGAGGGGATGCTGCACGTGTGAAAACCCGCACATGTGCAGCACCCCCTCTTTTTCAATCTCCCACTGCCACAGAAACTTTTTCTGTGGCTTTTTGTTTTGCTTCATACCGTTCCATGTTCCGGGCGAAGAGACCGGCCAGGAAGGAACCGGTGATCTGATGTACGGCGGCGCCTACAGCGGCCGGGATGGCCACGGCAGGAGCGAAGTACACAGCGCAGATAGACAGGGCCAGTGCGTCATTCTGCATCCCCACTTCCAGGGTTACGGAATGCTGCTGGGGTTTGCCCATGCCCAGTTTCCCGGTGATAAAATACCCCATACCAAAGCCCACCAGGTTGTGGAGCAGCACCAGCACCACCACAAAGGTCCCCAGAGCCACGATTTTGGCCCCGTTCACGGCCACCACGCCGCCCAGGATGGACAGCACAGCAAAAGCGGACAGCAGTACCAGCACTTTCTGGATCTGGGCCAGGAATTTTTCTCCCACCGCTTTGTGGACCAGGAGCCCCAGCACCAGGGGAACCAAGATCACTTTCATGACCGTAAGAGCCATGGAAATAAAGGAAACATCCACATATTCACCGGCCAGGGCCCATACCAGGAAGGGCATCATCACAGGGGCCAAGAGGGTGGAAACGGTAGTGACAGATACGGCCAGGGGCACATCCCCTTTGGCCAGGAAGCTCATCACATTGGAAGCAGTGCCGCTGGGGCAGGAACCCAGGAGCACCATGCCCACTGCCAGATCCGGACTCAGGTGGAACACCTTGGTAAGGGCAAAAGCCACCAAGGGCATGATGGTATAATGGCACACCGTGCCAGCCAGGACTTCCTTGGGCCGTTGGAGCACCAGTTTGAAATCGGACAGATGGAGAGTCATGCCCATGCCGAACATCACCACTCCCAGGAGCCATACAGTGTAATGGACGGACCAGGAAAAGGCCCTCGGTACGAAATACCCTCCCACGATGGTGGCCAGCACCAGCCAGGTGAGATTTTTCCCTACGAAACCACTTACTTTTGTCAACAGATTCATTGTTTACCCCTCCAAAAGATGTTTTCTGCAAAAATCAAACGGCTGATGGCTTCCCTGGGAGAAAAAGAAAAGCGCTTTGTCTCCTGTAAGAGACAAAGCGCTGTGCTCTGCGGTACCACTCTTGTTGTCGCGACTGCGACCTCTTCACAAGCATCTCCGGATTTCCCTTCCAATGCCGGACAGGATAACGGCTGTCAGCCGGCCCCACTTACTTGCATCCTTTCAGCGGGCAGCTCCTGGGTGATTTTCCTTCTCCCCTGGACATCCTGCCTCGCACCAAACGGCAGGTTCTCTGGAATGTCAGGATGGACAAGTACTTTTCCCAATCAACACTGTCTGATGTTTTGTTATGGGCTTTATTATACGCTTTCAAGAAAATTTGTCAACAAGTTTTTTCTTAAGTCCTCAATTCGAGGACACCGATACATCCTTAGAAAGGTCCCAGATGGACAGCGGATGCATACCACATGACCACAAAGGCAAAGATCCATTCCAGCCCCAAGAGAGGGAAGGCGAACTTCCACCAGCGCCGGAGAGGTACACCGGCTACGGTAAGTACGGTCATGGTGGTGCCGCTGGCCGGAGTGATCATGTTGGTGAAGGCATCCCCCATCTGGAAGGCCAGGACGGCAGTCTGACGGGTGAGCCCCACCAGGTCCGCCAGAGGCGCCATGATGGGCATGGTGATGGCAGCCTGACCGGAGCCGGAGGGCACCACCAGATTGAATACATCCTGGACGATGAACATGCCGAAGCCCAGGAGGGACTGGGGGAACACATTCAGCCCCGCCGCCAGGTAGTAGATGATGGTATCCAGGATCTTGCTGTCCCCCATGAGCAGGGTCACCCCTTTGCACAGGGAAACCATCATGCAGGGCATGGCCATGTTTTTCACCCCGCCGATGAAAGCGTTGGCAAAATCATTGACACTGAGCCGGCCCACGATACCGGCAAAGACAGCCATCATCAGGAACAGGGCTGCCAGTTCATCCATGTAGAAGCCGAATTTGATGACCCCCACCAGGATGGCGCCTACAGTCACCACGAAGCCGGCCATGATGATCTTCTGCCGGCCGGTCATCAGCACATTGTCCCCTTCATAAGCACTCAGATCCATCTGGGGACGGTAGATCTGATCGTAGTCGTACATGTAGCTGCTTTCTGGATTCTTCTTGATCTTCCGGGCATACCACATGGTGTAGGACACATTGATGATAATCAGGGCGATCAGCATGGCCACCCGGATCTCAATGCCGGAAAACATGGGCAGACCGGAAATGCTCTGGGCCACCCCTACGGTAAAGGCATTGGTCACCCCGGCCCCATAACCCCCGCTGACCGCGGCCAAAGGCATGGCCCACCGCCACGATGGAGTCAAAGCCCAAGGCATAGCATACGGCCATGATGAGAGGCACAAAGGCGATGTATTCCTCGCTGCAGCCGGCAAAGGTGCTCAGACAGGTCATAATGGTGAGCAGCACCGGGATCAGCAGCATCTCCCGCCCTTTGACTTTGGTCACCACGTGCCCCAGCGCCCCATTGATGGCTCCCGTGGAAGCCATCACATTCAGGGCTCCGCCGATGATCATCAGGAAGCCTACAATGCCGCTGGCTCCCTTGACGCCCCGGGGCACAGCCTTGAACACATCGAAGAATCCGGCAGGATGCCGGGCGATGAAATGGAAAGTATTGGGATCTACCACCATCCGCCCGCTGGCCGCATCCTTCACCCGATCAAAAGTCCCGGCCGGGATCAGATAGGTGGCAATGGCCGTAAGGATCAGGATAAAGAAAATAATGATGATCGGGCTGGGCACCGATACTTTTTTGTTCACAGGTTTCTGAACGGTTTCCTGTTTGTTTTCTGTCATGACGACTCCCCTTTGCAGCAGTTACAGACGGCAGATGGCCGCAGCCAGCAGCATGGTCCGTTCAAACATAGTTTCGACGATGGCATATTCCTGGAGGGTGTGGGCCCCATCCCCCTTGACCCCTACGGAATCCAAGATGGGGATCCCCGCCTGGGCCATAAAGGAGGCATCGGAACAGCCGCCGGGATGGGCCGCCCCGAAAGCCGGGAGGCCGAACTCTGCCGCCGCCTGGTTCACCAGGTCCAGCAGCCGGTCATTGCCTTCGGTCCGTTCGAAGACGGGCATGAAAGCAGGGAATTCCACTTCCGTCCGGGTCCCAGGTACGTGGGTCTCAGCACAGATGGCCCGGATGGCCTTTTCCAATGCATCCTTGTCTTCATTGTAATCATACCGGCAGTCCACTTCGATCCGGCAGGTATCTGCCACCGCATTGGAAACCGTACCACCGGAAATGATGTCCGTACTGACGATCCGGCCTTTTTCCAGATCCGTCAGGGCCCGGAGCGCAATGATCTTGTGGGCCATCTCTTCAATAGCATTGGCAGAAGAGGCGTAAGCATTACCTACATGGCCGGCCTTCCCATGGACGGTGATCCACACATCCATACAGCCCTTCCGGCCAACGGTGAGGCAGTCATCCATCCGGCCGGTTTCCAGGTTGAAGGCGCACAGGCAGCCTTGGGCTTCTTCCGCCAGCAGCCGGTCCGCCTGAGATCCCTGGTGGGTGATTTCTTCATCGGGGACGAAGAGCAGTTTGATGGGATGCCGGTCATAACCGATCTTTTCCAGCACTTTGGCCAGATAGACCGCCATGACGATGCCCCCCTTCATGTCGCAGACCCCGGGGCCATAGGCCTTTCCTTCCTTGATGGTAAAGGGGTCTTCCGGGTAGCTGCCGTCGGGGAACACCGTATCCAAATGGCCGCTGAGGAGGATGGGCTGACCGGCCCGGCCCTTTCCGGACCAGGCCCGGATCAAAGGTACCGCTCCGGATTCCACCAATTCACTTTCCAATCCCAGCTTCTGGAGATAAACAGACACCTTTTCCATCAGGGTCTGCATCCGTTCTTTTTCCTTGCTGCCGGCCTGGAAGTTGATCAGATCCTTCCAAAAATCCAGCATCTCCTGCCGGAAACTTTCCACCGCTTCCCGGATTTTTTCGTTTTGCTGCTCCATGAATCTCTCCTTTGTCCAATACAGTAAAGTAACGCCGATAATTTATACATAGATAGTGTATATTATTTTTAATTGTATCGAAAATCTTCGGTGTTGGCAATAGGAAAAAGGGGCTGCTCCTGCAACACCCCCTTTCTTACATAAAAAGCAGCGCCAGCCCTGTGGTTATGATCCCGCACACACACAAGGAAATGGAACTCATGGCCCCTTGGATCTTGCCGATTTCCAAGGCTTTGCTGGTCCCTACCGCATGGCTGCAGGCTCCAATGGCCACTCCTTCTGCTACCGGATCCGTGATGTGGAACAGTTTGCTGAGGAACGGTGCCAGCACAGCCCCCTCGATGCCAGTGATCACCACCGCCCCAGCCGTAATGCCAGGAATCCCCCCGCCGTTTTCCGAAATCCCCAGGGCAATGGCCGTGGTAACGCTTTTGGGCAGCATGGAGGCAGAAAACACAGAATTGGTCTGGAACAGGTGGCACAGTGCCAGAGCCGCCGCGATACTCCCCAGGCTCCCTGCTGTACACCCCACCAGGACCGGCAGGAAGTTCTCCTGGAGCACTTTCCGCTGCTGGTAGATATTGAGGGCCAGTACTGCCGTAGCCGGACCCAGAAGCATGGTGATCATGGAGCCTCCCACATTGAAATGTTTCAGCGGGATACCAGTGACCGTCAGGATCACCACGATCATCAGAGAAGAAGTCAGCACCGGATTGCACAGCAGCCAGCCTGTTTTTTTCTGGATCTTCACCCCCAGCACCCAGCAGATAAAGATCAGGGTCAGGGCAAAGAAAGGGGTACGGGTAAAGGCTTCAGGCATGGGCGGCTCCTTTCTTCCGGCGGAGTTTCAAGCAAAGCTGGACACTCCAGCCGGCAATGAAATACACCAGCGGCGTGGTCACCAGGGTGATCACCAAAAAGGGAACCAGGTAATTCGTCAATGTCTCTACATATTCCATGGTTCCCACCACCGCCGGTACAAAGAAGATCCCCATATTCCGGATGAAAAAACCTCCCGCATCCTTGATCTGTTCCGGCCGCAGGATTTTCCGGTACAGCAGCAGCGTCAGCACCAGCAGGCTGATCACACTGTAAGGCACCATAAAAGGCAGCAAAGATGCGATTCCGATGCCGATCAGACAGACACCGAAAATCAGCGCCAATTCTGTAACAATATTCATGACTCCCCCTAAAACAACTTGTCCGTAAAGACTTTTCACAAAATACAATAATATAAGTATATAGTATCCTGGCAGAGAAGAAAAGAGATAAACAGGTAAATCTGATATCTTCTGCTGAATTGACTGATATCTCATTGATGATTCTCTTGAATTTTTCGAACGTCAATCATTTAACAAGCCATCTGTGTTTTTATAATTTAGAACGCTATTGAAAAATAGTACTTGATTGTTCGGTAAAAAGGTTTATAATAGGACCATAAAATGATTTCCAAGGAGGAAATAGGCAATGAGTCAGCGAAAATTCGAACGTTTGGAAAGTGATTCCATCGGTAAGAAATACGTCCCTGGGGACGCCTATTATGGAGTGCAGTCTCTGCGCGCTCATGAAAATTTCCATATTACCGGGCAATCCACTCATCCGACCATGATCAGAAGCCTGGCTTACATCAAGAAAGCCTGTGCGATGGCCAATCGGCGGGCTGGCACATTGCAGCCTGCTGCAGCAGACGCCATCATGGCAGCCTGCGATCAGCTCCTGGAAGGGAAACACTTGGACCAGTTCATCCTGGATCCCATCCAAGGCGGAGCCGGTACCTCTCTCAACATGAATGCCAATGAAGTGATTGCTAACATCGCCATCGAGATTTTGGGAGGCAAAAAAGGCGATTATACCCTGATCCATCCCAATGATGATGTGAACCGGGGCCAATCCACCAACGATGTGATCCCTACCGCCGGAAAACTGACGGTACTTTTCCTGCTGGAAGATCTTTACAAAAGCCTGAAAGCCTTGAAAGAAGCTTTTGCCCGGAAAGGCGTAGAATTCGATTCCATCCTGAAAATGGGCCGGACCCAGCTCCAGGATGCAGTCCCCATCCGTTTGGGCCAGGAATTCAAAGCCTATGCCACAGCCATGGACCGGGGACTCAGACGGATCCAGTCGGCAGCCAGAGAAATGACAGAAATCAATATGGGCGGTACAGCCATCGGCACCGGAGTCAATGCAGACCCCTCCTATTCCCACCATATTGCAGCAGATCTTTCTCAGCTGACCGGCTTTTCTTTTACCCAGGCAGCGGACCTGATCGACGCCACCCAGAACATCGACAGCTTCGCCTCGGTTTCCGGCAGCCTGAAAGACTGCGCCATCGCCCTTTCCAAGATTTCCAATGACCTGCGGCTCATGTCTTCCGGCCCTCGGACCGGGCTGGAAGAGATCACCCTCCCGGCCAAACAGAATGGCTCTTCCATCATGCCCGGCAAAGTCAACCCGGTGATCCCGGAAGTAGTCAGCCAGGTGGCATTCCGGATCGTCGGCAATGACACCTGTGTGGCCATGGCGGTAGAAGCCGGCCAGCTGGAACTGAACGCCTTTGAGCCGGTGATCTTCTATTCCCTGTTCCAGAGCATCGATATCCTCCGGGAAGCAGCGGATACCCTGCGGATCAACTGTGTGGAAGGCATCACTGCCAACAAAGAACACTGCCAGCATCTGCTGAAGATGAGTGCCGGGATCGTCACGGCCCTGAGCCCCTACATCGGATATGTGAAAGCGGCCAAGCTGGCCAAGGAATCCCTGGCCAAGAACATCCCGGTGGTGGAACTGGCCCGGCAGCAGCACTATCTCTCTGACAAGCAGCTGGAACAGGTCCTGGATCCCTACAAGATGACCACGCCGGTAGCGAGATAAGAAGGCTGCCGCTGGCAGCCGGGTCACGGGCCTAGAGTCACGGGCCTGGACGTTTAAGTCCTTTGTTCTTTTTCTATAGGACGGTAAGACAGAATCGGTTGGAATCCGCAAAATCGGATTTTGGGGTTATACCAATAAGCCCGCGACCCCAAAAAAGGGACTGTTGCCCAAGCAACAGTCCCTTTGATTTTCTGGTGCGATTGGCGCGAGTCGAACGCGCGACCCTCTGCTTAGGAGGCAGATGCTCTATCCAACTGAGCTACAACCGCATAACAAGCTTATTATAACAACTGAAGGGAAAGGAAGCAAGATAGAGACTCTCTTTCCCCACAAGGAATCTGGACAACCCCGATTTTTTTTCGCTTATAATAATCAATAACAGTTTTTCTGTCCCTGTACTCCAGGGACTTTTCTCTATATCCATCAAAAAGGAGGAAATTCCATGGCAGCTGTGAAAGACGAACTGCTCCATTTGGGCCGTACCATCCTCCACGCCTATTTTGAAGAAACAAACCTAGTTCCTCTCCTGGCACATCTGGCTCCAGATGTGATTTGGCTGGGTGCCGGCCAAGAAATGCTGGCAGAAGGCCGGACTGCGGTGACAGCCATCTTTGAGAAAGGACAAGACCAGCTGATTCCCTGCCAGCAAAGCCAGGAGCGGACTCTAGTCCGGTCCCTGGGAGACGGACTGTGGCTGGTTCAGATCTGTTCCTTGGTAGAAACAGATCCCTCTTACAAGATGTATCTCCAGGCTTACCAGCGCTGTGCCTTCTGTTTCCGGAAAAACCAGGCGGGAGATTGGGAGATCGCTTATCTGAACCATTCCATGGCTTACGAAGCCGTCCGGGAAAATGAACTGTTTGCCATCAGCCAGGGCATCCGGAACTTCCGGAAGCTGAAGACGGCCGATCCGAACCTGTTTACGCCCCAGGACAAGGAGCTGATGTACCAGCTGATCCGCAAGCTGTTCCAGCCCCTTTCCCTGTTCCCCCGTTTTTCCCGGGCCCAGGCGGAATTCATCTGCCCTCACCCAGACACTCTGGCCCGGCTGGAAGAACACTGGAAGCGCAGCTCCTTCCTGGCCTATGAGCCTTCCCAAGGGACCTTTGCCTTCCATCCGGTATTCCAGGAATATCTCCAGGGCCAATTCCAGGAAGAATCCTGGAGCTGGCAGAAAAAAGCCTATATCCGAGCCGCCCGGTGGCAGCTCCACAGCGGGGATTTTGCCCAGGCCTTTGCCCTGGCTCTCAAGGGAAAAGCCTGGCCCCAGGCCCTCCAGGCAGTGGAACGGGCGGGCCTTGGCGAAGAAGCGGCCGCCCGGCTCCGATCCACCCTAGCAGAAGCCCTGGAAGACAAACTGTACCTGCCCTTTGTGGAGCACCAGTCCCTGCTGGGTCCCATGCTGGTGAAAGCCGTCCAATAGCCGGAATTCGCCGATTTCCTGCAGGTGGTCCAGTCCTTATTCCCTCACCCCTGCAAAAGGCCATCCTTTGAAGGAAGAAGTCTTCAGTGCCCGGGAAAAACTGGTGATCCAACGGGTGAAAGAAGGCCGGACCAACAAGGAAATCGCCCAGGAACTGAATGTGGCAGAAATCACCATAAAAAACAGCTGAGCCTGCTCTATCACCGTTTCCAGGTGAAGAACAGGACCCAGCTGCTCCACGCAGTGGAGAAAATGTGAAAAAAGGGGGCATACGCCCCCCTTTTTTAAAACTTATACGATACCCCCACATTCACTTCATGGGTCTTGGCATCGATGTCTCCTTTGAAATCTTTGTACTTGCTGTCATTGTAAGATACGTTGGCTTCCCAGTTGTCAGTGAAGGCGTAGCCAACCCCCAGTTCGTACTGGGTGATGTTGTTGCCGGCGCCGAACTTGGCCCAGCCGGTGGTCTTTTCCGTAATGGGCAGCCGGCCGATGGCCCCTACCTGATACCCACTGTTGTTGTCATGGTAGCCATGCTGTTTCAGCCGGTTCCGCACATAGCCTCCAAAACCATAGAGATAGGGATTGAACTGGTAGACCAGGCTTACCTGATGGGATTGGGCAGACGCATCATGATCCCCTTCATGGGCTGCATACCGGTAATCCAAACCCAGGTTGTCGGCAATCCCGATGGTGCCGCCCACCCGGTACCGGGTATCCCCGCCGAAGTCCTTGGTTTCTCCGTGCTGTTTCCATTTGAGAGTATTGCCCACCGTGACGTTGGCATCGATCTTTGCAGCGCCAGGAGCAATCTTGGCCAGGGGAGAAGCACAGGCCACGGTCAAAGGCAGCAGGCTCAGCACTGCAGTGGCCATCATCATTTTTTTCATGGGAAATCCCTCCTTCAATGGATTCAATCATTCATCATTCTTTCATTATACACTTTTTCATCAATTTTCGCAAAATTTCACTGTTTTCCCCCGGAGAGCTTCACGGCCGCTGCGGCTGCAGCCAGGGCCGCCAGGGTGGGCAGCAGCCAGCTCATCCCCAGGGAAAACAGGGGAAGCTGATGGTAGCAGCCCAGCAAAGCCTGGACCGGAGCCATCCCCTGGAGCCCTTTGGGCAGCACGCTGAGGGCATCCCCAAAAGCCGCCACACCGGCCAGCACCATGGGCCACCGGTACAGCCGCCGGTCCTTTCCCAGAAGGGCGGAGGCAAAGGAGGACAGGATCAGGGTAATGGCCATGGGATACAGGAACATGAGGATGGGCACAGCCAGCACGATGATCTGGGTGAGCCCCACATTCCCGATCAGGAAAGAGATCCCGGCGAACAGTACACAGTAGGCTTTATAGCCCAGGCTGCCGGGGAACAGTTCCTGGAAGGTGTTGGCGCAGGCAGTGATCAGGCCGATGGCGGTCTTCAGGCAGGCGAAGGTCACAATGGCTGCCAGCAGCATGCCTCCTACCGGTCCAAAATATCCATGGGCGATCTGGGCCAGAGCAATGCCCCCGTTGGCGGATACCGCCAGCTGCCCCAGGCTGGACGTACCCAGCCAGGTGATCAGGGTGTAGATCAGGGACATGAGGAACACCACGATGACCCCCACCTTCAGCAGATCTACAGAAATGGTGGCCACATCCCGGACCCCCAGGTCCTTCAGGGTGTTGATCACCACCACGGAAAAGGCCAGCATGGCCAGCACGTCCATGGTGTTATACCCTTCCTTGAACCCGGTGAGGAAGGCGTGTTCCACATAGGCGCCCTGGGGAAAGCTTCCAGCAATGGAGCCCATGGGATGGACCAGAGCCACCGCCACCAGGATGGCCAGGAAAGCCAGGAAAATCGGGTTCAGGAACTTCCCGATGTACACCACCAGCTTGGAAGGCTTCAGGGAAAACAACAAAGCCGTGGCCATGAACAGGAAGGTGAACCCAGCCAGGAAAAGAGTCTGATTCTCCCCCACAAAGGGTACGATCCCGATTTGGTAAGAGACGGTGGCCGTCCGGGGCAGGGCAAAGGCCGGCCCGATGGTCAGATACAGCAGCACCGTAAAGATCCGGGCAAAGATAGGATGCACATTCCCCGCCAGTTCTTCCAGGCTGCCGCTGCCGGAAAGGCCGAAGGCAATCAAGGCCAGGAAGGGCATCAGCACCCCGGTGGAAATGAAGCCAATGTTGGCACTCCAGAAATGGGCGCCGGCCAATTGGCCCATGTGCACTGGAAAAATCAGGTTCCCCGCTCCAAAGAGCATCCCGAACAGCATGGAACCCACAAAAAGATATTCTGCAGAAGTAAGTTTGTGATCCATGGTTCCTCCTTATTTAGCCGTTAGGCCGCCGTCCACAGAGACCACGGCACCGGTCATGAACCCATTGAGGGGGGATAGGATGGCACAAATCATGTGCGCTGCTTCTTCCGGCTTCCCGATCCGGCCCATGGGATACACAGAAGCCATGGATTCCCGGGAATAGCCTCCCTCCGCCAGCTGTTTTTCCACCAGGGGAGTGTCCACATCTCCCGGGCACAGGCAGTTCACCCGGATCCAGGGAGCCAGATCCAGGGCCAAAGATCTGGTGAAGGCCACCACGGCCCCCTTGGAAGCCGCATAGAGACAGCAGCCGTAATTTCCTTCCAGGGCCGCGTCAGAAGCGATGTTCACGATGGAAGGCCCATCCTGGGCAAAAAGATCCAGCAGAGCCTGGGTAAGGAAAATGGTCCCCTTCACATTCACGTCCATCAGCTGCTGATACTCCTCTTCCGTCACGTCCTGGAAGGGCTTTTCCTGGTAGATCCCGGCGCTATTCACCAGGAAATCCAGTTCCTGATGCTGGGCCTGGAGCTCTGCGGCGATTTTCCGGCAGCCTTCCACGGTACTTACATCTCCCTGAAGATACCGGGCCTCTCCCGGCAGCCCGGCCAGGCTCTCCACCGCCTTTTGCCCCCGTTCCGGATCCCGGCCCACCAGCCACACCGTGGCTCCGTCCTGAGCCAGCAGCCTGGCTGCCGCCAGACCGATGCCCGAAGTTCCCCCGCTGATGATACCCCTTTTCTTCTCCATTCCGTATCCAATCATACTCCCGACTCCCTTCCTGCAGCTCTGGGTACCGCACAAGAAAAAAGGAGATACCGTTTCCACGATATCCCCTCTTTGTTTGCATTTGTTGTTTCTGTGCAGATATTTATCTTACAGTTTCACAACGTTAGCAGCCTGTTCACCACGGTTGCCTTCGACAACGTCGAATTCTACAGCCTGGCCTTCTTCCAGAGTCTTGAAGCCTTCACCCTGGATTGCGGAGAAATGAACGAATACATCGCCGCCATCTTCCCGTTCAATGAAACCATAACCCTTTTCAGCATTAAACCATTTAACTTTGCCAGTCATCTTTACTTGGCCTCCTAAAAATTATTGCGAAAAACGATCCAACTATATGTGATACCTGCATGAGTTCAACATTCAGTAAGTCCGTTGTTTCTGTGTTCCATTCTAGCATAACCCCTGGACTTTTACAAGCAAAAGAATTGCAACAGTACAGATAACTCAGGGTATTTTCAAAGATTTTCGAGAAAATTGACAAACCAGCTCTTCCTTTTGTTTTTTTGCCAACTGTTTCAGGGCATATTCCCGGCGAAGAGCCGCCTTTTTGTCCGGCAGTTCCTCGTAATAAGCCAGTTCCACCGCCCCGAAAGCCCGGGTGTATTTCGCCCCGGACCCGCTGCGGTGCATGGCCAGACGATGGGCTAGATCATTGGTCCAGCCGGTATAGAGGGCTCCATTGGCACAGCGCACCATATAGACGTAAGCGGTCATTCCTTTACGATTTCTACTTTTTCCATCACCACATCTTCCAGGGGACGGTCGGCGAAATCCGTAGGGGTGGAACCGATCTTATGGACCACATCCATCCCTTCGGTGATTTTCCCGAAGATGGCATGATGGCCGTCCAGCCAGGGGGTGGGCACCAAGGTGATGAAGAACTGGCTGCCCCCGGTATTGGGGCCGGCATTGGCCATGGAGAGGATCCCTTCGCTGCTGTGAGCCAGTCCAGGCCCGAATTCATCGTCGATGGTGTAACCGGGACCGCCCATGCCGGTGCCGGTGGGATCGCCGCCCTGGATCATGAAATCGTCGATGACCCGGTGGAAGATGACCCCATCATAGAATCCCTTCTCCACCAGTTCCAGGAAGTTCCCTGCAGTCTTGGGGGCTTTGTCCTCAAAGAGTTCCGCTGTAAAATCTCCTAAATTCGTGTGGAAATGCACTTTTCTGTTCATGTTGTTCACCTCGTTGTTGTTATAAAGGGGGAGTGTTGTACATTCTGTGCAACATCCTCTCAAAACTCCCTGATCACCAAATCTGACAGATCCAGTGGGACCCGGCCGCCTTCTCCCTGGGATACGGAAGCCAGAGCTACCAGCTTCCCTTGGGGCTCGATGTAGAAGTTGTCCTTTTGGAGCCGAGCCCAAGCTTCCAGGGATCCCAATTTTTCCTGGATGGCTTCCTGCTGGCTGCTGCCCAAGAAATGGTCCAGGGTCAGCCGGTTCCCCGTATTGAGATCGAATACCATGGCATACTGGAAATCCGTCTTCCGGGCCAGGAGCAGGCTGCTGTCCGCCCCTCCCATCAGGGGAGACACCCAGGCATAGTTCTTCAGCCGGGTCCAGGACGCCAGATTGTTCACCTCTGTCACCGGATAATTCCGGTACAGGACCGGTTTCCCCTGGAATACCAAACTCAGGAGATGGTTCCGGTTGTAGGTCACCCGGCACTGGAGTTCGCTTTCCACCGGTCCGGTGATATGCCGGTACACGGAAATATAATTCCCCAGTTCCTGATTGATCCGGTCTTGGACCTGGGGTGTCACGCCTCCGGTCACTTGGGGATAGGTATTCTGGTATCCATCATGGGTAATCTTCAGGGCTTCCCGTTTCTCTCCCCGGGGAGCCCCGGGTCTTGCAGGCACGGTATACCAGCCAGTGACACCATCCCGGGTAGCCACCTTGGCCCATTCCAGTCCATTGATTTCCCGTTTGCCGAAGATCATGCCCAAAGCGCCGGCAGGAGCCGGACGCAGGATGGTTTCTGGTTTTTCTTCCGGCAGGCTGCGCAGATAGCCGCCGCTGAACAGGACCCGTTCCATCTTATGCTCCCGGGTCACAAATTCCACCCGGGCACCCTGTTCCCCTTCTCCCGGAGCAATGGCCTTAGTCTCCTGGGGAGCCGCCGGTTCCTGTACCGGCAGTGCCCCGGGATTCTCCTGATGTTTTGGATTCTGACAGCCCCCCAAGGCCAGGGAAACTGTCAGGAAAAGGACCAGACAGACAGGCTTCCAACCCGTCATACCGGATTCTCCCGCAGCCAAGAAGCCGCAGAAAGCAGAGCCTTCTGGCCTTCTCCGGCCGCCTTGTTGATCTGCCAGGGATAACCGGCTGCATCACCGGCCGCAAAGACCCCAGGCACCGAGGTTGCCATTTTCTCATCCACCTGGATGAACCGGCCCTTCAGCGCCAGACCCGGCAAAAGCTTCTCCAGGGGATCGGTTTCCCGCAGCAGGAAAAGTCCGTCCATATCAACCGTTCCTGCTGTAGTCTCCAAGGCTTCCGTTTTTTCTTCCCCCAGGATTTTAAGAGGTCTGCCTTCCATGATCCGGAGATTCCCCGGTTTCTTTTCCGGCAGGGGAAAATCAGCCCAAAGCTTGACTTCTTTCGCCAGTCCGGCCAGGAATTCCACTTCTTCCCAAGCCGATGGCAAATTGGTCACCACCCCGATGGTCCTGCCTTTGTACAGGTACCCATCACAGGTGGCACAGTAACTGACGCCCCGTCCCAGATACGCCTCTTCTCCGTCCAGGGCTTTGCCGTGGGTCGCTCCCGGACACAGGAGGATGCTCCGGGCCTGGTACACATCTCCAGGCGTTGCCAGATAAAAGCTGGCCTTCCCGGGCATGATGCTCAAGACCTTGTGAGGCACTACAGCCGTCCCGGCAGCCCTCATATGGGCAGTAAAGGCATCCATCAGGGCAGCACCGGACTGGTCCGGCAGTCCCAGGTAATTCTTCACCAACGGGCTTTTCCGCAGGGCCAGCCCAAAATCTCCTGTGTCGAACAGCACCGCAGAAAGAGACCGGTTGGCAGCCGTCACCGCCGCACTGCAGCCCGCCGGTCCGCCTCCCACAATAGCAATATCATACAGCATATCGGATCTCCTTTTTTTCTGCCAGGATTATTTGAATTCTGCTACTTTCTCCAGAGGCAGTTTGGGTACATAATAATCACGGTTTTCATCCACATAATAGTCCAGGGATTTTCCTTTTTCTCCGGAGACCAGGTTGCTTTTATGGGCCGGATAACCCAGTGCCAGGACGATATTGACCTCCAGTTCTTCCGGGATTTCCAGCAGAGCAGCTATTTTTTTCCGGTCCACAGCAGCCAGGATGGCGCTCCCTACCCCCTTCTGCCAGGCCGTGATGGCCATGGCATCCAGGGCGATCCCCAGATCGATGTCGCTGATCATGGGCGAGGCATTCCGGGGTTTGGCCACCACCACAAAAGCCACTGGCTGTTCCCCTTCCTTCGGGGTCCCGATTTCTTTCGGCAATGCTGCAGCCCAATGGAGCAGAGGCTGCATGGCTTTGACATTTTCCGGCTGCTCCACCGCCACAAAGCGCAGCCACTGGCTGTTCCGTCCGCAGCTCCGCTTCCGTGCCACGTCCACCAAAGTCCGCAGCAGACCGGGTTCCAGTGGTTTTTGCAAGAAGCGCCGGTAGGTCCGGCAGGAATCATATAATACAGGTAAATCCATCGTAATCACTCCTTATCGATCATTGCACTGAGGCAACATATCCGTTTTCCCCATCTGCCTGCAGTACCAGTACATGGGGGGCCTGTTCCAGGAAAAGGACCGCCTCCTGCTGCCGGATCTGGAGTGGGCTGTTGAATACATCCACCGGGGAAAAGCCCACCACCGGCAGCTGCCGGATGACGCCCAGGGAATCCTCTCCGATTACAGACACCTCATTCAAGTGAGTTTTCCCGGTCCCCCTGTGGCCGTAACTGAGTATCAGGATATCCTGTTTTCCCGGCCGGAAATCCAGCCGGTACAGGGCATATTCCACTCCTTTCTGAAGGGTACACAGCCCTACTCCGTCCCCCACCTGCCAGCCCAGGACCAGGACTTTTTCCGAACCGGCAGCACCAGTCAGGCTGGCACTGATCTTCTGGGGCATCCCTTTGCGGAATTCTACCGTCAGGGGAGGCTGCAGCTGTCCGTTGGCGCTGAGGCTGTACCGGGGGGCAAAATACTGGGCTGCCTCCACTGCCGGCCCGCCCATTCCCAGGAATACGGCCAAAAGAGCGATCTCCCAGGCATTTTTCATACATCCACCCCCTGTTTTCCCTGCTCTGCAGGCATTTCTGTATCCTTTTTATTATACCCTACCCAGAAGGAAGAAAACAATTGTCTTTTCTTCACCCCACCAACGCCTCCCGCAGAGCTTCCACCCCTTCCTGGATTTTTTCTTCGGCGATCCCGGCAAAGGAAAGGAGGAATTCCGGCGGCCTGCCGGCATCCGTTCCCTGGACAGGGATGATCTTTACGCCCTGATCCATAGCCTTTTCCGCCAGATCACCTGCCGTCCCAGGCAGATCCAAAGCAATGTGGAGATGGAGTCCGGATCCGTAGCTCAAGAGCTGCACCTGGTTCCCAAATACCGTCAGGAGAGCTTCCTGGAGCTTCTGGCTCTTAGTCCGGTACAGGCTCCGCAGTTTGCGGATGTGCCTTGTCAGATGGCCTTCCTCGATGTAAGCCGCCAGGGCCAGCTGCTCCACCGTGGAAGAAGTCTGATTGTACCGGTCGGCGATTGCCCGATAGGCGGACAGCAGCTTTTCCGGCAGGACCAGATAGCTGATCCGCAGAGACGGGAGCATGGTGCGGGAGAAAGATCCCAGATAGATGATCTGTTCCCGATTCCCGAAACTGTGGAGGGCCGGAGTGGGCCGATGGAGATAGCGGAATTCTCCGTTATAGTCATCTTCCAGCAGATACACCCGTTCCAGCTGGGTGGCCACAATCAGATTGTTCCGTTCCTTTTCCGTCAGGGCTCTTCCTTTGTACGGGTTAGCAGGAGAAATCATCAGGAGCCCCGGCCAATCCGCTTTGGGATCTGCCGGATCAAAGTTGCGGACAGCCCATCCCATCAGCCGGAAAATCTGTTCCGCCTGTGGGAATCCAGGAGGTTCCAATCCCACCACCTTCTCTCCCAGGGGAAGCAGGGGCAGCAGCACCAGCAAAAGGGTCTGGAGACCGGCCCCCACCAGGATCTGTTCCGGCCGGCACACCACCCCCCGGGAAGCATAACTGTACCGGGCCAGGACCTGCCGCAGTTCCGGTTCTCCCTGGGGATCCCCATATCCGGCAATGGAAGGCGGATTGCGGAGCACAGCATTGAGGCAGCGCCGCCAGAGTACGGTGTCGAAAGTGGAGGTATCGATGTAATTATTGGAAAAATTATAACGCACAGCCGGTTTGGCCTTTCCATTCGCAGGGACGGTCTCTGCCCTGGCTTCCTGGGGAACATAGGCCGCCACCTGGTAGCCCCGGTTGGGCAGGTTGTCTACATACCCCTGATCGATGAGGATCTGATAGGCGGCCTCCACCGTGGTCCGGCTCAGTTTCAGATCCCGGGTCAGCTTGCGGATGGAAGGAAGGAAATCCGGAGCGGCCAGATGCTGCAGCCGGATCTCTTCCCGGAAGTAATCGGCCACCTGCCGGTAAAGCGGTTCCCTCCCCGGCTGTGCTCGAAAATTAAAAGTGGTCAGCACAGAACTGTGCTCCTTTCAGTACCGTTTTTCAGCAAGATTTATGGTCACGGATATTGTAGCATAAAAAAACCGGGGCTGTGAAGAAATGAAATTCTCATTTCTTCACAGCCCCTATTTTTCACGCCTGTTTCGCCATGATTTCCTTAGCTTTCATCAGGCGCACCGTACTGGCTCTTTCGTTTTCGCTGAGCTTCATGGTGATATACTTGATGCTTTCCTGCATTTCCGGGATCATCACATATTCCAACGCATTGACCCGCCGGCGGGTCTTTTCGATTTCGTCTGCCAGCATATTGCAGGTCTTTTCCACTTCCGCCAGTTCCAGCAGATCCGGCAGGCAGGTGGTCAGTTCCGTCACCGCCGTGTCCAGTTCCCCGGTAGTAAAGGCGAAAGAATAAGGCACTTGGGCCGCATCATCTGCCGTAGCCCCGGTGTAGGTCAGGGTGGGCACATCCACGCTCATCACATTCTTGCTCCCCACTTCGAACTCGGCACTCCGGGCCGGGTACAGCAGAGCTTCATTCATGGTCAAGTACCCCATACGGGCCCTGGCCACCACGAAATGATGGGACACATTCTGGAGGGCCTTTTCCATTTTCAGCCGCAGTTCGTGGTTCCGGCGGATGTAGATCATGAACTGCCGGACCATTTCGTCCCGTTTGTCTTTCAGCAGTTTATGCCCCCGGACGGCAGTGGCCAACCGGCGTTTCAGCCGGGTCAGCTCCATCCGGGTAGGGTTTACGTTCGTAGCCATGGGTTATTCCCCCTCGCTGCCGTCCGCCGGTTTGTAGTATTTGTCCAGGTATTCATCCCGGATCCGTTTCAGCTCGCTGCGGGGCAGGATTCCCAGCAGCTTCCAGCCCAGATCCAAGGTCTCCTCGATGGACCGGTTGGTCCGGTACCCCTGGGAGACATATTCCTTTTCAAAGGCATCGGCAAATCGGGCATACAGCTTATCCACCTTGCTGAGGGCCGAATCCCCCAGGATGGTGGCCAGTTCCTTGGCCTGTTTTCCTCGGGAATAAGCGGCGAACAGCTGGTTCATAGTATCCGCATGGTCTTCCCGGGTCTTGCCCTTGCCCACCCCTTTATCCTTCAGACGGGACAGGGAAGGCAGCACATCGATGGGCGGTGTCAGCCCCTTCCGGTACAGTTCCCGGGAGAGGATGATCTGGCCTTCGGTGATGTACCCAGTCAGGTCAGGGATGGGATGGGTCTTGTCGTCTTCCGGCATGGACAGGATGGGGATCATGGTGATGGAACCTTTCTTACCCCGGATCCGGCCGGCCCGTTCGTACATGGTAGCCAAGTCCGTATACAGATACCCAGGATAGCCCCGGCGTCCGGGGACTTCCTTCCGTGCCGCAGATACTTCCCGGAGGGCATCGGCATAGTTGGTGATATCCGTGATGATGACCAATACATGCATATCCAGTTCAAAGGCCAGATATTCTGCAGCGGTAATGGCCATCCGGGGGGTAGCGATCCGTTCTACCGCCGGGTCGTTGGCCAGGTTGATGAACATCACCGCCCGGCTCAGAGCCCCGGTCCGGTTGAAGTCCTGCATGAAGAAGTTGGCTTCTTCAAAGGTGATCCCTACGGCAGCGAACACCACGGCGAATTTTTCATCGGTGCCCCGGACTCTGGCCTGCCGGGCAATCTGGGCAGCCAGCTGGGCATGGGGCAGACCGGAGCCGGAGAACACCGGCAGTTTCTGTCCCCGTACCAAGGTGTTCAGGCCGTCGATGGCGCTGACCCCGGTCTGGATGAATTCAGAAGGATATTCCCGGGCTGCCGGATTCATGGGTTCCCCGTTGATGTCCTTGTATTCTTCCGGGATGATGGCCGGCCCGCCGTCAATGGGGCTACCCATACCGTCGAATACACGGCCCAGCATGGCAGGGGATACCCCCAACTGGATCCCGTGGCCCAGGAACCGGGCTTTGGCCGTAGCCGGCTGCAATCCCTGGGAATCTTCGAACAACTGGACCAGGGCTTTATCCCCGTCCACGGTGAGTACCTTACCCTTCCGGATTTCCCCATTCTGCTGGTGGATTTCCACCAGTTCGTCATAGGTTGCTCCTTTTACCTGGTCCACCAGCATCAGAGGGCCCACCACTTCTCGGATGGTCTTGTAATCCTTACGCATTTTCTTCACCCTCTTCCGTCAGTTCTGCAAAGGCCTGCTCCAGATCCCGGTTCAGCTGGCCGAACTTTTCCTTCCGGTCTTTTTCCGGAATGTATTTGGCACGGCCGATCTGTTCCCGGATGGGCATTTCGATCAGCTTATCCAGCTTCACATGTTTGGTCATGGCATCCAAGGCCTTTTCATACCAGGTGATGATCAATTTCAACATATCGTACTGTTTTTCCAAAGAAGTGTAGGTATCCACTTCATGGAAGGAGTTCTGGTGCAGGAAGTCTTCCCGGATGGACCGGGCACATTCCATGGTGATCCGGTCCTTGAAGCCCAGGGCATCGATTCCGACCAGACGGACGATTTCGTTCAGGTTGGATTCTTCCTGGAGGATTTCCATGGCCGTCCCCACCAGTTTGGACCAGTCGGGAGCCACTTTGGCATCATAGTAGGCACGGAGCCGATCGGAATACAAGGAATAGCTCTGGAGCCAGTCGATGGCCGGGAAATGGCGGGCATAAGCCAGCGCCGAAGACAGACACCAGAACACCTTGACGATCCGCAGGGTAGCCTGGGAGACCGGTTCGGAAATATCCCCGCCAGGAGGGGACACAGCCCCGATGGCGGAAACAGCGCCGATCCGGTCGTCCTGACCCAGGCATTCCACTTCCCCGGCCCGTTCATAGTATTCTGCCAAACGTGAAGACAAGTATGCCGGATATCCTTCTTCACCGGGCATTTCTTCGAGACGGGAGGACATTTCCCGGAGGGCTTCTGCCCAGCGGGAAGTGGAGTCAGCCATAATGGCCACCTTATACCCCATGTCCCGGTAATATTCTGCAATGGTGATGCCCGTATAGATAGAGGCTTCCCGGGCCGCCACCGGCATATCGGAGGTATTGGCGATCAGCACCGTCCGCTTCATCAGAGGCAGGCCAGTGCGGGGGTCATTCAGGGCCGGGAATTCATTCAGTACGTCGGTCATTTCATTCCCACGTTCTCCACAGCCTACATACACGATGATATCCGCGTCCGCCCATTTGGCCAGCTGGTGCTGGATGACGGTCTTGCCACTGCCAAAGGGTCCGGGCACGGCCGCCACACCGCCTTTGGCAATGGGGAACAGGGTATCGATGACCCGCTGGCCGGTAACCATGGGTTCTTCCGGAGGCAGCTTGGTCTTGTAAGGACGGGCCACACGGACCGGCCACTGCTGGAGCATGGGATAGGACTCTACCTCCCCCTTGCTGTCTTTCAGTTTGTATACCGGATCCAAGATGGTAGCTTCTCCTGCATAGACCCATTCCACAGTTCCGCTTTTGCCAGGCGGCACCATGATTTTATGGAGTACAGCAGGAGTTTCCTGGACGGTGCCGATTACGTCGCCGCCGGATACCTGATCTCCCACTTTGGCCACCGGTACGAACTGCCATTTCTTTTCCCGATCCAGACGGGGGACTTCGATGCCACGGCTGATCCGGTCGCCAGCCAGTTCATAGATTTTTTCCAGGGGACGCTGGATCCCGTCGAAGATGCTTTCGATCAGCCCGGGAGCCAGTTCCACGCTCATGGGAGACCCAGTGGATTCCACCGGTTCCCCCGGCCCCAGGCCAGCAGTCTCTTCGTACACCTGGATAGAAGCTTTATCATCACGAAGCTCGATGACTTCACCGATCAGGCGTTTGTCACTGACGCGGACCATATCATGGAGCTGCACGTCTTTCATACCTTCGGCGACAATCAGCGGGCCGGATACTTTCACGATCTTTCCACTCACGATTGTTCCCTACCCTTCCTTGAATAGAATATCGGCGCCCACTGCTTTTTCCACGTTTTCCCGGACACGCTTCATGCCCAGACCCAGGGATCTGTTCCCGGCAGGGATGGGGATGATAGCGGGAAAGGTAGCGGTAGCATATTCTGCGATCACGGCCTGGGCCTTCTGGGCAGCGGTTTCCGTAATGTAGATCACGGCATAGCCCTCATCGGCCAGGTGGTGGATCCTGCGCTCAATCTGTTCCTGTTCTTCTTCGTAGAATACATCGAACCCTACGGCTTTGAAGATCATCACGGAGCTGGGATCACCGATCACTGCGATTTTCTTTTTATCCATCTTGCTGCCTCCCATGCTTCCTGTGATTATGCATAGACGCTGGGCAGCTGGGGTTCAAACCCGCCCTGGATGGCTCCGAAGATCATCCGCAGGGCTTCTGCCTCGGTTTCCCGGGCTTCCAGATACCCTATGATGGGTCCCAGGGAATGGGTATCCCATCTGGCCCGGCGGAGGATCAGGCTCAGACCCTCTTCCATCCGACGGGAAATGACCCCCAGTTCATTTGTCTGTGCAAATTCGTTGATGGCCTGGACCAGTTCAGATCCATGGCTCCCCTGGTTTAGCCGGGCTCCCAGCTGTTCCGGAGGCACATCCAGGCTTTCTTCGAACACCTCTTTGGAGATGTCCCCGCAGTCCACCAGTACCAAACGCAGCTGGGCCAGTTCCCAGTGGAGATTCTGAGCCCGGATCAGGCTGATGGTATTCAGGTAATCCGCCCACAGGGAAAAATACTTCCGGATGAAGCCGTCTTCCTTCTTCCGGTCCAGCACCGCCTTGGCCTGACGGAACATAGCACCGTCCAGCAGAGCGCTGAGCCGGAAGGGATCCGCTTCCCGGGCCAGGTCCCCTTCGATTTCGTTGAGTACCTGGCAGTAGATGGGCGGCAGGTCCTCATAATACTTGGTATGGACCATATCCTTCAGCAGGTTCAGGTCGAAATTGCCTCCCTCCCGGAGGATGGCGTCCGCCTGGGTCCCCAGCAGCCGGGCCTTCAGCAGGCACTTCAGGTTGTGGGTATCCACCGGCAGCAAGAATAAACCAGTAAGTTCCGGATCCGGTGTCAGTTCCTGGATCCGTTTCCGGGTCAGCTGCATCTGGGCCCGGATGATCAGGTCGATCTCGCCCTGGGCCAGTTCCTGTTCCGTGGCCACATTTTCCCCGTACCCGGTTTCCAGCAGCAGTTTCATGGCCGCCTTTGTGCTGTCGGCCTCCGCGATTCGCCGCAGCTGGGCTGCGGTGAGCAGATGGGTTGACAGGACGCTGATCCGGCCCAGAGCATATTCATAACTGGGCTGGGCCATCTTACTTCACCTCCGCGCCAAACAGGAGCTCTGCCACGCGGTATTCCTCCCCGGTCCGTACGTCTTCCAGCAGGGTGGCGAAGGAACCGTCATAATCACAGTTTTCCCCTTCGATCAGCACCCCATCAGCGAAATCCGCTGCTTTGTCCGACAAGGCCAGTGCCCCTTCTCGGCCCTGGGCCTTCAGCTCTCCATTGAGCCGGGCCAGGAATCCGTTTTCATACCGGGGCCGGTCCTTGGCCGGCACCACCAGCGTTTCACGGCCGGTAAGATCCGATCCCAGGACGATCCGCCCGATCAGTTTCTCCCATTGTTCCTGGGGCAGGGCTTCCAGCTGCCCGGCAGCCCGGTCAAAGGCTTCCTGGAGCACCTTCCGCTTGCTGGCCAGGTTTTCTTTCCGGCTTTGCAGTTCCGCGATCAGCTGCAGTCGGCCGGCCGCTTCTTTGGCATCCACCTGGGATTTAGCCTGGATTTCCCGGACCTCTTCCTGGGCTTTGGCCAGGATCCGTTCCTTTTCTTTCCGGGCTTTTTCCTGAGCCGCTGCTCCGATGGCTGCCGCGTCCTGCTTTGCTTCTTCTTCTATTTTCTGAATGATTTTGTCACCAGACACGACGGGTCACCCTTTCTTATAATTTGATCCCGTTCACCATGATGAAGGAAATCAGCAGACTCAGTACGGCGTAGGTTTCTACCATGGCCGTCAGGATAATGCCTTTACCAGTTTCTTCCGGCCGTTTGGCAGTCAGATAGATGCCGGAAGCAGCCACTTTCCCTTGATAGATGGCGGACAGCAGGCCACCGATGCCCATGGGCAGTGCGGCGAACAGATAGGCCAGGCCCTGGAAGGTGGTCAAATCTTTTACATTCCCGTCGATGACTCCCAGGTTCAGGATGATGATGAAGGCGATCAGCAGCCCATAGATTCCCTGGGTCCCAGGCAGTGCCTGGAGCACCAGCACGTTACCGAACTTATCCGGGTCTTCGCTGACCACACCGGAAGCCGCCTGCCCGGCGATCCCGACGCCGATGGCACTGCCAACCCCTGCCAGAGCGGCAGCCGTTGCTGCCCCACCAAATGCCAGCGCTGTTCCTAAAGTAATCATAATGAAATCCTCCCTTATTTCGTAATGTCGGTATACTTGGTCCGGAGCGCCAAAGGCAGGAATGCCCGGCCGCCGGCTTCATAAAACTTGCCGAAGAATTCGATGTACTGCAGACGGCTGCTGTGCACAAAGGCACCCAGCACGTTGATGATGATGTTGAAGTAATGGCCTGCCAAAAGCACCAGGATAGCTGCCACGATTCCCACAGGACCTGCGCTCCAGAGCATTTGGGCCACCGTGTTGATGACCATGGCGATGACCCCTGTAGCCAGTCCCAGCGCAAAGATCCGGGAATAGCTCAAGAGATCGCTCAGGTATCCGCTGATATTGTACAGGGTCAGGAGCCCCCCCAGGAGACGGTTCACGATGCCTTTCTTTTCCCGTCCGCCGAAGAGGATGATGATCCCAGCACCCAGCCAGGCTAGGTACTTGCCCACAGGTCCCGGCACCAGTGCCATCAGGAAGAATCCTAGGAACATGATGAGCCAGCTGATCTGATCACAGACCGCTCCCATCACATCCCCATCCCGCAACAGCATGTAGATTTTCACCACCATGCCGGCTACCAGATGGATGGCCCCCAGGCCAAAGCATAGAGCCAGCATCTTCAGGGGTTCCTTCATGGGTACGAACAGTAGAGGCTGCCATTCCAGGCCGAACCAGCCGCCGAACATGGCTCCCCAGATGATAGTGGAAATGCTGCCAAAGAAGATCACCAAGGCCAGCTGCCGGGCAAACCCAGTGGGCCGGAATTTCTTCAAGGCAAAATACAGCATCACCGTAAGCACCAGGCCGTAGCCCGCATCGGACAGCATCATGCCGAAAAAGATGAAATGGAACGGAGCCATGACCAGATCTGGATCGATGGAACCAGCTTTGGGCAGAGAATACAGTTCCACTACGCTTTCGTAAGGTTCCACTAGTTTGCCGTTTTCCAGCACCGTAGGAGGGATTTCCCCATCCGTCGGATCTGCAAAGGTTAGCTGATAAGCGTCGGTGACGCTCTGGACCACTTTCTCCACCCGCTGGGCCCGGTCCTTCCGGACCCACCCTTGTACCTTGAAAGCACTGACCGTTTCCACCCCACCGTTCTGGAGACGGTCATGGGCAGCATGCAGCTGGTCATAGTACAGTTCCACCTGCTGTTTCCGAGGGATGCTCTCCCGGGTTTCTTCTTTCAGCCGGGCGATCCGATTTTCCTTTTCTTCCGCTTCCTGGAGCAGTTCCTTCCGGACATCCGCCGCCAGGCCGCTGCGCTTGGGCAGCACTGCCTCGCTGAAATCATGTTCCTTCAGGAGATGCTTCACATCATTGTCGGCATCTTCGTAAGCCAGGATCACCATGGCCTGCCCGTCCTGGGTCAGTTCGTACAGGCTCAAATCCGCCAAGATGCCGCTGATGGCCTTCTGGAATTCCGGCAGTTCCTTTTCCGGCAGGAAGCCCACATGGCAGCGGGTAGTTTCCGTAAAGCTCAGCTGTTCCAAGGGAATGTCCAATTTTAGCCAAGGTTCCAGGCTTTCCGCCTGGGTCCGGAGGGCTGCCGCCTCACTTTCCAAAGAAGCGATCTTGCTGGCGGTGGTATCCAGTTTTTCCGTCAGTTGCCGCCCTTCTTGGGTCTCTTTCAGGAAATTCCCATAAGGAATGGTTTCTTTCTGGGGAAACAGAGGATTCTTGGCACCGTTCTGAACCAAGAACTGGAGCACCTGGCCGGTTTTATCCAGCTGGGCACTGACTTTTTCTGATCCAGGCAGGGCCTTGCTTCCCGCTTCCGGTTCAAGCATCACACTCCCATCCTTTTGAAGTGCCAGGAGCAGGGCATCGCGATCGGCTTTCAAGGCATAGAGTGTCAGTTTTTGCATAGGTACTAACATTCGATCACGACCTTCTTCATAATATACTGGACTGCCGCATCCAGATTTTTCCGAGCTTCCGCCGCTTGGGCCTCATCCCGTTTCCGGTTTTCCGCCACCAAGGCATCAGCCTCCTGTTTGGCCTGGGCTTCCGCCTGGGCAATGGCTGCAGCAGCCTGTTTCCGGGCTTCCGCAATCAGGGCGTCCGCTTCCTTGTGGGCTTCCGCTTGAGCGTCCCGTACCGTATTCCGGGCTTCCAGGGCAGCCTGTTTCTTCAGGTCATCCGCCTTCTGCTCGGCATTTTTGATGTCTTCCAGCATGGACATGGTATCACCACCTTTGCGCAGGGAAGGCAGATGCCTTCCAGATTGGTAAGAAAAGGATAAATAGCAGTAGCCAATATAATATTTCAACAAAGAGAAAAAAATCCCTGCTGAAACACTATAAAAACATTATACTATACTGTATCTGATTTTGTAACAAAAACTTTTCTTATTTTTATCCATTGCAATCTGTATTGTTCTATTTTTCGATAATTTTGTGGCATATGATACAAGAAATTCATAAAGAAATCTCATCCAGCTTTTTCCATCCTTGTACTTTCCTGTATAATAGAAAACAATGGAGAAAAGGAGTGATTTCCATGGATATACAAGAAACCCTAGCCCGGCAGCTGCCTTTGTATGCCCGGGTCCTGCTGGAAAAAGGGATCTGCCTCCAAAAGGACCAGATCCTGGTGATCAATGCCCCGGTGGAAGCCAGTGCTTTTGCTACTCTGCTTACGGAAGAAGCCTACAAAGCCGGTGCTTCCCAGGTGGTGTTCAACTGGTACTGCAATGGGACCACCCGTCTCCGGTACGAATATGAGACCCAGGACAAATTCGAATCCGTCCCTCACTGGCGCAGTGAATTCAACCTGTACCACTACCGGAAGGGTGCGGCCTTCCTGAGCCTGATCTCCGCCGATCCCTATGCCATGAAGGGCATCGACCGGAACAAGATCATGGCCTGGCAGAAGGCTTTCCACCAGGCGGTAAAGGAGTATTCCGACGGGATGATGGCTTCCAAAACCAACTGGCTGGTGGCTGCCGTCCCCAGTACTGTGTGGGCCAAGTTGCTGTATCCGGAGCTGCCGGAACAGGAAGGAATGGCCCGCCTGTGGATCCAGTTGCTGGATGCAGCCCGGTGCCTGGGAAAAGACCCCCTGGCCGACTGGGACCAGCACTTGACAGAGCTGAAACAGCGGCGGGAATGGCTGACCGCCCAGCAGTTCGCTGCCCTGGAATATGAAAACAGCCTGGGTACCCATCTCACCGTGGGCCTGCCGGACCATCACCTCTGGCAGGGCGGCGCCGAAAATACGGCCCGGGGCTTTTGGTTCAACGCCAACATCCCCACGGAAGAAGTGTATTCCGCTCCCCAGGCGGACCAGGTGGACGGGGTGGTGTACAGCACCCGGCCTCTGGTGTACAGTGGGAATCTCATCGAAAATTTCCGGTTGACTTTTAAAAACGGAAAAGTGGTGGAAGCCACTGCAGAAAAAGGCGAGGAAATCCTGAAAGACCTGCTGAAAATGGACGAAGGAGCCTGCCGGCTGGGAGAAGTGGCCCTCATCCCCTACCACTCCCCCATTTCTCTCATGGACAAAGTCTTCTACGAAACCTTGCTGGATGAAAATGCCTCCTGCCACCTGGCCCTGGGAGATGCCTATCCCACCTGTGTGGAAAAAGGGGCAGACATGAGCGAGGAAGAACAGAAAAAAGCCGGCCTCAACGATTCCATGATCCACGTGGACTTCATGGTGGGCAGCCCGGACCTTACCATCACCGGGATCCGAAAAGACGGTACACGGGTGCCGGTGTTCGTGGACGGGGATTGGGCGTAAAAAAAAGCCGCTGCTTACGCAGCGGTCTTTTTTGTCAGCGGTCAATGGCCGATGGAAATCAATTTTTGCAAATTGATCTTGATGTGAATTTTTTCACACCCCCTTTTTTTACTTCCCGTGCCGTTCCCATACAGCCTGAGGAATGAACACCAGATGCTGATTCACGAAAGTATCGAATCCGCTCCGAGACAGTTCGTGGCCGTAACCGGAATTCTTTACGCCTCCGAAAGGCAGTTCCGGCAGGGAAGTCCACCCATGGTTGATAAAGCTCATGCCGGTTTCGATCCGGGCTGCCACCCGGCCAGCATGGTCCATATCACTGCTGAACACCGTATTTCCCAATCCGTAACTGGAATCATTGGCCAGGGCAATGGCTTCCTCTTCATCCCGTACTTTGTACACCACGCCTACCGGTCCGAAGACTTCTTTGTTGTAGAGCGGGTTGTCTTTCGTTACATCAGTCAGGATGGTGGGCATCACGAAATAACCGGGGCTCTCGATGGGCTGGTTCCCATACACCACCCGAGCACCGGCCTGGACAGCCTGATCGATGGCTGCCAACACATCTCGCTTGGCCGTAGCGGAGGACAGCGGTGCCAGCGTGGTAGCCGGATCCATGGGATCTCCCCATTGGGCGGACGCAAAGACTTCCGTCAGGTCCTGGAGGAACCGGTGGTAGTTCTTTTCCGTCACGATGAACCGTTTAGAAGAGACGCAGACCTGCCCCGCATTGTACAGACGGGCAGCAAACAGCTGAGATTTCACTTCGTCCATATCCGCATCATCCAGGACAATGAAGGCATCGTTGCCCCCCAGTTCCAGGGAAGAAGACTTCAGCGCCTTCCCGGCATGCTCTGCCACGGAAGAACCGCCCCGTTCCGACCCGGTCAGGCAGGCACCGGCCACCCGGGGATCCTCAATGATCCGGGACACCTGGCCATAGCTGGCAAAAAGGTTCTGGAAGGCCCCTTCCGGAGCTCCTGCTTCCCGGACCAGGGCTTCAAAAGCCAGCGCGGAACCGGGACAGTTGGAAGCATGTTTCAGCAGTAGTGGATTGCCGATGATGAAGTTGGGGGCAAATACACGCATCACCTGATAGAAGGGGAAGTTCCAGGGTTCCACCGCCATGATCACCCCACGGGCCTGTTTCAGGATATAGGCTTTGCCGGCAGGAGTCTCCACCGGTTCCCTGGCCAGGAACTCATCGGCCTTGTCCGCGTAATATTCTGCAATGGCCGCACAGAGCGCCACTTCTCCCTGTGCTTCCACAAACAGTTTGCCCATGTCTTTGGTCATAGTTTCCGCATACCGGTCAAGGTCCCGCCGGAGAAGGGCAGCCACCTGGCGCAGGATTTGCTTCCGGACTTCCACATCATTGTATTTCTGCCAGGCCTGGTATTGTCCATGGGCCCGTGCCAGGGCTTCTTCCAACCCTGCATCGGACAGATTTTCGTAGGACCGGAGCACTTCATTGGTATAGGGGTAAATCGTCTGATAAGCCATCATCGTTCCTCCTTTGTTTTCTAATTGTATTTATATCGTTTACAGTTAGTCATATTATATGATACAACTTCCAAAAGCGCAAGTATTTTTAAGAATTTTTATCAATTAAAAAGGAACTGCCGCATATGCAACAGTTCCTGCAGAAACCCCCGTATCCTCTTTATTCCTCCATCCCCCAGGCATACCCGGTCATGGCCATGGATCCCAGGTTGCAGACTTTGTTGAACACCTGGGCCCGGTCGCTGCCGGCAGCACCCAGGCACACCAGGAGCGGAAGGTAATGATCCGGGGTGGGTACGGCATACCCTGCATCCGGATGGGAGGCGAAGCCGATCACCTTGTCCGTTTCTCCCTGGAGCACCGCTTCGGTGATATAGTCGTTGAACCGGAGGGTGGCAGCAGAACCGCCTTCATTGTCCCATTCCACTTCCCGGAGGTTGTGGACCACATTGCCGCTACCCAGGATCAGGTACCCCTGTTCCCGGAGCGGTGCCAGCTTCCGGCCCAGTTCGAATTCTTCCTGATAGGAAAGATCCCCGTCCACGGACAGCTGGACCACAGGGATGTCCGTCTTGGGGAACATATGCACCAGCACCGTCCAGGCCCCGTGGTCGATGCCCCAGTCGTCATTGACGGCTACGGTAGAGCCCAGCAGTCCTTCCACCTGCCGGGTCAGTTCCCGATCCCCTTTAGCAGGATACTTCACCTGGTACAGTTCCTTGGGGAATCCGTACATGTCATAGACCTGCCGAGGTTCCGGGGCGCTCTGGACGAAAGTCCCGTGGGTGTACCAGTGGGCGGATACCATGAGGATGGCCTTGGGTTTGCCGAACTGCTTTTCCACCGCCCGGCCGATCCGATCCATCCCTTCCGTGATCTCATTGTGTTCCAAGGCAATCATGGGACTGCCATGGCCGGAAAACACCACCGGCATGATTTGCTGTTCTCCCATAGTTTATCTCCTTTTATTTCAGATACTGATCAAAGAAATCTCCGATGACCTGGAGCACCTTATCCTGGACCCAATACACGCCTCCATGGGCGGCTCCGGGAATTTCGTACCGTTCCGCCGGCACTCCTTTGGCTTTCAGGGCCTGATACAGCAGGTCCGTCTGGCCCGGGGATACCACTTTGTCCGCTGTCCCGTGCATCAGCAGCATGGGCGCACTGTTTTTCCCGATATAGGCAATGGGGTTGGCTGCTTCCGTGGCTTTGGGATCGGCGCTGACCCCGCCGTCTTTCCCGCCGAATACCGGGCTGCCGTTGATCCACAGGGCTTCCGTGGCACCGGCAGACTGATGGAGTTTCTGGTTTTCCGGGCTGTAGTCCATGCCCACCCGGCTCAGGTCCGACAGACCGTAGAGATCCACGGCACAGTTCACCTGGCTGGACTCCTGGAGGTTCTCTCCCTTGTCAAAGGTTCTTGTACCGCTAGTGGTCCCTGCAAAAGCGGACAGATAGCCCCCGGCACTGCCCCCTACGATGCCAATCCGGGTTTTGTCGATGTTCCATTTGTCCGCATGGGCCCGGAGATACCGGATGGAAGCCTTCACGTCTTCCAGAGGTTCCGGGAACCGGGCGGTAGGAGCCACCCGATAGGTGATGCTGGCCACCACATAGCCTTTTTCCGCCAGGTAGTTCCGCAGCTGGACCCCGTTGTCCCGGTTGGCGTTGATGAAACCGCCTCCGGTCACATAGACGATGGCGGGCATTTTTTCTTTTTTCTGGGGCTGGAGCAGATCCATGGCCATGGGCACATTGGGATAGCCCCGAGTGGGCACCTGTTCATAGACCACGCCGGAAATCTGCTTCACTTCCGTTTTCACCGGAGTCACCTCCAGGGTCTTACTGGCGTAATGCTCCGCCGCCTCCGCTCCGGAAACTCCCGTCATGCCCAGCAGCAATAGGCTGGACAGCACCAGCCGGCTCATTTTTCCATTGATTTTCATAGCAATACCCTCCTGCCTGACCAAACAACCTTCCATCCCTCAGAACACAAAAGCTGTAAATATTTACATAGTTATCTATTGCCACGAGTGTAGCACGGACCAGATATGCTGTCAATATTTACAGTTCAAATTTATTCTATGATATAATACATCCAGAGAAAGGAGCGGTTCCATGGCAAAAGAAAACACTCTCCAGTATGTGCTGCTGGGCCTTTTGGCCAAACAAGATCTTACAGGCTACGATATCAAAAAACTCTTTGCACAGGAAGTAGGGGATTTCTGGTGTGCCCGGCACAGCCAGGTCTATCCGGAACTTCGGAAACTGGAGGCAAACGGACTCATCGCCTCCCATACTGGTACGACAGGCACTCGGCTCCAGAAAAAGTACTACCATCTGGCCCCGGCTGGACAGCAGCTCCTCCAAGAATGGCTGGCCCAGCCTTTGGGAGACATGATGCCCACCCGGGATGAATTCACCATGAAACTGTACCTGATCCGCAGCCGGAAGGATCCCCAGCTCCGTCAGCTGTTCCAGGAAGACATCCGCCGTCACGAAGAACACCTGGCCCACCTCCGGCTCCGTTGGCAGCTGCTTTTCCCCACCCAAAAAGCCCAGGAAAAAGACTGGGGGCATGCCCTGATCCTCCAGGAAGCCATCCAGCGGGAAACCAGGAAACTGGAATGGGAAAAGAAGCAGTTGGCGGAGATTTAACAATTTGTAAATTTTTTTGGTAAACGGTTGAATACCCTGGATTTTCGCGTTAAAATATTGACTCGGTAGTCAAGATGTGCAGAACAATCGAAGAGTTGTACAGGACGTGCCGCCGGCACGTCCTTTTTGTAAGGAGCAAGTATGGAAAAGAAAGAACTGACGGAGAAACTCAAAGGACTGAAGGGGCTGCTGCCTTCCGGACGCCTGGTGGGAGCCGGCTTCTCTTTCCAGTGGAAGGATGAAGAAGGCCATATCCAGGAGTTCCACGCCGGTCCCAAGCTGCTGATCGGCTTTGGCGGTGCCTTCCTAGCCAGCCTCATGGGCCTGGCCGTCTGTGCCGGGCTGCTGTTCAAGGCCTGGGACGAGCAGACGGAACTGGCCAACTATCGGGCAGACTATGGGGTCTATACGGAACGGCTGGCCAAATTGATGGACGACAACGAAAAACTCCAGCGAGAACTGGCCCAGGTGGTCCAAGTAGAAAACGCCGTCCGGCAAAAACTGGCCAAGGACGGCGTGAAAATTGGGAAACAGACCGTAGACCAAAAATCCAAGGAACTGGACAAAAAGGGCCAAGGGGGCTCCACCACTGCGGACCAACTGACCGTACTGGAAGTCCAGGATGAAATCAACTGGAAGAAACTGGCCTATAAAAAAGAAAACCTCACCAACATGCTGCTGGCCCTCTCCGATACTGGCGATGGCACCTATGGCTGGCCGGTGAGTGGCGGAGAAATCAGTTCTTTCTTCGGGCTCCGGGCAGATCCTTTTGGAGGCGGAAGCGATTACCATCCCGGCATAGACATTGCCGTGGACTATGGGACTCCCATCAAGGCTTCGGCAGCCGGAACGGTGGAAGAAGCCCAGTGGAACGGAGGCTACGGTCGATTCGTCAGCATCGACCATGGCAACGGACTCACCACCTGCTACGGCCACATGAGTGCCATCGCCGTCCAACCAGGGCAGACCGTCCGCCGGGGAGATGTAATCGGCTACGCCGGCAGCAGCGGCTACAGTACCGGTCCCCACGTGCATTTCGAAGTGCGCCAGAACGGGAGTCCGGTGAACCCGTTGAATTTTGCAAGACCGGTGGGATAAAAAAGGCGTGTGAATTCTTCACACGCGGTCACGGGCCGCGACCCGCGACCCAAGGGGCTGTGAAGAAATGGATTTTTCATTTCTTCACAGCCCCTTTTTTTACAGCAATTTCAGTTTCTTCCCCACCCTCACCATTCTCCTTCCCAGGAAGGGAATCTGGTTCAGTTCTTCTTCCGGCATGGTCTTCAGCACCAGCAGCAGGATCCCGTAAACCGGTACGGCCACCGCCATGCCTCCCAGGATGCTCCAGGCACCCCAATTGGGCACCAGAGCCAGGAAGCCCTGGACCGCAGCCCCCATGGCCGCAGCAGCCAAGGCAGTCTTCCCCAGCTGTTTCAGCTCCAAGGAGAAGCCGGTATATTTTTTAATGAAGAAAAGGTTCAAGATGGCAGCGATTCCGATATCTGCCACGGTAGCCCAGGAGGATCCCACGATGCCCAGGGTAGGAGTCAGGTTCCAGTTCAGGAACACCTTGGAAGCTGCCGCAATGATCATGTTGATCACCGGGATCTTGGTCTTCCCCAGTCCCTGGAGGATGCCGGTACTTACCTGATGGAGACCCAGGAGGAAAATGGCCCAGCTCATGGTCTCGATGGAAGGTCCGGCTTTAGGAGCGTTGTAGATGAGGGCTGCCACCCGGCCTCCCAGCACATGGAGACCGATGCTGCAGGGGATGGTGATCACGGCCGCCACCGAAAAAGCCGTGGCCACTTTTTCCCGAATCCCTTCCGTATCTTCCAGCACCCGGGATTCACTGATGGCCGGTACCAAACTGATGGAAAGGGCCGCCGTCAAAATGGTGGACATATTGATGAGAGGCACCGCCATGCCGGTGAGATATCCGAACAGGGTGGTGGCTTCGGACATGGACCAGCCCCCCACCATGAGCCGCCGAGGTACGATCATCATATCCAGATTGGAAACGATGGGCAGCATCAGACTGGACATGGAGACGGGCAGGGCCAGGGCAATGAGCCGACGGATGATCTTTCCAGCAGGTTCCTGTTCCTTTTCTGCCACAGTTCCTTCCCCCTGGGGAAAGAATTTATGCTTCAGACGGAAATAGAACACCTGGAGGAGCAGCAGCCCGCAAAGCGCACCAGCCCCTGCCCCCATGCTGGCCCCGGCTGCCGCATAAGTCAATCCGTAGGGCATCAGCAGATAGGAAAATGCGATCATGGTGACCACCCGCACCAGCTGTTCCGTGATTTCTGAACAGGCGGTGGGCGTCATGATCTGCCAGCCCTGGAAGTATCCCCGGAAGCTGGACAGGAAGGTTACGAAGAACACTGCCGGAGCCAGGGCAATGATGGAATAATAAGCCCGGGGATCCGGGATGATCCCGGAAGTGACCAGCCATTTGGCCATCACCAGGAGGCACAGGAAAAAAAACAGCCCGGTGCAGAACAGCATCCGCAGGGAGACCCGGAACACCCGCTGGGCTCCGGTATAGTCTTCCTTGGCCACCTTTTCCGCTGTAATGATGGAAATGGCCACCGGGATCCCAGCAGAAGAAACGGTGATGGCCATGAGATAGATGGGGAACCCCATCTGGTACAGGCCGATGCCTTCTCCGCCCATGACCCGGGAGAGGATGACCCAGTTCAGAGCTCCGATGACCTTTACCACGATACTGGAAATGGTCAGGATCAGGGTCCCTTTCAGGAATTTTTTAGTTTTGCTGTTTGCGGGAGTTTGTCCTTGCTGCTCCATGCTATCCATCCTTTATGCCGCCAGTGGGAAGGCCGGTCCATGTATCCTTCCTCCCCAACTGCGTTTTTTACTGTAATTGTATTATTTTATCATATTTTGGCAGCTTATGCGCATTTCTCCCTCAGGCTCAGGGAAATAAATGGGCACCGTCCAGTTGGTACACATCTTCCTGTCCCTGGTCTTCTGGACTGTAACGGATCTTGATGAAAACATCCGGCCGGGTGCCTGGATGCAGCCATACCCCAAAGGAGGCAAGGGTCTGAGGCCCATCCGGCCGGCTGCCCAGCCGCCAGATGCTGTTGTCCGGTCCTTCTGTCCTGTCCTGGCTGAAGTGCATCAAATCTTTCAATATATATGGTGTCTGCTGGCTTTCCAGCAGTTCTTCGATCCGCCGGTACCGATGCCGGGCCGATACGGTCTCTTTCAAATTCAGCCGCTGGAAGCCCGGGCTCAGATAGAAATTGGTATGGGAAAGGCTCCCATTGCTGACCCGGCGGACGGCCACCTGGTCCCTGTCTCCCACTTCCACCCAAGCCAGTTCAGAAGCATCTGCCAGCAGCAGGAATTTGGTTCCTCCCAAATCCGTACCGCTGGCCAAAGCTTCCTCTACGGTGGCACAGCTGCCCAGGAGTTTTTTCAAGGCTCCCTTACTCCCACCCCCCATGGCCAGCCGTTCCTTCCGGGGGATGCTGCTGGCTGCAGCCGAGAACACCGCCAGGCCTGCTTCATTCACTCCGCCTTTCAGGGCCATTTTATTTTCCGTTCCCCCATAGATCCCGTAATACCGGTAAAGGGGTCCCTGGACCATCCGCATTTCCTGGTATTCCGGCCGCCAGTCCCGATTTTTGACAATCAGGCTTCCCCCTCCCAAGACCCGGCTGCCCTGGGCGCCGAACAGGGTACAGCCCCAGGCAGCAGCAGCCGGGAGCCAGATGGCCAGGCAGACCGGAAGGATCCTTCTGCCGAAAAGATGCACCTTTATCCCTTCCCTCCCTAGTTTCTTCCGCCATTGTACCACAGAGTCTCCAAGCTGCCTACTGAAAGTCCCATTCCGAATGCCCAGACCCTTCAAACACCGTTAAAAAAAGTGTACCGAAATCTGCGTCCTCCTGCCTTCCTGCAGTGAATCCCCGCCACGCCGCGTCTTTGTAAGAAGCGTCCGAAACACGCATGGGACGGACTTCCACAGCTGTTTATATACTTCCATCTGGTATTTCTTGGGCAATGTGCTATAATTAAATACACTTTAAGATGAGGTGCATTATGAGTACGTATCGTGTAGGTTTAGACATCGGGTCCACCACGTGCAAAATTGTCGTGCTGGACAATCATTCCCATGTGGTTTTTTCCCGCTACAAGCGCCACCAGGCCAATGTAGCTGGCGTTTTGCGGGAAGAACTGCAGACTTTGCGTTCCCAGATCGGAGCCGCCAGCCTGAAGCTGAAGATCACCGGTTCCGTGGGCATGGGGGTAGCGGAAAAATTCCAGCTTCCGTTTGAACAGGAAGTGATCGCTGCCACCAAATTCGTCAAAGCCAAATATCCAGAAGTGGCTACGCTGATCGACATCGGTGGAGAAGACGCAAAAATCGTGTACATCAAAGCCGATGGAAGCTGCGATCTGCGCATGAACGGCAACTGTGCCGGGGGCACCGGGGCTTTTCTGGACCAGATGGCTGTACTTCTGGGGATCCCCATCGAACAGCTGAACGGCCTGGCTGAAAAAGCACAGCATGTCCACTATATCGCCTCTCGCTGCGGTGTTTTCGCCAAAACGGATATCCAGAACCTGCTGGCCAAAAATGTCAGCCGGGAAGATATTGCCATTTCCATTTTCCATGCAGTGGCGGTCCAGGTGATTTCCACCCTGAGCCATGGCTGCACCATCGAGCCCAAGATCCTGCTCTGCGGAGGACCTTTGACCTTCATGCCCGCCCTGCGGAAGGCCCTGATGGACTGTCTCCAGATTCCCTATGTGAACTTCATCGTCCCGGAAAACGCCAATCTGATCCCCGCTTATGGGACGGCCCTCAGTGCGGCGGACGCCCCTGCCATTTCCTTCGAAAAATTGGTGGAAAAGCTGGAAAACGCCCCCAAAGTCACCGTCCGTTCCGACGATGTGCTGCCGCCGATCTTTACTTCTCCGGAGGACTATGCCGCCTGGAAAAAAGCCAAGGAAGTCGATACCATCCAGCTGACGCCCCTGACGGCGGAAACAGATGCGGTCTACGTGGGCATCGATTCCGGTTCCACCACCACCAAACTGGTGGTCACGGATCCGGAAGACCGGATCCTGTTTACCCATTATGCGCCCAATAACGGCAATCCCATCGGAGCCGTCCAAAATGCTTTTGAAGCTTTCTATGCGGAATGCCTAAAAGTGGGAGCCAATCCCCGGATCCTGGGCAGCTGCTCCACCGGTTACGGGGAAGATCTGATCAAAGCGGCCTTCGATCTGAAGACCGGCATCATTGAAACCATCGCCCATTACCTGGCAGCCCGTAAGATCAATAAGGATGTTTCCTTTATCCTGGACATCGGGGGCCAGGACATGAAAGCCATTTTCGTGGATCATGGGGTCCTGAACCGGATGGAACTGAACGAATCCTGTTCTTCCGGCTGCGGCACCTTCTTGGAAACCTTTGCCAAAGGGCTCAACTACTCTGTCAGCGACTTTGCCAAACTGGCCTGCGAAGCCAAGGAACCCTGTGACCTGGGCACCCGGTGCACCGTATTCATGAACTCCAAAGTGAAGCAGAGCCTCCGGGAAGGGGTCACCATCGGGGATATTTCCGCTGGGCTGGCCTATTCCGTCATCAAGAACTGCCTGTACAAGGTGCTGAAGCTCCAGAACACCCATGACTTGGGGACTGACATCGTCCTCCAGGGAGGCACCATGAAAAACGATGCAGTGGTCCGGGCCTTTGAACGGCTCACCGGCACCACGGTCCACCGGAGCAACATTCCGGAAATCATGGGAGCCTACGGCTGTGCCCTCTTTGCCCGGAGCCGGGCGGAAGGTTCCGTGACCCTGGACGAAATGATCCATGTGGCCAATTACACCGACAGCCAGCTCCAGTGCCATGGCTGTGAAAACAACTGCCTGATCAAAAAATACAATTTCAGCAACGGCAGCATCTATTTCTCTGGGAACAAGTGTGAAAAGTTCTTCACCAACAACGGCGAAGACTGCAAACCGGGAGAAAATATCTACGACTACAAATACAAGCTGCTCTTCGACCGTCCGATAAAAGAAGATGCCCAGCGGGTGATCGGGATTCCTCGCTGCCTGAACATCTATGAGGACTATCCCTTCTGGCATGCCCTCTTCACCGCCTGCGGCCTGAAGGTCCAGCTGTCCGACCCCTCCACCTTCAAGAACTATGAAGGCGGCATCCATGATGTAATGAGCGACAACATCTGCTTCCCGGCCAAGCTGGTCCACGGGCACATCAACAACCTGATCCGGAAACGGGTGAACCGGATCTTCATGCCCTATGTGATCTACGAACACCAGGACGACAAACGGCAGCTGAACAGCTACAACTGCCCGGTGGTCTCTGGCTATTCCGACGTGATCAAAAGCGTCACCAATACAGAGATCCCCATCGATTCCCCGCCTATCAACTTCCAGGATGCCAAACTCCTGAAGCAGCAGATCCGGAAATACCTGAGCTACATCGGCTTCGACCGTTTCACGGCGGACAAGGCCCTGAAAGCAGCGGTCAAAGCCCAGGAAGAATACGGCCGTGCCATCAAGGCAAAGAATGAAGAGATCCTCCAGAAGAGCCGTGCCCATAAACAGCTGACCATCCTGCTGGCGGGCCGGCCCTACCATACGGACCCTCTCATCCAGCACAAGCTCAGTGAATCCATTGCGGCCATGGGCATCAATGTGATCAACGAGGACCTGGTCCGGGACGACAGCACCATCACCATCGATGATTCCTATCTGGTCCGCCAGTGGGCCTACATCAACCGGATTTCCAAGGCCGCCGACTGGGTGGCCCGGCAGGACAACAGCGTCCACTTCATGGAAATGACTTCCTTCGGCTGCGGCCCGGATGCCTTCCTCCAGGATGAAGTCCGGGGCATCCTCCAGCGCCACGGCAAAGCCCTGACCCTGCTGAAGATCGATGATGTGTCCAATATCGGCTCTCTGAAGCTGCGGGTCCGTTCCGTGGTGGAAAGCATCCGGTACAACCGGGATGCCAAATTCGAGCCCACACCGTTCGAACAGCCTCCCCGCTTTGAAAAGAGCATGCGGGACTACACCATCCTGGCGCCTTACTTTACGCCGTTCATTTCTCCCCTGATCCCCTCGGTCCTGAAAAACGTAGGGTTCCATGTGGAGACCCTGCCGGAAAGCACTGTCCAAAGTGCGGATCTGGGGCTGAAATTCGCCAACAATGAAGTATGCTACCCGGCTACGTTGGTAGTGGGGGACTTTATCCGCGCTCTCCAGTCTGGAAAGTATGACCCCAAAAAGACAGCGGTAGCCATTACCCAGACCGGGGGACAGTGCCGTGCTTCCAACTATTTCGGTTTGATCAAGCACGCCCTGATTTCAGCCGGCTTCAAGGACACCCCGGTGATTTCTCTGGCCACTAGCAAGAACATCCAGAACGACCAGCCAGGCTTTGAACTGAACTGGCTGAAAATCACCAGGATCACCATTTCCACGGTGCTGTTCTCTGACTGTCTCTCCAAGTTCTTCAATGCCTCCGTAGTCCGGGAAACCGTGAAGGGCAGGGCAATGGAACTGAAAGACAAGTATCTGGACCTGGCCAAAAAGGAAATCGAGGCCAATAATTCCAACGGGCTGCTGAAGCTCCTGAAAGAAGCTGCCGCCGAATTCAATGACCTGGCCAAGCCGGATGTACGCCTGCCCCAGGTGGGAATCGTAGGGGAAATCTACCTGAAGTTCAACGCCTTTGCCCACAAAAACATCACCGGCTGGCTCATGGACCATTCCATCGAAGTGATGCCGCCGCTCCTGACGCCCTTCTTCATGCAGGCTTTCGTCAACCGGATCACCAACCGGAAATTCGGTCTGGAACGGCATCATATGCCCAGCCTGATTGTAGATGTACTTTATATGTGGGTCACCAAACAGATCCGGAAATTCAACGAAATCGGAGAACAGTTCCGGTACTTCACCCCCATCGAAGATATCTTCGAATTGGCCAATGACGGCAAGGGCATCATCAACATGGCCGCCCAGTTCGGGGAAGGCTGGCTGCTGCCGGCGGAAGTGGTGAATTTCGCCAAACACGGCATCGAGAACGTGATCAGCCTCCAGCCTTTCGGCTGCATTGCCAACCACATCATCTCCAAGGGGATCGAAAAGAAGATCAAATCCCTGTATCCTCATATGAACCTGCTGAGCCTGGATTTTGACAGCGGGGTCAGTGATGTGAACGTAACCAACCGGCTGCTGCTGTTTGTGGAAAACATCCGCACCGCAGCGGCTCCCGCACCAGCTGAAAAAGAAAAGAAGAAGGAAAGCTTCTTTGATGAGAACCTGGCAAGACGGGAAATCATGATTTGAAAGAAGGGACTGCTGCCTGCGCAGGCAACAGTCCCTTCTGCTATTCCCTCAGGCTATGGCACTCGGTTGTTTTTCGGTATTATCCAAATCCCTACACCCATGGTATACTTTTCCCATGAACAATCCATGAATGCTACGGGAGGAAAAGTGACATGAGTGTAAAAAATAGACCGCCGTTCCGGTATGATATCGTTGGCAGCTTCCTGCGTCCAGCTGCCCTGAAAGAAAAACGAGAGGCGTTTTCCGCCGGGAAAATCTCCGCTGCTGATCTGAAAGAGGCGGAAGATGCTGCCATCCAGGATCTGGTAGCCAAAGAAAAAGAAGTAGGCCTCCATGCCGTCACCGATGGAGAATTCCGCCGCCGGTACTGGCATTTGGATTTCCTGACAGAACTGGAAGGGGTCACGGAAATCTCTGCGGAAAATTGGTCCATCCATTTCAAAGGGGCTCAGCCCAAGGCCCGCACGGCAAAGATCACCGGTCCCATCAGCTTCGGGAACCATCCTTTCCTGGATCATTTCCGTTTCCTGAAAGAGACGGCGGGAGATACCCTGGCCAAGATGACCATTCCCTCCCCCAGCATGCTCCACCTGATCTGCTGCGTCCGGGAAAAACACTACGAACCCATTCCTCAGTACCAGGACCAGAACCGGCTGTTCACGGACATCGCCTTGGCCTACCAGCAGGCCATCCGCTCTTTCTACGCCGCCGGCTGCCGGTATCTGCAGCTGGATGACACCAGCTGGGGAGAATTCTGTGACGCCGACAAACGGCAGGCTTATGCAGAACGGGGTTTCGACCTGGATGAACTGGCCAGCCATTATGTGGATATGATCAACCGAGCCCTGGAAGCCAAACCCGATGACATGACCATCACCATGCACATCTGCCGGGGGAACTTCCGTTCCACCTGGTTCTCCAGCGGCGGCTATGGACCTGTAGCAGAAACCCTCTTCGGCCGCTGCCATGTGGACGGATTCTTCCTGGAATACGACAGCGACCGGGCTGGCGGCTTCGAACCTCTGCAGTACATCAAAGACCAGCAGGTAGTCCTGGGCCTGGTGACCTCTAAGACTCCGGAACTGGAAAAAGAAGAAGACATCATCGCCCGGATCCGGGAAGCGGAAAGATATGTTCCCCTGGACCAGCTGTGCCTGAGTCCCCAATGCGGGTTCTCCTCCACAGAAGAAGGGAACCTGCTGACGGAAAAAGAACAGTGGGCCAAGCTCCGGCTGATCCGGTCCATTGCGGAAAAAGTCTGGGAAGATGCATGAAAACAAGGGGCTGTCGCATGGGCGACAGCCCCTTGTTTTACCGTCCTTTTGCGGTCAGCTGATCGATCAGGGCACTTTGGCGGCTGACGATGGCTTTCAGTTCTTCCATGTTGCTGCGGAGGATGCTGATTTCCCTGGCCATGGCAGTCTTGGAGGTGGTCACTTTGCCTCCTTTGCCCAATTTGAAGGTGACCCCGGCATTGACCATATTCTCGCCTCCGCCGAAGGAGCCTCCCACACTGAACATCATATCTTCCGTCGGCCGGTAATAGGCCCCTATGGCCACGGCATGGGCTCCTGCATAATTGCCGTACCCGGCGGCAAAATCCCATTTGTCATCCGGATCAAAGTCCAGGGGCTGGAGAGCTGCCAGAGCGGCGGCCCCGGCACCCACCCGGTTCACCCGGGCATCCAGTTTGTTCAAAGAGTTCCCCAACTGGGTGATATTCTGCCGATTTTCCTGGACCATCTGGTTGGTGGCGTGGAGTTGGCTGCCGTTCACTGCATCGGTAGAGTCAGCCGACACTTCACCGGGTGCCAGTCCCGTAATGGACAGTCCTTTCATATCCATGCCCTCTCCATTCAGTACCGGTCCTTTTTCCCCGATGGATACGCTGTCTACCCTGATGTCCTTGTCCAGATGGATGTGGATATTGTCCACAGTCCGGCCATTTTCGTCTGTAGTAGAACTGGAAGCCGTATGGATGTTGTCCCCGCCCAGCACATTGACGGTTCCTCCGTCGTTGAGTTTGGCGGCATTTCCATCATCCGTGGCAAATTCCACTTCGTTGGCCACGTAGCCTACATGGACCGGACCTCCGTCGTCGGTTTCCGGGTCCGCCACCGCCCGCAGGGCAGCTCTGGCCGGCCTGAGTTCCGGCTCATCCTGGGTACCGGGAAGCTCACTGGGGTCGGACAGGATATGTACCGTTCCATGTTCGTTGCTCAATCCGTTGAGATTGGTCCTAATGGTGTATTCCGATCCCAGTTTCTCCACAATGATCCCTTCTCCGGCATGGATGGAGATCCTGGCGTCACTCATGGCTTCCTTCAGCTGGGCCACGTTCACCGCATCGGTGTCTGCAGTCCCAGCGGCCAGATTGATGATCTGCCGGGTCCGCTGGGGAATCCACTGTCCATTTTCATCCTGGGAAGGCCCGGCCCCTACGGACACGGCACCCCAGCTGGACTGCCAGGCAGGAGAATCGTCCTGCATCTGGCCGTACACCGGATGGTACCCCTGCCAGCCGGCTTCCCGGTCGGCCACAGATTCCATGCCCAGAGCCACGGACCCAGAGGCAACAGCACGGCTCAGGATACCGGCCGCCGTTCCCCCTTCTCCTTCTGCCATACTGGCGGCTCCCACCGCCGTCCCCCGCAGGCCGGCTCCACTGGCATACCCTAGGGAAGTGGCGAATTTTTCAGTGGCTTTGCTGAAGCCGCCCAGGGCTGCAGAAGCCAGCCCGGAGGATTCAGAATAGGCGCCTACAGCGGTGGAATGATTCCCGGCCGTGCCTCCTTCATACATGCCGTTGGCCATGATGCCGATGCTGGTGCTGCATTCCCCCTTGCTCTTGGCCTGCTGACCCAGGGCCACGGCCCCTTCTGCAGTGGCTTCGGAATAACTGCCTACCGCTGTGGTATACATGCCTACAGCATGGCTCTGTTCCCCAATGGCAATGGCATTGGTGCCGTTGGCTTCTCCCTGGGATCCGGTGCCGATAGCAATGGCATCCAACCCCGTGGCCCGGGATCCGTTCCCTACGGCCAAAGCCCGTTCGCCTTCTGCATGGGCATCATTGCCCAGGGCTGTAGCCCCCATGGTCCCATCTGCATAAGCCCCGGCCCCTACAGCCAGGGAATCGGTTCCCACTGCACCATCATTGAGATAATTCCGGTCCCGGTTGCCGTCTTCCGGATTCACACTAAAGTAGTGGATAGCAGCAGGGGAACTTTCTGCTGCTTCTCCGGCTTCCGCCGCCAGAACCGGTCCAGCGTTCAGCAGCATCAGCCCGCAAAAGGCCGCCAGCATCAACTTTTTCACCCCGCCGCTCTGCCGCTCCCGGGTTTTGCTGCGGCATCCAGAACAACTGGAAATCAGTTCAGAACCCACCATATAGCAGTTCCGGGATTTGTTCCATACCACTTTGAAAATCCTGTTCATACTCCTGCACCTCCTTATGAAGCCATGGTCGAAAGAAAAATTGAATTTTCTGTCTTTGTTTCATATCCTGTTTCCATTTCCGATCTTTAGGTGCTTTTATTATAAAAAAATAATCTGCAGTTGACACTGTACTATAGTACAGGTTTTCAACAGATTTTTCTTGTTTTTCTTCTGTCTTGACTTTTCTGGCAAAAAAAAAGAAAGGGATTTGCTGGATGTGTGTAATTTTCACGCATCCAGCAACCCCTTCACCAGGAATCTGAAACCTCAGGGGTCCTTCTTCTCCCGGCGGCATTCCACTCCCAGCAAATCTTCGTAAAACCGGATCATGGCCCCTTTGTACAATTCTCCTTCCCCATGCTGGAGGGCCAGCTGGTAAGTCTGCATGGTTCCCTGCAGAGTGGGCAGCGGCACTTGGAACCGAGTAGTCAGTTCCGCCATATGAGCCATGTCCTTATAGGCCCGCTCCAGGGAAAAGCCGTAGGCAAAATCCCCTTCCAGCACCTTGGGGATCAGATGGCAGGAGGCATAGCTGGACCCAGAAGCCGTCATCAGGACCTTTCCCAGTTTCTCCGGAGACAGCCCCATTTTCACCCCCAAGGGCATCAGTTCACAAAAAGCGGCCGTACAGATATTCAGGGCACAGTTGTTGATCATCTTGGTCAGCTGCCCGCTGCCGCTTTCTCCCATATACAGGATGGTGCTCCCCACCGCTTCCAAAAGGGGCTTCACCTGCTGGAAGGCATCTTCCCGTCCCCCCACCATGATGGTCAGGGTCCCGTCCTCCGCTTTGGCCTGGTGGCCGGAAACCGGCGCATCCAGATACTCCACGCCCCGTTCCCTGCAGCGGCTGGCCAGTTCCCTGGCCTCCAGATAACCTAGGGTACTGCAGTCCACCAGGATCGTCCCCGGTTCCAGACATTCCAGCAGCCCCGCTTCTCCCAAAAGGACCTGTCCGACCGCCGCTCCATCCGGCAGACAGAGGAAAATGACCGGACTGTCCGCCGCATCCCGGTTCCGGGTACTGATGGCCGCCCCGGCCTGCTGGAAAGCCAGTAGATGTTCTTTCTTCCTAGCAATGGCCCGGACCTTCAGCCCCTTTTTCAGCAGATTCCGGCACATGCCGCCGCCCATGACGCCCACACCGATAAAGCTGATTTCCATAGCTTCCCTCCATTCCGTTTTCCCTTATCCTTCAACTCTGCAAGCTTGGAAATCCATTATACACCTTTCTTTTCCTTCTTTTGCGGGATTTTTTATGCATTCCTTTTTCTTTGTTTAAGGTTCCTTTATTTTCTCCGCCTATACTGGAGCCAGCAAATAGGAGGAGGAATGTTCCATGGAGTACTGGGAAAATGACAGGACCCCGCTGCTGCGAGTCTACCACAGGCACTGGCCGGCTTTTTTGCTGTCCCTGCTTTGCCTGCTCCTGTTCTTTGCAGCCAACAGCCAGCTGCTGATCACGGATCCGGTGGAATCCAATTATGCCCTGACCGCTCAAGAAATGCTGGCTTCCGGAGACTGGCTCTCTCCCCGGATCTACGGGAACTACTGGTACGATAAACCTTGGATGTTCTACGGCGAGCTGCTGGTGGCCTTCCAGCTCTTCGGGGAGACTTCCTTCGCAGCCCGTTTCTTCCCTGCAGTCTTTGGCACCATCGGGGTCCTACAGACTTATTGGTTCGCCCAGAAATTGTACAACCGGAACATCGGATTCCTCAGCGGGCTGATCATGGCCACCAGTGTGGAATATTTCTACCTGGCCAAAGCCGTGATCACCGATATGACCCTGTTCGTGGCCATGGATGGAGCCCTGATGCTGTTCTACCTGGCCAAAAGGGAAAACCGGCCCCGTCTTTATTACGGAGCCTATGCCCTGGCCGGCCTGGCCATCCTGACCAAAGGGCCCCTGGGGTTGGTGCTGCCGGGGCTGATCATCCTGGCCTATCTGGCCGGCAACCGAGATTTCCGGACCCTGGCCCATATGAAGCTGTTCCGGGGCCTCATCCTGACCCTGGCCATCGCTGCCCTTTGGTACGTCCCTATGACAGTCTTCCACGGCAGCGCCTTCCTGGATGGGTTCATCGGGGTCCACAATGTGCTCCGGGCCACCGTTTCCGAGCATCCCCGGAACAACACTTGGTGGTATTATTTCCTGATTTTCCTCATCGGCTGCTTCCCCTGGAGCCTGAGCCTGCCCTGGCTCTGGAAAAAATACGGCAAGACCCTGATCGCCCGGATCAAAAGCCGGACCCTCTGGCAAAGCCTGGATGACCGGCAGCGTTTCCTGTTCCTGTGGGTTTTCCTCACTTGGCTCTTCTTTGAATGCATGGCCACCAAATACCCCACTTACACCTTCCCCTATCTGCCGCCTTTGGCCATCGGTCTGGCCTGTGCCACCGGACGGCTGGACCTGCAGTATTGGATCAAACGGACCGCCCTGGCCATGGCCCTGCTCTTTACGGTCCTATCCTATGCCCTGGCGGTTCCCCTGTGCCGGCAGGCTTCTGCCTGGGATGCGGCCCAGATGGTCACCTCCCACCATATTTCCGGTGTCCCGGTGTACGTATATGGAGGCCGCTATCCGGTTTCCTTCACCTATTACAGCGGTATCCCCGCTCCCCGTCTGGTGACCCGGGAACGGCTGCAGGAAATGCGGCCGGCAGGGATCAGCTGGAACGCCAAGAATATGATGCCCTTCGCAGCCCTGGAAGACCTGCCAGATACGGGAAGGATCATCGTCCTAGTAGACCAGAGCAGCCAGAAGGACTTTCTCCAGACCGTCCCAGGAAACTGGGAAAAACTGGGAGAAGGAGGCCGCTGGACCGTGTGGGGAAGAAACTGAATCTCCTGGAAGCAAAAAGGACTGTCCCTGTTACAGGGCAGTCCCTTTTTTCGGTATGGTGAAACCGGAGGCTTTCAGATCGATTCCTTCATGTTCCAGCAGCCACACTTTCCGGGGCATACCGCCGCCGTATCCGGTCAGGCTTCCGCTGGTCCCCACCACCCGATGGCAGGGAATGATCAAGCTGATGGGATTGTGGCCCACCGCTCCTCCCACGGCCTGTGCCGACATTCGCTCCTTTCCCTCCCTCCGGGCCATTTCCCGGGCAATGGCGCCATAGGTCATGGTCTTTCCGTAAGGAATGGTCAGCATGATCCGCCCTACCTGCTGCCGGAAACCACTGCCGGACAGTTCAAGGGGAGGCGTGAAGCCTGGATCTTTCCCCTGGAAATACAGATCCAGCCAACGCCGGGTTTCCTGGAATACAGGGAGATCCGGCCGTTCTTCCACACCGTCTTCGTTTTTCATCCGGATTTCTTCATACTTCTCTCCCTGGAACCACAGCCCGTTCAGCTTTTCTCCATGGCTGCTCAGGAGGATCGTTCCCAGAGGACTATATACTTTTGTGATGTACAGCATTTTTTTCGACTCCTTCCTGTTTTCCCTGCCAGAGGCAGAGGGTGGCATAACTCCGCCAGGGCCTCCAGGCTTCTGCCAATACCCTGCGCTCCTTTTCCGTCCGAGGGGCCAGGACTTTCCGGATGGCCAAATCCGTCACCGGAAAGGCATCCGACCAGCCCAGGGCCCGCATCACCGTATAGTGCGCGGTCCAGGGTCCGATTCCTGGAATTTCCTGCAATTCTTCCGCCACCTGTTCCGGCGGTCCAGCCAGCCAATGGGTATCCTGCCGCTCCGCCAGGAAAGCGGCCAGCCGGACAATGGCCCGGGACCTTTGGCGGATGATGCCCAGCGGCCCCAGCTGCTGTTCCCCCACTGCTTCCTCCCAAAGGAAATCTTCTGCCAGAGGAAAAGCCCGCCGGATTCCTTCCGGGGCCCCTTCGATTTCGGCTCCGTACCGGTCAGCCAGACACCCAGCCAGCCGGGAAGCCGCCTCTGTACTGATCTGCTGCCCCAAGATGGCCCGGACCCCCATTTCGAAAAGTTCCGGACAGCCGGGAATCCGGATACCTGGAATGAAATCCTGTCCTGTGGTGTCCCGGAACCCTTCAAAGCCCTGGAGGATGCTCTGGGGCTCACAATCCAAGTCAAAGAGACGATGGACCCGGCTCAGGACTTGGGGCAGCACGGGCAGAAGGGAAGCACTGAGCCGCAGTTCCAAACGGTTCCGAGACGGCAGATCCCTGACCTGGAACCAGCCTTTGACCCGTTTTCCTGTTCCCGCAGCCAGTTGGATGCCCCGGCTGTAGATCCCCTTTTGGATCGTTTCGATTCCTGGAAGAAGCCGAGGTTTCCAGAATTCCAGCAGCAGGTCATACCGGAAGGGAGGACGATAGCCCAGCGCCATCACAAAACTGTCCTCCTCCTGACTGATCCCTTTCCCTTCCAGCTGTTTCCGCAGAGCCGTGGGAGCCAGCCGGTATCTTTCCCGAAAAGCCTCATTGAACCGCCGGAGACTGCGGAAGCCGGAAGCAAAAGCGATTTCCGTCACCGGCAGCCGGGTATCCGTGAGCAGGCTCTTAGCCAGCAGCAGCCGGCAGGTAGTCAGATATTCCACCGGCCGCACCTGGTACGCTTCTTCAAAGGTCCTCCGCAAGTGGCGGGGGCTGCATCCCAGGCTTTCTGCCAGGGCGGCCAGGCTGATTCCGCTGCCGCAGGTTTCCCGGAGACAGCGGGCTGCCTGCTGGGCCAGAAAATCACAAGCATCTACCGGAGCACAGCCAGGGGCCAGTTCCGGCCGGCACTGGAGGCAGGGCCGGTAGCCTGCCTTTTCCGCTTCCGCCGCGCTGGCAAAGAATTCACAGTTCTCCAGCTTCGGCTTCCGGGCGTGGCAAACTGGACGGCAGTAGATCCCGGTGGAACGCACCCCTATAAAATATTTTCCGTCAAACCGGGAGTCCCGGGCACAAAAAGCCCGGTACAGCCGTTCTCTGTCCGTATCGTCCATGGGTTTCCCTCCTTTTCTACTTCTATTGTACCAGAAAGCAAAGAAAAAACCGGCGGTTTTCGGACATGAAAAAGAGGCTGTTGCAGGCGCAACAGCCCCGTCAATGATTCCCCAAATACCACTGGACGAACTGTTTGGCGATCCGTCCATTCCGGCCGGAATGTTCCATTTCCCAGCGGACGCCCTGGATCCGCAGCTCCTCCGGAGACAGTTTGATGCCTTCTTTCTGGAGCTCATGGTCGATGATGGCCAGATATTCCTGCTGGGTGGGAACCCCGAAATGGAGGATCAGGCCGAACCGGTCTGACAGGGAGATGGATTCATTGGTGGCATCCTCCCGGTACACTTCCGCTTCCAGCTCGTCACTCCGGTCCGCCCAGGTTTCCTTCAGCAGATGGCGCCGGTTGCTGGTGGCGCACAGCATCACATTGTCCGGCTGGGGAGCAGCTCCGCCGTCAATGGCGGATTTCAGGTATTTGTATTCCTTTTCGTTCTCATCAAAGGACAGATCGTCGAAGAAAAACAGGAACCGGTGGCTGCGGATCCGTCCCGCCCGTTCCATAGCAGCCGCCAGCAGATGGAGCTGATCCCGTTTGATCTGGACCAGCCGCAGCCCTTGGGCACTGAAGAGAGGGATCAGGGCCTTGATGGAAGTGGATTTCCCCGTGCCTCGGCTCCCAGTAGAAAGGACATTGTTGCATCCCCGCCCTGCCATGAACTGCCGGGTATTGGCCAGGAGCTTCTCCTTCTGTTCCTCATAGCCCAGGATATCCTCCCAGGCCGTGTGGGGAAAATCGGCGATTCCCTGGAAATGTCCCTTGGCATCCAGGCAGAAGGCTTCATACCGGGCCATCTTCCCCCGGCCGTACCGTTTGTAATGCTGGAGCAGGATTTCCGCCTGCCGGGCCGCTTCGGGCGCCGCCAGCAGCTGCTGGGCCAGCTGTTTTTCCAGACCGTCCCGAGGTGCCGGGGAAATAGGTTCATAATGATCGTAGAACCCGTCTCCCAGGACAGAACGGCCGGAAAGGGTCAGGAAGGGACGGATTTTCTCCAAGTCCCGGGTCAGGGCAGACAGGATCCCGCTTCCCACATTTCCCCGGGCTTCCACTATCTGCCCAGCCAGGTTGTTCCCTTCACACAGGAGATGGAAGAAATAGCCCTGCCACAGGTTGCCGGAAAGTCCCAGCTCTTCCGCCTGTTCCAGCAGAGCCTCCCGGGCCCGGGCCAGATACTTCTCCCGTTCCGGATGCTGCTGGGCCCGGCTCAGGTTTTTGATCACCGGATTCCGATGGAGGGACCGGAGCACCGTCAGGGTGGAAAAGACCTGGAAATCTGCTGCAGTTTCCGGAAAGGCCTGTTTCATGGCTGTCCTCCCTCTGTTTCCGGTGCCTCAGCAGCCGGCTCCTGGGGTTCCAGCAGGCTGTCTTTGACGGTCTGGGGGCCTCTCCCCAGCGCAATCTGCCCGGTGGTGGCGATTTCCAAGATGGTGTAATTCTGGAGCATCTGCTGCAGAGCCTGGATATGATCCTGCCGGCCCGTCAGACGCAGGATCAGGGATTCCGGATGTACATCCACGATCTTGGCATGGAAGAGGCTGGCGATATTGGTCAGTTCCTCTCGGATCTGGGGAGTGGGCGCGCTGACCTTGATCATGGTCAGTTCACAGCTGACCAACGGGGCATCATCCAAGTTCACCACCTTGATCACATCGATCAGATGGCTCAGCTGATGGATGGCCTGGTCCAGCTGGAACCGGCTTTCCACCCCTACCACCAGATTGATCCGGCTGATCTCCGGGATTTCCGTATACCCCACATTCAGGCATTCGATGTTGATGTTCCGGCGGGCGATAAGCCCAGCCACATGGGACAGGACCCCCGGCCGATTGTTGACCAGGAGCGCCATATGCTGCCATTTCATAGTTTTTCTCCTTTATCCTTGTTTTGCACGTTCTTCCGTTTTTTGTTCATCCTTCCCGTCCCAGGATCATCTGGTCCAGCCCCTTGCTGCCCGGGACCACAGGATAGACCCGTTCATCTTCCGGGATGGTGATTTCTAAAAGAGCTGAATCGTCCCCGCCGAACAGGAACTCCAGTCCTGCTTCCAGTTCTTCCGGACGGGAGATGCTCCGGGAGGGGATCCCCATGGCTTCAGCGATTTTTGCCATGGAGGGTTTCCGGATCAGTTCCGTCTGGGAATATCGGCCGCCCCGGAACAGGCCCTGGAGCTGCCGGACCAGACCCAGTTGGCCGTTCTTCAGGACAATGGTCTTCACGTGGATACCATAGGTGGGCAGGGTGGTGAATTCCTGGCAGTTCATCAGGACACTGCCGTCGCCGGTGATCAGCAGGACCGTTTTGTCCGGTTCTCCCACTTTGGCTCCCAGGGCGGCCGGCAGGCCGAAGCCCATGGTGCCCAGCCCGCCGGAAGTGATGAAATGGCGGGCTTCCCGGGTGGGAAAGAATTGGGCTGCCCACATCTGATGCTGGCCCACATCGGTGACCACAATGGTGTCTTGGGGAGCCTGGGCCGCCGCTTTTTTCAAAGCCGTTTCCGGCGAGATTCCTCCCCTGCAGGCATGGGCCGTACAGGGGACTTCTTCTTTCATGGCTTCACCCTGTTCCCGCCAGGGCGCTGTCTGTTCTTTGCAGGCGGCTGCCAGAGGTTCCGCCAGCTGGGCAAACAGGGGCAGGGATTCCCGCAGATCTCCGGGAACGGCCACCTGGACGGGGATGATCTTGTTGATTTCCCCCGGTTCCACATTGAAGTGGACGATCCGAGCAGCCGGTGCAAATAGGCTGGCCTTAGCAGTAGACCTTTCATCGAACCGGACCCCGAAAGCCAGCAGCAGATCACAGCCGGAAACCGCCATATTGGCCGCATAGCTGCCGTGCATCCCCAGCATGCCCAGATGCTGGGGCAGAGTATCCGGCACGGCGCCTTTTCCCATCAAGGTGGTGACCACCGGGATCCCGGTCTTTTCCGCCAGCCGGGTCAGTTCCCCTCCCGTATCCGACAGGACCACCCCGCCTCCGGCCATGATCACCGGTCTGCGGGCCCGGCGCAGGGCTTCCGCAGCTCGCTGCACATCGGCCCGGCGGGGATGCTGGCTGCCCTGGTAGCCCAATAGATGGACTTCTTTGGGGTAGTGGAAATCCAGCCGGGCATCGAACACATCTGTGACGATATCGATGAGCACCGGTCCGGGCCTTCCTGTACGGGCAATATAAAAAGCTTCTTTCAATACCTGGGGCAGGTTCTCCACCTTCCGGACCAGATAATTGTATTTGGTGATGGAGGTGGTGATCCCCGCCGTGTCCGCTTCCTGGAAGGCATCCTGGCCGATCAGGGAAGTGGCCACCTGGCCGCTGATGATCACCAGAGGGATGGAATCCATATTGGCGGTGGCGATCCCGGTGACCATATTGCAGACCCCGGGACCGCTGGTAGCGATGCAGACCCCCACTTTTCCCGTAGCCCGGGCATACCCATCCGCTGCATGGACCGCCCCTTGTTCATGGCCAGTGAGGATATGGGGGAACCCTGTGCGGTAAATGGCATCATACAGGCCCAGGACAGCGCCTCCGGGATACCCGAAGACCACTGGGACCTGTTCTTCTTTCAAACTTGCAAGGATGGCTTCTGCGCCGGTCATTTCCATAAGGTTCCTCCTTTTAGCACTCTGTCCTTTTCAAATGGGCTCTGGTATCGAAGCCCGTATCCTTTTCAAATGGGTCCTGGTATCGAAGCCCGTATCCTTTTCAAATGGGTCCTGGTATCGTGACCCTAGTCTGTGGAAAGTCGATTTGACAGTGCCGCAGAAATAAAAAATCCGTCCCTGGAAAAGGGACGGAAAGCTCCGCGGTACCACCCTGATTCCCCGGGCATTGCTACTCCGGGACACTTTGCCACGTACAATCATACGCGCTTCCTGTAACGGGGAATGCCGTCCAGGCCTACTGCCAGTGGGTTCAGCCTGTCTCCTCCGGGACCAGTTTCCTCCTGCCCGGCCTGGCAGCTCCCACCATCCGCTGCCTCTCTGCAAAGCCCTTCAGAAGTACTTTTTCCCATCCTGGGATTGGGATTTGAAATTGTGAATTGGGTATATTCTAGCCTTTGCCTGGACGAATGTCAATAAAAGAAAGTATAAAAGTTGCAAAATCAGGAATCTGTTTTTCAAAATGTAAAGGAATATACACTGTATGGATTTAAAATCTTTTGAAACAATGGAACCATACTGGGGCCAGGCAAAAGAAAATGGTATAATACAAAGCAGAAAGACTTTGCAAAGAAAGGAGTGCCTCCGCCCTGGGACCGGAGGCTGGAACCATGATGCGCTGGAAAGACCTTCCCATCCGAAAACGGCTGCTGGCAGCCAACTACCTGATGATCCTGACCCCCGTCCTCTGCTTCATGCTGCTCAGTGTGGGGATTTTCTGGATCTTCGGGATGGAGAACCTGAACCGCAGCAGCGTCTTATCCTTTATCTGGCCGGAAAGCGGCCCCACCCTGTCCATCCAGTTCGAACTGACCCGGCTCCGGGTCCGGTCGGACCATTATGATCCGGACAAACCCCGTCCCCTTCTGCTGGTAAGCGATCACCTGGAGGACCAGGGACTGCGGGTGCTGCTGGAACAGAATGGGCAGCCCTTCTACGTGACAGAAGGACAGCAGCCCGACGAAATCCGCACTTCCACCCTCCAGCAGGTTCCGGAAGGCCGAGGCGGCATCAGCTGGGGGAAAAAGGGCGTTGCCTTCTACTACCATTCCCTCCAGACCGGGGTAGAATGTTATGTGATAGGGGCGGATCCCCTGGTGGAAAGCGATGACCGGTTCTCCATGTATTCCAAGGAACTGTTCAAGGGCAGCTTCATCGGTGCCTTCCTCCTGGTCATGCTGGCAGCGGCCCTGGTGGGACTGGCCCTCAGTCGGCTCATGGCCGTCCAGCTGCTGAAGCCTCTGGGCAAGCTGCGTCAGGTGGCTTCCCAAGTAAGCCGAGGGGACTTAGATACCCCGGTGAAGGCTGACAGCCGGGATGAAATCGGGGACACCCTCCGTGCCTTCGAACTGACCCGTCAAGAGCTGCGCCACGCCCGGGAGAGACGGGAACAGTATGACCGGAGCCGGAAGGAAATGCTGGCAGGAATCGCCCATGACCTGGCTACGCCCCTCACCAAGATCCAGGGCTATGCCTCAGGACTCCAGGACGGGATTGCCGATACGCCGGAAAAACAGCAGCGCTATCTCCAGAAAATCCTGGAAACCACAGAAAGCATGGCCAAACTGAACCAGACCCTTTTCCTCTTTTCCAAGCTGGACCTGGATCAAGTCCCTTTCCAATGGGAAACGGTGGATCTGTGCCGGTATCTGGCAGATTATGTGGAAGAGCAGCGGGACCACTGGGCGCAGAATGGTCTCCAGATTGTTTTGGAAAGTACGCTGGACCGTGCCCCGGTCCGTATGGATCGAAATCAGTTCGCCAGGGTATTGGACAATCTCCTGAGCAACAGCTGGAAATATAAAACAGAAAAAACCGGCAAGGCCTGCTTCCGGCTCACATCATCCGGCCTTGGCCGGGTACGGCTGGAACTGGCGGACAACGGGTCCGGCGTAGCTCCCGACCAGTTGGACCGGATCTTTGAAAGCTTTTACCGGACGGACCGGGCCCGGAGCCATGTGGCAGCCGGCAGCGGGCTGGGACTGGCCGTAGTCCGGAAGATCGTAGAAACCATGAAAGGTAAGATTTGGGCCGAGGCCAACGAGCCCCAGGGCCTGAAAATCTGCATGGAATTTTCTTTGGAGGAATCGAACCAATGCAAAAGATCTTGATAGTGGAAGATGACCAGGATATCGCGGAATTGGAACGAGATTACCTGGAAGCCAACGGCCATGGGGTGGAGATCGCCAGTGATGGAAAAGAAGGGATCCGCAAGGCTCTGGAAGCCGATGTGGATCTGGTCCTGCTGGATATCATGCTGCCGGGCCTGGACGGATTCCAGGTCTGTCGGCAGATCCGGGAAAAAAGGAACATCCCCATCCTATTGGTCTCCGCCCGGCAGGAAGATGTGGACAAGATCCGGGGGCTGGGCCTGGGCGCCGATGACTACATCGTGAAGCCTTTCAGCCCAGGAGAATTGGTGGCCCGGGTCAAGGCCCATCTCCATCGGTACCAGCAGCTGACCGGGCAGCATACCGGGAACCAGCTGCTCCAACGGGGAGACCTGTCCATCGATCGGGAGGGCCATCGGGTCTATCTCAAGGGAAAAGAAGTCCCCATGCCCAACAAGGAATTTTCCCTGCTGCTGTTCCTGGCAGAAAATCCCGGGGTGGTTTTCAGCAAGGAAACCCTGTTCGAACGGATCTGGGGAGAAGATTCCCTGGGAGACACCGCCACGGTCTCCGTCCACGTGAACCGGATCCGGGAAAAGATCGAATCCTCCACCACCAAGCCGGAATATATCGAAACGGTGTGGGGTGTGGGCTACCGGTTCCGGAAATAGGAAGCAGCGGTTATTACAATCTTTACATTTTTCGTTGTTTGCTTTTCGTTTTGGAACTTTTTTCAAAAATCTTGTTGACATCTGTTCACGCGTCATGTATACTGAGCACATCCTTTTCAATCCAAGTGAACAAGGCAAATCCCATGAAGGGAACGAGTACTTTGCCTCCCGTTTCTCCCAGAGAGCTGACAAGTGGTGGGAGTCAGCAGAAACCGGCAAACGAAAATCCTCCCCCAGGAGCCTGCTGAAAGCCAGTAAGCATGGACGGTATTCCCCCGTTAGACGGAACGCGTATGTTAGTACGTTGCAGAGTGCTTCGCGCCAGCAATGGCCGGAGAACCAGGGTGGTATCGCGGAAATGTTTCCGTCCCTATTTCTATAGGGACGGATTTTTTTATACGAGAAACCCGACTCTGCTGCGTATCCCCCATTTTATTTCTATTTTCAAAGGAGATGTTTCCCATGGCAAAAGTATTTTATGACAAGGACGTTAACTGGAGCGTACTGAAAGACAAGACGGTGGCCATCATCGGTTACGGTAGCCAGGGCCATGCCCATGCCCTGAACCTGAAAGAAAGCGGCGTCAATGTGGTGGTCGGCCTGTACAAAGGCAGCAAATCTGCCGCTGTGGCCCGTGCCGCCGGCCTGGAAGTCAAGACCGTTCCGGAAGCCGTTGCAGCCGCCGATGTGACCATGATCCTGATCCCGGATGAAAAACAAGCCGATGTATACAAAGCCGAAATCGCTCCCAACCTGAAGAGCGGCAGCGCCCTGGCTTTTGCCCATGGCTTCAACATCCATTTCAAACAGATCGTCCCTCCCGCTGATGTGGACGTATTCATGGTCGCCCCCAAAGGCCCAGGCCATCTGGTCCGCCGGACTTTCGTGGAAGGCGGCGGCGTGCCTGACGTATTCGCCGTGGAACAGGATGCCACGGGCAAATGCTTCGATCTGGCCCTGGCCTATGCCAGAGGCATCGGTGGCACCCGTGCCGGGGTCATCCAGACCACTTTCCAGGAAGAAACGGAAACCGACCTGTTCGGGGAACAAGCTGTCCTGTGCGGCGGGGTCTGCCAATTGATCACCAACGGGTTCGAAACCCTGTGCGAAGCCGGCTATCAGCCTGAAATCGCTTATTTTGAAACTTTCCATGAAATGAAATTGATCGTGGACCTGATGTACGAAGGCGGCATGGCCAAGATGCGCAAATCCATCTCTGACACCGCTGAATACGGGGACTACACCGCCGGCCCGAAAGTGGTCAGCCAGGATTCCAAGGCTGCTATGAAACAGGTCCTGAAAGACATCCAAGACGGCACTTTCGCCAAAGACTGGCTGCTGGAAAACCGTGCAGGAGGCCGGGCTCACTTCCTGGCCATGCGCCACCAGCATGCCGAACATCCTATCGAAAAAGTCGGGGAAAAACTGCGCAGCATGATGCCCTGGCTCCATGAAAACGACAAGAACGAGTAATCCAAGAATCCAATTTTAAAGGAGGCAGGGGGAAGCCATGAAAATCACCGGCGCAGAAGCGGTCATAGAAAGTTTACGGAAAGAACAGGTCCAGGTCGTCTTCGGATATCCTGGAGGTGCGGTGCTGAGCCTGTATGATGCCCTGTACCGGATGAAATTCCCCCATATCCTCACCGGCCATGAACAGGGAGCCGTCCATGCAGCGGACGGGTATGCCCGGGCTACGGGAAAAGTAGGCGTCTGTTTCGCCACCAGCGGTCCCGGGGTCTGCAATATGGTCACCGGCATCGCCACCGCCAATATGGATTCCATCCCTTTGGTGGTGATCAGCGGTCAGGTAGCCACCCACCTCATTGGCCGGGATTCTTTCCAAGAAGCGGATATTTCCGGCATCACCACTCCCATCACCAAGCACAATTACCTGGTGAAAAAGGTCCAGGATCTGCCCCGGGTACTGAAAGAAGCTTTCTACATCGCCCGGAGCGGCCGGCCGGGGCCGGTACTGGTGGACGTAGCAAAAGATGTGTTCGACACCTCTTTTGACTATGAATATCCGGAAACGGTTTCCCTCCGGGGCTACCAGCCTCTCCAGGAAGGCCGGGAGGAAGAAGTGGAAGCAGCCCTGGCAGCCCTGCGGCAGGCCCACCGCCCTCTTTTGATGGTGGGAGGCGGAGTGGTCCTGTCCAATACGGCGGCCCCCCTGCGGAAGGTCGTCCAGGCAGCCAGCCTGCCGGTGGTCTATACCCTCATGGGCAAAGGTGCCATTCCCGATGCCTGGGAAGAAAACCTGGGCATGGCAGGGATGCACGGCACCTGGACGGCCAACATGGCCATTACCCAGTGTGATCTGCTGCTGACAGTGGGTGCCCGGTTCGACGACCGGGTCACCGGCTCCGTAGCCAATTTCGCTCCCAAAGCCCGGATTGTCCATTTCGACATCGACCAGGTGGAGATCAACAAGATTGTCCATGCAGATCTCAGTGTGAACGGGGATCTGCGCTGGTCCCTGCCGGCTTTCTGGAAGAAGCTGGAAGCCCATCCCATCCCGGCAGTCCAGACTGTCACCTGGCGCCATGATCTCCAGGAAATGAAAGCCGGCCATCCCTCCGGGACCCGGCCCTCTTCTGCCAAAGGCCTCTCCCCCCAGGTGGTGCTGGAGCAGCTGGCCCGGAAAGCCGGTCCGGAAGCCATCGTGGCCACCGATGTGGGCCAGCACCAGATGTGGGCGGCCCAGTTCTATCCAGTGTCCCAGCCCCATCATTTCATCACTTCCGGCGGGCTTGGCACCATGGGCTACGGCCTGCCTGCCGCCCTGGGAGCCCAGCTGGGAGAACCGGACAAACCGGTGGTCCTTGTGACCGGAGATGGCAGCATCCTGATGAACTGTCAGGAATTTGCTACTCTCCACAAATACGGCATCGCCGTCAAGACCGTGGTCCTGCGGAACAACACCCTGGGCATGGTCCATCAGTGGCAGGGGATGTTCTACAAAGGACACTTTGCGGAATCCGATTTGACAGCCAATCCTTCCATCGCAGGGATTGCCCGGTCCATGGGCGTCCCAGCCTGGACGGTGGAAAAGGAGAACCAGCTGCCAGAAGCCCTGGGCCAGCTCTTTGCCCAGGAAGGCCCGGCTCTCCTGGAAGTCACCATTCCCCCGGACGAAAATGTCTATCCCATGGTCCCTGGCGGGAAGAAACTGGATGAAATGGTAGTAACAGGAGGCGACCAACCATGATCCGACAGCATCTGGCCATCCTGGCCGACAACAAGCCCGGGGTCCTGACCCATGTAGCCGGACTCATCAGCCGCCGGGCCATCAATATCGAGTTCATCAATGCCGGCTATACGGAAGAACGGGACGTGACCCGGATCAACATCGTGGTGTCCGTGGAGGACCGGTACGAGCTGGACCAAGCCATCAAGCAGCTGGCCAAGCTCATCGACGTGATCAAGGTGGTGAACCTGGACGACGCGCCTTTTGTCAGCTACGAACTGGCCATGATCAAGGTCAGCGCCCCCACTCCTCAAGTGCGGGAAGAACTGACCAACCTGGCAGAGCTGTTCCATGCCAAAGTGGTGGACGTGCAGAAAAAATCCCTGGTGCTCCGGCTCACCGGCCGGGAGGACCACATCGACGCCCTGCTGGAAGTCCTGGAGGACTACGAAATCATAGAAATCGCCCGGACCGGACAGATTTCCTTGGGACGGGGACTGGTGCCGGTGAAGAAGATGTAAATGAAAAAAAGCTGTTGCATGTGTGAAAATCTCACACATGCAACAGCCTTTTTTGTCGCGGGTCGCGACCGGGGGGTGAATTCTTCACACCCCCTTTTGCCACTTCAGCCAGCACCCCTTCTCATGGCTCCAGATAACTCCTACAGCCTGGAGGAGGGAATAGATCACCGTGGTTCCCACGAACTTCATACCCCGTTTCTTCAAGTCCTTAGACAGGGCATCGGACAGAGGGGAATGGGTGAGGCCGGTTTCCCGGAAGGTCTTCCCTTCGGTCCAGTGCCACAGGTACCGGTCAAAGCTTCCCCATTCCTGCCGGATGGCCAGGAACACCCGGGCGTTGGCCACCGCCGCCCGGATCTTCAGCCGGTTCCGGATAATGGCAGGATCCTGCCGGAGTGCTTCTATTTTTTCTTCTGTATAACGGGCAATGATTTCCGGATCGAAGCCGTCAAAGGCCTGCCGGAACCCGTCCCGTTTGTTAAGCACACATTCCCAGGAAAGGCCGGCCTGGAAGGTTTCCAAAAGCAGCATTTCGAACAGCTTCCGGTCCTCATGGACCGGCCGGCCCCATTCCTCATCATGGTACCGGATGTACCGGGGATTGTTGGGGTTGGCCCAGAAGCACCGCTGTTTTCCGTCCGCCCATTGGGTCATAATTTTCATCTCCTTCATCAAAAAAGCTGCCTTTCCAGGCAGCTTTTTCTCCTTCGGCCGCTGACCATTGACAGCTGACCGCTGACGGTCTGTTGCCCACGCAACAGGCCCCTTATTTTCTCACCGCTTCCGCCACCAATCGGCCCATCTCCTTCGTGCCCACGGTGGTCAGGCCTTCTCCGGCCAGATCTGGGGTCCGATAACCAGCTTTCATTACGTCGTCCACGGCCTTTTCGATGGCTCGGGCTGCTTCTTCCTGATGGAGGGAATAACGCAACAGCATGGCGGCGGACAGGATGGTCCCCAGAGGGTTGGCGATGTCCTTCCCGGCTATATCCGGCGCACTGCCGTGGATGGGCTCATAGAGCCCGGTGCCGTCTCCCAGGCTGGCAGAAGGCAGGAGCCCGATACTGCCGGCAATGGTAGAAGCTTCATCGCTCAGGATGTCCCCGAAGATATTGTTGGTGAGGATCACGTCGAACTGTTTCGGGTTCAGCACCAGCTGCATGGCGCAGTTGTCCACGTAAAAATGGTTCAGTTCCACATCGGGATACTTGGCATCATGGAGTTCCTCCACGATTTTCCGCCACATCCGGGAAGACCCCAGCACGTTGGCCTTATCCACGCTGGTGACTTTTCCCCGGCGCAGCCGGGCAGCCTCAAACGCCTTTACAGCGATTCGCTCCACTTCCGGACGGGTATATTTCTCCACGTCGGAAGCGGTCTCCACCCCGTCCACCAGGGCAGCTTCCTTGTGTTCCCCGAAATAGATGCCCCCGGTCAGTTCCCGGACGATGACCAGATCGGCCCCTTCTGCCCGATCCGTCTTCAGCGGAGAGAGATGGGCCATATAAGGCCGTACCTGGACCGGCCGCAGATTGCAGTAGAGGCCCAGAGCCTTCCGGATGCCCAACAGGCCCTTTTCTGGCCGTTTGGTCACATCTTCGATATGGTCCCACTTGGGGCCGCCCACAGCACCCAGCAGCACTCCGTCAGCCGCTTTGGCGCTGGCAACCGTTTCTTCCGGCAGAGGGGTCCCGAATCGATCATAGGCACAGCCCCCCATGAGTTTATGATCATAGGAAATATCCAGTCCGAATACTTCCGCGGTTTTCTCCATGACAGCCAGAGCCGCATCGGTGATTTCGGGACCGATGCCGTCTCCCGCCAGTACTGTAATCTTCATCAGTCCTGCGCTCCTTTCACATAATTGACCAGACCGCCGGCTTCCGCGATTTTCCGGACAAAAGCCGGCAGTGGATGGGTCTTGATGGTCAGTCCCTTATTGACCACATGGATCTCCCCTTTGTCGAAATCTACTTCTACCTGGTCGCCAGCCTGGATCTTTTTGGCTTCTTCCCCGATTTCCAGCACCGGCAGGCCGATATTAATGGCATTCCGATAAAAGATCCGGGCAAAGCTTTCTGCAATGATGCAGGCCACGCCTTTCTGCTGGATCACAATGGGAGCATGTTCCCGGGAAGACCCGCAGCCGAAATTCCGGCCGGCCACGATGATGTCTCCGGGCTGCACATGGGGGGCAAAGGTGGTGTCGATGTCTTCCATGGCATGTTCACTCAGTTCTTTGAAATCGGAGATGTTCAGGTAGCGGGCAGGAATGATCACATCCGTATCCACATGGTCTCCGTAACGCCATACTTTACTCATTTCAATACCTCCCTGGGATCAGTGATGTGGCCGGTTACCGCACTGGCTGCTGCCGTCAGCGGGCTGGCCAGATAGACTTCGCTGTCCACATGGCCCATACGGCCCCGGAAATTCCGGTTGGTGGTGGAAACGCACCGTTCCCCAGCTGCCAGGATCCCCATGTAGCCGCCCAGGCAGGGACCGCAGGTGGGGGTGGAAACCGCCGCGCCGGCATCGATGAAGATATCCAGCAGGCCATTGTCCATGGCCCGTTTGTAGATTTCCTGGGTAGCAGGGATGATGATGCAGCGCACCCGGGGATCCACTTTCCGTCCTTTCAGGATCCGGGCGGCAGAAACCAGATCTTCATACCGTCCATTGGTGCAGGATCCGATCACCACCTGATCAATGGCGATGTCTTTGCCATCTGCCGCCGGATGGGTGTTTTCCGGCAGATGGGGATAGGCCACCACCGGCACCAGTTCATCCAGTGCAATGGTCACGGTCCGGTCATAGACCGCATCTTCATCAGCTTCTACGGCTTCCCAAGGACGGGTGACCCCCCGTTCCTTCAAGTAAGCCCGGGTCTTGTCATCCACCGGGAAGATCCCGTTCTTGCCCCCCGCCTCGATGGCCATGTTGCAGATGGTGAACCGGTCCGCCATGGACAGTTCTCCTACTCCTTCCCCGAAGAATTCCAGGGACTGGTACAGGGCCCCATCCACACCGATCATCCCGATCAGGGTCAGGATCACATCCTTGCCGGAGATATAGTCCGGTTTCTTCCCGTTGAGCACCACCTTGATGGCCTTGGGGACCTTGAACCAGGTCTGGCCGCTGGCCATGGCAGCCCCCAGGTCCGTCTGGCCCACCCCAGTGGAAAAGGCATTGACGGCTCCGTAGGTACAGGTGTGGGAATCAGCCCCGATCACCAGTTCCCCGGGCGCCACCAGGCCGCTGTCCGGAACCAGAGCATGTTCGATGCCCATCCGGCCCACTTCAAAGTAGTTGGTGATGTTGTGTTTCCGGGCGAAATCCCGCATATGCTTGCACAGAGTAGCGGATTTGATGTCCTTGGGGGGAGAAAAGTGATCCGGCACCAAAGCAATCTTGTCCTTGTTGAATACAGGACGGCCGATCTTATCGAATTCATCGATGGCCGGAGGCCCGGTAATATCGTTGGCCAGGGTCAGATCGACCTGGGAAACCAGCAGTTCCCCTTCTTCCACCTCCGGACGGCCGGCATGGCGGGCCAGGATTTTTTGTGTTCTTGTCATTCCCATAATGTTTGACTCCCCTCTCTTCTTGCACCAAAAAGCCCCTACCTGCTGCAAAGCAGATAGGGGCGAAGGATCGCGGTACCACCCTATGTTGGTTCTCATTCAGTTTAACGCACTGCCGACGGCAGGAACTACTCACGTTCATCCCTGCGGTTCCCGGGTGAGAAGGCTCCCTGGAATTTACTGGCTCGCACCGGCCGCCAGCTCTCTGGAAATCCCTGAGGATCCGCTCCCGTTCATTACCTGTTTTCGTTTGAAATGGTATGGTTTACATTATGCCATTGACGGTTCTTTCTGTCAATAGTTTTTTGTAGCGATTTTTTGAATTCAGTCAAATATTCCAGCCTTGTCATATTGCGGAGAAATAACGATTTTGGCATTCTCGTCCACATAACCCCATTTCTTCTCTTTGGGATCCCGGTAGGCTGCCCGGTCCGCCGTAAGGGGCCCCAGTTCCCGCAATTCGCTCCGGAAGGGAGCCACCGGATTGCCAGCCTTGTCGATGATGCCTCCCTTTTCCTTCTCCACAGCCGTGGTCCGGTCTTGGAAGAAGCTCTGGGCACTGTCGAACCGGTTGGGTATCACCACTTTGTTGGTTTCATCGATGAAGCCCCATTTTTTATCCGACTGGAAGGCCGCCAATCCTTCACTGAAAGGCAGCAGCCCATCGTAAGCAGCAGGGATCACCACCTGGCCTTTGGCATCCACCATGCCCCAATGACCATCATCCCGGATCAGAGCCAGTTTCCCATAGAAAGGAGACACATAGCTGTAAGTGGGAGAGATCACTTCCTGGGCCTGTTTGTTCACATAGCCCCGGTACATACTGGAAGGCATCACCGCTCCCGGAGAGATGCCGATGCCTCCGCCCCAGCCATGATGGTGGTGGTGATGGTAATAGCCGTAGTCTCCCCAATAGGGACCCCAGCCCGGGCCCACGCCCCAGTAGGGACCGCCCCAGCCCCAGCCGTCACCCCAGCCCCAGCCAATGGAGATATAATCTAAGAAGCTGCGGCTGGCCCGGCGTACCCCCACTTCTGCCAGACCGTTTTCCTGGAAATCACCTACAAAGGCATAAGACTTCAGCTTAGCGTACTTTTTCCCCTGGGTGTCCATGAGCCATCCTCCGTCCACCACAGCCACTCCCTGGTGGAAGTCCCCGGCCTTTTTCACGCTCATACTGGGCAGCAGGGTGCCGTCTTTATGGATATAGAACCACTGGCCGTCCTTTTTCACAGCAGCCAGCCCTTCACTGAAACTGCGTACTTCCTTGTACTGGGGCTGGATCACCAGTTTCCCCGTCTTGTCTGCAAAGCCCCATTTGCCCTGGACCTTTACAGGAGCCAATCCTTCCTGGAAGCCTCTTGCTTCATCATATTCCCCAGGCAGCTTTTCCCCCTGGAGGGTATAGAAATTCCATTTCTTTTCTGCCACTCCCCCGATGATCCCTTCATTGATATCGGTGATCTTCTTCAAGGTAGGAGCCATCATTGTTTTCCCGTCCCGGTCACAGAGCCCGTATTTGCCCTTCAGCTGGACCAGGATCACCGGATCTTCCTTGGGGTCCCCTACCACGATTTTTTTATAGGCCAGGGGCAGGATTTCCTTGCCCGTCTGGTCGATCACGCCCTGTTTCCCGTCTTTCTCCACCACGGCCACATGATCGGCCGCAAAAGCCGTCTGTCCCAGGGCCAGAGAAAGTCCGAGCAGCAGAGCCATCTGTTTTCTGTCCATGGAAAACACCTCCGTTTCCTGGTCCTATTGTACCATAGAAATCCCTTCGTCAGCAGGGAGGTTTTTCGGCTACGCTGCTCCGGATCAGTCCGCAGAGGGCCACCATAGCTCGGGTCAGATAGGCCCCCTTGCGGCTGGCCAGATACAGGGTCCTTTTCAAAGGCTGCTGGGGGACCTGGTAAAAGACCGACTGTTCCACTTTCTGCAGGGTGTGGAAGGCCAGCCCAGGGATCAGGGTGAACCCATGGTTTTCCAGGACCAGCCGGTGGGCCAGTTCCACACTGTCCGTTTCCAAGATGATCCGGGGCTGGAGATTTTCCTGCTGGAAGAAGGTTTCCGCCATATACCGCAGTCCCCGCCCTGGTTTCAGCAGGATGAAGGGTTGCTGCTGGAGACAGGCCGTTCCTTCGAGCACATTGCCAGTGCCGTACCTCCAGCCAGGCCGCTGCCGGTAGAAAAAAGGAGGGGCCTCCAGGTATACAGTATCCGTCAGCAGCTCTGTATAAGCCAGTTCCGGATCATCGGGGAAATAGGTCAGGGCCAGGTCCAGCCGTCCCTGGTGGAGCAGAGGATTCAAGTTCCTGATCAAGGTCTCCGTCAGCAGCAGTTCCACCCGAGGGTACAGGGCACGGAACTGCTCCAAGATCACCGGCAGCAAGGTTTCACTGGAGATCCGGGAAAGCCCCAGCCGGATCTGTCCGCTCCGGGAATCCCGGATATCATGGATTTCCTGGAGGGCTTCCCGGTATTCCTCCAGCAGTTTCCGGGCCATCCGGGCATAGATCTCCCCGGCTTGGGTCAGATAGACTCCGTTGGGATCCCGTACCAAAAGGGGCATCCCGGCTTCTTTTTCTACTGTTTTGACGATCCGGCTCAGAGAAGGCTGGGAAAGACCCAGCTGCCTGGCTGCCCCTGTGATATTCCCCTTTTCACAGACCAGCAGGAAATCCCGCAGGTATTTCTCATGGAACATAAAGTCCCCTCCTTCTTACATCATATCATTTTTGCTATAGTCCTATTATACTATTAAGATTTTACACTATGGAACAGATTGTCTATAATAAAAGTATCTTACCGTACAAACAGCCATTTTGTACCGCCGGAAGGAGCCTTTATGATGAAAAGATTCACTGCATTCCTGGCTGCGGCCTTACTCGGATTCCTGCTGCGCCAGCTGGGCATCCCCATTCCCTATATGCTGGGGGGTATCGTAAGCGGGTTCGTACTCCGCGCCTTCCTGGACAGTTCCTTCCAATGGCCTCGTTCCTGGCGGGGCCTGATGCTGGGGGTAGCCGGTTATGGCATCGGGAGCAATTGTACTCCGGAGGCTTTTGTCAATCTGAGCCAGGAAGCCCTGGGCATTTTCGGAGCCTGCCTATTCACCCTTGCCGTATCTGTAGGGGTTGCTGTCCATATGCATCGGCACACTTTTGCCAACCTGCTCAGCTCCATCATGGGCTGCCTTCCCGGGGGCCTGACGGCCATGACCGTGCTGATGGATGATTATGAAGAAGCAGACGAAAACGTGGTAGTGGTCTCTCAGTGCTTGCGCCTGTTCGTAGTAGAAGTCAGCGTGCCCTTCCTGGCCATTAATCTGTTCGGCGGAGAAGTGACCCGCCAGGAAGGGACCAGCCTATGGGCCGCATCTGTATCCGACTTCCAGAGCCTGTTCCATCCAGGCTGGCTGTTGGTGGTCCCCCTTGTCCTGGCAGGCCGGTTCCTGGCCAAAAAGATCCATATGCCCACAGGGCAGCTGTTGGGTCCCATTATGGTCACCGCTCTCTTTGCTCTTTGGCAGGGATATGTACCCCGAGTACCGGCTCCAGCCATGGCTTTCGCCCAACTCCACATCGGCCTGTACATCGGCACCATGCTGGACCGGGAAAAACTGATGAAGACCCGGCAGCTGGTTCCCAACGTACTCCTGGGATCCCTTTTGATGGTGGCATCCAGTGCCGTCCTGTCGGTGCTCCTGGCTCGTCTCTATGGCTTCACCACCCTCACTGCCTTCCTGGCCCTGGCTCCCGGGGGCATTGCAGAAATGTGCCTCACCGGCATGGAGATGCACCAGGATGTGGCCGTGATCCTCACCTATCAGCTGGTCCGAGTGCTGATGCTGGCCATGGGAGTGCCCTTTGTGATCCGAAAGTTTTTTAAACCATCCATAGGAAAAAAAGGAGGTGCTGCGTAAGCACCCCCTTACTTTTTTACTGCCAATTGATCATCAGCGCAATCGCTATCGTCACCATCTGGGTGGCTAGGAGCATCAAGAATAGAGGGACGAACCATTTCCACCATTTTGCAATCTTCACCCCAGCGATCCCAGCACAGACCGGAGCCAGCGCCGTAGGCCAGAGGATGTTGGACAGACCATCCCCGTACTGGAAGCACAGCACTGCCAGCTGACGGGGAATGTGGAGCAGATCCGCCAGAGGTGCCATGATGGGCATGCTCACCACAGCCTGTCCGGAACCGGATGGGATCAGGAAGTTCAACAGGGTCTGGACCAGCAGTATACATTCCGCAGAAATGATCCGTGGCATAGAAGCCAGGGGCAGAGATAGGCCGTACACAAAAGTATCCATGATATGGCCGTGCTGCATGACGATCAGCACCCCTCTGGCGATACCGATCATCAAGCATGCTTCTGCGATATCCGTGAAATTCCGGGACAGCTTCCGAGCGATTTCATTGGGTGTCCAGCCCATGATAAAGGAAGACAGCAGCCCCATGATCATGAACAGGGCACTGAGTTCTGTAAAATACCAGCCATATTTTTTAGTGCCGTAGATCAAGGTCAGGATACCCGCCAACAAGACCAACAGGACCAGTTTTTCCCGGATGCCAAAAGGATGGTTGGCCACTTCTTCCTGGCTCATACTGAATTCTGAAGGATCCCCGTAGACATAACTCTGGGTCGGATCTTTTTCCACCCGCAGAGCATACCGGACGGTATAGACGGAAGCAACCACGATCATGCAAAAATGACAGAACAGCCGGTAGGCCGTCCCGGACATAATGGGCACACCGGCAATGCTCTGGGCCATCCCTACAGTGAAGGGATTCATAAAGGCGCCGGCATACCCGATGGCGGCTGCCAAAGAAACAATAGCCATCCCTACGATAGCATCATACCCCATGGCAATGGCAATCCCCACAAAGATCGGGATAAAGGGGAACGTCTCTTCAAATACCCCGATGGTGGAAGAAGCCAGGCCGATCAGGGTAATGAAGATCGGGATGATGGCTGCTTTGGCTTTCCCTTTGAACACCCGCAAAAGGCCGGCCACCAGGCCATTGAAAGCCCCGGTGGCAATGATCAGGCCGATGAAAGCATAGGCCACGAAGACGAACATAGTGACATTGGCCGCATTGCAGAGTCCTTCATAGATGCATTTGAACATCTCGAAGATCCCTACTGGATGGCCTTCCACCAGATGGAAGGTCCCTGCCACGACGATTTTCTGTCCCGTCTCGTTGGCCACCCGGTCAAACTCACCGGCTGGCAGGATCCAAGTCATCAAGGTACAAAGGATGATGATGCCAAAAAGCAGGGCATAGATGTGGGGCAGTGCCAATTTTTTCCTTCCGGTTGCTTCCGGCATCACTTCTACTTTTTCTTCTGCCATAGAAATCACCCTTTCTTACTGGCCAAGACCCGTTGGAAATCTTCCCGGACTTTTTCCCGGAATCCTCCGTCGTTGAAAATGGCCAAAACTGTCTCAGCGATCACTTCCGCACCCACGGCCATCTGCTGCCGGGCATGGGGCGTCAAGGTCGCATCCCGCAGCTCCGGCGTATGGAGGGAATAGGGCGCATCCGTAATGCTGATGATGGGCTGGATAGTAGGACAGTGATAGCTTACATTCCCAACATCAGAAGATCCCCCTGCCGGCAGCGGATCTTCGATCGGTGCACCTATCTCCTGGAATTTCTCTTTCACTTTTTCTTCCAAAGCTGGAATCCTGGCCATGTCATAGAAATCTGGGAATCCCAACGTGAATTTTACCTTGCAGTCCAGAGCAAGAGCCGCTCCCTGGGCACAGTTCCGGACGATCCGGTCCAGTTCTTCCAAGTTTTTCATAGAGGGAGACCGGAATTCCATCCGAATTTTGGCATAATCCGGAACCATATTGGGCTGTTTGCCTCCGTCCAGGATCACTTCACTCATGATGGTCCCCGGTTGGAACGAATCCCTGCGGGCATCCAGTAAATCCATGAATTTCCGGGCCGCAGTCAGGGCATTGTGTCCCAGCCAAGGGCTGCCGGCAGCATGGGCGCTCTGCCCATAGAATTCCACGATGTAGCACCGCAGGCTGGTAGCATCCATTTCCGTCTGGCTGCAGGGACCGCTGCCGCAGTGCATCATGATGGCCAGATCCATCCCGTCAAAAAGGCCGGCTGAAGCCATATGGAGCTTCGCTCCTTCTTCCTCTTCTGCCGGAGTCCCGATGACTTCCAGGGTCCCGGAAAACAGCTCTTTGCAGCGGGCTAGGCCCAGCGCAGCCAAGATGGACAGCGGCCCATGGAGATTGTGCCCGCAGCCATGGCCGATTTCCGGCAGGGCATCATATTCCACCAAGATGGCAGCCCGAGGTCCCTTCCCATTTTCCAGCACAGCCCGGAATGCCGTCCCATAGCCCAGTTCCTTGTCCATGAAAGGATACTCCACCCGGAATCCGGCCTTGCGGAGCACTTCCACCAAGGCCTTACTGGACTGGACTTCCTTCCCCGCTGTTTCAGGATGGTCATACAGATACCGGACTAGAGAAAAAGCCTCTGGAAGGTTGTCCTGGATGGCTTGAACAAGTTCACGATTCATCATTGATTCCTCCCTTGTCAGATTTTTCTTTATTTCACCATACCGCTGAAGCGTCCAAAAAAAGACAAATGATTCCATAGAAAAAGGCCGCACCTGGAGGTATAAAGGAATTCCTCAAGGTACGGCCAAAAGAGTGCTGCCTATGCAGTTTCACACGTAGAGCAGCCATCTTCCTTTTATTGGATCACCACCAGCAGATCCCCGGACTGGATCCGGCTGCCGGCTTTGACCAATACTTCTTTTACCAGGCCGTCCACCGGCGCCGTCAGGGTGGTTTCCATCTTCATGGCTTCCGTGACCATCAGCGGATCTCCCTGTTTCACTACAGTTCCCGGTTCCACCTGGACCCGGAGCACCGAACCGGACAGGGTGGCCCCCACTTCTCCCGGCACCGTGGGATCTGCCTTCCGGGCCAGGCTGCTGCCTTCCGATGCCTTGGCATCCCGGACTTTGATTTCCCGGGGCATCCCGTTGATCTCGAACTGGACCTCCCGATACCCTTCCGGATCCGGCCGGGTCAGGTAATTCAGCCGGACCAGCACCATTTTCCCATCCATGTGCACCCGGATCTCTTCCCCCGGCTTCATGCCGAAGAAGAACGTGGGCGTATCCAGGATGCTCATGTCCCCATACTGATGGTATCGCTGCATATAGTCTTTATAGACCTTAGGATACAGGCAGCAGCTGCTGACGGCTTCCAGAGTATCCGGGATATGCAGCTTCTTCAGATCCTCCCGGAGTTTGTCCAGATCGATGGGCTGAGGAGGCGTTTCCAAGTGAGGTTTGGCCCCCCGCAGGATGATCTTCTGGAGCAGTTCCGGGAACCCGCCATAGGGCGTCCCCAATTTTCCATCAAAGAAATCCACCACGCTCTGGGGGAAGTCCAGGGTATCTCCCCGCTGGTAGATGTCTTCCTCCGTCAGATGGTTCTGGACCATGAACAGGGACATATCTCCCACCACCTTGGAAGAAGGCGTGACTTTGATCACATCCCCGAACAGCTGGTTCACCCGTGCATACATCCGGCAGACTTCCGGCCAACGGTCTCCCAGTCCCACCGCAGCAGCCTGCTGCTGCAGGTTGGAATACTGCCCGCCCGGCATTTCATGTTGGAACACCGTGGTGTTGGGACAGGTCATCCGGGCATCCACTCCGGCATAATACTTCCGGACCACCTGCCAATACCGGTCGATGGTCTCCAAGGCATCCAGATCCAGCTTCGGCTGCCGGGGCGTATGTTCCAAGGCATAGCACAGCGCCGTCATGGATGGCTGGCTGGTCCCGCCGGACAGGGCACTGGTGGCCACATCCAGGATATCCACCCCAGCTTCCACCGCTTTGGCATAGCTGTACAGGGTACAGCCGCCTCCTTCATGGCTGTGGAGATGGATGGGCAGATCCACTGCGTCCTTCAGGGCCGACACCAGAGCATAGGCCGCTTCCGGCTTTAAAAGCCCTGCCATATCCTTGATAGCGATGATATTGGCCCCGGCATCAGCCAGGGCTTTGGCCAGATCCGTATAATACTGCAGGGAATATTTCTGCCGCCGGTCGTCCAAGATATCCCCCGTATAACAAATGGTCCCTTCTGCCACTTTTCCCAGATTGCGGACCGCTTCGATGGAGAAGGTCATATGATCCAGCTGGTTCAGGCAGTCAAAGATCCGAAACACATCCACGCCGTTTTTCGCCGCCAGGGCCAGGAATTCCCGGATCACTTCCGGGGGATAATTGGTATAGCCTACCGCATTGGCCCCCCGGGTCAGCATCTGGAAAAGGATGTTGGGAGCCGCCTGGCGCATGAGCCGGAGACGCTGCCAGGGATCTTCATCCAGGAAACGGTAAGCTACATCGAAGGTGGCACCGCCCCAATTTTCAAAAGCATACAGCTGGGGCACCTTTCGGGCCGTATAATGGATGGCCCCCAGGATGTCCCGGGTCCGGATCCGGGTGGCCAGGAGGGACTGGTAGGCATCCCGGTAGGTGGTGTCCATCAGCAGCACCTGTTTCTGATCCAGGATCCAGCGGGCAAAAGCGTCCGGTCCCAGTTGATCCAGGAGCTGCTTCGTCCCGGACGGGCAAGGACTTCCGTCGGTTTCCAGCCGCACCGGCGGCGGGAATTCCGGTTTGGTATGATGGCCATTCCCCCGATACCCATTCACCGTCACTTCCCCGATATAGGTCAGCATCCGGGTCCCTCTGTCGCTGACTTCCTCGGGATCCACCAGCAGTTCCGGATGCCGGTCTATGTAGTTCACATCGCAAGCCCCAGCCTGGAACTCTGAATCCTGGAGCATATTCTTCAGGAAGAAGATATTGGTCTTCACTCCGCTGATCCGGAATTCGTCCAGGCAGCGGAGCATCCGATGGATGGTGGCCAGCGGACCCATAGCATGGGCCGTCACCTTGACCAGCAGCGAATCATAATAGGGAGTGATGACTGCTCCCTGGTAGGCAGTCCCCGCATCCAGCCGGATTCCCGGTCCGCCGCCGCTCCGGTAGGCAATGATTTTCCCCGTATCCGGCATGAACTGGTTCTGGGGATCTTCCGTGGTGATCCGGCATTGGATGGCCACCCCGTTGCAGGGGATGTCTTCCTGCCGCCCCGCATGGATCTCCGGATCATCCAAGCCATGTCCCTCGGCAATCAGGATCTGAGCCCTCACGATATCCACATCCGTAATGGCTTCGGTCACCGTGTGCTCTACCTGGACTCGGGGATTGACTTCGATGAAATAAAAATGCTTTTCGTCCTGATCCGCCAGGAATTCTACCGTCCCGGCATTCACATAATGGACATTCTCCATGAGTTTCAGAGCTGCCTGGCAGATGGCCTCCCGCAGTTCCCGAGGCAGGGACCAGGCCGGAGCCATCTCGATGACCTTCTGGTGCCGCCGCTGGATGGAGCAGTCCCGTTCATGGAGATGGACCACATGGCCCTGTTCATCTCCCAAAATCTGGACTTCGATGTGTTTGGGGTTCAGGATGCATTTCTCCACATAGATATCTTCGTCCCCAAAAGCCATCCGAGCCTCTGAACGGGCCCGGTTGTAAGCTTCTTCCAGGTCTTCCATCCGGTCCACATTCCGCATGCCTCGGCCGCCGCCTCCATTGACCGCCTTGATCATCACCGGCAGGCCCACTTCTTCCGCGAAGGCCTTCACTTCCGCAAAACTCTTCACCGCCCCTTTGGTGCCAGGGATCATGGGGATCCCCGCTTTCTCCGCCTGGATCCGGGCATTCACCTTATCCCCGAACATCTCCAAATGTTCCACCCGGGGACCGATGAAAATGATCCCTTCCTCCTCACAGCGGTGGGCCAGCTGGGCATTTTCTGCCAGGAACCCATAGCCTGGATGGATGGCATCCACCTCATGTTCTTTGCAGATCCGGATGATGTCTTCGATATCCAGATAAGCATCCACCGGTTTTTTCCCTTTTCCCACCAGATAGGCTTCATCTGCCCGGCTGCGGTGCAGAGACAGGATATCTTCCTGGGAATAGACGGCAACGGTACGGATGCCCAGTTCATGACAGGCCCGGAAAATCCGGATAGCGATTTCCCCTCGGTTGGGGACCAGGATCTTGTGGATGGCGCGCATAGGAGTTCCTCCTTCTGATTGCAAAGATTGTATAGGGCGAACACTTTACACTTTACGTTTTTTTATTATTCGTGTTGCCGTTTTATTGTAGCATATCTTTGGAGGATTGCAACATTTTTATTATATTTAGTATTAATTTATTCTTATGTTGTTAATTGTTGTTACGGCCGTTACATTTCACACATAAAAAACAGAGGGCTGTTGCGGATGCAACAGCCCTCTGTTTCCTTTTGGATCAATCCAAAGCGGCAAAAGCCTGTTTCAGATCATCGATGATATCGTCAATATGTTCGGTCCCGATGGACAGCCGGATAGTAGCTGGGGTGATTCCGGAAGCGGCCAGCTCTTCTTCGTTCATCTGGGAATGGGTGGTGGAAGCCGGGTGGATCACCAGGCTCTTCACATCGGCCACATTGGCCAAGAGGGAGAAGATCTTCAGATGATCGATGAACTTCTGGGCAGCGGTGGCACCGCCTTTGATTTCAAAGGTAAAGATGGAAATCCCGCCGTTGGGGAAGTACTTCTTGTACAGTTCATGATCAGGATGGTTGGGCAGAGAAGGATGGTTCACTTTGGCCACATGGGCATCGTGGGCCAGGAAGTCCACCACTTTCAGGGCATTTTCCACCTGACGTTCTACCCGCAGGGACAGGGTTTCGGTGCCTTGGAGCAGCAGGAAGGCATTGAAGGGAGAAATGGTAGCCCCCGTATCCCGCAGGATCAGGGTCCGGATATAGGTTACATAGGCAGCAGCGCCCACGTCCTTGGCAAAACTGATGCCATGGTAGCTGGGGTTGGGGTCAACCAGCCAAGGGAACCGGCCGGAAGCCACCCAGTCGAACTTGCCGCTGTCCACGATGATGCCGCCCAGGGTGGTACCATGACCGCCGATGAACTTGGTGGCAGAATGGACCACTACGTCAGCGCCGTGTTCAAAAGGACGCAGCAGATAGGGAGTGGCGAAAGTGCTGTCAACCACCAGAGGGATCTTATGCTTATGGGCAATGGCAGCCACTGCATCGATGTCGATCAGGTTGGCATTGGGGTTGCCCACGGATTCAATGTAGATGGCCTGGGTATTTTCCCGTACCGCATCTTCGAAGACCTGTACCCCTTTGGTAGGATCCACAAAAGTGGTTTCGATGCCAAAATCCGGGAAAGTATGTTCGAACAGGTTGTAGGTCCCACCGTATACGGTAGTGGCGCAGACAATGTGCTGGCCTGCATGGACCAGTGCCTGCATGGCATAGGTCACGGCAGCAGCGCCGCTGGCCGTTGCCAGGGCCGCCACCCCGCCTTCCAGGGCTGCGATCCGTTTTTCAAAGACATCTTCCGTGGGGTTGGTGAGCCGGCCGTAAACGTTGCCTGCATCCTTCAGGGCAAACCGGTCAGCGGCATGCTGGCTGTTCCGGAACACATAAGAAGTGGTCTGGTAGATGGGCACTGCCCGGGAATCCGTTGCCGGATCAGCTTGTTCCTGCCCCACATGGAGCTGCAGCGTCTCAAAATGATACTTCTTTTCTTCGCTCATTGTCATTGCCTCCCTATTCATTCCCGTTTTAATTGCTACTGTTTTAGTATGATTTACATTATAGGCACTCAAATTCAGTCTGTCAATAGAATTTGTTTTCTTTTTTCCGCATCAGTCATTCCGTGCCAAGACGCCGACCATGACCATGATGCACAGAGCTCCCAGCATTTCTACCGGTCCCACCTTGTTGCCCATGACCACCACAGAAAAGAAATAAGCGGACAGGGGCTCGAACGCCGCCAGGGCCCCGGTTTCCGCCGGAGGGATGTACTTGGTGCTTTCCAGATACACGTAGTAAGCAACCAGCGTCCCCAGGACGAAGAGGATACCGAACGCCTCCGCCGTATGGAGATCGAAGAGAGCGCCTTCCAAGGAAGGATGATTGAAGATTCCCAACAGCAGAGCATTCCCCAGGCTTCCCCAGCCCAGGATCAGGAAGCAGCTGTATTTTTTCAGCAGGACGGCTGCATAAGCTGTATAGAACGCCATCCCAAAAGCCCCCAGGATCCCGTAAAACAGTGCCTCCTGCGAGATGGCCAAGGCCGCCCCTTCTCCCTTGGTGGCAATCAGCGCCGTCCCTACCAAGGCCAGGACCACAGCCACCACTTCCCGCCGGGTAGGCCGTCTCCTTTCCTTGATCAGGTACATGAACAGAAGGATGGCCGGCATGGTGTACTGGAGCACCGTAGCCGTTGCCGCATTGCTGTAATAGATGGATTTGAAAAAAGTGACCTGCATCAGGTACATCCCCAGCAGGATGAATTTCAGGAGCCATTTCCAGTCATTTTTCAAAGGAGCCAGGAGGTCCTGCTTCTGATACAGGCAGGTGCCCAGGAATACCACACCGGTACAGACCATCCGCCAGAATAGGATAGCCGCCCAGGTAAAGTGCTGGTGCACCATCAGATATTCCACACTATTGCTGCTGCTTCCCCAGAGCCCGGCCCCCAAAAGGACCATGCCCACACCGATTTTCTTCCGCCGTTCCATTGCCCGTCTCCTTTCCGCCCTCCGGCCCCCTCCTTCAGACAGTTCTATTCTACCTTTTTTCCCGATCTCTGGCCAGCTGGATTTTACCGTTTTCCCCAGCCCTTCCGGATAATGTCCTCCCCGAACCGCTGCTTCAGGGCATCCAGGGCTTGGTTCCGTTTTTGCCGCCGTTCATCGTCCAAGGCCAGGCTTTGGGAACCTGCCGGCGCCAGATGGCTGACGCTGACCCCCAGCAGCCGTACCGGCTGGCTCCAGGAAAGCTGCCGGGCCAGCAGGCGGATCTGTTCCATCAGCTCCTCGTCCTGAGACAGAGGCTCCTCCACCGTCCGGCTCCGGGTCAGCAGCTGAAAAGTCCCGGTCTTCACCTTCAGGGTCACGGTGCAGCCGGAAAGGCCGGCGCAGCGCAGCCGCCATCCCACTTGTTGGCACAGGTCCCACAGTGCCCCCAGGCAGGTTTCCCTGCCCACCAGATCCACAGGAAAGGTATTCTCCTTCCCTAGGGATTTCCGTTGTTCATCCGGCACCACCGGCCGGCTGTCCAAGCCCTGAGCCCGATTCCGGATTTCTTCCGCATTTTTCCCCAGGAGCGGCCTCAGCAGCCGAGAATCGCAGTCAGCCAGCTGCCCGATGGTCCGGATGCCCATTTTTTCCAGTGCTGCTACAGAACGCTGTCCCAGACCGAAAATCCGCCCCACTGGCAAGGGTGCGATCGCGGCAGCTGCCTCCTCCGGTCGGATGATCACCATCCCGTCCGGTTTCCGCAGGTCGCTGGCCAGTTTGGCCAAGAATTTATTGGGAGCCAGCCCCACGGACGCGGTGAGGCCGGTCCGTTCCCGGATCACCTGTTTGATTTTCGGTCCCAAGGCATATACATCTCCCGCCAGGACTTCCATCCCCGTCAGGTCCAAGAAGGCTTCATCAATGGACAGAGGTTCCACCAGAGGCGAAAATTCCTGGAAGATTTTCCGGATCTCCCCGGAGATTTCCTGATACCGGTCATACCGGCCCTGGACATAGATAGCCTGGGGGCAAAGCCGCCGGGCGGTGGTCATGGCCATGGCGGAATGGACCCCGAATTTCCGTGCCTCATAGGAACAGGTGGAAACCACGCCCCGGCCGGAAAGGCCTCCCACGATCACCGGTTTTCCCCGATATTCCGGATGGTCCAGCTGTTCCACCGAAGCAAAGAACGCATCCATATCCACATGCATGATGTAACGTTGGCGGACCATTGTAATTCCCTCCTTCTGGAAAAGGGCTGTTGCTTGCGCAACAGCCCTGTCAATGGTCGATTGTCAATGGCCGAAAAAAGCCAGCTCTGCTGGCTTAGAACAAAAACGGCGTCCAGTTGTCCAGGATCCCGTAGTGCTCGATGACAGCCTTCAGGCCGATCAGCAGCAGTACAAAGCCGCCGGCTTTCTCCGCCCGTTCCTTTCCCCACATGCCGATTACCGATCCGCAGGCACAGCCCAGGAAAGAAAGGCAAAAGGTAATGGTGCCGATTTCCAGCACCGCCGGCAGGATCTGGATATCCAGGAAGGCAAAGCCCACGCCCACCCCCAGGGCATCCAGGCTGGTAGCCACGGCCAGCCCCAGCATGGTCCGGACTCCGGTGATTTTTTCTTTTTCCTGGTCCTCTCCGGCTTCCCGGATCATGTTCCAGCCAATATAAGAAAGGATCAGGAAAATGATCCAATGGGAATAAGCCTCCGCCACCTTGGCAAAATGGCTCCCCAGCTCGTAGCCGATGAGAGGCATCAGGGCCTGGAACACACCGAACCAGGCGCCGAAGATCAAGCCTCCCTTAAACCGTTCCCGGCCTTCCATTTTCAGCCCGCCGCATACGGAAACGGCAAAGGCGTCCATGGACAGAGAAACGGCCAGCAGAAAAAGGGTCAGGGCATTCATTTCCGGATCCCCTGGAGGACGAAATAGGTAAGGAACTTCAGTACCCGCAGTTCCTTTTCATTGTGCCGCTTGTCTTCGCTCATTTTCCCCAGCACCGGCAGGGCTGTTTTCAGCATGGCCTTGGTGATTCCGTGCTGACGCACCCCTCCCTGGAGAACGGATTTCTCGAATCCTTCCAGCACCTGGAGGGTCTGGCGTTTTTCTGCCCCGGTCAGTTTGCCGTTTCCCAGGATCTGCTTCTTGATGACTTCTTTCTGTTCCAGGAAGTCCCGCTTGTCCAGGAGTCCCGTTTCTTCTGCTGTCATGTTTCTCTTTTGCTCCCCTTGTTTCCGGGCCCTTTCCGCATCCAGGGTCCCACAGATTTTATCTTGTTATTTTACCATTTTCTCCCGGCTAAAATCAACGGACAACCCGCAGAGGCTGGGAGCCTCCGGTAAGGCACACCGGCCCGTCCGGACCGATCCGGTAGGTATTTTCCGTTCCCACCATGCCCAGTCCCGGCAGAGCGATCTTGGGTTCCACTGCAAAGACCATGTTTTCCTGGACCCGGTCCTTCACCCCTCCGGCAATCACCGGGGTTTCATCCATGCACATGCCGATGCTGTGCCCCAGGAACCGGCCTCCGTTCATGAACATTTTTTCATAGTAGGGATCGAAATCCCCCATCACCTGATCGTAAATATCCCCCAGCACCGCTCCCGGCTTCATCAGGGCCAGAGTCTGCTGTTCCAGGTCCAGACAATAGTTGTAGGCCCGGAGAATCTCCTCTTTGGCCGGATCCCGGTCCAGGTCCCCGAAATAGTACACCACCGTCTTGTCCGTGTTGTACCCGTCCACTCCGCAGGGAATGTCCAGATATACCAGCCGCCCCGGTTTCAGAAGACGGAAAGCCGACCCGATACTCTGGACCGCCACACAGGTGCCGCTGGTACCCCCAGGGCCGTCAAAGGCCGTCCGCACCAGGGCACTTTTCCCGAAGGAAGCCAGACCGATGGCGTCTTCCCCGGTGGGCCGGTTGGTCCGGGCCACCCCCTGGCTGCCCTTCAGCACCATCCGCAGGTACAGCTGGATAGCCAGTTCCGCTTCGCTGATCCCCACTTTCAGGAACACCGGAGCCTCCTCCATGAGCACATCCGCATGGATCCGGCCGCTGCGGCTCAAAAGCTCCAGTTCATACTCACTTTTCACGCTCCGGAGACCGCTGAGCACCGGGTCCAGGTTTTTCCGGTCTGCAAAGGGAAAATACTTCCGGAAAAACCGGAGCCATTCCAAGGAGGTGTGCTTTTCGTCCAGATACACGGTCTGGGGCAGAGCGTCCCCATAATATTCCGCCGGCTGCCGGTAGCTGTGCATCCGTTGGATCCACCCTTCCGGCAGGAGACTTTCGTTGAGAGCCCGGGCCAGGCTCCGGCGTACCCACAGGATGGCGTCCTGGGGCCGTACCAGGAAGGCTCCCTCCTGCATGGTTCCGGTAAAATAATACATGTCCAGTTTATCGGTGATCACCGCCATTTGCCAGTCCGGGTCCTGCCGGGTCAAAGCCTCCCGGAGCCGGCCCAGCCGGTTTTCCAGTTCCTCCCGGGGCACCCGGCGCAGATCATCGCTGACGAAACTATCATGTTCCAAAATTGTCATAGGATATTCCTCCTGTTGTTTTACTGGGAATGTCCCCATCTTACCACGAAAAAGGAGCTGCTGCACGGAAAAGTACAGCAGCTCCTTCTGGGAGTTCCTCATGAAGCTGATCCGGAGGGACGGACCAGGACGAAATCAGGCTCGTTGAATTCGTTGTCCTTATTATAGATCAGCATCTGTTTTGTGTCAACCTTATAAATGTTTTGGTTTACCTTTTCATCCTTTTTCAGAGTCCAGCGCTTTTCAGGCCAGTACCTGTTCCAGGATATCCATGGCCTGGGTCAATTCTCCCCGGGTAATGGTAAGGGGCGGGTTGAAATACAGCACATCTTCCAGGGGCCGCAGCACCAGTCCCCGTTCCAGGGCTTTCTGATAGAAATGATACCCCAGCCGTTTTTCCGCCGGGAAGGGCCGTTTGGTCTTTTTGTCCGCCACCAGTTCCAGGGCATGGATCAGGCCGATGTGGCGGATTTCTCCCACCAGAGGATGGTTCCCGAACCGGGCTTCCATTTCTTCCGTCAGCCATCGGGCGTTTTCCCGGGTCCGGGGCAGGACGCTTTCCTGTTCCAGTACATCCAGCACCCCATGGGCCGCTGCGCACCCTAACGGGTTCCCAGCATAGGTGTGGCTGTGGAGGAAGGCCTTGTGCTTGCCGTAATCGTCGTAAAAAGCCTCATAGATCTCCCGGGTGGTCACCGTCAGGGACATGGGCATGTACCCTCCGGTAAGCCCTTTGGACAGACACATCACATCCGGAGTGATCCCGGCCTGGCTGCAGGCGAACAGGGTTCCCGTCCGGCCGAAGCCCGTGGCGATTTCATCCGCAATCAGCTTCACCTCATAGGCATCACACAGAGCCCGGAGTTTCCGCAGATACAGGGCAGGATACACCCGCATGCCGGCACTGCCCTGGAGCAGGGGTTCCACGATCATGGCGGCGGTTTCCCGGCCATGGAGGGCAAACGCTTCTTCCGCCTTGGCAAAGCATTCACACTGGCAGTGGTCCCGGTCCTTCCCATAAGGGCACCGGAAGCAGTCCGGGGCTTCCACATGGATATTGTCCATCATCATGGGCTTGTACAGTTTGGCAAACAGATCCATGCTCCCTACGGACAGCGCCCCGATGGTTTCTCCATGGTACCCTTCCGTCAGGCACATGAATCGCTGTTTTTCTGGATGACCGGTCTGGGCCCAGTACTGGAAGCACAGCTTCAGAGCCGCTTCCACCGCTGCCGACCCGTTGTCGTGGAACTGGAACCGGCACAGACCTTCCGGCACCAGCTCCTTCAGCCGTTCTGCCAGGGTAATGGCTGGAACGTGGGTGAAATTGGCAAAGATCACATGTTCCAGTTTGTCCAGCTGGGCTTTGATCCGCTCATTGAGCACCGGATTCCGGTGCCCCAGCAGGTTGGCCCACCAGGAACTGACAATGTCCAGATAGGCTTTGCCGTGGATATCATAGAGCCAGACACCCTGGGCATGGTCGATGACCATGGGAGGCAGGGTTTCGTAATCTTTCATCTGCGAGCAGGGATGCCAGATCAGGTCCAGATCCCGCTGTTCCATTGTTTTTTGTTCCATATCCATCTCCTTATGCATAGGCTTCCAACAGGCTGTCCAGAGAGCCTTCCAGTTCCCGGTCCCCTTCCTTTACACAGGCCAGTACCGGAATGCCGGTAAGTTCTTCCACCATGATCCGGTTGTCTTCCTGCATCCGGTCCCCTGGCTTCCACCGGTTGAACAGGATTCCCCGGACGGGGATATCCCGGTGCCGGAGATAGTCCACCGTAAGCACCGTACTGTTGATGGTCCCCAGCCCGGCATCCGCCACCAGAAGGCAGCCCAGATCCAGGGCCCGGATCATGTCCTCCAGCAGCAGATGATGGTCCTTTTCCCAGCCCAGGGGACACAGGATGCCCCCGCTGCCTTCCATGGTGAGATACTGATGCCGGCCTTTGGCCTTTTGGAAAGCCTGCCGGATCTGCTCCAGATCCACCGGGTGATGGTTGATCCGGGCAGCCAGATGGGGAGACACCGCCTCCCGGTACACATAGGTCACCAGATCTTCCAGGGGATCCGGGAGTCCGGCGGTTTCCTTCACCCAGGCCGCATCCCCGGGCACCAGGTTCCCGTTTTCATCCGGTTCCGCCCCGCTGAGGGCCGCCTTGTAATAGCTGCCGTCCAGCCCCGCGTCCCGAATCTTTTTCACCAGAAGACCGGTCACATAGGTCTTTCCCACATCCGTACCCGTTCCCGTAATGAATATTGCTTTACCCATTTCCATTCCTCTCCTTACACCCAGATTCCCGCCTTCCGGCACCGGATCCCTATGGCCGCCGCTCCCAGGCACAGGAGGAAATCCGGCACCACCTGGAGCACCCCGCAGTACCACAAAACCGCCCAGAACCCGATGGGAGCCTGGATCAGATAGTTGGAAGACAGCCAGAAGTAGCTGATTCCCAGCACATAGACGATGGCCATCCCCACCAGGTTGATTCCCAGGAGACGGGACAGGGTCACTTCCCCTTTGGACTGCCGGGCCATTTTCCCGCAGACCCAGGCCTGAACCGTAAAGCCCACCAGATACCCAAAGGTGGGCTGGAGCACATAAGAAGGCCCTCCTCCCGAAGCAAACACCGGGATCCCCACAAGGCCCATAAGCACATAGGTCCCTACGGCCAGGGCTCCCAACCAGCCTCCCAGCAGCAGTCCTGCCAGCAAAGTGAACATGAACTGCAGGGTATACACATCGCTCCCCACCGGGATCCGGATCAGGGCGCCCACTGCCACCAGGGCAATGAACAGTCCGCACAACACCATTTCACGCAAACGCACAGCCTCACCTCCAGAATTTTCAGACTTCCTTACCATACAGGAAACGGGTTGTTTCGTCAACCTAGTGTTTTAGTATAGTTAACGTAAAAGAAAAAAAGAGGTGCTGCACGCTCTGTGCAACACCCCCTACACCTTCTCAAACCGGTACTTCTGCTTCACCTCCGGATACTTCCTGTGATCCACTTCGCTGTAGAACATGGCGGAAGGGCGGACGTAGAGGCCGAAATCTCCATAAAGGGCCTGGTACACCATCATCGGCTCCCGGGTTTCGGAATGGACCGCCGGACCGATGATCTGATACAGATACCGGTTGGTCCGCTTTTCCTCCTCCGTCAGCCGTTCCCGTTTAAAATGACGGACAATGTCCCCTGGATGAAAAATACGGTTTTCCATCTATCTTCTCCTTTCTCCGCTGATCATGCCCCCCAGCACCAGACAGATCCCTGCCAGCTGGAGTTCCGTAATGGGTTCCTGGAGCACGAATACGGAAAGACACACTGCCACCACCGGGTCCACATAGCTGAGGATGGCCGTGGTCTGGGCCGGCAGCTGAGTCAGGCTGCCGAAATAGATCCCATAGGCCAGACCCGTATGGACGATTCCCAGCAGCAGGGCCAGGGCCCATCCCTCCCCGGTCATGGTACTGAAATCCAGCTGGCCGATGCAGAAACCGTACACCAGCAGGAAAAAAGCCGATGTTCCCAGCTGTACCGCCGTCTGCTCATAGGGGTCCAGCCCCTGGATGGTCTTGCTCAGTACAATGATGCAGGCATAGAAGAAGGCGCCGGCCAGCGCATACAGGACCCCGGCAATATCCCCCATGTCCCCGTTGGAACCCAACACGCCGGACACCAGCAGCATGCCCCCGATGGTAATGACGGCACAGACCAGTTTCCGGTGGCTGATGGTTTCGTGGAACACCAGAGGCGCCGCCCCCAGCATGAACACCGGGGCCATATAGTAGCACAGAGTGGCTATGGCCACCGTGGTATGGTTGAAGGCTTCAAAGAAAAACACCCAGTCCAGCCCCAGGAGCAGGCCGCTGAGCAGCAGCTTCGGAGCCCGTGCCTTCAGCTGATCCCAGTGAAAGGGCCTCCGTCCCATCTGCATCAGCACCAGCAGCGTCAGACACCCTAGGGCTGACCGGAGCAGGGCCAGGGGAACGGACCCCAAAGGAATGGATCGGCGCACCAGGCCGATAGTTCCGAAAATGGCTAGGGATACCAGCATCCGGGAGCGGGCAGAAAGAAAAGAAAGTTCCATGGAAACGCCATCCTTTGCTGCAAAATTGTGAGTCTTTTTATTATAGCATAAAGAAAAGGAGGTGCAAAAAGTCTTCCGCACCTCCTATACAACCAGGTTGTACTACCTTTGTTTTGAGGTTGTAGATGGTTCCTGTCTTACCGATAGGCTTTCTGATAAATGGTCACACATTCTTCCCAGGAAGGAGACCTCCGGTCATTCAGGAACAGTCCTTTCATGGCCGTGGAAGCATTTTCCGCCATTTTGGGGAATTCTTCCGGCAAGATTCCATAATCGCTCATCTTCAGTCCGGCTACGCCGCATTCTTCCTGTAATTTTTGCAAAGTTTCTAAAAACTCATATGGTTTTTGAGCATTTTCTTTTCCCAAGAATCTGGCCATTTCCACGAACCGGTCATCACAGATATGCTGGTCCAGCATCCAGCCAAAATATGATAGAGTGATCATCAGCAGCCCAGCCCCATGGGGAAGGGTCTCGTGGTAGGCGCTCATGGCATGTTCCAGAGAATGCTGGCTGGTGCAGCCTCCGGTCACCATGGCATAGCCAGACAGAGTATTGGCAAAAGCCAGCTGGGTCCGGGCTTCCATGTCCCCACCGTCGGCTACAGCACGGGGCAGATACCGTCCCACTGCCCGGATAGCCGTAGAGGCCAGCATATCGCTCAGCAGATTGGCTTTCCGGCTCACATAGGTCTCCAGACTGTGGAACAGGGCATCGAACCCCTGGTACGCCGTCAGACGGGCGGGGACAGTCAGCATCAGTTCCGGGTCGACGACAGCCAGCCAAGGAAATAGATCCGGCAGCTTCAGCCCGATCTTTTCATGAGTCCCCTGGTTGGTGATCACACTGCAGGCATCCACTTCCGAGCCTGTCCCTGCCGTAGTGGTGATGGCAATCACCGGCAGTGCCCGATGGGCATGCTGTACACCTTTTCCCGTTCCCGCATTGACATAGTCCCACAGGCTCCCTTCATTGACAGCCATCAAGGCGATGGCTTTGGCTGCATCCATGACGGACCCGCCTCCTAGGGCCACCACCAGATCCGCTTCCATATCCCGAGCCGCCTGTGTCCCAGCTTCCACCGATGCCAGGGTAGGGTTGGCCTGGATCCGGTCGAACACTTCCGTCACAGCTCCGGCGGCAGCCAGTTCTTTTTCCGTCCGTTCCAGGTAGCCATTGGCCCGGGTGGACTTGCCGGAAGAAATCACAATCAGTGCCCGTTTCCCTGGCAGTTCCTGGGCATGGAGCTGCCCCAGCTGACCAGGTCCGAACAGCACCTTGGTAGGAATATCGATTTGAAATGAGTTCATCAGCCTTCCTCCTCACAAAAGATACTTCGAGTATAGCAAAAAAGCCTCTGGGAAGCCAGTCCCATCCTTGCTCAGCCTGCGGCCTTCCTAGCTGCCTGCCGGGCTCCCCAGGCTGTCAGCCCCCCGCAGATATTGCCGCCGGTGATTACCAAGAGGCGCACCAGGGCTTCCTGATCCATCTGCCCGGCCATAAAATAATAGAACATATCGGCTACACTGTGCTCGTACCCACTCATGATGAATACCGTGATACCCACAAAAATGGCCAGGTATTTTCCCAGTGCCAGAGGAAATGTCTTATATCCTTCTACGGCGATGTAAACAAAAATATTGCAGAAAAATCCCAAGATGAACAGGCTCAAAAAGGTATCTCCATTTTTTCCTGACACCAGGACCAAAGCCGCCTGCCGGGCCGCCGGCCCTACCCGGGTCAGGCCCAGCAGACTGGCTGCCAATCCGGCCCCCAGCCAGTTGCCGATCCAGATCAGGGGAAACCGAAACCACCTCCATAACGGCTGTTCCAGCGCATAACAGACCCGGCCGGTAAACAGATGGAACTGCATCTCACAGATGGTATAAAGCCCCACACAGAACAGCAGCGCCCCCACCAGTTTTTCCGACTGGAGCAGGAACACGGCCCCGCCCAATCCGATGCAGAACCCGGCAGCGATGGCAGAAAGCAGTCCTTGCAAAATTTTCATCACGCACCTCCATGGTCGAAAAGGGATATTTGGCAAGACTATACCATAGAGGATATCGGGAAATCGTCAAAAAAAGAGCTGTTGCATACACAGCAGCTCTTTGTATCAAATATTTATGCTTTTTCCTTGAAATATTTTTCCAAGGTATCCACTATGACTTGATGGTCTTCATAATGCTTCAACGCCGAAACACAAATGGTCCCCACTACGGCAGACCCCTTCAGCCGCAGAGGGAAGCCTCCGCCTTGGGCCAAATACTTCTTCTCATCCAGTCTGCGCTCCTTCAGCCCTCTGCCCCCGCAGGCGATATCCGCCCAGAAATGGTAGGTGCTGATCCGCATGGTGTCCACTGTATCCGCCTTGGCCTTCAGCCAGATGCACTGGTTGGCGCCGGTACCCTCCGGCAGGAAACGGAAAACCGTCAGATGATTGATCCGGATCTCTACAGCAATCGGTTTGCCGAATTCTTCCATGCTTGTTTCATAAAGCATTTTCCCCAGTTGGAAAGCGTCCGTCTGGGTGAATGTAGTGAACTGATATTTTTCTTCCTCTTCGATGCATCTCTTCAGGATTTCTTCATTGGTCATGATGGTCTCCTTTCACAAAAAGGCGTGCCAGGGACGTCATTCATCCTTGGCACGCCCATAGAGGCTGGTTCTGAACTGATTGTCTGTTTTTTTAGAAGTGGAGCTCCGTCCGCTGGATCAGGTCCTTCTGCAGCTTCTTGCCCAGTTCTACGAAGTAGGCACTGTAGCCGGCCACCCGCACCAGCATGTCTTTGTAGTCTTCCGGATGCTTCTGGGCTGCCCGCATGGTCGCCGAGCTCATGATGTTGAATTGGACATGCATGGCCTGATCTGCCATATACTGCCGGATGAAGTTCACCAGGTTATCCCGTCCGGTGATCCCTGCCACGGTATCTTCGGTGAATTTCATGTTCATCAAGGTCCCGTTGGTAGCCAGGCTGTGGTCCACTTTCGTCAAGGAGTTGGTCAGTGCGGTCGGTCCCTGGATATCGTGGGAACCGCCGTCCGTATGGACAGGTCCCATGTTGTCCGAAATGGCTTCGCCTTTGGTCCGGCCATCCAAGGAAGCGTTGGTCGCCATTCCCATGGCCACGTTGGCATTGACGGAATACACCCCAGGGCTGAATTCCCCGCCCCGCTGGTTCTTCCGGCCGGCAATATGGCGGCAGTAGCACTCGAACATGTACTTGAACAGGGCATCGGCATAATCATCATCATTCCCATAATGATGGACTTTGGAACTGTTGACCAGGGCATACAGTTTTTCATGGCCCTTCCAGTTGTCTTTGATGGCCTGGAGCAGTTCAGCTCCGGTCACTTTCTTTTCATCGAACATCAGCTGCTTAATGGTAGCCAGGCTGTCTGCACAAGTCCCCAGCCCGGAAGCCTGCGGCCCGATGCCGTTGACTTCGGCACCGCCATGTGCCAGATCCTTCCCGGTCCGGATGCAGTTCTGGAAGAAGCAGGATACATAGGGCAGCGGCTTCCGGTTCTGGTGTGCCCGGTCAATGATATTTTCGCTGCTGCACAGCTGATTGGTCCAGTATTCGAACTGCTGGTCGACGCTTTCCAGCACTTCATCGAAGGATTTATACGTCAGGAGGCTTCCCGTATTGGGACCATACTGGGTCTTGTCATCATCCAGGAATTTCCCGCCATTGAGGACCATTTCCATCATCTTTGCGGTATTCACATACGCTGCATCGTGCCAACCATATTCCTTCCCCGGAACATCGATTTCTACGCAGCCGACTACACAGTATTCCCGTGCATCTTCCAGGCTGAAGCCCTTGCGCAGGCAGGCTTTGATGGCAGGGCCGTCGTTGTACAGTTTCGGATGGCCGCAGCCTACCCGGATGACTTCTGCTGTCTTCACATACAGTTCATAGGGAGTATTTTCATGGAACCGGACGCACAGCCATGGATTCATCATCCGCGTATGAGCCGTTGCTTCCAGGAACAGCATGGTCAGATCGTTGGTAGCATCGTTGCCATCCCGGTCCACCCCGCCGATGGTCAGGCTTTCGCCCCCGAACCCACGGCCGTTCCGCACTGCCATGGAACCGAAGTCTTTCAGCTTCGTAGGATAGTTGACTTTCACATACTGGTCTTCGATCAATTCCAGAGCAAATTCCTTGGTGATCTTCCCAGCATCCAGGTCTGCTTTGTAGTAAGGATACAGCCACTGGTCCATCCGGCCATAGGAGATAGAATGGCCATTGCCTTCTGTCTGGATCAGCACCGTAGCGATATTGAACAGCTGCAGGGCCTGCCAGAAGGATTTCGCCGGGCCGCCGGCTACCTGGTTCAGGTTGGCAGCCATGGTCTCCAGTTCTGCTTTCCGTTTGGCATCCTGGGTTTCTGCCGCCATCTTGGCTGCCAGATCCGCATACCGTTTGGTCCAGATCTTGGCCGCATTCATGCAGATGATCATGGCATCATAGGTATCCCGTTTATCTGCAAAATAGGGATCGTGCATATCCAACAGTTTTTGCTGGGCAGAGATATCTTCGATGATCCCATCAAAGCCTCTCCGCAGGATATAGGCGTAATCAGCGGCCAGATGGCCAACCCCTGCATAGTGGTACAGGTTGGTCTGGAAAATTTTCTTGCCGGCTTCCGAACATTTCAGCTGGTCATAGCTCAGTCTGGATTCGATTTCATCGGCCACCGTCTTGCCCTGCCACCATTTACACAGTTCCACCGCTTCCGCTCTGTCTTCATCGCTTTTGAAATAGAACTGGTCATGTTCCCGTTTTTCGAAAGGATGGTTATAGGCTTCATCGATGATCCAATCCACGGAAAATTCCGGATAGATCGGAGCATCCTTGGGAGCTGCAGACAGATCGCCGGCAATCAGTTCTTCATCATCGATATGCAGAGTCTCATTCTCCAGGACCTCCCGGAAGGCATACGCCACCTTCAGCATGGTCGGGCATTTCACATGTTCCTTATAGGATTTGGTCACCAGTCTCAGACGGTCCAAATCGATATCATAGGGTCTGGCCAGGAACTGTTTCCGCAGCCGGTTGACCCGCGGGAAGGGAGACCAGTCCTTGTGATGGACCTGATACCCTACTCCATACTCGTGGTCAAACGCTTCCGTTCCAGCAGCGGTCGTGTGGGTAAAATTGTTTTCCATAATCAAAAACCTCCTTATCAAATACAGGGGACGATCAATCCCATTCCTTAGCACCTACTGAACAGTGGATTCCCCGGCTCCTGAAATAAGCAGCGTATTTTTCCATTCTTCTTTGGAAAGCCGGCCGGTTCATCCTGAGTCCCTTCATCTTATAGGGCATCCCCAGGGACTCATATTTTTCCTCGCCCAATCGCATAAAGCTCAACAGCTGAAGAGCTTTGACTTTCCCCTGGAGATTTTTTTCCAGGAAATCGGCGGTCGCTTCCATATTTTCCATGTTGTCATTGAATTTTGGGATCACCGGGATCCGCAGGACCAGACTGGCTCCTGCTGCACAGACCTTTTCCATGTTTTCCAAGATCAGATCGTTGTAAACACCGGTCCTAGCCTTATGGATTTCTCGATCCATATGTTTCAGATCCGCAATGAACAGATCCGTATACGGAATGACTTTTTCCAATTCTGACCAGCTGCAGTAAAAAGTAGATTCGCAGCAGGTTTGGATATTTTCCTTCCGGCAAGCCTGGAAGAGTCCTGCGACAAAATCTGCCTGCATCAGGCTCTCTCCTCCGGAAACCGTGACCCCGCCGCCGGATTTTTCATAATATCCCCGATCCCGCAGGATGATTTCCATACATTCTTCCACCGTCATCCATTTTCCCCAGGCTTTGATGGCATCTGAGGGGCACACCTCCTGACATTTCATGCAGTTGGTGCATTTTTCCCGGTCGATGCCGGTCAATTTTCCCCGTTCGAACTGCAGGGCTCCCGGTACTGGGCACACGTCCAGGCAGTCTTGGCAGACCTTTGTTCCCAGGCACTTTTTTCGATAGATCCCTGCCTGTACATAAGGCGCAAATCCTTCTGGGTTGCTGCACCATTCACAGCGCAGGGGACACCCCTTCAAAAACAATTCCGTCCGGAGTCCGGGGCCGTCATGGATGGTATACCGCTGGATGTTGAAGACATTTCCCTGAATGGGTTCCATCTTCGAAACCTCCCTTACGATTTCAGGAAAGCCACTCGATCTTCTTTCCTCTTGTTATCTGAATTTTATCAATCTTCATGTAGAAAAGAAGCAGGTAAGTTGGCTATCTTTTGATAAGGAACGTTCCTTATAGTCATCCTGATAAAAAATAAAGCCGTGGGAGGAGACCCCCACGGCCGTATGTTTTCAACCAATTCTAATTTTCTCGGCTTTCGATCCATTTGTACAGCTGGTACCGGCTTTGGATGCCGCACTTGGCATAGATATTTTCCACATGTTTCTTGACCGTATGATAGCTGACCACAAGCCGCATAGCAATGGCCTTGTAGGTCAGCCCCTGGTACATCAGTTCTGCCACTCGCTGTTCCGTAGGCGTCAGCGGATCCAGATTCCGGGTGAATTCCACATGTTTGCGGCCTCCTTTGCTGCTGATGGTAATCCAGTGATACCGGTCGATGATCCGGTTGGAATAGCTCCTGTCATAGGTATAAATCCGGAACTGATAATTCTGGATCATCCGGACCCTCACTTTTTCCCCTTCGTCCTCTTTATCCCCGCTGCTCAGGAGGAACGGCAGCCAGCCGCATACCCCTTCTCCTTCCAGCTGGCTGCGTACGGAAGGCCCCAAGATATCCTGCAGACACAATTCCGCTTCCTTGTTGCAGTCCATCACATGCATGAAGTCATCGGTAATCAGATAGGCTTTTTCTCCGGAATCGATGATGTGGTTCTTGATTTCCGAAATGATCTTGGCCTGTTCGTATTTCTTGAAATTTTTGTAGGCATTGGCGATATAGGCATAGATTTCACTGAAATGCTGCATCTCTTCGTCCGTGAAATCTCCATTTTCGGCCTCTTTAAAAAATGTCATCTGGATATAGGCATTGATCCCGAACGCCATGGTCACGCTGTATCTGGACTGGAATTGCTGTTGGATGAACTGGACATAAGGATCCCTGTCATACTGATTCGGAGAGATCACATCCGTCGACTTATACAGCCGAGGGATTGTATTGAAATAAGTCAGATGGTCCCGCAGGGCATCCATATAGACAACTTTCCGGACCGGATCCCGAGAAAGGATCTGCCGATAGGGATGGTTCTCCCCATCCAGCAGCAGCCCCTGTTGGTTCACCCAGGAAAGGAAATGATTCTGGGTGTCAAAATAAAGAATGATCATCTGGTTCAAGTCAAAATTTTTATTGAGAAAGTTCAATAAAGTAGGACTGAAGAATTCACGGGCAGTAATCTGATGATGTTCCATTTCCAAGAAGAAATTCGTCTGCCCCTTTTTCTCGTATTTCATTGCTGGTTCTTCCTCCTTTACGGACTGGCTGCTCTTCCATCATACCTTGTTTCTTTACGAAATAGGAAATTCCTCTCATAGGATTTCTCATGGAAAAAGTTATTTTTACATTATGCAACTCTTGCTTCAAAACGGGAAACTCATCCCTTATCTTTCGAGAATCTAGTTGAAATCGGTTGCCCCGCCTTTTATCTCTTTGTTATGATGCTGATAAAGAATTCCGGAATTGCGCGCAGCACCCCATTATTTTCTGAAATTCAAGAATCTTCAAATACTCATTCTCTTTCCATACCCATTCCTGCCATTGAATTTCACCTATCCAATTTTCGTCCAAAAGGAGGACGGTGTCATGAACATCAAAAATCGTACACTGCATATCTGGTTGGGTCCCATTCTCTTCGCTGTCTGCTACTTTGCCTTACAGGGCATGTTCTCTGTCAAGGCTGCCAAGGCCATCGGGATCGCTCTATGGATGATCTACTGGTGGGTATCCCGGCCTGTCAATATTACAGTTACCGCCTTTGTCCCCATTGTAGCCAATGCGCTCTTCGATATCATCCCTATGAAGACCATCATCGCCCAATATTTCTCGGAAAGCATCATCCTGATCCTAGGGTCCGGCTTTTTGACCGTGCCCTGGAGCAGCATCGGCCTGGACAAACGGATTTCCCTGAAAGCCCTGTCCCTGATCGGTCCTTCTATGAAAAGCCAGATTACCGTCTGGCTGCTGTCCAGCATCATCCTCAGCAACCTGATGCCCAATGTAGTGGTCTGTGCCCTGATGACCCCCATTGCTGTCGGCATGCTGAAGGCAGCCGGCTATGACGGAAAAAGTGAAGCAGCCATTCCCATCCTCTGTGCCATCGGCTGGGGCGTAGGGATTGGCGGTGTAGGGACACCCTTAGGCGGTGCCATGAACATTACCGCCATTGCCCTTCTCCAAGATTTTACGGGCAAAGAATTCATGTACATCGACTGGATGACCCATCTGACCCCATACACCCTGCTGGTGTCTGTGGCATGTCTGGCCGCCATGCTGCTGAATCCAGGAAAGATCAAACAGCTGGAAGGCACAAAAGAATATTTTAAAAAGGCCTATAACGATCTGGGGCCTATGAAAGGGGATGAAAAACTCTGTCTGGCTATGTTCCTATTGGGACTGGCTGCCGTCTTTTTCCGTCCCTTGTATGCCCACATCCTGCCCCGCATGGTACCTGCCTATGTTTTCCTGATCCTTGGCTTCATTTGCTTTTTCCTGACTTCCAAAGATTCTGACCGTCCCCTGATGACTTGGGAAGAGGCCCAGAAAGAATCCATGTGGGGCATGATGATCCTCTTCGCCGGCGGTCTGGCCATGGGCGTTTTGCTCAGCGGTTCCGGAGCCAATGAAGAACTGGCCCAGATTGTAGCTGCGACCAATCTGCAGCCTGGCCTGCCTCTGATCATTGCCATTACCATCCTGGCCTGCCTGGTATCGGAAACCACCAACAGTACGGTTTCGGCTGCGGTTACGGTTCCCATCGTTATGAGCGTTACCGCCAAGATGCACCTGGATCTGATGACCTACTGGTACATCGCCGTCATGGCCTTCAACAGTGAATTCCTGCTGCCGGTCAGCGTCCGTTCCATCCCCGTAGCCTATGGATTGAGCCCGGATACCATGCTGCGCAAAGCATTGCCCGTTTTCCTGGTACGAGCTTTAGTGGTCATCATCTGCAGCTACGTAGCCCTGCAGATCCCTGGTTTTGGAAAATAACTACAACTACAGTATTGTGTCTGTGAAAATAAAGGAGGCCTTTGCAATCCAATGGAACGTATCCCTGAAAAATTACGTACAAAAGTGATGTCGGCAGATGATGCGGCCAGACTCATCCAGCCTGGAATGACCATCGCCGTCAGCGGGTTCACCCGCACCAATTATCCCAAAGCAGTCCCTCAAGCCGTTGCCCGCCAAGGTACAGCCAAAGACCTGACCCTAATCGTAGGAGCCGCGGTAGGAGACTGCATCGATGGAGCCTGGACCCGGGCCGGTCTCTTGAAACGCCGGTATGGCCATCAGTCCAACAAAGATCTGCGGAAAGCCGTCAATGGAGATCAAGTGGAATTCAGCGACATCCATATTTCCCATCTGCCCAAATATATGAATGAACAGACGGGCCCTCACATCAACATTGCGTTGATCGAGTGCTGTGCCATTACAGAAGAAGGGCTGTACCTCGGTGCTTCCGGCGGTACGGCAGACGCGGCAGTCCGCAATGCAGACAAAGTCATTGCAGAAGTCAATCGGAGCCTTCCCCTGGGCTTTATGGGCATGCATGATATCTTCGAAGTGGGCGTGGCTCCCGCTTCCCGGATCATCCCGATTACCCACCCCCAGGACCGGATTGGTACACCCTATATCCCCTGTCCCCTAGAGAAGATTGCCGCCGTGGTCTTTACTGACGAAGCCGATGAAGCCCAGACCTTCAAAGCAGTGACCCCGGCCACTGCCAAAATTGCAGAAAACATCGTAGACTTCTTAAAGAATGAAATCCAGCATGGCCGTCTTCCAGAAAATCCTGGACCGCTCCAATCCGGGGTCGGTTCGGTAGGGAATGCCGTCCTCGCCGGCCTTGCGACCAGCGGATTCCACCATCTGAACATGTATACGGAAGTCATGCAGGATGCTGCCCTAGGTCTTTTGGATCAGGGCGTCCTTGACTTCATCTCCACCAGTTCCGTAGCCCTGACGGATGAAAACAGAAAAAGATTCTATGAAACAATCCAGGATTACCATGACAAGATCCTGATCCGTCCCAACGAAATCTCCAACCATCCGGAAGTGATCCGGCGTCTGGGGGTGATTTCCCTGAATACCCCCATCGAAGTGGATCTGTATGGGAATGTGAATTCCACCCACATCGACGGGACTGCCATGATGAATGGACTGGGAGGCAGCGGGGATTTTGCCCGGAATGCCCGGATCAGTATCTTTGCTTCTGAATCAGTGGCCAAACACGGTGCTATCTCCTCCATCGTTCCCTTTGTCAGTCACGTGGACCAGACAGAACATGATGTGGATGTCATTGTCACCGAGCAGGGAATTGCCGACCTGCGCTGGCTGACCCCTAAAGAACGGGCCAAGGTCCTGATCGAGCACTGTGCCCATCCAGATTATAAGCCCATGTTGGAAGAATACTATCAAGAAGCCTATGCCTCTGCCAAAGGAAAACATACGCCTCATGTACTGGAAAAAGCCTTTTCCTGGCATTTGAAGTACCTGCAGACAGGATCCATGAAATAACAGGCAAAAAAGAAAAACAGGACTGTGGAACAATGGCTGACAAACAGAAGCCAAGCAATTTCACAGCCCTGTTTTTTCATTCTGGATAATACCCCAGTTTGCCGGAAATCTTTCCAGCCACCAGAGTGACCGTACGGGCGAACCGTTCTTCATCCACCTGGGCCAAGATCCGGTGACTCTGGGTGGAGATGCTGATGGCTCCTACTGGCCTCCTGGTCCAGTCAAATACCGGTGCCGCAATGGACCCTCTGCCCATGTGCAGCTGATTGTTATTGGCACAATATCCCTTTTTCCGGATAATTTTCAGGGTCTCCATCAGGCCCCGCAGGTCCGTCTGGGTCTCCGGCGTATACTTCTGCAGATCGCTGGCCTTCAGGATACGCAGAGCCTCTTCTTCCGGCAGATAGGCCAGCATGGCCCGCCCCATGGCCGAGCAATACAAAGGCTGCCGATGTCCCAGAGGAAACAGCATTTCCGTCTTATCTTCACAGCAGCAACAGACCAGATGAACCACATCCAATCCATCCTGGATCCCCAGGTGGCTCAACACTTTCATGTTAAATGACAACTGCTGCAGTTCCGGATAGGCATGGCGGTAAATGCTTTTATTCTTCAAAGCTACCCCTGCCAAGGTTATGATCTCCATCCCAGGATAATAATATCCGGTTGCATCATCCCTCTGGAGAAATCCTCCGTCCAGCAGAGTATTCAGATGCCGGGAAACTGTACTGATATTCATCTGCAGCCGGTCTGCGATTTCCGAAGTCCGGAGCATCCGTTCCCCCTCTGAAAAAAGGGATAAAATAGCTAACGTTTTGCTGACACTCTTATTCCCTGAAACGTATTTCGATTTCTGTTCCAATCTGGAATCCCCCTCGTTGGTCTATTCTACAAGTTCTCCCCTGTCTGCCACAGATATGACTCAAGTCATATTTTCTATATTATTTTACCATAGATTAAATCATAAAATTGTAAATGATTTGTTTATATAATTCCCTCAAAAACAATGCCAAGAGACCTGCCGCAGTCCATCCTGCAGCAGGTCTTCTTGGTTTTTGGTAAAGAATCTCCTTCATCCGTCCATTCCTTCCACTGAAAAGGGGGACCGTGAAAGAAACGCCAGTGAAGAAAAGGAGGTCGGACTTTAGAGACGCAGCCTCAGTCTTCCCAGGCTTTCGCCGGATCCGGCAGGTAGGAATGGTCCAAAGGATAACCTACCCGAGTCAGGTTCATCAGCAGCTTGTAGGTGAAGTTGCCGCTGAAACTGTTGTTGCCCCAGGATCCGCAGCCCAGTGTAGTGGTAGCGGTGAAACCGTTGGTGGGGCTGCCGCCGCCAGTGGTGCCGGCAGGCTGGTTGACGATCAGCCGGGACACCGGGCAGTGCAGGGCCGCATATTCTACATGTTCCGGCGTATTGGAGTGGACAGCCACACTGTGGCCCTTCCCTTCATAATCCAAGTTGATCAAGGCCATATTGACCGCATCTTCAAAGCTTCCTTCATAGGGGATGATATTGATCACCGGGCACATCTTTTCCCGGTTCAGATCATCTCCCTGGCCCGGTTTGGTACCCCGTACCGCCAATACACGGGCATCTTCCGGTACACCGGGAAGCCCGATGATTTCGGCAATTTTAGCCGGGCTCAGGCCTACCACCTTCCGACTGATGGGGCCGCCAGCTTCCGGGAACAATCCTTTGCGGACGATATCCACTTCTTTGGGATCATCCACATAGTAGGCGCCCGCTGCCCGGAAGGCTTCCAAAAACTCATCGAATTTTTCCGCAGGGATATAGGCGGTCTGTTCTCCCAGGCAGATCAGGCCATAATCGAAGCCTCTGCCCAGGACGATATCTGCGGCAGCCTTTTTAATATCAGCATCACTATCTACGATGCACTGGACATTGCCTTGGCCCACCCCGTAGGCCGGTTTCCCGCTGGAATAAGCTGCTTTGACCATGCCCATGCCGCCAGTGGCTACGATGACATCCGCCATCTGCATCAGTTTATTGCTGTTTTCCATGGAAACTTCATCCACTTCCAGGACCAGATCTTCTGGGAAGCCCAGTTCCTTCAGCGCAGCCCGGAACAGTTTCACACATTCATGGCAGCACTGGATGCCCCGGGGATGGGGAGCGAAAATGATGGAATTGCGGGTTTTCAAAGCAAAGGCCGCATTGCTCATGGGAGTCACTACCGGGTTGGTAGAAGGAATGATGGAAGCAACCACACCCATGGGTTTAGCCACCTTGTACAGCCGTTTGGCTTCATCTTTCCCAACGATACCCACAGATTTTTTATCTTTCAGGTCTTCCCAAATCAGGGAAGATTTCGCCCGGCATTTAGAAATCTTGTCTTCCACTTTGCCCATGCGGGAATCCACTACAGCCAGTTTTCCCAGCCGTTCCGCATTGTCATAGATGCTCTTGCAGATGGCTTTGGCAGCTGCATCCACCTGTTCCTGGGTGGCAAATTCGAATTTTTGCTGAGCCGCACGGCTCCGTTCAATCAGTTCTTCAACAGTACTCATGGCAAAACTCCTTTCAGATTCGCAAAGTTCTATCAACACTAGCTAATAGGGGGCTTTTCGATTACAAGCTCCCTACTTGGGAGAAAGCCGGGATCTGCAGGCAGATATACCCTACAACGATGACACTCAAAGCACGGATCAGCATGATAGGGATCCCCCGTTTCATCTGCACATTGGGATCCAGCCCGTTCCCGCAGGTAATGGCACGGACACTGACCGGCAGCAGGAATTCAGAGTTGTAAGCCATGGCCGTGATGAAGAAATAAGGCATCAGCGGCAGACCAGCTCTCTGGGTATACGTGATGACAATGGGGACCACTACAGCAGCAGACACAGTGGAGTTCGTGGATTCAGACACCGCCACGGCAAACACCGTGATAGCAATGATCATGGGAAGGCCAGGTGGCATATGCATCTGGCTGGCGATCAGTTCGGCAATGGCCTTGTTGGCTCCAGAAGCCCCCAGCAGGTTCCCCATGGCCAGGCCGCCGGCAAAGAGGATCATCATGCCCCACAGCATGTGCTTCTGGACATAATCCCAATCCACCAGAGGTTTGCCGTCATCGCCGTTGATGAAGAATCCCAGGAAGCCCAGGATGGCATACAGGAAAGCAGGGACCAGACCCGGAAGGAGGGAAGCATACAGCGGACGCAGGAAGGACCCGATCAGGGCAATCACGAACAGAGCCATGCTGATTTTTTCCGTCCGTTTCATGGGTCCCAATGCTTTGTAAGCTTCCGTGAAATATTCTTTCGTCCCTTCCAGAGATTTGACTTCCTGGGGCAGCATCAGTTCGCCGATGATGCAGGTGATGGACGTAAAGATCAGATAAGGAGCGATGTGGCTGACCCAGTCCATGAACAGGAATTCATGACCGGTGGTCTTTTCCAGCAGGGCAATGGCCACCACGTTCATGGCGCCGCCTACAGGAGTCCCGACACCGCCGATCCCGGCACACCAGCCGATGGCGCAGAGGATCGGGGCCGCTGCCGCACTTTTTCCATCATAGCCGGCAGCTTTCAGCATAGCGATGGCGATAGGAGTAAAGAGTGCCACCACTACCACGTTGGGAAGTACGGTGGAGAACAGGATGGGGAAAATGGACCAGACAATGATCTGGGACCGCATGGAAGGCCCGATGACGGACAGGCATTTCAAGGCAACCCGCTGGTCCAGGCCGATCTTCGCCCAGGGCAGAGTCAACAGGGTGGAACTGAACACCAAGATGATACTGGGGTTGGAATACTGAGAAACAAGGGCTCCCATAGGGACGATATTGAAAAGTGCATTACAAGCTACCGGGACAAATGCGGTGGTCGTGATGTCCACCGGACGAGTGACCCACCAGAATACCATCCAGAGGGAAACCCCCACTGCCTGGGCTCCCTTTACGGTCAAGGCTGAAGCTCCTCCCATGCTGACCAGCAGGTAGATTACCGGTCCCAGCAGGGAAAGGATGATGCGGCGTGATGTGCTCATGAAAAAACGTACCTCCTTTGGTTTGGTTGGTCGGCCGACCACACGTACAAATGAATTCTTTTGGAATTATTTGTCTTTTCTTGCTTTTCATTATAATCAGCCCGTCCATCTTGACAATACGGCTTTTGGGGGTTTTGCGGCGAGCGAAAGGAATTTCCAGCCAATGATTTCCATTTGTAAGATTTGCAGGTGGAGTTGCACAGTATGCAACCGGGGTTTCGAAAGAAGAGAAAACCGCTTTCCCGCCTTTCTTTTTCTCTCTCCTTCTATTACATTGTAACCATACCGATTCGATTTTTTTAAGGAGGCAATTTCAATGATCCACGACTTCTCTTTTGCAGTTCCTCAAACCATCCAATTTGGCATGGGCAGCCTGAAGAAGCTGCCAGAAATCCTGCAGGCCAACCAATCGACCCATGTATTCCTCGTATCTGATCCCGGCATCGAACAGATCGGGCTGGTCAAAAAAGTCCAGGATATCCTGGCAGCTGCACAAGTCGACTGCCATACCTACTTGGATGTGACCCCCAATCCGGCCATCGAGACCGTAGAGAACGCTGCCAAAGCTTTTGTAGAAAGCGGCTGCACCAGCATCATCGCCCTGGGAGGGGGAGCTCCCATGGATACAGGGAAGGCTGTAGGCATCCTGGCCCGTTATGGGGGCAAAGCCACGGATTATGAAGGGCTGTCCAAGGTCCCAGGCCCCATCGTCCCTCTGATTGCCATCCCCACTACCGCAGGGACAGGAAGCGAAGTCAGTGCTTCCACAGTAATCACCGATCCTGAACGGAATTTTAAATTTTCCATCATCGACCATAATATCCTGCCCAAGTATGCCCTCCTGGATCCAGAACTGATCATGACGGCTCCGGCCTCCGTCGCTGCCGCCTGCGGCCTGGATGCCCTGATCCATGCCATGGAAGCCTACCTGTCCCGTTTCGCTTCTCCCTATACCGATGCGATGGCAGAAAAAGCAATGGCCCTGATTGGCAAGAATCTCCGGGCCTTCGTCGCCAACCGGCAGGATACAGACGCCGCCTGTGCCATGATGCTGGGTTCCACCTTTGCCGCCATGGCCTTTGCCTGGAGCAAGCTGGGAGACATCCACGCCATGAGCCACCCGGTCAGCGCCTATTTCCATGTAGCCCATGGGGTCGCCAATGCCATCCTGATGCCCGCCGTCATGGAATTCAATGCTCTGGCTGACAAAGGCCGGTATGAAACCATCTATAATTTCATCCGAGAAGAAAAAGACCCGGCAGGCAACTTCCGTCCCCAGATGCTGGTAGACGCCCTGAAAAAACTGAACCACGACCTGGATATCCCGAGCCATCTGCAAGAAGTAGGCGTGACCCAGGACAAATTTGAAGCCATGGCAAAAGATGCCATGAAAGCGCCCAATACCCTAGCCAATCCCCGGCAGACGACCGTAAAGGACTTCATCGCCCTCTATGAAAAAGCCTTCTGATTCTGAAAAGGACAAAAAATGGTATCTTTTACAGGAACAGATTCCTACATTGCCTCTGAAGAACTGCAACGCAGCGTAAACATTGCAGCCGCTCTGGAAAAGCCCCTGCTGCTCAAAGGGGAACCTGGCACCGGAAAAACAGTCCTGGCTGAAGCCGTAGCCGAAGAGCTGGGTCTTCCCCTCTTCATTTGGAGCATCAAATCGACCACCCGGGCCCAGGACGGACTGTACGTCTATGATACCGTCCAGCGGCTCTATGACAGTCAATTCGGTACTGCAGGCGTGGAGGATATCTCTCGTTATATCCGGCTGGGGAAACTGGGAGAAGCTTTCCTCAGTCCCCAGCGGGCGGTCCTCCTCATCGACGAAATCGATAAAGCCGACCTGGAATTCCCCAATGACCTGTTATGGGAACTGGACAAGATGGAATTCTATATCCCGGAAACGGGGGAAACCATCAAAGCCCGGCAAAAGCCCCTGGTCATCATCACCTCCAATGCAGAAAAAGAGCTGCCGGACGCCTTTCTCCGCCGCTGCATCTTCCACTACATCGCTTTTCCCGATCCCGCCGCCATGGAGCAGATTGTCCATGCCAAATTCCCTCATCTGGAAGACGATTTGGTACAAAGTGCACTGGATGCTTTTTATCGATTGCGGAAGATTTCCGGGTTGAGCAAAAAGCCCAGCACGGCAGAACTGCTGGATTGGATCCAAGCCCTTGTGATCAGTGGCATCCCGCCGGAAAAGCTGACTGCGCAGCTTCCTTTCATCGGGATCCTGCTGAAAAAGACCGAAGATCTGAAACGGGCCGGTTACTGATATGTTTACGCCGTTTCTCTATTGCCTCAGAAGGTATGGTCTCCATACCACCCTGACCGAATGGACCGTCTTCCTCCGTGCGTTGGAACTGGGACTCCACAGGAACAGCCTGCTGGATTTCTATTATCTGGCCCGAACTGTCCTAGTCAAAAAAGAGACCGATTATGACCGCTTCGACCAAGCATTTTCCGCTTTTTTCCAGCATATGGAAAATCCTCGGGAGCTTCCTCCGGAATTCCAAGAGTGGCTGGCCCAAGCCAGTTCTCCCACTCCTTTTGATAAGGAAATGACGGACCTGACCTGGGGACGGTTCTCTCGGGAAGGGATCCAGCAATTGATGGAAGAACGTCTGAAACAGCAGAAGGAAGCCCATCATGGAGGCACCACCTGGATTGGGACCGGAGGCCAGACCGCCTTTGGCCATTCCGGATATGCGCCCAAAGGCATCCGGGTCTACGGAGAATCCCGCCAGCACCGTGCATTGGCAGTGGCAGGGGAAAGGCGCTTTGCGGATTTTCGGGATGACAGCATCCTGGAAATCCGTCAATTCCAGATGGCTCTGCGGAAACTCCGCCGTCTTTCCGACCAGGAAAATATCCCCAAGACGGAGTTGGACATAAAAGGAACCATCAGTGCCACGTCCCAAAAAGGCGGCTTCCTGGATATCGTCCTGAAGCGCCCCAGGAAGAACCGTACCAAGCTGCTTCTCCTGATGGACAGCGGCGGTTCCATGTGGCCTTATATGGACCTTTCCCGCCGGCTTTTCCAAGCTGTAAGCCAGGGTTCTCCCTTCAAAGAACTGAAGATCTACTACTTCCACAACATTTTCTATGATCAGCTCTTTACCTCTCCTGACTGTGCTTGGGAACATCGGATTTCAACCCAGTGGGTGTTCCAGCAGTGCCCCCGGGAATACAAGGTCATCCTGGTAGGAGATGCCCGTATGGGAGAAGAAGAACTGATGGCAGTCAATGGGAACATTGAATACAAGCGGGGAAATGACCGCCCCGGGATTGCCTGGCTGGAAGAACTTCTCCAGAGGTATCCCGCCGTGGTTTGGCTGAATCCGGTAGAAAAGGACTATTGGCATTTTTATTACAGCACGGCCCGGATCCTGGAAAAAGGGGTATCGATGTTTCCCCTGACCCTCAAAGGATTGGAAGGAAGTATGGAGCATCTGCGCAAGACTGGAGCATGAAAAATAGGGGCTGTGGCAACATTACATTGCCGCAGCCCCTGTTTTTTACGCCTGCCTTCTACAGACACATTTCATAAATCTTCACCAAATCGGCTTCCTGCAGGTCTTTAAACCCTCTGACGATCCCGCCTTTTGTCCTGCAGGCTTTTTGTGCCATGATTGGAAAATCTTCTGGACGGATTCCCAATTCTGCCAGTGAGGACGGCAGCCCCAAAGTTCCATAAAAGAAAGCAGAAAGCTTCTGGATGCTTTCTTGGGCGATGGCCATGGGCTCTCCTGCCGGATCCAGTCCGAAGACATTGACGCCCAGACGGACATACCGGTCCACATTCTCCCGATCCAAACAGTATTCCAGGAAACGGGGCGTCAGGATAGCCAGTCCCAAGCCATGGGTAATGTCGTAGATGGCCGAAAGTTCATGTTCCAGGGCATGGCAGCTCCACACTTGGTTCTGACAGCTTTTGATGAAGCCATTGATGGCCCAGGTAGAAGTCCATAACAGATTCGCTCTTGCTTCATAGTCATCCGGCCGTTCCAGAGCAATGGGCGCATATTTCAGGACGGTCTTCATCAGTCCTTCCATGACCGTATCCAGCATGTACATCCCTTCCCCTGGATTGAAATACGTTTCCAGGATATGGGACAGGATATCCGCAGATCCGCAGGCTGTCTGGTATCGGCTGACAGAATACGTCAATTCCGGATCCAGGAAAGAAACCTTGGGCTGGAGTGCCGGTGCAAAACGAGCCAGTTTTTCCTGGGTTTCCATATTGCTGATGACGCCCCCATCATCCATTTCTGATCCAGTGGCCGCAATCGTCGGAATGGTAACCAGCGGAAGAGCTTCGGTCAGCGGGGCCTTCCGGGTAAAGAATTCCCAGGGATCGAAATCCACACAAGCACCGGCTGCTACAAACTTTCCTGTATCAAGACAAGATCCTCCGCCTGCAGCCAGCACGACTTGGATTTTTTTCTCCTTGCACAGCGCAGTCCCTTGCCGTACAGACTGGATCCGGGGATTGGGATCGATTCCCGGAAGTTCTGTCAGTTCCAGATGGTACTTCCTGCCTTCTGCCAAGATCCGATCATACAAGCCGCTTTTCTTGATCGAACCTCCCCCATAGATCAACAGGACCCTGTCTCCGAAGGATTTCAGGGTTTCCCCCAAATGGTCCAGTGCGGTCCTGCCAAAATAAATCTTTGTGGGAACATGATAGATAAAATCTTTCATCGTCAAAACCTCCATCTTTTTCAGCAGCCTTGGACGTCTCATTCTGCTTTTCCTTCAGTATAGCAGAATCGACTCCCGCTGCATGACAAAAGAAGAGATTTGCAGTACAGGAACAAGATTTGCATCTTTTGAAATCCAGACAGCTGGAGGACGAAGCTTATTTCAAGAAAACACTTTCTCTTTATAAGCTTTCAGTTCTTCCCGGAAATCCGGATGAGCGATGCGGATCATGGCCTCTGCCCTTTCCTCTAGGGACAAGCCCGTTAAATGAGCCACCCCGTATTCAGTGGCCACATTTTGGATCAAAGCCCTAGGCCCTGAAATGGCACTGCCGGTGGCAATGGCTGGGACGATATTGGAATGACGGACGCCTTTTTTGTCCACCCTGGAAGACTCGATACAGATATATCCTGCACCGCCCCGGGACAGGAATGCTCCTTCCAGGAAATCCAGTTGCCCTCCCACGCCGGAAATCTGGCGGGTCCCCACGGATTCAGCATTTTCCTGCCCCATGAGATCCAGCTGGATGCCTCCATTGATGCTGATATACCGGGAAATCCGTTCCATCACACGGGGATTATGGATATAATCCAGTTCGGCCGGATAAAACGCATCCGGTTTTTCCCGGAGCCAGTCATATAGTTCTTGGGACCCGCTGACCAAGTTCCAGGAAGAAAGTCCTGTTTTCTCCTCCTTCCAGTGGTTGGTCAGTTTCCCTGCTTTATGGAGCATGAAGAACGCATCGCTAAGAGTCCCCGTATGGCAGCCCAAATCCTCCTGTTCCGATTGCGCCAGCAGCTGGGCAATGGTAAAGGGGAGGGCCCCCACCCCCAAGGATAAGACAGCTCGGTCCGGGATTTCCCGGACTACATTTTTGGCGATTTGGAGATCTGCCTGGCTGGGTTCTCGATAATTGGATACGCAAAGAGGCTGATGTTCACCTTCCACTATATAATCGGCTTCATCCAAGGAAACCCGGTGAGAGCCATCCATCCCCTGAAGATCAGGCATCTTTTCATTGATTTCAAAGATGACGGTCCGGGCTTTCTGGATAATGGTCTTCCAGCAGTAATTGGCCAGTCCAAGCCCGCAATATCCCTGAGCATCCGGTTTGGATACCGGTACAATGGCCACATCCACCGGCAGATAATCCCGATACATCTCCGGCAGGAGACGCAGCAGCATAGGAACGAAATGCAGCCGCTTGGCCGTGAACATCTTCCGTTCGTAGTTTCCCAAATGCCAACTGTAATACTGGAAATGCTTTCTCTCTGGGTCGCAGTCGATGGTATGGATGATGGGGCGGTAAACCAATCCGCCCCGGATCTTCACATCCCAGAGTTCCTCTTTGTGCCGAGCCAAAGCCTCATCCATCAATTCCGGGAATCCATTGCCGAAGCCAAAATCCACCCAATCCCCTGATTTGACTGCCAGTTCCACAGCTTTATCAGGACTCACGTATTTATGAAGATGGTTTTTCATCTGTTCTCCCCTCCTGTCACATCCCCCTTTTCAGGCGAAAAGCGGCTGCACTGCCCAGAGGCGTCACTGCAGCCGCTTCCCGCTATGAGAAAGGAAAGGACTTATTCGGCCCAGATTTCTTCATCCGTAGGGATATACATATCCGGAACACGGTAAGAAATGCGAGTCAGATTCATCAGATGGTAATAGGTGAAGTTTTCGCTGATACTGTTGTTGCCCCAGGTCCCGCAGCCTAGGGTAGTGGTAGGATTCAGTCCGTTATCCATGGCCCCTCCAAGATTGGTGCCACCCACCTGGTTCACGGCGAAACGGCTGACCGGGATTGCTTCCGCCACCGCTTCGATATGCTCCGGCGTATTGGAATGGATCACCACGCTGTGCCCGATCCCTTCCATTTCCAGATTGGTCTTGGCGATATGGATGGCATCTTCCCATTTGTCATAAGTAAAGAAAGCCAGCACAGGGAAAAGTTTCTCTTTGGCCAGAGGTTCCTCTTTCCCATAGCCCCGTGTACAGGAAACGATGGCTTTGGCATCTTCCGGGATGCCCTGGATTCCGGACAGCTGCGCGATTTTCTTCACACTGGCCCCTGGATATTCCTTGCTCACAGGACCGCCGTTGGGGAAAGCCGTATCTCTCAGTTTGGCTGCATCTTCCGGATCACCAATGTAATAAGCGCCATGTTTCTTCAGAGCAGCGATCATCTCTTCTTTTTTATCTTCCGGACAGATGACATTCTGTTCACAGGTACACAGGACCCCGTTATCGAAAGTCCGTCCTTTGATGACCATGGCTGCCACCTGATCCAGGTCCGCATCCCGGTCCACCAGGACCTGGACATTCCCCTGTCCTACCCCGATAGCCGGTTTCCCGGAAGAATAAGCAGCCTTGACAAGCCCAGGACCACCGGTGCAGATGCACAGATCCACCGCACTCATCAGACCTGCAGAAAGTTCCATGCTGGGTTCTGTGATTACCTGGATCAAATTTTTCGGCATACCCAATGCGTCCAGTGCTTCATTGATCACTTCTACTGTTTTTACACTGGATTGTTTTGCCCGTGGATGCGGACTGACAATCATGGAATTCCCGCATTTAAGGGCGCACATGGCATTTTGCATCACATTGATGACCGGGTTTGTGGTCGGTGCTACGCAGCCAATCACTCCGATGGGCTTAGCCACTTCAACCAGGCCCAGTTCTGGGATCCGTTTGATGATTCCCCGGCTTTTTTTGTCTTTCATCCGCCACCAGACACTCTTGGATTTATTGACACACTTAGCGATTTTATCATTATAATTGCCCATTTTGGTTTCATCCACAGCCATATGGGCCAGGAGTTCCGCATTATCATAAACTGCTTTCCCCACTGCCCGCACAGCCTGATCCACTTTGTCCTGCGGATAGGTTTCAAATTCTTTCTGTGCAATACGGGAAGCTTCTACCATTTTGTCCAAATACTCTTTTACTGCCTGTTCCATAAGTGTAAACTCCTTTCTCGATTCCCCGCATGGGAAAATCCGCAAAACATTTTCTTGCGCACATTTTAATAATCAGGTCATCAGACTTATTTTTTTTTACAATAATTTCCGATACAGTGCTTCGATATCCTTGATTGTTGTCTGCCGCGGATTGACCACGACATTGACACTCTTCATGGCATCGATGGCCATCACGCTGATTTTATCTTCTGTCACTCCCACATCGGAGAGCTTCTCCGGGATACCTAATTCCCGATTCAGCTTCCGTAATTCTTCCACCAGCATTTCAGGAACAAAAGAAGCATCCGCTTTAGCCCCCTGGGTAATACAATCATAGATTACCTGGTATCTTCCCTGGTCGGCCAGTGCGTTGTATTCCACGATAGTCGGCATCAGGATGGCATTGGCTACCCCATGGGCCACATGGAAGAATCCGCTGACCGGATGGCTCATGGCATGGATATTCCCCAGTTTTCCCCAGGCAAAAGCCAATCCTGCCAACATGGACCCTACCAGCATATTGGAAGCTGCTTCTTCATCATCTCGGGAAGCCACATAACGCCGGATATTACCGCCAATCATCCGCATGGCATGTTCCCCCATGGCATCCGTGAAAGGTGACGAGGTCTTCGATACATAAGCTTCCATAGCATGGATGAAAGCATCGACACCGCAGGCTGCTGCCACCGAATGGGGCACTGTCATGACCAGTTCTGGATCCAAGAGCGCGTAGGTAGGACAGATATTGTAACTGATGATTGCCATCTTGAAATGAGTTTTTTCATCCGTAATCACAGAGGAAGCCGTCACTTCACTGCCAGTCCCAGCGGTTGTAGGAATGGCAATCAAAGGAAGGACAGGGCCGGGCACTTTTCCCAATCCGGCATAATCCGTGATTTTCCCCCCATAGGTCACCAGGATGGCTACCGATTTGGCCACATCCATAGGACCGCCGCCGCCCAGGGCCACAATGCTTTTACACCCGGATGCTTTGAACGCTTCCGTCGCGGTTTCCACATTCCCTACCGTAGGATTGACCGACAAATCGACGAATTCCTGGCAGGCGATCCCCTTTTCCGCCAAGATTGCTTTCGTCTTATCCACCAGCCCCACCTGCTGCAATCCTTTATCCGCAACCAGAAATACGGAAGACGCATTTTCTGTTTGTAAGATATCAGGCAGCTGTTTCAGCGCTCCCCGCCCGAAGACGACATTTTGCGGGACTTTAAACATAAAACTCTTCATCGATCTTCCCCCTTCCAAATCATTTATGAGCACGCATGAGCTCAACCAGGAACGTCGAAAATCCTGACACATAGGTAACCAACATCAGCACCGCGACCAGTGCAATAAAGAGCGGCCAGACATTCTTGACCTGTTCATTGAAATTCACCCGTTTATCCAACCCATCCGCGACAAAAAGGTTAATGCCCAACGGCGGTGTCACCAGACCCATGGTCAAGTTCATCACGATGATCACACCAAACTGGACAGGATCCACTCCTAGTTTTTTGATCAAAGGATACAGGATCGGTGTATAGATGAATGTGGAAGCCGTGGTTTCCATGAAGCATCCATTGATCAGCAGAATGATATTGATCAGCAGGAGAATCAGGAATTTGCTGTGGGTGATTCCCAGCACCAGATTAGAGAGCTTCATAGGAACCTGCTGAGTAGAAACGATGAAGCTGAAGATGTTGGCCGTCGCCACGATAAAGAGAATCATGGCAGAAGTTTTCACCGCTTCGAAGGAAATCTCCATCATATCACTGGGGTTCAGCGCATGGTATACCAGCCAGGCCACCAGGAATCCGTAGACACAAGCCACAGCAGCCGCTTCCGTCGGCGTAAACACCCCGGAGTAAATCCCGCCCAAGATGATCACCGGCATCAAGATTGCCCAAATGGCTTTAAAGAATGTCTTGATCACCCGATCCAGATGGACGCCATCCGTTTTGCTGCCCCAGTGATTCTTCCGGGCTTTTACAAATGTCATCAAACACAGAGCCAGCCCCATGATGATTCCCGGGATCACCCCTGCTGCAAACAGTTCACTGACGGACTGCCCGGTAATCAGGGCATAATTCACAAAAGGAATGCTGGGAGGGATGATACATCCGATGATCCCGCCGCAGGCCACCAGTGCCGCAGCAAAGCCTGGAGGATATCCATCGTTGATCATGGCTGGGATCATGATGCTGCCAATGGCAGCGACCGTGGCCGGAGCTGAACCAGAAATCGCTGCAAAAAACATGCAGGCAATAGTAGCCACAATACCCAGAGATCCATCGATCCATCCAAAAAGTTCATAACAGAAATCAACAATCTGCTTGGAAATCCCACCTTTTCCCATAATGACCCCTGCATATACGAATAAGGGAATGGCCAGGAGGGGCGTAGAATCCAGTGCGGTAATCATCCGCTGGGCTGCGATGAACATCTGCCGGCTGTTTCCAGCCACCGCCATGGCCAAAAGAGGGGCGCCTCCAATACAGACGGCAATGGGGACTCCTATAAACAGGAGGACCGCCAAGCCGACGAACAGAACGGTAATCATAGCTGCCTTCCTTTCTCAGAAATTCATTCTTTACTTGCAAAATCCATTTCCATTCTTGATCCAGTCCATATCATTCCATCGGATTTCGATAGGCTTGATGCTTAACAAGCTGCAGGAGCAGCTGTATGATGGAAAGGATACTGGTCAGCGGCACGATTCCATACAGCAGATACATCGGTAAATGTAGAGCCGGAGAAATCTGTCCGCTCTGGATGATCCGTTCTACCAGAACCAAGCCAAAATAGGTACAAGCCACCATGAAGATAATCGTTATGATATAGGTGATAATCCGAGTTGGCGCTTTAAGGCATTCAGGAAAAAGTTTTTCTACGAACAATGCCACCCGTACGTGAGAGTTATACCGCCAGGCTGCCGCAATTCCCAAGAAAGACATATACACGCAGATATACCGCAGGATTTCATCTCCCCAGTTAAACGAAAAGCCGAATCCATAGCGAAGAACCACATTCAGTGTCATGATCACTGCCATAGCCATCATGAGGATACTGGAAATACAGCGAGTGATCGGTACATTATCGATAAAATCAATGATCCTTTTCATGTCTTCACCTCTCTCCGGAAAGAGCCGGCGGAAAATCGTTCAATCAGCTTCTCCGTCGACTCCTGTTCCGTTTGACACCTTAGGATTCTGCAACTGCCTTTTTGAAAGCGTCCACGATTTCATCCCCCGCTTTGCTGCGGATCATAGGTTCCACATCTTTTGTTGCTTCCTTGAACTGAGCAGCTTCAGCAGCCGTAGGCGTATAGGTCTTCAATCCATTTTTCTTTTCCATGATGGACAGGAATTCCTTGTCATTTTGTTCATTTAGGTTCCTTTCATCTTTGATGAACTCTTTCACACATTCCTGGAAGATTTTCTGCTGTTCCGGTGAAAGTTTATTCCAGCTTTCTTTACTGATGGCTACAATATAGGGATCATAAATATGAGGCAGCAGTGTCATATATTTCACGACTTCAGCAAAGCCCATGGAATAGGTCAATGCTACACCATTTTCCTGTCCATCCACCGTTCCCTGCTGGAGTGCCGTATAAAGTTCGCCAAAAGCAATAGGTGTCGCAGATGCGCCTAGGTCATTGACGATTTTCATATGGACATCATTTTCCTGAGTCCTGATTTTCAGGCCGGCCATATCCGCTGGAGTACGGATTTCTCTCTTGGAATTGGAAAATTGCCGCAGGCTGTTTTCTGCCCATCCCAGGAACTTCCAGCCGCCTTCTTTTTCCGTCAGCGCACCAAGCTTCTGCCCAAAGGGACCGTCATAAATTTTCCAGCCTTTTTGCCGATTTTCAATCATATAGGGCAAATTGGTCACGTTCACACTTTTGGAAAAACCGGCAACCACAGCAGAAGAGATGACCCCGCAGTCGATGCTGCCCAGAGAAACCCCTTCCATGACTTCCCGTTCCGATCCCAGCTGATTGGCTGGATAATGGTTGATCAGGATGGTCCCCTTCGATTTTTTCTCCACATTCTTCTTGAAATTTTCACTGGCCTTGCCCAAACGGTCTTCCGGTGAAGAACCATGGGCCCAGGACAAAGTGACTACGCCTTGTTTATCCGTTGATGCAGCTTTCTTATCTGATGAATTCCCGCCACAGCCTGCTGTAAAGATCAGCAGACTCATAGAAAGTAACGCCATCGCCAGCATGCTTTTCCTTTGCCATGATTTCTTCATTGCCCTTCCCCCTTGACAAAAATTGTTCTGTTATTTTTCCTGCCACAACGGAATCGTGACAGGCTGCAACCTTCTCCAAATGGAAAGCGAACCATTGTTCATTAAATACAACTGCACTATTATTTGATTTATTGCTATTTTCTGTATTTTTATTAATAATCAGGTCATCAGACCTTTAATGGTCTGCACACGATTCCCCCTTTCCAATGCCTGGATTTCTTGCACGTAACTTTCCTATTTATTACCCTGGGAAATAAGGACGACACGTTTCGCCGTCGTATCCAGATGCTGCAGCACTGCTTCCACACAAGCGGCCCGATCCCGGGATTTCAAGGTTTGCAGGATGCGGTGATGAGCGACTCTTGCATCTTCGATGATTTCTTCATGCTCAAACAACTTCCACAGCAATTCTGTCCGCATATTTTCCAACAATTTGCTGATTTGCAGCAGCATGGGATTTTTCGTCAATTCCAGCAAATAAGCATGGAATTGTTTATCAGCTTCCACATACTCCTTTTCGGAGTGTTTTTCATCGAATACCGATACCAGTTTGTTCAGGACGGCAAAATCTTCCTCGCTGACCTTGTCATAAATGGTAAGGATATTCCCTACTTCGATGACTCTCCGCAGTTCCAAAAACGGCAGTCGATTCTCTTGGCTTGGAAAAAAACCAAGGAACTCCGAAAAATTCTGAGCACAATGATCAACCACAAAAGTCCCTTCTCCTTGACGGGACTCAATCACTCCGTAAGCAGCCAGGATTTTCATGCCTTCCCGCAAGGAAGAACGGCCAACGCCTAACTCTTTGGCCATATCGGCCTCTTTAGGGAGCCTGTCTCCCACATGCAGTTTTCCCGCACGAAGGGCGTCTTTTACATAGTTTACGACGATATCTGTAGCATTTACTCTAAACATATAAACCTCTTTCTGTCCTGATTCGATGCACTGGTGATAATCTTAGTTCGTTTTCATATTAAACAATCTAAGTATTGCTTTTCTGCAGTCACCTCTTAGACATCTGATTGTCTGATGTATTACGGCTTTAGTATAATAAACCGGATTGGGGATGTCAATACTGAATTTCCAGAAAATTTGGTGTTCGTTTTATTTTCTCTCCAAAAGAGGTTCTCTTCTCCTCCCATCAGCCAAATCTATCTGTTTCCCCTCCCTGCTATATGCTATAATAAGTTGATAGATAATTTACACAATAATGCACCGGACAATAGAAGCACCAAGGGGGATGAAAGCATGGTCATGGACAAGGAAGAGATCCAGGCAATATTGGAAAAAGCACTGGCGGAAGGACGGAATGTGTTGTACGAAGGTAAGGTAGCCAGCTACATCCCGGAACTGGCCAAGGCCAACTCTGGGAATCTAGGGGTCTGTCTCATGCGCAAAGACGGCAGTGTGTACTGTGCCGGGGATTATGACATTCCCTTTACCATGCAGAGCATCTCCAAAACATTTTCCCTGATCCTGGCTCTCCAGACTGCCGGCTACGACAAGGTATTCAGCAAGATCGGCATGGAACCCACCGGGGACCGGTTCGACAGCATCCTCCAGCTGGAGCTGAAAGACTGGCGCCCCTTCAACCCTATGATCAATGCGGGGGCCATCGTGACGGCCAGCTGCATCGAGACGCCGGATCCCTACCAGTCCTTCCTGGAGCTGGTCCGGACCTTGTGCGGGAATCCCCGGATCGGACTCAATGAATCGGTGTACCGTTCGGAGAAAAAGACTGGGACCCGGAACCGATCCATCGCCTACCTGCTGAAAAGCGACAATGTGCTGGACGGAGAACCGGAGGAAGTCCTGGATGTGTATTTCCGGATGTGTTCCGTCATGGTGACGGCCCGGGATCTGGCCCACTACGGGATGATCCTGTCCAACCACGGAGTGGACCCCCAGACCGGAAAACAGCTGGTGGATTCCACCATCGTCCGGATTGTCACCACGTTGATGATGCTCTGCGGCATGTACGACGAATCGGGAGAATATGCGGTGAAGATCGGCCTGCCCAGCAAAAGCGGTGTGGGCGGCGGCATCTGTGCCATTGCCCGGCACGGCATCGGCATCGGTACCTTCGGCCCCATGCTGAACAAGAAAGGGAACAGCGTAGGGGGAGAACGGATCCTCCGGGTGCTGTCCGAATCCCTGGGGCTCCATGTATTCGATACGAAGGAATTTTAAAAAGGGGCTGTTGCACGTCCTGTGCAACAGCCCCTGCTTATTTACAGCGTCACGAAATCGGCGCTCTGGATCCCGTCCAGCCCAGCAATCATCTGCAGGGTCGCCTTTTCCACCGGGCTGTCCACGGTCATGATCATCATGGCATTGCCAGTCTTGGGTTTCCGAGCCACCTGCATATTGGCGATGTTCACATGGGCCGCCCCCAAGAGGGTCCCCATCTGGCCGATCATCCCGGGCTTGTCATCGTTCTTGGCCAAAATCATATAGCGTTCCGGCACCAGATCGTAATGATATCCCTGGACTTCCGTGATATGGGGCGTTTCATCCGGTGCCACCATCCCAGCCGCCGTGAACACCTTAGTGCCGCTGTAGAACTTCACCGCCACCCGGTTCAGCCGGTTCTCTCCGTTCATCTTGCCTTCCACCACGGCCACCCCGCGGGTTTCCGCAGCCAGTTCCGCATTGACCATATTGACCCGTTCCTTCAGGATGGGATCGAACAGTCCCTTCAGGATGCTCCGGGTGATCAGGGTCGTCTCCAAGTTGGCGGCCGGTCCTTCATAGACCACTTCCACCTTGTCCACCGGATCCTTTTCCATCTGGTAATACAGTTTGCCCAGGCATTCACCCAGCTGCAGATACCCCAGCATCCCTTCCAGTTCCTGGGGATGGAGAGCCGGCAGGTTCACCGCGTTGGGCACCATCTGGCCTTTCAGCACGTTCACCACTTCTTGGGCAATGGAGATGCCCACTTTGTCCTGGGCTTCCGCCGTATCGGCTCCCAGATGGGGAGTCAGGACGCACTGGTCCAGGCCGATCAGAGGCGAGATGGGTTTGGGTTCATCCACCAGCACATCCAGGCCGATGCTGGCCACCTGGCCTTCTTTGATGGCGTCCGCCACTGCCTGTTCATTGTAGAGGCCGCCCCGGGCGCAGTTCACCAGCCGGACCCCCTTCTTGCATTTCTTCAGTTCTTCCTTGCCGATCATGTTGATGGTTTCTTCGGTCTTGGGAGTATGGATGGTGATCACATCTGCCTTAGCCAGCAGTTCATCCAGGGTTTCGCATTTTTCCACCCCCAGCCGTTTGAACCGGGCATCGGGGATATAGGGATCATAAGCGATGACCTTCATTTCAAAAGCCTGCATCCGTTTGGTCACCAAGGTGCCGATCCGGCCCAGGCCGATGATGCCCAGGGTCTTGTGGTACAGTTCTACGCCCTTCAGGTTCTTCCGGTCCCACACCCGGCTTTCGATCATCTTCTGGGCCCGTACCGTGTTCCGGCAGGAAGCCAGCATCAAGCCGATGGTGTGTTCCGCCGCAGAGATCACATTGGCTTCCGGGGTATTCACCACGATGATTCCCCGTTTGGTGGCCCCTTCGATATCGATGTTGTCCACCCCGTTGCCGGCACGGCCCACCACTTTCAGATTCTTGGCTGCCTTGTAGAATTCTTCATTGACTTTGGTGACGCTGCGGACGATGATGGCATCATAATCCCCTACGATCTTCAGCAATTCTTCCCGGGGGATGTCGAATTTCACATCCACTTCCAGATCCGGCTGGGCTTTCAGCATTTCCACACCTTTGTCCGAAATCCGTTCCACCACGATGACTTTTTTCTTATCCATGCTTTTTCCTCTCCTTGTTTTCCGCCGAAAGGCAAAATAAAAACTCCCGTGCCTGACCCCCTAAACGGGTATGTCAAGGACGGGAGAACCTCTCACGTGGTGCCACCTTATTTCGCTGCAGTGCAGCCTCATTTCCAGGATAACGGCTTGGCCGGATGGGTTGCTGCCCCCATCGTCTCAGGAGTGGATTCCACAAAACCCTCCGCTGCTTCCCACAGCCAGCAGCTCTCTGTCAGAAAGGATCTTGTGTACTTGGTTCCTTCATGGACACTTTATTCAATATATCAATTTAGGCAGTTCAAGCACTTGCTTACGATTTTAGTCATTCTCCCCGCTATTGTCAAGAGCTTTCGTAAATTTTTCTGCCCGGTCCAGGTGTTTTTTTAGAATCCTCGTACGGTCTCCCACGGACTCCATGGCGGACTGGGCTTCCGCCAGTTTCTTTTCCGCTCGTTCCACCGCCGTTTCGAAAGCACCCAGGTCCGTATTGATCTGGGCCACCAGACGCCATATCTGGCTGGTCTGTTTCTGGACCACCAGGGTCCGAAAGCCCATCTGGAGGCTGTTCACTACAGCGGCCAGGGTGGTGGGGCCCACCAGGGTCACCCGGTATTTCCGCTGGAGCTCGCTGATGAGGCCGGGCCGGGACACCGCTTCTGCAAAAAGCCCCTCCAGGGGCAGATACAGCAGTCCAAAATCGGTGGAATAGGGCGGCGCGATATATTTATCCCGGATGTCCTTTGCCTCACTTTTCAGCCGGATTTCCAGCTGCTTCAGGGCCAGGGTCTCAGCATCGGCATCTCCCTCTTCCCGAGCCTGGACCAGCCGCTGGTAATCTTCCAGGGGGAATTTGGCATCGATGGGCAGCCACACCGGATTCTCCCCGGTCCGTCCCGGCAGACGGATGGCAAATTCCACCCGTTCCTGGCTCCGGGGACGGATGGCCACATTGGTCCCGTACTGTTCCGGGGCCAGCATGTCCCCCAGGAGGTTCCCCAGCTGCATTTCTCCCCAGATTCCCCGGTTCTTTACATTGGTCAGGACCTTCTTTAAGTCTCCCACCCCCTGGGCCAGGGACTGCATGGATCCCAGCCCCCGGTTCACCATGGCCAGCCGGTCGCTGACCACGCTCATGGAAAGGGTCACTTTCTGGTCCAGGCTGTCCCGGAGCCGGTCCGCTTCTTCCCGAGCCTGCTGGTTCCGGATTTCTTCCCCGGCCGTCAAGGAACGCTGAAGCTGTACCAGCAGTACAATCAAAACAAGGAGGGCGCACAGCACCGCCCCCAGCAAAATGGTTTCCATGGAAATTCCGCCTTTCCTATAAAGTCTCCCTTTCATTATAACAAAAAAGGAAGATAGCAAACAGATGTTTTTGCCTTTACCCTCTCCCGTTTCTGCGCTATAATTAAATTAATCACATAACTAATTACTGCAAACAAAGAGGGGGTTGCCATGCATAGACGGAATTCAGAAGAAACCATGCAGCGGCTGATGGATGCCGGAGCGGAACTATTCGACAAAAAAGGATACCACAATGTCTCCATCAAGGAAATCGGTCGGCTGGCCGGCTGCAACAGCGCCCTGATCTCCTATCATTTTGGGAGTAAGCAGGCCCTGTATCAGTCCATCATCGACAGCCAGCTGGAAGTGCTCCACCGATTGGAAGAAGCCATTGAAAAAGAGGATAAACCGCCTCTCCAGCGGCTGAAGCAGTACCTCCACGCCATTTTGAAGAGCCAGTTGGATCCCCACCAGCACATGATCATCCTGTACCAAGAACTGCTCACTCCTTCCGGGCTCCTCAATGACGATTCCTGGCAGTGGCTCACCCGGCTGGGGGATTACATCCAGAGCCTGCTGGTGAAAGGGGTGGCAGCAGGAGAACTCCAGACGCCCCAGCAGGACCACGGATATGAATATGTCGCCTTTATCCTGACGGCCATTACAGAAATGTTGTTCCTGATCAAGGACCGGCCCCTGTCCCTGAACCCGGAAGGCCATCCCGCAGAACAGCTGCTGGACAAATTGATTGGATTCGTACTGGAACCGTTGAAGCCGTAAAAAAGCGGCTGTGAAGAAATGAAAAATCCATTTCTTCACAGCCGCTTTTTACGCTTCCATCAGATCCGTCATGCTATGGAGACTGATGGCTATGGTCGATCCGTTGTGGAGCAGGGCTGTGGTGGCCGGGGGCAGGATGCCCATCACCCCCAGGCCGATCAGGCCTGCATTGAAAGATACCACAAAATCGTAGTTGAAGTTCACCCGCTTCATCAGCAGGGTGCTGATCTGTTTCAGCACCACCAGCTGCCGCAGGTCGTGGGCCGAAATGGTGATATCCGCGATTTCCCGGGCGATATCCGCCCCTTCGGCAATGGCCACACCGGCGTCCGCTTCGGACAGGGCCGGGGAGTCGTTGATCCCGTCTCCCACCATGACCACCCGGTGGCCGCTGGCTTTGGCCTCTTTCACGAACCGGGCCTTGTCTTCCGGCAACACCTCTGCGTAGAACTTGTCCACGCCGATTTTCGCCGCCACCGCCGCGGCAGTCCGTTCGCTGTCCCCGGTCATCATCACCAGCTGCTTGAAGCCGGATTTCCGCAGTTCCCGGAGCACTGCCGGCGCTTCCGGCCGGAGAGGATCCTGGATGCAGATGATGGCCACCAGTTTCCCGTCCAGGGCCATATAGATATGGGAATATTCTTCCGGACGGCTTTCGTATAAAGCTTCTTCCCCTGCAGGGATCACACATTTCTCATCGTCGAAGATGAAATGGCCGGATCCGATCACGATCCGTTTCCCATCCACCCTGGAGGCGATCCCGTGGGCCACGATGTATTCCACTTTGCTGTGCATCTCTTCATGGGTGAGCCCTTCGTCCGCTGCCTGGCGCACTATGGCGTTGGCCACGGAATGGGGGAAATGTTCCTCCAGGCAGGCTGCATACCGGAGCACCGTGGCCCGGTCGTACCCGTTGAAGCAGAGTACGTCAGCCACTTTGGGCTTGGCCAGGGTCAGGGTACCGGTTTTGTCGAAGACAATGGTATCCGCCTGGGCCACCGCTTCCAGGAATTTGCCCCCTTTGACGGTGATCTTGTGGGTGCTGCATTCCCGCATGGCCGACAGCACCGCCAGAGGCATGGAAAGCTTCAGGGCACAGGAGAAATCCACCATCAGGATGGACATGGCCCGGGTCAGGTTCCGGGTCAGCAGATAGGTGAGCAGGGTCCCGCCCAGGCACCAGGGCACCAGACGGTCTGCCAGATGGCTGGCCCGGCTTTCCAGGTTGGACTTGAAGGCTTCGGAATCCTGGATCATCTTCACGATCCGGTCATACCGGTTGCTGCCGGCCCCGCCTTTCACCCGGACGGTGATTTCCCCGTCTTCCACCACGGTACCGGCGTATACCGTCAGGCCCGGTGTCTTGTGGACGGGCATGGATTCCCCGGTCATGGAGGCCTGGTTCACCATGGCATCGCCCCTTGCTACTTCCCCGTCCAGGGGGATGGTACTGCCCATCTTCACGCTGACCAGATCCCCGGCCTTCACATCGGACAGGGATACTTCCACTTCCGTGCCATCCACCACTTTCCACACCGTGTCGATGTGGAGGGACATGTTGTCCGCCAGATCATGGACGGATTTCTTGTAAGTCCATTCTTCCAGCAGTTCCCCGATCCGCAGCAGCAGCATGACGGAACCGGCGGTGCTGATGTCCTTCTGGAGCATAGCCGCCGTAATGGCCGTGGCATCCAGTACCGGTACATCCAGCCGGCCGTGGCGCAGGGATTTCAGTCCCAGGCGGATGAAGCCCAGGGTATGGTACCAGCCTCTTGCCATCCGGATCGGCAGGGGCAGGAACCACTTGCAGGCAAAATGCCGGGCCAGGAGGGTCAGCAGCCGGTTCCGGTACTGCCGGTTCAGCATCAGGGCTCCGGCTTTTTCCTTGCTGGCTTTCCGCAGTTCCGGATCGTTCATGTTCAGCCGGGCCAGGGCCTGGAGGATCCCTTCCCGGACTTTCCCCAGGTCATCGGGCCGGTACAGCACGGCGATCCCGGCAGCGCCGGAATACAGCTTTACCTTCCGGATCCCGGGGACCCGTTCCAGACCGCCCAGGATGGCCGCACCCTGTTCCAGGCTGAAGGAACGGACCATCCGCCCCTCCTGGACCAGGCAGCGGACCCGGAGACGGCCGGCTGTTTCATGTTGAATTTGGAATTTCATAAGGCTTCCGCTCCTTTCCCTGAAGAAAAGAGCTTATTTGGCCTGGTCTTCAACAACGGCAGCAGCCGCTTCTTCCTTGGCTTTCTCTGCAGCTTCCGCGTCTTCCAGCTTCTGGTTTTCTTCCTTGGCAGCAGCTACGATATCGTCAGCTTGTGCCTGGAGGGAAGCAGAGCTTTCAGCAGCGCATTTCTGCACCCGCAGGGCCGCAGCGGTGGTCTTGACCAGGGCTTTCTTCACCAGCTTGGATTTAACCACCCGTTCTCCCAGAAGGCCCAGTACGGCGCCTCCAGCAACCAAACCCGTTTTGATCCAATCTTCTCTTTCCATTGTAAAATGGCTCCCTTCTCCGGCTCCATAAATCCTATGGGCCTTCGTAAATTTTCCCCGGAGCATTTCGCCTATTAGGAAGCTGTGTAAACATGAGCATGGCAGAGCGCCCGATCTTTGGGAACGGCCTAATCCACGTCCCCAAAGCCGCATTGAAATCAGATCTCAGATACCTTACTCCAGTATCAACCGGGATGATAAATTATTATAACATGGATAAAAGAAAGATGGGTGAAGATTTTGGAGCGGAATTAGGGGCGGTGGTAAGTGGTTCATCGTTGTGGAGGCCGGCTCCGCCGACTTTGAACGGATTTGCCCTCTGGGCGGCGCAGCCGTGTCGCCCGGTCCGCCCGCCCTGTACGGTCTTGTCCCATAAAAAAGGACCCGTCCCCAAAAAGGGCGGGTCCTTTCCATCGGCCGCTGACTGCCGACAATCTCTTACTTCTTTGCACTCAGCTGTTCCACCAGGGCCGACAATTGGTTCAGCCGGTCGTTCATGGCATCCAGCTGGGCATGGACCTTCTGGTTGTCCTGGCGCAGGGTTTCGTTGTCGCTGCGCAGTTGCTGGACCGTCCGCATCAGGGCGATCCGGCTCTGGAACCGGTCCCGCCGCTGGGGATCCAGAGAGAAGGTCACCCCGGCATTCACCATGTTCTCCCCGCCGCCGAAGCTGCCGCCCACATTGAAGCGGACGCTTTCCGTGGGCTGGTAGAAAGCCCCGATAGCCGCCGCATTGGCGCTCCGGTAATGACCGAAACCGGCGGCGAAGTTCAGTTTGTCCTCAGGGTCATATTCCAGAGGATGGAGGGCTGCCAGGGCAGAGGCACCGGCCCCCACCCGGTCCACCCGGCTGTCCAGGCGGGTGATAGCATTGCTGACACCGCTGACCACGCCGCCCAGCTGGCTCACATTCACCGCATCGGTGGGTTTCGTCCCCGCCGCCACATCATGGATCTGCTGGCCGCCCAGGGAGACGTTGCTGTTGCTGATTTCCACTGCATGGGTATTCTCCCCGTTGGCCGCGATCTTGATGCCGCTTCCGGTTACGGTGGTCCCAGCGGATCCGGCACTGTTATTGACGGTAAGGCCCTCGTTGTTCAGGGTGCTGTTTCCTGCGGTGACGCTGGTCAGCCCCGTCAGCTCCTTGGACAGCTTGATATCCAGTCCGTCCCCATCGGCGTTCTTCACCACTCCGATGTTCCCATCGGTCAGTTTCGCGGTATCCGTCTGGCCTCCGGTAAGCTTCAGGGCTGTCCCCATGGTCACCGTGACCTTATTGTCCGCCCCGTCATCTCCCTGGAAGACCCGGCCGCCGGATACCGCCGCATTGGCTGCATCACTGGCAATACTCTTCACATCACCGATGTTGGCGGCGTTGGTATTGTCGCTGGCATCGTGATTGATGATGCCGCTCTTCACATTGGTGATGTTCTTGCTCCCCGCATCGATGCCGGAGCTGTCTATGGTTACGCCTCCGGCCTTGATGGAACCGTCATTTCCTAAATCCACATCCTTGTTCAGGCCGACATTGATGGACTTGCCATCAGAGGAAACAGACGTAGTAATATTACGGTCCCCATGGATACCTACCGTGCCGCCCAGGTCTGCCTTGGCGGCCTTCCCTGCATCATCGGTGAGTCCGAAGCCGCCGCCTTTGGAGGCATCGGTGACACCAGCCACCGCCGCCTGGAGCTGGTCTTCCGTAGCCGCCCGGCCGGATACTGCCGTTCCGTTCCAGGTGGTATTGGACAATCCGGTGATGGTATTGGCCCCGGCCGTGCTGCCGCTGATCTTCAGCCCGCCGTTCAGGGTGATGGAGTCAAGCCCGGTCAGATCTTTGGCCAGTTTGATGTCGAAACCGTCACCGGCTGCATTGGCCACCACACCCAGATTGGCCCCGTCAGATAGTTTGTCTTTATCTGTTACCCCTCCCGACAGTTTCAAAGTGCTGTTCAGGAGGCGGGTCACGGTGCCGCTGTCCCCGGTAAGGAGCAGACCATCATCCATGGTGGCCGCCTGATGGGTCTTGCCGCTCTGGTCCGTATAGGTGAGCCGGGTCATGATGGGTGTCCCGGCAGCGCCGCCGGAGCTGGGGCTGTCATTTTTCTCTGCATTCAGGCTGGCTGCCCCGTACTGGGCCACCACATCGGCAGAAGCCCCCAGACCGGCCGCATTCCCTTGGCCTTCTCCCGGGTTCACCGTGTTCAGGTACAGATGCCCTTCCCCGCTTTCCCCGTAGATACTGGCCGCCGAATCAGTAGTTTTAGCAGTCTGGTTGAAGGTGGTGATGGACATGGCTCCGTTCAGTTCTTTCCCATTGCTTTCGCTGGGACCGGTGATCCGGACGCTGGAAGCGGCCGGGTTGCCGTCGGACCGGATATGGGTCAGGGTGATGCCATTGTCCCCGCTGATGTTCACTTCTGAACTGCCGGAACCCTTGAACTGCATGGTCCCGTCCACACCTTCCGTGGTCACATTGCCGCTGGCATCGGTGACCTGATGGACCCCCACTTCCAGATGATCCTGGAGTTCCACGGAAACATAACTGTTATTGGCACTGTCATATTTCACCTTGGTGAGGATGTTGGCCTTGCTCCGGTCCCAACCATCCCCGTCACCGCCGCTGGTCACTACCGGGGCATCCCCGAAAATCCGGATGGTGCCGGTCCCCAATTTGGCCGTCACCGTATCCGTACCTGTATTTCCAGAACCTCCGGCGGTGATGCTGTAGGTGCTGTTGGCCAGATTGTCTTTCAGCTGGGTGCTCAGCACATTCAGCTGGTCTTCCGTAGCCGCCCGGCCGGAGACATAATCGGTACCGCTCCAGGTAGTGTTAGTGAGGCCGGTGACATAATCCCCGGTTTCAGCAGACTGGTTCACCTTGGTAGTGGCCGTCTGATATCCCACTTTGGTCTTGTCCGCCGTCAGGCTGCCCTGGCTCCCCAAGTTGATGTCCTTAGCCAGCTGGAGGGCCAAGCTGCCGCTGGTGCCGTCGGCATTCTCTGCTGCCACCACACCGATGTTCCCGGTGATCAGGTTTCCGTTGGCGTCTTTGGCCAGCTTCTCTTGGGCGGCACCGCCAGTGACTGCAAGCGTGCTGCCCAGGGTCACCGCCGCTGTACTGCCGTTGTCATCGCTGAACTTCAGGCCATCGCTCATGGTGGCTACGGTATGGACAGTTGTGCTGTCTTCACCTTCTTTATAGACAAGCCGCTTGTTCCCATTGGTCGTGGTATTGGTCAGGTAGGGTTTCCCGTCCATATACTGGCTTTCCAGGATCAGATTGGAATAGGTTCCGTCGTTGTCGGCTCCATAAAGCAGCAGCTGGCCCTGGACATTATTGCCACTTTCCCCATACCCTGCTTGGAGGGACCGGACTTCCAGGTCTTTGTCCAGTTCCACATAGAGGGCGTTGTTCTTGTTGATCACCTTTACGTTCCGGCCGGAATAGTTGCCATCCTCATCGGTGCCCGTACCCAGGATGGACACGGTGCCTCCCAGATTGGCGTGGAGAGCCGCCGTACTGCCAGTGGTGCTGTCCACAGGGTTGCTGTTCCCCACGAAGTTCAGTCCCTTGGTATCAGAACTGTCCGTCACCCCTTTGGCCGCCGCCTGGAGGTCTCCGATGGTAGCCGCATGGTTCAGGGTTTCCCCGGCAGCTTTGGCCAGTTCTGTACCTCCCAGACCGCTGGCTACATCCACGATCTGGTTGCCACCGTTGTCCAGTCCGGCGGTGGTCAGGGATACTTTTCCTGCGTCTGTGGAACCGGTCTTGGCAATGGTGATCCCCGTGCCAGTTACCGTGGTGTTGTTCCCTGCTGTATCTGTATAGGCGGCGGAAGTCAGCTTCAGATTCTTGCTGAGGGACAGCTTGATAGCCGTATTGGTGGCATCCGCCGTGGTGGTCAAGTTGTCATCATCTTCTGCGGTGATCTTGATGGTCTTGCCCAAACTCTGCTTCACATCTTGACTGCTGGTGGTACTGTCCGCCACATCCGCCGTAAGGCCAAAGCCCCCGGTGGATTTCGTCCCCTCACTGAGGCTGTCGCTGACCAATTTCAGCTGGTCTTCCGTAGCCGCCCGGCCGCTCACCGGCGTACCGCTCCAAGTGGTGTTGTCCAGCCCGGTGAGGTAATCCCCGGTGGCCGAGCCGCTAGCCTGGTTCCCCAGCACCATGTCATTCCCCAGGGAAATAGAAGTGAGCCCGGTGAGCTTCTTGGCCAGCTGGAGCTGGAGAGTGCTGCCGGAAGCCGTCACTCCGATATTGCTGCCGGAAGAAAGGTCAGAAGAAGCTGTGGCCCCGCCTGTGACTGTCAGGGTCTTGTCCAAAGCCACAGATCCGGTACCGCTGTCCCCCGCCAGCTGGAGCCCATCATTGAGGGTCGCCAGGGTATAGAGGGTCTGGGAAGCGTCGCTTTCCGTCTGGCCGGCGCTGGCGGCCCAGTACTGGATCCGGGGAGAACCGGCCGCGGTGCTGTCTAGGAATTTGGGTCCCCCATAGTTCTGGACCATGGCGGCGAAATTCCCGCTGGCGTCCCCCATGCGCAGGGAACCATCCGCCCCGTTCAGTTTCAGATAAGCCCCGCCCTGGCCGGTGGCCATGACGCTGCCATCCACTCCGGCGGCATCATCAGTGGTCTTGGAACCGGCGGTGAGACTGGTGGCCGTCAAGTTGTCGTCCAGGAGCACCCGGATATCCCCTTTATCGCTGATGGTGGTGGTGATGTTGTTGGTATTGTAAGTATGGCCGTCCTGTTTGGTCCCACCGTAAATACCGATGGTATCCCCCAGCTGGGCCGTGTGGGTCAGGGATGTGGCACCGTCCGCCAGAGCGCTGGCGGTAAAGGTCAGGCCCTGTTCCAATGCCGTCTTGCTGGCCAGGCCGGAAATGGTGATTTCCTTCCCCACCGTATCCGTAGGACTGGCCACGGTGAGCTTCACATCCCCGTTGGCGTCCACGGAATAAGCTCCATTAGAACCGGAAGCGGAATTTTCCACCAGATGGTAATCCATGTTGGACAGGCTGGATAGATCCACATCCACGCTGGTGCCATTGTTTTTGTTCAGGGTCAGAGTAGCGGCAGTAGATGTAGTTCCATCATCTGCCGTAGTTGCAGTCGTGGAAACACTGCCCCCGGTCACATAGTAATCGTGGAGGCCGGAAATGTTCACCTTATTCTTGTTCCGCATGGTCAGAGAGGCTGTCATGGAACCGGGATTGGCCGTATCATCGGTGACCGTCCCATCCGTCACATAGTTGTCGTTGGCCGCCGTCCCTTCATTTACGTCATTGATGGCGGCTTTCAGCTGGGCTTCCGTGGCAGCCCGGTTGCCCACGATATTGTCCGCATCCCAATTGGTGTTGGACAGCCCAGTGATGTAGAATCCCGTGCCGCTGTTGGCTCCGCCGCCGGCCTGGCTGCCTATGTAGATGCCCCCCGTATAGGTGCCGTCGGTGCCCTTGGTACCGCCCAACCGGACGGTGGTAAAGTCCACATCGGGCTGGGTGGCGATGGTGATGGTACTGCCGCTGCCGGTCAGCTGCATATTGTCCCCGGCGGCAAAGTTCAGATTGCTGGCAGGGGTGACTGCTTTCAGGGTGATCCCATCCACCTGGGCATTCCAACCCGTGTTCACCGTAGAGGAAACGGCTGCCAGTTCATCTTCCGTGGCTGCCCGGCCGCTCACATAGGTGGGATCCGCAGTGGCCCAGGCAGTATTGGTAAGGCCGGTGAGATAAGTGCCTGCCGCCACGGTTCCATTCTTGTTGTCTGTCAGGGTCCAGGAGCTGTCCGCACCGGAATAATTCCCCAGATGGAGACTCCCGATGGTGCCATATCCATTGCTCCCGTCCAGGAACAGCAGGTTCCCCAAAGACAGGGTCCCGGCCGTGCCGTTGAGTACGGCATAGCTGTTATCCCCTAATGTCAGGGTATCGTTCAGGGTCACTTCATAATCCACGGTGCCATCCGTCTTGGTGGTCTTGGTGACTTTCGTATTGTTCTTGGTGCTGTCCTTGCTCACCGTCACCATCTGGGCGGCGATGGTCTTCACATCGCCGATATTGGCAGCGTTGTCCGTCGTCCCGTAGACGGCTTTCCCGGCCGTATCCACTCCGCTGGCTCCGCTGGCCACTTTGGTGATCTGCTGGCTGCCGCCGCTGATGCCGCTGGTGGTGAGGCTGGGACCATCGGTGATGGTGAGCCCGGTGCCGTTCAGAGCGGAAGAGCCGGTGGTCAGGGTACCATTGGACCCATCCAAAGTCAGGGCGTTGTTCCCCGTCCCCACGGTGATCTTGTCCGCCGTCAGCTGGGTATCCATGGCAATGGTGATGTTCCCGCTGTCATCGATGGAAGTAGTCAGGTTGTCCATCTTGTAAGTATGGCCGCTCTGGGCATCATGGGCCTTGATGGATACCGTATCCCCCAGGGCCTTGTTCACTACTTTGTAACCCGTAGTATCGCTGGCATCAGCAGTGTTGGTGGTGAAGTTCAGCCCTTTGGCAATGTCCGCCGTATTGGCAGCAATTTTCGTCCGGTTGGTGTCCACCACCGTAGCCACGCTCTGCAGCTGGTCTTCCGTAGCCGCCCGGCCGCTGACGGCTTTGGTGGTCCCCACGGTCCAAGTCTTATTGTCCAGGCCGGTGACAAAATCTCCAGTCTGGGTGGCGTCACTGCCATCGGCCTGGCTGCCCATGACCACGGTCCCGGCGGTGACGGAATTGAGCCCCGTCAGGTCTTTGGCCAGCTGGAGCTTCAGGGCCCCATCACTGGCGGTGACCCCGATGTTGTTCCCAGAAGCCAGATTGGCAGGAGCCCCTTCCCCGCCGGTGACACTCAGGGTACTGTCCAGTTTCACCGTTCCGGTGCCCGCATCCCCGGCCAGTTTCAGCCCATCCTCCAGGGTAGCCACAGCATGGCGGGTGGTGCCGTCCCCATCGATATACTGGAGCCGGTTGATATTGGTGCCGGTGACGTCTGCCGTCCCGTAGCCCACCCCCAGAGAGGTCGCCACATACTGGGTACTGTCAGCGCTGGGTCCCACGATTTTCACAGAACCGGCATAACCTTGGACGGAATCCGTAGTAGCCTGACCAGCCGTAACGCTGTCCACCCGGATGTTCTTGTCCAAGCCGATGTTCAGTTTGGTGGTGACGGTCTTCCCGTCATCGGCCGTTTCGCTGACCCCGGTGACCAAGATATTTTCCCCGGAATATTCCGTGGCCGCCTTGGTGCCAGTGCCCTGGACCTGGAGGGTGCCTCCCTGGTTCATGTGGACGGTGGTATCCGTATTGTTCCCCTGGAAGTTCATCCCTTCCCGTTCCAGAGACCGCAATTGGGCCACGTTCACTGCATCCGTATCTTCAGACCCGGCAGCCAGATTGGTGATCTGCCGGGAAACGGTGATGGCATTGCCCTCTTCATCGGTGGTCTTGCCTCCCAGGGACACGGCGCCCCCAGTAGAAACCCAGGTAGGAGAAGTATCGGTAGTTTCAGCAAGGTAGCCTTTGACTCCTTCTGCCGTATTGGCCACAGAATGAGCGCCCAGGGCCACGCCCCCTTCCACGCTGGCAATGGAAGCCACGCCAAGAGCTGTACCTTCATCGGCCGTAGCCTGGGCGTTGTAGCCGTAGGCGGAACTCCCAGTCCTGGTGGCTAAAGCCGTAAAGCCCACAGCTACCGCTGCCCCGTTGGCGGTGGAAGAGGAATCTGTATTGGCGGTCCCCGCATTAGCCCCCACCCCCAGGGCCACTGAGTAGTTTCCGCTGGCATTGTTCTGGGTGCCCACAGCCACGGATTCCGTACCGGAAGCCGCAGAATTATACCCTACAGCCAAGGCTCCCAGGCCGCTGGCGGTGGAATTGATGCCCATGGAAACAGCAAAATTGCCGCTGGATTTTGTCCCCACCCCAAAGGCCATGGAGTTAGTCCCAGTGGCCCCGTCATTGTAGTAGTTGGCCAGAGTATTTTCCGCCACCGTCGTTCCGATACTCAGGAAATGGCGTCCCGCCTGTTCCAGTTCATCTTCCGTAGCCGCCCGGCCGCTGACATAGTTCCCCGGGGTCCAGGTGGTGTTGGAAAGACCGGTGACAAAGGTGCCGCTGGCCGTGCCTGTTGCCGTCTGCAGGGACAGTCCGCCGCTGCTGCTCACCACCGGCTGCTGATAGGAATAATCAAAGGTCTGCTGACCGATGGTGATGGCCCCTACTTTGGCCGTGCCCGCCGTACCGTCCAGCTGGATGGCATTTTTGCTGGAAGCATCCCCGGTATTCCCGATGGAAACTGTGCCCTTGGTCCCGTCCAAAGTCACCTGGTTGGCGGCATTGCTGCCCAAGGTCACCGTATCATTCAGCTCCACCGTGGTGGTCCGCACATTGGTGCTGGTATCCGTAGAAGAGGTCACAGTGATATTCTTGTCCCCAGTGGCAATGTTCTTGGCTTGGGACACCCGGATGATATCGTTGATGTTAGCCCCATTGGTACCCGTATCGCCTCCGGAAGCCACGTTGGTGATCTGGTTGCCCCCCATGGAGACCTGGCTGCCCGTAAGGATCACATTATTGCTGGCCCCGGAGCTGTCCGTATGGGTGATGGTCAGGCCGCTGGTATCGATTTTCGTATTCCCCACGGTCAGGGAACCGGCGCTGGTGAGATCCACGTTCTGGGCCAGCTGGACCTTCAGGGTGCCGTCAGAAGCGTTGACCCCGATGTTGCCATCGGTGAGTTTGGTGCTATCCGCTCCCCCCAGGATATCCAGTTCTTCGCTGAGATTCTTGGTAAGAGTGGCGGAAGCATGGTTATCCCCGCCGAATTTCAGATCCGTGGCATAGGTGGTGCCGTTGATGGTGAGGCTCTTCATTTCCGTGGCGGCGGAAGGAGCGGCGGTGGTATTGGCCGTCACTTTGGACCCGGTGGTGAAGACTTGAGACACAGTGGATCCATTGGTGGTGTTGGACAAGGTCACCGTGGTATCCTGACCGCCAGTGCCACCCCCGCCGGTGACGGTGATGGCCCCGTCCACCGCCTGGGCCGTGCCGCTGCCGTTCCGCATGGCCGTGATGGTCAGGCTGGGATTGGCCGTATCGCCGCCCTTAGCCAGATCCACCGACTTGATGTCATTGTGGTACAGAGCCACATCATTATCCTTCAGGGTTTCCAGGTCTTTATTATAGTCCGATACCCGGTAAGTGCCCATCGTAGCATTGGGGTCCGTTACAGGCGCCGCCCAATAGCTGTAATATTTCCCGTCTTTCATGGCCGTCATGAGAATTTCGTTGTTGGCGCCGTACACCGTTCCTGTATAGACTTCCGACCCGTCATAGGAGGTGAACACCCCCAGTTTGCCCCCGATCACATACAGATGGGAGGTATCCACCGCATGGCCATTGTAGGTGTACTGGTTCAGGGTCCCATTCCACACCAGCTTGGTATTGGCATCGGTGGTGGTCACAAAGCCCAACGGGGACCCGGTGGCGCTGGCAGAACGGTTGTACATATCCGCATAGCCGTCCTTGTAATAGGTACGGGTGGAAGTGTTGGCCTGGGTATGCCCCTCCCAGGAAGGATCGTAGATGATATAGTCCCAGTTCCCAGGCACTTGGGTCCCTCCCCCCTGGCTCAGGCCTTCAAAGGCGCTGGCGGTGACCTGGTTCAGGGTTTCCCCCGCATTGGTAGAGACCCCGGCGGAAGAAACAGCCGAAGTGGCGCTGGACAGGATGTCCGCCGGCTGTTCCCCGCTGCCTGTATAGGCCACATCGAATTTGCTGTCCGTCCGGGACAGGGCGGTGTATTTCTCCGCCGTCCCTTCCGTCAGGGTATACCCATCCCTGACCCAGTACTGGGTCTTGCCATCGGAAAGGGTCACCTTATGGTAAGTGGCTCCATTGAAGGTGTTGGTGTCCCGGCCGTTGTCGTTGCCCTTCACATTCCCGTCATTCACGGTGACCCTAAAGGCTACATACTGGTTCTGGGTAGTATCTGCCACGGTGGGTTCTCCGGCAGCTTCCGCCGGCAGCACTTGGCCCCCAAAGGTCAAGAGGCCTAGACACAGGGCCCCGGCCGCCAAATGGGCCGCCGGTCCCAGATGGCAATTCTTTTCCTTTCCAGCCCGTTTGGCCAGCTCCGAAACCACCACATAGCAGTTCCGGACCCGGCTCCAGATGACTTTATAGATTTTATTCATCATTGAATTCCTCCTGACAGCTCAAACTGATTGCTAAAGAACAACCTCTTTTTGTCTTCCTGTTTGACAGGCAAACAGTTATGATAGGAATTTAAAAAGAAAATAAAACTGGTTCCATTATATTGACCTGTCAGTCACTTGTCAATCTTCGTTATTTATTGAGTATATCGTTCATTGAATGCGTCTCCTTTATTAATTTGTCTTTTGTATATGCTCATTTGTATATGAAAAGGGGCTGTTGCACATGCAACAGCCCCTTTATGACATTCTCTTTACAGCCCTTCGCCCGCCTCAGCCACTGCGGGACGTCCCTCTTCCCTCCGGCAGTCAGCCGATACTTCGAAAGGGATCCGGTTCTCCCGGACTGTCCGTCGGGCAAAAATGGTGAATGCAGTAGTCATGTTCATTCCCACATTGCTGCAGAATGCTTCAAATTCTTTTTTCAGTTCCGCATCCATACGGATATTTACATTTACGGATGCCATTCCCATCAACCCCTCTATACTTGATGTGTTGCATTATACAGCCGTTGCAATGGAATGTCAACAAAGAGGTTCAGCCGTTGGCAGCACCTCCTTGTTGACTTCCTCCAGGCGCACGAGATGGGTCCAGATGCGCGAAAACGGAGAATTTGGTTCGTGGCAGCCCTCCCGACTCCTTCCCTGGGCGTCAGAGTGGGTCAGATGCGCGAAAGCGGGAATTTTTGAATAGGGCATAGTACTAAAAGGTACATGCCACTTTCAAAAATTCCCGCTGACAAAGCAGATGGCCTGCTCTGGCGCCCAGGAGTTATGCGTCAGCCATTAGTAAGCCGCCACCGTCCCATCCGTCCTCGGCTCCGTGGCCCCCACCAAGGTCCCATCCGGCCGGCGCCAGATGATCTGTCCCCGGCCGAAAGAAGTCCGGTCCTCCTTCACCACGATCTCGTGGCCCCGCTGCCGGAGACCTTCGATGATTTCCGGCCCAGCCTGGGCTTCGATTTCCACTTTTTTCCCCTCGATCCACTGCCACCGGGGAGCATCCAAGGCGGCCTGGGGGTTCATGTGGAAATCCAAGGTATTCAGCAGCACCTGGAGATGGCCCTGAGGCTGCATGAAACCGCCCATGACTCCGAAAGGCCCTACGGCCTGCCCGTCTTTGGTCAGGAAACCGGGGATGATGGTGTGATAAGGCTTCTTTCCCGGAGCCAGGCAGTTGCCCATGGCCGGATCCAGGCTGAAATTGTTCCCCCGATCGTTCAGGGCGATACCGGTCCCGGGGATCACGATGCCGGAGCCAAAGCCCCGGAAATTGCTCTGGATGAAGGAAACCATATTCCCTTCCCCGTCCGCCGCACACAGGTACACAGTGCCGCCGCTGAAAGGCTTGCCCCAGTGGGGGAGGAGGGCCTGTTCTCCGATCAGGCTCCGGCGCTGGTCCGCATAGGCCGGGCTCAACAGATCTTCCACCCGGGTGTGCATGAACCGAGGATCGGCCACATAGTGCTGGGCATCGGAAAAGGCCAGTTTCATGGCTTCGATCTGTTTGTGCCAGCTGTCCACCGTCTCCCGCTGTTCCAGCTGGAATCCCTGCATGATGTTCAGGGCCATCAGAGCGGTGATCCCGTGGCCATTGGGAGGAATCTCCCAGACATCATAGCCTCGGTAATCCACATGGAGAGGTTCCACCCACTCGGCCTGGTAGGCAGCTAGGTCTTCCTTCCGGAGGCAGCCCCCGGTCTCCCGGCTGAAACGGTCCATCCGGTCCGCCAGTTCTCCCCGGTAGAATGCCTCCCCCTCCGTCTGGGCAAGGGTCTCCAAAGTCCGGGCATGGTCCGGCAGAGTGACGGTCTCTCCCACTTCCGGTGCCCGTCCCTTCGGAAAAAAGGTGGCAAACAGGCCGGCAAAGGCTGGATCTTCCCGGTAAGGGGCGAAGGTCCCTTCTGCCGCCTTCCACAATTTCCGGATGGTGGGCGAAACCGGAAAGCCCTCCCGAGCGTATTCCAGGGCTGGTTCAAACAGTTTGGCAAAAGGCAGCCGGCCGAACCGGCGATGGAGTTCTGCCCAGGCTGCCACCGCTCCCGGCACCGTCACCGGCAGCCAGCCCCGCTGGGGCATCTCCCGGTACCCGGCATCCAGGACTTTCTCCCGGTTCAGGAGACCGGGAGCCGGACCGCTGCCGTTCAGGCCATACAGTTTCCCGCCCGTCCACACCAGGGCAAAAGCATCGCTGCCCAGCCCATTGCTGGTAGGCTCCACCACGGTCAGGCAGATGGCTGCTGCCAAGGCCGCATCCACTGCATTCCCCCCTTGAAGCAGCATCCGGAGCCCGGCCTGGGCTGCCAGAGGCTGACCGGTGCACACCATGCCTTTCCGGGCAAAGATGGTCCGCCGCCGGGAAGCATAGGGATACACAGACGCATCAAATTCCATTTCCGCACCTCCTGTTTTTTCAGTAGGCTCCCACCAGGAAGCCGAAATACAAAGGCAGTTCCAGGATCTTTCCCTTCCGGGCCACATTGTCCATCCCCAGCTGGATAGCTTGTTCCACCTGGTATTTTTCCGGCTGCTGGAGCAGTGTCTTCAGGCTCTTGGTATTCCCGGTGGAAGGAGTCGCTTTCACCAGGGTGCTTTTCCCCTCGTGGAGGATGACGAAATCCACTTCCAGTCCGGAATTCTTGTGATAATAATAGAGCTTCCGTCCGCTCTTGCTCAGGAGATCCGCCGCCAGGCTCTCATAGACAGCTCCCTGGCAGCCGGACAGATCCCCCTGGAGAAGCTTCTGCCGGTCTTCCCCGGCGAGCATCGCCGCATACAGCCCCACATCCTTCAAATAGACTTTGAAGATGGAATCGATGGCATGCCGCTCCAAGGGCAACCCCGGTTCCGTCAGGTTGTAGCTCCGGGTGACGATCCCGGCTTCTTCCAGCCACAGCAGAGCCCCTTCGAACTGAGAGGCCTTGGACCCCTTCTTCAGCTGGGCATACTGGTATTTCTTGTTTTCCTTGTTCAGCTGGAGAGGGACGGCATCCAGTACCGTCTTCAGCTTGGCCCGGGCCCGCTTGTTCACCTGGACGAACAAGTTCTCCTCATAATCTTGGAGGATCTTTTGCTGCATCTCCAGGACTTTCTGCAGGTCATGGCTCCGGACGTATTCTTCCACCACGGCCGGCATCCCCCCCACCAGCACATACTGGCGCATCAGTTCATTCAGCCGCAGATGGAGGGCTTCCGGCACCGGAGTTTCCCGGTCCAGGCTCTGGTGGAGCATATCCAGCACCGGAGTGGTGATCCCGTTGGCCCAGAGGAATTCCTCGAAATCCAGAGGGACCATATTCACCACGGTCTCACAGCCTACGGCAATGGGGACGGGTTCTTTCCCATAGCCCTTGACCCCCAGCAGGGATCCGGCTGCGATCACATCGTACCTTCCGTCCAGTTTAAAGGCTTTCAGGGCAGCCCTGGCTTCCGGGCATTCTTGGATCTCATCCAGCACCAGCACGGTCCGGTAAGGTTCGAAGACCGCTTCCGGCCCTACTAGTGCTGTGATCAGCATCACCAGGTAATTCACATCCAGGGAATCCTGGAAAATGGCGGCATAATCTGGTTTTTCCAGGAAATTCAGGTATACCACATGGGCATATTCCTTCCTGGCAAAATCCAGGATGGAGGTGGTCTTTCCGCAATGGCGGCATCCCTTGACCACCAGGGGATTGTGTTTCGGGACCCGTTTCCAGGTCTGCAGGAACTTTTCGATCTTGCGCTGAAGCATAGGACTCCTCTTTCTTTTCCAATGGGATACGGTTCATGGTTTTACTGAGCTCCTTACACTTTACAAGAAATGGGTCCATTTTTCAAGGAACTTTTTAGATTTTTTCCATTTTATTTTTTCAAAGTAAGGCCGATCCGCCCCCTCTTCTCATCCACACTGATGACCTTGACCTGGACCGTCTCTCCCACGCTGACCACGTCCAGGGGGTGCTTGATCCGCCGCTCACTCATTTCCGAGATGTGGATCAGGCCGGCGGTCTTGATGCCGATATCCACAAAGGCGCCAAAATCCGTCACGTTCCGCACCGTGCCCCGGAGAATCGTCCCCACTTTAATATCCGACAGTTTGACGATGTTCTGCCGGGTCAAAGGAGCCGGCAGGTCCGCCCGGGGATCCCGGCCCGGTGCCACCAATGCATCCAGGATGTCTTGGACAGTGGGGATGCCCGCCCCCAGTTCCCGGGCCAGCCGGGCTGCGTCCGCCTGTTTCCGTTTAGCGGCCAAGAGGGCCAGCTTTCCTTTATCTTTTAAATCGTCCAGGACAAAACCCAGCTTTTCCAGCAATCTCTCGGCCAGGCCATAAGATTCCGGATGGACAGGGGTCGCATCCAGAGGGGATTTCCCGTCCCGGATCCGCAGGAACCCGGCACACTGGGTAAAGGCTGCCGGTCCCAGCCGGGGCACCTTCAGCAGCTGCCGCCTGCCAGTGAAACGGCCGTTGGCGTTCCGGTAAGCTACGATATTCCCGGCGGTGGCAGCGGTGATCCCGGCCACATGGCGGAGCAGGGCCGGCGAAGCCGTATTCAGGTCCACGCCCACATGGTTCACCGCCATTTCCACCACTCCGTCCAGGGTCCCTGCCAGTGCCTTCTGATCCACATCATGCTGGTACTGTCCCACTCCGATGGCCTGAGGATCGATCTTCACCAATTCCGCCAGAGGATCCTGGATCCGCCGGGCCAGGGATACCGCACCCCGGATGGTCACATCGTATTCCGGCAGTTCCTCCTGGGCCAGTTTGGACGCAGAATACACGGAAGCCCCCGCTTCGTTGGTGATCAGATAATGGACATCCTGCAGATGGTGTTCCTGGATCAGTTGGGCCGCAAACTGTTCCGTTTCATAGGAAGCCGTGCCGTTGCCGATGGACAGCAGGGTCACATGGTGCTTTTGGATCAGGGACAGGAGCAGCTCTTCCGCTTTTTTCTTCTGCCCCTCTCCCTGGGTCACCTGGATCACTCCATGGTCCAGCACCTGGCCGGTGGGATCCACCACTGCCACCTTGCAGCCGGTCCGGTAACCCGGGTCCAAGCCCATCACCGTATGGCCGCCCAGAGGGGCCTGGAGCAGCAGCTGCCGCAGGTTGGCCCCGAACACCTTGATGGCCTGTGCCTCTGCCTGTTCCGTCAGCTGGTTCCGGATTTCCCGTTCCAGAGCCGGGAACAGCAGCCGTTTCCAGCTGTCCGCCAAGGCTTCCTTCAGCTGGTCCGTATAGATGCAGGGACGGCGGAAGACCCGGCGTTCCATCCGGCGGATAGCCGTCTCTTCTTCCCAAACCAAATGGACTTTCAGACAGCCTTTCTTTTCTCCCCGGTTGATGGCCAGCACCCGATGGGAAGGCAGGGTCCGCACCGGTTCCCGGTACTCTTTGTACATCAGGAAAGTCTGGGCTTCCGCAGCCTCTTCCACCAGTTCTGTCTGGAGGAATCCATGGTTCCACAGCTGCTCCCGGAGAGTCTGCCGGAGAGCGGCATCTTCTGCCGCCAGTTCTGCCACGATATCCCTGGCTCCGGCCAACGCTTCTTCCGGCGTTTCCACGCCTTTTTCCGGGTCCACATAGGCCTGGGCAGCAGTCAGGGCATCCCCCTTCTGTTCCCGCTGGAGGAGGAACGCCGCAGCCAAAGGTTCCAGTCCTTTTTCCCGAGCCTGTTGGGCGCGGGTCCGCCGCTTTTGTTTATAGGGCAGGTAATAATCTTCCAGTTCTGTGAGTTTTTCTGCTCCTTCGATAGCCTGACGCAGTTCCGGGGTCAATTTCCCCTGTTCGTCGATTTTGGCCAGGATCTCTTCCTGGCGCTTCACCAGATTCCGGAGAGTCCCCAGCCGTTCTTCGATGGTCCGGATCTGTTCATCCAAGAGGGACCCCGTCATCTCCTTCCGGTAGCGGGCGATGAAGGGAACCGTATTCCCTCCATCCAGCAGTTCCACGGTCTTTTCCACCTGCCAGGGCTGGACAGAAAGTTCCCGGGCAATGGCTGGGGCGATGTCAGTTTGTTTCATATTATTGTCCTTTCGTGAAAAGGTGTGCGGCTGCCCAAGCAGCCGCACACGTCATTAGTCTCCGACTCCTTCCCTGGGCGTCAGAGTGGGTCAGATGCGCGAATGAGGGATCTGGTTCGTGACACATCCCCCGGCTCTCGCCAGGCGCGAAAGATGTGCCCAGATACGCGAAAGCAGTGGATTTTGACTGGGGCATAAGTACAAGGACGTACATGCCACAGTCGAAATCCGCTGCTGACAAAGTAGATGGGTGCATGTTTCGCGCCTGGGTTATGCGTTAGCTAAATATGTTTCACCCAGATGGGATACGTGCTCAGCACAATGACGATCACAAGCGTCACATAGTCCCCCAGATGCAGCCTCATGGGCCGGCGGTTCTTATAGGTATTGGGTCCGAAGCCTTTCAGTTCCATGGAAAGGGCCAAGGTATCGGATTTGGCCACGGCCCGCATCACCAGGGGTTTTACCACCGCCAGATAAGCATAGAGCCGTTTGAAGGCATTCCCCCGGTTGGAATAGCCCCGGCAGGACTGGGCATCCAGGGTAATGGCGGAATCCGACAGGAAATCCGGCACAAACCGCAGGGCCGTAGTGAGCATGAAGGCATATTCATAGGGCATATGGAATTTTTCCACCAGGGCCTGGGCGATGTCCTGGATCCGGGTAGAAGCCAGGAGGCACAGGAAAGCGGTAGTCATGACGAACATCCGCAGGCCCCCGGTGAGAGCCACATACAGGGGGGAGCCGAACAGCAGCTGGAGCACCACCATCATGCCGGTAAACACCGTCAAGGTCCCGATGGCGGCCATGGTCATCCGATCCCGCTTGATGTACAGCAGGATCACCAGTTCCAATACCAGCAGCGTGGCCACCGCCGGGATCGGCAGCAGGAACACCCAGGCCGTCACCGCCAGCACCAGGATCAATTTCGTAAAGGCTGTGATTTTCATGCCTTGCCACCTTCTTTCAGCTGCAGCTGACGGCATAAGGCCTCCGAGCTGTCGGCTTCCACATGGAACAGGGCTCCCAGACGGGCCAGGACCGGCTGCCGCAGTCCCCATTCCCCTATAGGCCGCTGCCCGTCGAACAGTTCCGCCGTTTTCCCGTCATAGACCAGCTGGCCGTCATGGAGCACCAGGGCATGGTCCGTATACTTCCGGGCAATCTCCATATCATGGGTGATCAAGATCAACGTCATATGCTTCTCTTTCTGGAGTCGGGCCAGATACGTCATCATATGCTGCTTTTCCTGTTCATCCTGGCCGTTGGTGATTTCGTCCAAGATCAGGGTCCGGGGCTGGAGGGCCAAAGCCACCGCCACTCCCAGCCGCCGTTTCTGGCCAAAAGAGAGTCCCCGGGGATACTGGTCCAGATAGGGGGTCAGCCCCATGGCTTCCACCGCATCCCGAACCTGCCGGTCCAAGGTTTCTTTGGGCATTTTCCGATTCTGGAGCCCATAAGCCACTTCATCGTAGACCGTATCTCCCAAAAGCTGCAGATCCGGATTCTGGAATACGTATCCCACCTTGTCGGCCAGGTCCGCCGGTTCGTAATCCACGATATCCACTCCATCCACCAGCACCTGTCCGCTCCGAGGATGGTTCAGGGCCATGAACAGCCGGCTGAGGGTGGTCTTGCCGCTGCCGTTGCGCCCCAGAAGGGCTGCCGCTTCCCCGTCTTCGATCCGGCAGCTGATGTCCTGGAGCACAGGGATGCCCCGCCGATAGGCAAAGTTCACTGCTTTTGCTTCAATCATGCCTTGCCGCCTCCCTGAAATTTCTGGAGCAGTTCTTTCTCTGCTTCTTCTTCCGTTCTCCAGCTGCCCAACCGCACCTGATACTTTTCTTCCAAGCCTAGCTTCACCAGCCACAGTTCCGGCAGATTCTCCCGCAGGTTTTCCTGGGCAAAGGCAGCTTGGGCCGCTGCTTCGAATCTGCCCTGCACTCGGGCTTCGCCGCCACTGATCAGCACCAGATCCGTCATATAGGGCAGCAGATAGTTCAGGTCATGTTCTACTACCACCACCGTCATCCGGTGCTGCTGGTAAATCTTGTACAGCAGGGCATACAGAGACCGGGCCCCATCCGGATCCAAGGCAGAAACCGGTTCATCCAAGATCAGCACTTCCGGCCGGCAGGCCAGCACGGAAGCCAGCAGCAGCCGCTGGCGCTGGCCCCCGGACAGTTCATCCAGCTGATAGTTTTCCCGGCCGGGAAGGCCCACATCCGCCAGGGCCTGGCTTACCCGCTTGTCCACTTCTTCCGGAGAGAAGCCGTGGTTCAAGAGGCCGAAGGCGATTTCTTCTCCGGCCGTCAGGGAAACCATCTGGCTTTCGTAATCGTCCATCATGATCCCCACCCGCATGGCGATTTCAGAGATCTTCCGGCCCCGGATGTCTTCTCCCAGGACCTCTACGGAACCATGGTACCGGCCGCCGTAATAATGAGGGACGATTCCCGTCATGGCCTTGCACAAAGTGGTCTTGCCGGCGCCGCTGGGCCCGGCAATGGCGGTGAAGCTGCCTTTCTGGATCTCCAGGTTGATATCCTTCAGCACCAGGTCACTGTTCAGATAGGCAAAATAAAAATCTGTAATCCGGATGGCTGTATCACTCATGGCGTTTTCCCTCCGTGGCAAAGAAAATCTTCCGGACCGGGCCGTACAGCACCTGGGTCACCACTCCGTTCAGGACGCCCACGGTAAGCACCACCGGCAGCATGGCATGGGTCCACACTGTAAGAGGCAGTCCCAGCACCAACTTCAGGATATAGGTGAACACGCTGCCGCTTACGGAGGTAGCCAAGAAGCCGATGATGAACGGTTTGACCTTCAGCCCGTCCAGATGGGCCAGGGCAAAAGCCTTCACCAGAAGGCAGGCCGTCAAGGCTCCGCTCAGTTCGCTGGCGATATTTCCCAGGGGAAAGGCGGATTTGGAAGAAGGGATCAAGGTCAGTCCAGCCACGAACCCGATGCCCAAGGCCCGGGTGGGGCCAGGTTTGGTCAGGCTGATGGTGATGGAATACATGGCGATGGTCCAGTTAGGCGTCACCCCGCCCACATTGGGACTGATGGTATGGAGGATGACACCGATGGCCAGCAGCAGCGCCGTCATCGCCACCCAGCGATGGGTATCCCGTGCTGCTTCCACCGTAATCAGATCCGGAATCGTTTTATCCATGATACGATGCTCCTTTGCTGCAATGGATTATAGAATATAGTTTATGGGGCAGCGGGGAGGATGTCAAGGAAAAAGGGGCTGCTGTACGTGTATGTTTTTCACACGTGCAGCAGCCCCTTCTTCATACCATCTGAAAGATCCGCTTTCCCACTTCCAACATTTTCTCCCGCTGGGTTTCCAGTTCCACCAGGACCATTTCGGTTTTCTCCGGCGGCACATCGAAGATTTCCAGTGCCTGGGTCAAGATCAGCCGCTTCAGCTGCTCCCGGGGGAACAGATACCGGAATTCATGGGCCAGGATATACCCGCTCAGGGAAGACCGCACCACCAGTACCCGCTCATAGCATTCCTGGGCCGTAAAATCCCGGGCAAAAGTCAGGTGGGCATAGGAAGCATGCCGGTCCACCAGCATTTCAAAGAGCCGGGGTGTAGTGTACATGGGCTTGTAGATGCTGCAGAGTATGGCGCTTGCATCCATGGCCTCCAGAGCGATGGCCAAAGGGATAATGTACTGGTACAGGGCCAGCATCTCTTTGGAATTTTCTTTCAGCAGGATTTCAGAAGGTGCCAGTTCTTTTTCCATCACTTCCTGGGAACGGGCCAGCAACTGTTCCGTCAGCGCCGCCAGGATCTCGTCTTTGGTCCTGTACCAGTGACGGAGTTCTGTAGGCCCCACCCCGGACACTTCACTGATCCGGCTCAGGGTCGTCCGCTGGTATCCCACTTCCTGCAGCAATTTAGCTGCCGTACGCAGAATCTGGTTCCGGATGGCCTGATCCTGGGGAGTAACGTCTACCAACGTTTGTTTTCTGTTTCTGCCCATAAAACCTATGACTCCATTCTTTATCCTATAAATGACCTCTATAATAAAATACTATAGCACGTGGCAAAACCTCCATCAATTCTCTGCGAAAAAATTCATCTTTTTCATTTTTTTGCCATAGAGATCCCTTGAATCTCCTGTAAACTATCCGCTTTTTAAGGTGACCGGACAGTCAAAAAAAAAACCGGAAGGGACAGCTGCCCCTGCAGCAGTCCCTTCCGGTTCCTATCGGAGATCCCGATCCTCTTCCGAGACCTCCCTGCCTCGTTATCCTTCGATAGCGATGTATTTCTTGCTATCCACCTTCTGGGGTTCCTTCTTGGGAACGCTCAGTTCCAGGATCCCGTTCTCGTACTTGGCTTTCACATCAGCCTCGGTGACGCCTTCCCCTACATAGAAGCTCCGGGCGCACTGGCCAAAAGTACGTTCACGGCGGATATACTGGCCTTTCTTATCTTTTTCATCCTTGTCCACACCCTTGCTGGCACTAATGGTCAGATAGCCATTTTCCAGCTGTGCATGGATTTCATCCTTCTTGAAGCCCGGCAGATCGATATCCAGTTCGTAGTGGTCGCCCACATCCCGTACATCGGTCTTCATCATATTTCTGGCATGTTTTCCGTACAGAGGATTCCGTGCAGAGAACACATCGTCAAAGTCATTCATCAGATCATCGAACACATTGTCATTGAAAACAGCAGGCAGTAACATAAGCCATTCCTCCATTCAATCTTGGCCTTGAAGGTCAGCTTTTGGAACTACCGAAAGGCTTGGATTCCCGGGGCCCCCTTTGGAGCCCGTCCTACTTTCCAGGTTCCTTGGGAACCCTTCTCAGTGGTCTTTCCTTCGTTCTGATATTATAATAGCACATGTTGTTAGCACTGTCAAGCGTTGAGTGCTAAAAAGTCAAAGTTTTTTTGACTTTTTAAAAGGAGTGTCGCACGTACGAAAACCACATACTTGCAACACTCCCTTAAAAATCACAGCTTCACCCTTGCCGGAGATGCAATCAGGAACAGGTTGTGGTTCCCTCCCTCTTTTTCCGGGAACTGTCCGTACATGTCGAAGGTGGAGAAGAAGCGGGCAGCCGGGTAGATGCCATAGCCGTCCTGGTTGTGGTCCGTGGTGTCATAGGGATCCGCCACGATCAGCACATCATCCTGGGGATCGGCAGTTCCCATGTCGTCATAGCCGATGACCACCTGCCAGTGGCCGCCCCAGTCGATCCACCCCACCAAGATGGGTTTTCCGGCCTTCAGGGTGGCTTTGATGTCTTCCGGGCCAAAGATCTTTCCGGCCTTGACATAGTCTTCTGTAGTCACCAGATCGAAGCCCCCTACCTTCCGGAAGATATCCTTCATCTGTTCCAAGGTGGTGCCCGGATAGCCCTCCGGGAAGCCGGGGACTGCCACATCCTGCAGGGGATGGCGCAGATCTGCCAGTTTTTGTTCCGTCCAGTCCTTCTGCCGGTCATACCACCGGAGCACCATCAGGGCCGCCGCCGGTCCGCAGGACCATTCACTGGACTGCTGGAGTGTCTTAAAAGCCGGCAGCAGCACCAGGGATCCTTTGGAATGCATGTGGTAGAAATCCGGATGAGCATAATAAATGGATTTTTTGTGATCCAGCTTCCGTTCCAGGGAAGCAGCCCCTTGATCCGCGGTAATCTTGGCCGGCTCCTGGAATTTCATGTCATCGCTGAAATTCCGGCTGGAAACCGCTCCCGCCGGAAGGGACAGACCGGCCGCCAATATGCCTGCCAGCACCGTAGAAGTCAATGCAGGAAAAAATTGCATGGAAATCGTTCCTTTCGCCGCCCCGGCACCCCTCCTTCCGGAAGAGCCCTGTCAGGCATCCATCATTTTTTCTTTATTATAAAAGATTTTTCCAGGAATGCCTATAAGGTCTCCAGGATTTTTCCGCTGATTTCTGTCAACTGAGGACGCTGTTCTTCCAGCCTGTCCAACATTTTCTGGATGGTCCCGCTGGAGATCCCGAAAATCCGCAGGGAATGGGTCAGGAAGGTCCGGCGGATCCGCGGCCAGTTGTAGGGCTGCCGGAAGCCGTGGGCCATCACATAACCGCCCAGGGCTGAACACACCAGCAGCACCTTCTCATAACTGAACTGGCTGGACATCCGGACTGAGAAAAGCGCCGTCACATACTGGTAATGCCGCTCCACGATCCGTTCGAACAGATGGGGGATGCAGTAAGCGGTTTTCCAGAAACTCCACAGCATGGTATTGGAGTCCAGTACTTCCATTTCCATCCCCAGCAGCATCACATACCGGTACAAGGCGGCTTCTTCCGGTGACCAGGTTTCTGGGAAGGCTTTTTCCGGCAGCAGGGTGTGGAAGATGTATTCCCGGGTCCGTTCCATCAGCTGGCTGGCCAGATCGTTCAGCAGTTCTTCCTTGTTCCGATACAGGATATTCAGCTGACGCAGCGGGATTCCAGCCGCATCAGCGATCTTGGGCAGGGTAGTCCGGACATAGCCCAGTTCCAGGAATATTTCCTTGGCGGTATGCCGGATCCTTTTCTGAAGTTCCTTGTTCTCCTCCTGGAGGGTCTCCCCCTTTTTTCTTCTTCCCATAACAAGTTCCCCCTTTGGCATGCAGTCTTTTTCATGCCCATTATACCAGAACTTTCCCTTCGTCCCGGCAAAAAAGAAGGAGGGCTGCCGCCAGTGTGCAGTCCCCCTCCGTATTTCCTTCTTTTAGAACGTTACCACCATCTGAGACCACAGGGTCCGGGCATGTTCGTCGCTGTCCTTGCCTTTCAGGTCGAAGTATTCTACCTGGGCCACCATATTCTTGGCCAAGGTTACGTTGCCGCCGAAGTGCCAGCCCTTGAACCCTTCTTCCGGGAACACAGCATACCGGCCGTTCATGGTATGAGCAATGGTAGTGGTGGCCGCCTGATCATAGTATTTGGTGAACAGGCCCCAGCTGCCGGGTTTGGAAGCGGTGGCGCCGCCGTATTGCAGCCAGGCAACGACCCCGTCGTCATCTTTGCCCATGTCATCCAGGTGGTCATTGTCCCCGTTCAGGTACATGGCCCCGAAGTTGAACTTGCCTGCGGTGTAGTCGGCACCGGCCGTCCAGATGGAGTCATCATCGCCGCCCGTGCCCATGGCGGTTACATCGTCTGCCCGGACGTAGTTGGCTGCCATGTTCAGGTTGCCCCAACGGCCGCCTACTTCCGCCCTCCAGTATTTGTCGGCCACGGAATCGTTGTTGGAATCGCTCCAGCTGTATTCGCTCTTATTGGCCATTTTGCCCCAGACCCCGGTGATGTAGGCCTGGCCGATCTTCACATTGGCTTTGATGGCATCCACACGGCTATCGTAGATGTTCCCGTCAGCGATGAAGTCCTGGAACCGGCCGCCGGTCAGGTTTACCACACCGATATTCCCAGTCAGATAGGCTCTCTGGAAATCCGTATCATCATCACCAGATTCGTTGTTGCCGATGAAGTGCTGGTTGTTTTCCAGCATGGATACGTAATGCCAGTTGTCATTGACTTCCCCGGTGAGGAACAGACGGGTACGGAGCCGGGCGTCGTCGTTGTCACGGCCGGCTTTGGCAGCCTGCCATTTGTTGACGGCACCGCCGCTGCTGTGGTCATAGCTCAGCCGGACATTCCCAGTGATCTTCACATTGTCGGCATTCTTTTCCAATTTGGCCACCCGGACACCCAGGTTGTCCAGTTCATCAGCGAATTCGCTGACCAGTTTGTCATCGGCACCGATGGCACCTTTGGCCAGGGCTTTGGCTACGATCTGTGCCATTTCATACCGAGTCATGGTTTTGTCACCTTTGAAGGTGCCATCCGGATATCCGTCCACCACACCGGCCGCTGCCAGTTTTGCTACGGCTCCATAAGCCCAGTGGCCTGCCGGCAGATCAGAGAACGGGTTGGCGGCAAATGCCGTGGCGCTGATGCCCATAGCCATGGCCAGAGCATACACTAAGGTTTTTTTCATGATAAAATCCCCCTTCTGGTAATTTCCTTTCCGGAAGGGAACCGCCTGCTTCCCGGGTTCTGTGCGAGTGGCCTTGTTTCCTCTACAGACGCCGGCAATCCTGCGCTTCTCTTCGTTCCAGGCTTGTGGTCTATTTCCACGTTTCCACTATACCAAAGGGGACTGGGCCCTGTCACAAAAGGCGCTCCTTGTTTGCATTTTTTTGCTTTTTGTTTGTGAATTTTCTTTGTCTTTCCTTTTTTTATCACAGTTCTTTTGCAGAAACAGGGGCTTGCACTCCCAAGAAAAAAAGTATATGATGTAATTACTAATATTACATGAAAGGATGATTTCTATGGAAAACCATGAAGCTTTGGTCGCAGAAGTCAAAAATCTGGCAGCAGCCCCCAGTGTATACAGCGGGCTGAAGGACTTGGCAGAAAAGTGGCTGGCTGCAGAAGGAACGGCAGCCCAGGCCAACCTGACGGCCCTTCTCCGGGCTGCCCTGAAAGAAGACGTATGCACCATCGACCAAGTGCTGCCCTTCTTTGCATCCGATGCGGCCAAAAAGGCCTTCGGAGAAGAAACCGCTGCCAAGATGCTGGCCCAGGGCCAGAAAGTCAAGGCCGAAGGGGGCAAATACTGCTTCTGCCCCGCCTGCACCGCAGGGGCCAAGATTCTGGAGATGTTAGGGGAATAAAAAAAACGGGGCCGTTGCTCATGCAGCAGCCCCGTTTTTTTACACCATCTTCTCCGGATGGAACACTTTGTCGAATTCTCCTTCTTCCATGAAACCTAGCTTCAGGACCGCTTCTTTCAGGGAAATATTTTCTTTGAAAGCCAATTTGGCCACCTGGGCACATTTGTCATAGCCGATATACGGGCTCAGGGCCGTCACCAGCATCAGGGAATTGTGCAGGTTGTGGGCCATCTTTTCCTTATTGGCTTTGATCCCCACCACACAGTTCTTCCGGAAGGACACCATCACATCTCCCAGGAGCCGGACGGACTGGAGGAAATTGTAGATGGTCACTGGCAAGAACACGTTCAGCTGGAAGTTCCCCTGGGAAGCAGCGAATCCAATGGCCGCATCATTCCCCATGACCTGGACCGCCACCATGGTCACCGCCTCACACTGGGTAGGGTTCACTTTCCCAGGCATGATGGAAGAACCCGGTTCGTTGGCGGGAATGGTGATTTCTCCCAAGCCGTCCCGAGGCCCGGACGCCAGCCAGCGGACATCGTTGGCCATCTTCATTAGGTTGGCTGCCAGAGCCTTTAAAGCGCCGTGAGCAAAGACCATATCATCCAAGCTGGTCAGGGCATGGAACTTATTGGGTGCTGTCACAAAGGAAAAGCCCGTGTTCTTGGCGATGTACCCGGCCACCTTTTTGTCAAAGCCTTTGGGTGCATTCAGGCCGGTGCCTACCGCCGTCCCTCCCAAGGCCAATTCCAGCAGTCCCTTTTCCGCAGCCTTGATTTCCTGCCGATTCCGCTCCAGCATGGTCCGCCAGCCGGAAATCTCCTGGGAAAAAGCCACCGGCACTGCATCTTGGAGGTGGGTCCGTCCCGTAGTCACAATGCCCTTGTTGGCCTTTTCCAGCTTCTTGAAGGCAGCTACCAATTCATCCAAGGCCGGCAGCAGCTGTTTTTCCAGTTCCCAGACGGCAGCAATGTGCATGGCCGTAGGGAAGGTATCATTGGAACTCTGGGACATGTTCACATGGTCATTGGGGTGGAGGAGGGCTTCTCCGGCCAGTTCATTCCCCCGATGAGCAATGACTTCATTGACATTCATGTTGCTCTGGGTCCCACTGCCGGTCTGCCACACTGCCAGAGGGAAGTTGCCGTCCAATTTTCCCTTCAGGATCTCGTCGCAGACCTTGCCAATGATCTGGCAGCGTTTCTTGTCCAGCTTGTCCAAGGCTTCATTGGCCTGGGCAGCACTTTTTTTCAGGTAGGCAAAAGCCCGGATCACTTCCATGGGCATCTTTTCCGTCCCAATCTTGAAATTCTCGAAGCTCCGTTCTGACTGAGCACCCCAGTATTTGTCCGCCGGGACCTTGATTTCTCCCATGGAATCCCGTTCCAGACGCCATTCCTCTTTTTTTGCCATGCTGTTCCCCTCGCTTTCTAATGATACCTGCATTATTTCATAGCAATGTTCGTTTGTCAAACGAAAAGGGAGGATAAAGAAAAAAGGCCCGTCCCCACAGGACAGGCCTTTCAACATTCAAATGGTGATCCACCCGGGACTTGAACCCGGGACACCCTGATTAAAAGTCAGGTGCTCTACCAGCTGAGCTAGTGAATCATTGCGTTACAGCTTAATTATTATAGCTTGATTTCGCAGGATTTGTCAACCCTTTTTATCCAAATTTTTCATGTAAAGATCCATTTCATCGGCGATCTTCTTGGAATATTCCACGGCGTGGACCACGGTCTTGGCCCCAGTGACCACATCTCCGGAAGCAAAGACCCCGGGCAGGGTGGTTTCTCCGTCTTCCGTGATCTTCAGATTCCCCCGGTCGTTCAGCTCCAAGCCCTGGTTGTGTTCCACCAGCCGGCGCTTGGGCACCTGGGAAACAGCAATCACCACGCTGTCCACGGGCACCAGCCGGGCCGTATCTTCCAGGACGGTCACATGGCCGTCTTCCACTTTGGTATCTGCCACCATGGGGCCTTCGTCTTTGATGGCCACGGCAGTCTTGTTGAATTCGTACTTCACGCCGTCCAGGAGAGAATACTCATATTCATCCTGGGAAGCGGACACATGATCCCGGCGCACATAGACCGTGACGTTCTTGCAGCCGTGCCGTACCGCGGTACGGGCCACGTCCATAGCGGAGTTCCCGGAACCAAAAATGGCCACACTCTGGCCCAGATCTACGGCATCCGGGTTGTTCAGGTAACTGATGGCATAGTGGACATTCCCGAAGGTCTCTCCTGGGATCCGCATCCGCTTAGGCCGCCAGGCACCGGTGCCGATGAATACGGACTGATAACCGTCAGCGAACAGGTCCTTCAGGGTGATGTTCCCGCCGATGGTAAAGTTGAACCGGAACTTGATCCCCATTTCCTTCATCCGGTCCTCGAACCGGTCCAGGATGTACCGAGGCAGCCGGAAATCCGGGATCCCATAGCGCATGATGCCCCCGATCTTATCCCGGGATTCAAAGACGGTGATCTGATACCCCCGTTTGGCCAGGATGATGGCAATGGTGATCCCTGCAGGACCGGCACCGATGATGGCTACTTTCTTCCCATTAGAAGGGGCCTGCTGGATCTTCAGCCGGTCGAAACAGGAATCAGAGATATAATTCTCGATGGCGGAAATGTGCACCGGAGCACCTTTGATTCCCCGGACACAGTGCCCTTCACACTGGGCCGCATGGTTGCACACCAAGCTGCAGACCACAGAAAGGGGATTGTTGTCGAACAGCATCTGGGCTGCGGTCAGCAAATCATTTTCCTTGAACAGCCGGATCATTTCCGGGATATTGGTATGGATGGGACAGCCTTCCCGGCACATAGGCTTTTTGCACTGGAGACACCGGTTGGCTTCTTCTAGTTCATGGATGGACATACACAGAACCTCGTTTTCAAAGGATGTTACATTATAGTTTATAGAAATGGTAGGGTTCCTGTCAACTGACATTTTACTGGGCCGGCTGACCAGTATGGACATTCATGCCTCCACTCAGTTCCAGATTAATACCATTACAGCTGCGGGAGGCTTCAGATGCCAGGAAATACATGGCTTCCGCCACTTCTTCCGGCGTACAGACCCGTCCCAGCGGATTGGCCTCCTGGAATTTCTTTTGCACATCCGGAGGATTGGCTAAGAACATAGGAGTGGCACAGGCCCCCGGGCACACATTGTTCACCCGGATCCCATACTTTCCATAATCCAAAGCCATGGAACGGACCAGGTTTACCAGAGCGCCTTTGGCTGCGTTGTAGGCAGCCATAGCATAATCCCCGGCCAGACCGGATACCGATGCGGTATTGACAATGGTTCCTCCGCCTTGGGCCATCATATCCGGCAGAAAAGCCCGGCTCATAAGGAATACAGACTTCACATCAGCGGCGAAGACCCGTTCCCAGTCTTCTTCCGAGGTTTCGTGGAGACAGCCTCCCACAAAGATTCCTGCATTATTGATCAGGCTGTCCACCTTCTCCAGCTGTTCCAGAGCATAAGCATGGAGCTTGGTCACATCCCGGCTGTCCGTCACATCTCCCGCAAAGAAGAAACACCGGCCTCCGAACTCCTTTCGAAGGCTCTGCAGCAGTGCTTCTCCTCGCCCCCGATTCCGGCCCACAAACAGGACCTGATGGCCTCGCTGGAGAAAAAGCCGTACCGCAGCCAGCCCCATGCCTGAAGTCCCTCCAGTAATAAGGATATTCATGCCCGTTCCTCCCTGCCCTGGATCTGAAGATATTCCCGGATGCCCTGGACACACAAATTATGGTCTTCTTCCCCAGAAAGGCCGCACACGGTAATGGACCCAATCACACCCGCTCCCTGGAGGAGCAGAGGGAAGGACCCCCCCCACCGCCTGGTACTGTTCCGGATCCAACAGCCCGGATGCTGCAAAAGTGGTCCCCATGGCCCGATACATTTCTTCCACATACCGGGAAGAGTGGAAATAGCGGTCAACCACCCGTTTTTTCCGATCATACCAGGCAGCATTTTCCGGCATGGTCCCATCCATCAGATGGGTGAAGAGCACATGGCCGTTCTTTTCGATCTTGATGCCGATACCCCGCCCTTTTTCCCGTGCCAGTCGGACAAAAACCAGGCCCAATGCCAACGCATCTTCACTGGTAAAAGAAGAAAAAACCAGTTCTTTTTCCAGTTCCAGCAGTTGTTCACATAAATCCATTTTCGTTCCTCCATTTTTTCGTTATTGTCGAATTTATTTTGTTATTTACGAATTTATTGTATGGGAAGCTTTTCTTTTTGTCAAGATATTTTTCGTAAATATAATATTTTATTCGTCATTGTCGAATTATGCAAAATGAAGTATAATGAAAACATCAATTCAATGAAATGGAGCGCTTATGAAAACCATTAAATCCGTAGAAAAATCCTTCCATATCCTGAATGCCATAGCCCGTTGGAATGGACAGAAAAACCTCACAGAACTATCAGTCCTGCTTTCTCTGTCGCCCGGCACCCTTCACGGCTTCCTGGCCACCCTGGAAGAAGTAGGCGCCATTGACCGGGATCCTCAATCTGGAAAATACATCCTGGGCCCCCTGATCCTGAAATACAGTCTAATTGGAAATCCCCTCCAATCCCTGGCCCAAACCTGCATGCCCAGTCTGAATCGGCTTCGGGACAAAACCAAAGAAACGATCCATCTGGCCGTCCCGGAACCAGAGGGAAAGATCCTCTATATTGCAAAGGCCGAAAGTCCCTATCCCTATCGCCTGACTTCTTTAGTCGGTACGGCTGAACCAGCTGCCTCTTCTGCCCTCGGATATCTGCTGTACCCGCTGGAACTGGACCCCAAGGACGAGACCATACGAAAAAACATGGAAACATCCAGACCTTACTGCGTCAAATATGAAAAAGAACTGGATGCCTACTGTCTGGCCACCAGTTTTACCTATGGAAACGCACCCTTACGTCAAGCCGGCCTCAGCATCGTCATTCCCCATCAGCGATGGACTGCCCATTCCCAAAAATTTTATCAGGAAGCCTTGCTGACAGAAACCCAACAGTTGGAATCCTGGCTCAGGAAAATGGAATAGACTGATACAAAAGACGCCTGCATCTTACGATGCAGGCGTCTTCTCTTAACCGGCAGCTCCCTATCCTCCCGGACCGTTTCC
>ERZ791753.51-NODE-51-length-175466-cov-10.095353_pt1 | contig 175466 bp, 192 predicted proteins | sample MGYA00509951_ERZ791753 | MGnify/ENA primary metagenome ERZ791753 (study PRJEB30046, sample SAMN00792026) | human gut metagenome | study: EMG produced TPA metagenomics assembly of the A metagenome-wide association study of gut microbiota in type 2... | reverse complement strand
AAATATTAATTATACTAATGAAAATTATTACATATATAAATTGTAAATTATAATCAAAATTTAAAAATTATAACTATAAATTTATAAAAACTTTGCAAACAACAAATGTTCGTTTTTTGAGATCAGTATAATAAAAAATTAAATTAAAATTTATAAATCAAATATAAATTTTGCAAGATATTTTTAAAATTAATAAAATTTAACTTTGCACAAAACTGTTTTAAGAACATGCTATTCCCCTCTCTCCTACTCAACATATTTTTATAAATTTATTTTTTATATAAGAAAAACTCTCTCATACAAGATGAGAGAGAAAAGATACTTTTTTTGTAATGGTAAAATTTTATTCAGCAAACGGGTTTTTAACTTCTGTGCAGATTACATTGCCAATTGCAATTATATCTGCAGGTTCACACTTAATAAATGTGCATTCCCCGTCATCAGAAAATCCGTTTAATTTTCCGACTAGGGTTGCTCGGATTGATCCGCTTTCAACAATGGGATCAACTACAAGAGCAACAAAAGTACTGTTTCCGTTTACCTGCTGAAGTTCAAAATATTTAACCATTTTTTTTACCTCCTTGGCCAGTTGGCCTTTCTTTCATAAAAATTGTTTATACTTTATATTTGAAAACACCATTTACGGTGGAAAAAAGAAAGTAACTCTATATATAATTGAGACTAGCTCAATAGATATAAATATATTATATTATAATTTACATAAAATGTCAAATTTGATGACAAACACTCCTACAAAACTATCATTATTATGATGCACAACTCATTATTTTATATGATATAATAAATTGAGGTGTTAAAATGAGAGTAAAGAAATTAGTAAATTTATAAAACCAGGGGCTAAAAAGATTGCTTTTAGTAAATTTTCCGATAAAATTGAAGTTACAGCATTTAAAAATCCTGATAATAGTGTTATTATAGTATTGTTAAATAGAAATAATTTTAAAAGTAAATGAAAAGATATTCCATGATAATTTAGATGCTCATGCAGTTGTAACTTTTCAAATTTCAAACAATTAAAACTTACAAAGGAGGCAAATAATGATAGATAGAGAAATGAATCCAGACTTTTTAAATTCATTTTTAGACTATAATATTACAATACTTAACAAATCACCTAACAGTATAAAAGAATATAATTATGATCTTATGAATTTCTTAAAGTATATAAAAATACATTTTAAATTAACCAATGAAAAAGACTGGACTAAAATTACTATAAATGATATAAGCCTTGATACAATAAAGAAAATAAAACTAGAAGATATACATAGCTATATTTCTTATATGGCAACAGAACTTAAAAGTAGTCCTGCTACACGTGCTAGAAAAATTTCTTCTATAAGAATATTCTTTAATTATCTTTGCAACAAAGCAAAATTAATAGACACAAATCCTGCGCAGAACTTAGAAACTCCTAAGCTTGGTAAAAGAATCCCTAAATATTTGTCATTAGATGAAAGTAAAAAATTACTAGAAGTAACTAATGATACTGAAGCAAGAAACAATGAAAGAGATTATGCTATCATTACTTTGTTTTTAAACTGTGGTATGCGTTTATCTGAACTAGTAGGTATTGATATACCAGATATAAATTTTAGTGATTGTAAATTAAATGTTGTTGGAAAAGGAAATAAAGAAAGAACTATTTATTTAAATAATGCATGTATGGATGCAATTAATAAATACCTAGCTTCTAGACCTAAAGAAGGAATTAAATATGATTCAAAAAATGCTTTGTTTTTAAGTGAAAGACGTGAAAGAATTAGTAATAGAACTGTTCAAACAATTGTAAAAAAAGAACTATTAAAGGCAGGCCTAGATATTAATAAGTATTCTACACATAAATTAAGACATACTGCTGCTACTCTAATGTATCAATATGGTAATGTAGATATACGTGCATTGCAAGAACTTTTAGGACATGAAAGCATTTCTACAACAGAAATATACACTCATGTTGATAATAGCCAAGTTAGAAATGCAGTAGAAAGTAACCCACTTGCAAACTTTAAGGAGTAAAGTCAAAAGCTTTACTCCTTTCCTACATCCCCCTATATTACAGGAACTTTTAATTCCTGATCTATTTTTAAATTTGATCTTTCTATATTATTTATTTGAGTAATATCATTCATAATATATCTTATATCTTTTCCCTTGTAATATTCATTTGAATCTTGATTGCTTTTTGCAATACTCCAAAGCGTATCTCCTTTTGATACATATATTGTTTTGTATTGTTTTTCTCCTCTTGAGTATGAAGACTTTGAAATTATTAATGATAAACCCACAATTATTAATAGAACTATTGTTATACTTCTTATAAATTTTTTTATACTAACTATTTTCATATTTTTTCTCCTGTTTTTATATTATTCTTACAAACATTTATTCGTTTGTGTATTCTTATTATAAACACTTGTTCGTATATTGTCAATAGTTTTTTTAAAAAATATTGCAATTTATCTGTATTGCTTTAATTGTCCCTTTGTGATAAAATATAGAATATGTTTATTGAAAAAGGAGAATTAATATGAAAAGCAAAGAAACTATTGTTATTTTAGACTTTTATAGTCAATTTAATCAATTAATAGCAAGACGTGTTAGAGAATGTAATGTTTACTCAGAAGTATTACCTTATGACACTCCTATTGAAAAAATAAAGAAAATCAATCCGAAAGGTATTATATTTACTGGTGGCCCTGCAAGTGTTTATGAAGAAGATTCACCTGCATGTGACAAAGAAATATTCAACCTTGGTATTCCAATTTTAGGAATTTGCTATGGAATGCAATTTATGAGTCATAGTTTAGGTGGTAAAGTTGAAAGAGGAACAAAAAAAGAATATGGAGAAATTGAAGTTAATTTAGACAACTCTTCCCCACTTTTTGAAGGCTTTGACAACAAAAATATTTGCTTGATGAGCCATACAGATTTAGTAAAAGAAGTACCTGCGGGGTTCAAAGTTATTGCAACTACAGATAACTGTCCTACTGCAGCAATTGAAAATAAAGACTTGAACTTTTATGGAATTCAATTTCATGCCGAAGTAAATAACACTGTAAATGGTGTAAAAATAATTAAAAATTTCTTATATAACATTTGCAAATGCTCTGGAGATTGGGTAATGTCTTCTTTTGTGGAAGAATCTATTAAATCTTTAAGAGAAAAAATTGGAGATAAAAAAGTATTACTTGCTTTATCTGGTGGAGTTGACTCTTCTGTAGCAGCAGTTCTATTACATAAAGCTATTGGAAAGCAACTTACATGTATATTTGTTGACCATGGTCTACTTCGTAAAAATGAAGGTGATGAAGTTGAACAAATATTTAGAAATCAATTTGATATAAATCTTATTAGAGTAAATGCTGAAGAAAGATTCTTATCTAAACTTGCTGGAGTTTCTGAACCTGAAAAGAAAAGAAAAATAATAGGTGAAGAATTTATAAGAGTATTTGAAGAAGAAGCTAAAAAAATTGGTAAAGTAGACTTTTTAGTTCAAGGTACTATATACCCTGACGTTATAGAAAGTGGCAAAGGAAAAGCTGCTGTTATAAAAAGTCATCACAATGTTGGTGGACTTCCAGACTATGTAGATTTTAAAGAAATTATAGAACCATTAAGAGATTTATTTAAAGATGAAGTTAGAAAAACTGGATTGGAACTTGGAATTCCAGAAAAATTAGTATTTAGACAACCATTCCCTGGTCCTGGACTTGCAATTAGAATTATTGGAGATATAACAAAAGAAAAACTAGAAATTTTAAAAGATGCAGACTATATCTTTAGAGAAGAAGTTGCAAATGCTGGATTAGATAAAGAATTAAATCAATACTTTGCAGTTTTAACAAACTTAAAATCTGTTGGAGTTATGGGAGATTACAGAACATATGATTATACTTTAGCTTTAAGAAGTGTTTGTACAACGGATTTTATGACAGCTACTTGGAGCAGAATTCCATACGACATATTAGAAAAGGTATCTTCTAGAATTGTAAATGAGGTAAAACATATAAATAGAGTTGTATACGATATAACATCTAAACCACCTGCAACAATTGAATGGGAATAAAAAACAAGCAAGAAGCTTTTATAACTTCTTGCTTGTTTTTTAAATATTTTTAATATTATGATTTATAAGAATGATCTATTTCTTTTAGTGTTACATCATGTGCTCCTCCTTCTGAAATACTCACTTCTGAAACCATTGTTAATCTTGCTTTTTCATGTAATTCTGGAATTGTTGTTGCTCCACAATTGCACATTGTTGATTTTATTTTTGCAACTGTTATTTCTAGATTATCTTTTAAAGAACCTGCATAAGGTATATATGAATCAACACCTTCCTCAAAAGCAAGTTTATTTTTAGCTTCTCCACCTAAATCATATCTTTGCCAATTTCTTGCTCTATTTGAACCTTCTCCCCAATACTCTTTAACATAGTTGTTTCCCACTTTTACAACTCTTGTTGGACTTTCATCAAATCTTGCAAAATATCTTCCCATCATTACATAATCTGCTCCCATTGCTAAAGCAAGAGTAATGTGATGGTCATATACTATTCCACCATCTGAACATACTGGAATATATATTCCTGTTTCTTCAAAATATTTGTTTCTTTCATCTACAACTTCCATTAAAGCACTTGCTTGTCCACGACCAATTCCTTTTGTTTCACGAGTTATACAAATTGATCCTCCACCTACTCCGACTTTTATAAAATCAGCACCAGCATTTGCTAAATATCTAAACCCTTCTCTATCTACAACATTTCCTGCACCTATTTTTAGGTCATCACCATATTTTTCTCTTACAAAATCTATTGTGTTCTTTTGCCATACTGAATATCCATCAGAAGAATCCATACAGATTATATCAACACCAGCTTCTACTAGTGCAGGTATTCTTTCTTCATAATCTCTAGTATTTATACCTGCTCCCACAATATATCTTTTATTTTCATCTAATAAAGAGTTAGGGTTGTTTTTTCTGTCTTCATAATCTTTTCTAAATACTAAATATTTTAGATTTCCTTCTTCTGTTAATATTGGTAAACAATTTATTTTTTTATCCCATATTATATCATTTGCTTCTGATAATGTTATTCCTTTTTTAGCCCATATAACATCTTCTTTTTTAGTCATGAAATTATCAATTGGTTCGTCTTGGTTATCTCTTGATAATCTATAATCTTTATTTGTTACAATTCCTAGGAATTTTCCAGATGCTGTTCCATCATCTGTTATAATAACAGTTGAATGCCCAGTTTTTTCAACTAACTCTAAAACTTCTTTTAAACTAGTTCCTGATTTTACGTTTGAATCACTAATTACAAAACCTGCTTTATGTTTTTTTACATGATAAACCATTTCTGCTTGTGATTCTATTGATTGAGAACCATATATAAAAGCAAGTCCTCCTTCACGTGCTAGTGCAATACCCATTTTTTCTCCTGATACTGATTGCATTATTGCAGAAACCATAGGTACGTTTGCATAGAATTTAGCTTGCTCTCCTTTTTTAAATTTTACAAGAGGTGTACGTAAAGATACATTTGCTGGTATACATCTCTCATCTGTTAAATTTGGTAGTAATAAAAATTCATTAAAAGTTCTTGATATGTCTGGTAATATTTTTGACATGTTTTTTCCCCCTTCATTTTTAATTAATATTTAAATTCTCAATATTATATAATAAAAAGAGACTAAGTTCAATACTTAATCCCTATTATTTTGATTTTATGCTCTTGGATGAGCATGTTTATATACATTTTTTAAGCTTTCATCTTGGAATTGCATATATACTTGTGTAGATGATATATCTGAATGTCCAAGCATTGTTTGAATAGCTTTTAAATCTGCTCCATTTTGTAAAAGATGTGTTGCAAAAGAATGTCTTAAAACGTGTGGTGTAATATCTTTTGTTATATGAGCTTGTTCTTTATAGAATTTTACTATTTTCCAGAATCCTTGTCTTGTTAATCTTTTACCATTAACATTAACAAATAAAGCCTTTTCATCATCAGATTTTATCATTATTGGTCTTGAACTTTCCATATACTCTTTTAGAGCTTTTAATGATAAAGAACCTAATGGAATATTTCTTTGTTTGTTTCCATTTTTACATGTTACATAACCGTTTACTAGATTAACATCTTCTACATTTAAAGATATTATTTCTGTAACTCTCATTCCTGTGGCATATGCGAATTCTAGCATTGCTTTGTCTCTAATTCCTTTTAAATCAACATTTTTTGGTTGATCTAGCAATAAAGACACTTCTTGTGAAGTTAATATGCTTGGTACTCTTTTTTCTATTTTTGGAGATTGAATGCCTTCTGTTGGGTCATTTTTTACTTTTTTATTTTTTAAAGAATATTGATAAAATAATCTTATTGAAGCTAAATTTCTTGATATTGTAGAAGATTTTTTATTCATGTCATGTAAATAATTTAAATAATCTTTTATATCCTCTTGTTTAACTTTTGCATAGTTTATATTATTTTCTTCAACATATTTTTCATATTGCAAAATGTCTCTTCTATATGATTGTAGTGTATTATCAGATAATTTCTTATCATTTTGTATAAATTCTAAAAAACTTTCAATTTGTTTCTCCATAATCTAGCTCCTTTATTATTATTTTTATGAATATTTATTATGTATATATTTATATCAAATTAATACAAAAAAGTAAATAGATTTTCATAATTTATCTTATAAATATTTTATAATCCAAACCAGTATATTTTTTGAGACAAAAACCTCTATAAATGAAGATATTATCATAAAAACTAGCATTAAAGCAGAAAAAAAAGTATGCCTTAATATTTCTAATTTAATGTTTTCTTTTCTTCTATCTTTCATTATTGAATTATGTAGTCTCATTCCACTCACAGAAAGAGCAATAATGCATGGAATAAATATTATATTTTGCAGAAAAACTGTTGAAAGAACAAATAAAATTCCTTTCCATAAACCACATGTTGCAATAACAGAAGATATTGTGTATCCCAAGCAGAATCCTCTAAAAGCAACAATTAAATATACAATTGATATTCCTATAACTGTTGACCCCATAAACCATAGTATTATAGCTAGTACAATATTTTTCTTTATAGAATCTTTAAGTAATACCATATCATTTATTTCTTTGTTTTCCTTTAAAGATGATATGAATGAGGTTATATAATTATTTATTTCTAACCCTTGGTTTTCCGAAACATTATTTATAAAAATAACACCTACTATAATTCCAATTAAAAATATTACAGTAAAAATTATGTACTCTCTTAAGTTGCTTTCCACGTGTGAAAAAATTACTTCTTTTATTCTTGAATTATTACTCCTAAGTTTATTATATCTTCTTCTGTTCATTATTTACCTCCGAAATGCTTATACATAATGTGTATTCGAAAGAATAAAAAAAAGAACAATATATGTTCTTGTAAAATAAAATATTTGTTTAGACAAATTAGAATTTGTGTGAGGGGGAATTCTAGGGACTGTCCCTTAAAATCACCAAACCTGGGGATTTTGGGGACTGTCCTGAATTCATCCGCTAAACAAATTCCAATTTATTGAAATAATGTTATGTCTTCTATATTTGCTGCAAAATATGGCATATCTTTGTCTTTTTCTTTTAAAAACATTGTAAATTCATCATTTAAATAAAAATATCTATTTTCTTCTTCAGGCATAAGCGACATCTCCTTTGTCATTACAATTGCCGCTTCACTTTTTAATTTTCCTCCAGATTTGTCCATTTCTAGTTCTATTGTTTGAATTGCTTGTTCTATTGTACATCTATCGCCATCTTTAGCCAAAAACTCTTTATTACATAGCTCATTAAATTCTTTTCTTGTATTAAATTTTATATTTGGAACCTTTAAAAAGTCATTCTCTGTAAATTTTTTATTTCCTGTATATGCTTTTGCTTTTTCTATTATATTGTTATATATTGTTGCAAAATTTCCACCTTCTGCTCCTCTACATAATATTACTTGTTCTCCTTCTTTTGTGTTTAATATAATTGCAAAATCATTTTCTGTATTATAGTACAATACTTCTACTTGATCATATAATTTTGAATCTGAGTTTTTTTCTATTCCGAAATATTTTACATCTTTATATTTGGTTCCAAATGTACCAGCATCTAGCTCGTTGAAATCATTTTCAAAATTGAATTCTTTTTTTAGCATTGCATAAAATAAATATTTTTTATACCATTCAGAATATCCGAGAAGCATCCTTAGGAGCTTCTGACCAATCTATGCTATCTAATATGTCACTTTTCTCATTAAATTTTTCTTTAATTGCTTTTTCGATTTTCTCTTTTAAATCTAATGTTAATAAGTCATATACTTTATAATAATCCTTTTCTGAAAGTTGGTCTTCTTTAAATGTTTGTTTGTTTAAGTTTTCTACTAATTTTTCTTGTGGCGTAAATACTACATCTTGTTTTACTACATTATTAACCATATCATTCCATACTAATTGGAATGTTCCGCACCATATACTATTTGTTGTTATCTCATCTTCTAATGTTGCTACTGTTTTTATCTCATCTGAATACTTTTTCTTCTCAGGATTTTTATTTTTATTATTCTTAAATAAGTATACATACATTCCTGCCAAAACTACCAATAATATAATTACTACAAGTATAGTAATTATTGCTTTTTTATTACTTACTTCTTTTTTCATTTATAATTCTCCTTTTTTAGTAATCTAAATACTTTATTCTAACAAGTTTTAACTTGTCCGTAAACTCCACCTCCTCCTGCTTGTATTTTCATTTTTCCTTCTCTTGCGGAAATTATATTGTCTGCTATTTTTTCTCCTACAACAGCTTCTAAATCATCTTTACTTAGTTTGTGCAATATATTCATCTCTGTTCCAAAATTATCTAATAGCTTATCTATTGTTTTTTTACCTAATCCCGGAATAAATGTAAGCGGTATTTGATATACATATTCCGGTCTATTTTCTGGGCTTTTTGCTTCTTTTTTATCTTTTATTATTTCTATTCTGTCATACACTCCCATTGTTATATTTCTGCTATCACATGTATCACATACTGTTACAGGTGCATTTCCTGGTATATTCTTGCCACAAACTTCACAATATGTTCTATGATACTTGCCAAGTTTTGGATCTAATCCATAATTAGTTAGTATTTTTCTTCCATTCTCATTCTTTAAAGCTTTTAATAATTCTTTAAAGCTTATATCTTCTACTAACATTTTATTATATTCTCTTGCTATTTTTGGTAGCGAATGAGCATCAGAATTAGTTACAAACGTTTTTGATTCCAATTCTGAAATAGTATCTGCTAAAAATGTATCAGAGCTTAAACCTAATTCTATGGCTGGTATTTTAGAATATTTTTCTTTAAAAATTTTCTCTAATCTATCTGTGCAATTTCCATAAAAGCTTTTATGAGGTGTAAAGCAATGGGCTGGTACTAGTATTCCATTATACTTTTCTACTATATCAATTAGTTCATATGCAGAAATATCAGCTCTTTGTGAACTTAATGTAATATTTTTAATATGTGTACTCATTTCTTTTGAAAAGCCTTTTATATCTTCTAAATGAGGAAAATAACATAAATTGTGTGCACTTCCGCAATGACCATTTAAACCTTTCTCTGATGTTTCTATTTCGCTTCCTAAAATTATACATACTTTATCTTTGTATATTATTCCACCATCTTTTATTTCATATGCTTCACCAGTTTTTAAAAAATTTTCTATGTCTTCTATTACATATGGTGATGCACAATCTATAATTCCTACTATATCTATTCCTTTTCTTTCTCTGCACTCTTTTGCAATATTTGCAAAATTAAGACTTCTTGCTGCCGTTATTTTTATTGGTTTATTATTTTCACTTCTTCCTATGTGTACATGTAAATCTGCAAAAACTTCGTACATTTTTATCTTCTCCTATATACAAATTTTAGGTTGCAGAATGCAACCTAATTAACATCAATTTTATAGGTACATTTCTTTTTCTTCTGCACCTTTATTTTTATTATTTTCTAATTCTGCTTTTGCCTTTTTTATATCTGACAAAAACTTATCATACTTATTTAATACTGTTCTTGAATATTCTTGTTCTGTTTGCTTTCCAGCTTCTTTCCCCATAACAGAAAATATACTAAATTTATCAAAATCTATCATGCGTTTATCTCCTTTGCTATATTTATAAATTGTTTAAATTCATTCATATACATATTGTTACAGTTTTTTAAGTTCCTGCTTTCCAATAATATAAGTGCTTCTTCAATTGGAAAAGCTACTCTCTCTGGTCTATCTAAAAGCATTCCTCCAAAATTATCTGCTAATTCTAATATGTCACTTTCTTTTCTTCTTGGTAAGCTGTTACTATATCTATTTTGTTGTTCGCAAATAGTACAGAATTCTTTTGAAAAGCCTAGTTTTGATAAAAATTCAGCTCCATCTTTTGCATAACTTTTAATTTTTTCTATGTCTTGTGCATTATTTACTTTTTTACATCCACAAAGAAGCATTGCTGTAACCACTGTGTTTTCATCTATATCTATGTCCATAGATTCAATAAATAGTTTAGCAATTAATGATTTGAAAATTACAGAATTATCAAAAAATATGTTTGTTTTTTTCTTTAAATAATGCATTATTTCTATTTTTCTTCCATAATCTTTTTCAGCTAATATATAGTCTGCAAAAGTTTCCATACATTTGTCCTCCACAAATTCTTCTTATGTATATTCTACCTTCGCAGTCATTATATTCCATAAACCTTTATATTTCAACGGTTGTCGTTAAAACGTAATGTTTTTGTAATCATTTAGTAATAATTGTACTAAATTCTAGAAATTTCTCCTCTTGCTAGTTCATCACATCTGTTATTGAACTCATTATCACTATGTCCTTTTACTTTTATAAATTTAACTTTATGTACCTTAGTTAAGTTATACAATTCTTGCCACAATTCTTTATTTTTTACAGGTTCTTTACTTGCTGTTTTCCAATTATTTTTTATCCAATTATATATCCAACCATTATTAAAGCAATTAACAACATACGCACTATCACTATATAAATCTACCTCGCATGGCTTTTTTAATAGTTTTAGCGCTTCTATAACTGCAGTTATTTCCATTATATTATTAGTAGTATCAGGATTACCCCCACTAATTTCTTTTTTTACATCATTAAACATTAGTATAGCTCCCCAGCCACCAGGTCCTGGATTTCCGTGAGCATGCACCATCTGTATATATTATAACTTTGTCCATATTTATTTTCCTTTCTCTATAAATTGGAATTTGTCTTTTTTTATGTTTTATGATATTATATCAATAAATAATTAAAATTTGCAATAATATAGGAGATATTATGAGTAAAATATTAGGAATAATAGCCGAATACAATCCATTTCACAATGGTCATCTTCTTCATTTAGAAGAATCAAAAAGACTTGTAAACCCTGATTATACAGTATGCATTATGAGTGGAAATTTTGTACAACGTCGGCGATACCTCTATAATTGATAAATGGTCTAAAGCTGAAATAGCTTTAAAAATAGGTGTTGATTTAGTTGTTGAACTTCCTACCATTTATAGTATATCAAGTGCAGAAAACTTTGCAGAGGGTGCTATTAAGCTTTTAAGTGCCTTTGGCAAAGATGTTACTCTCTCTTTTGGAAGTGAATGTGGAGATATTTCTGCATTAACGCAAATTGCTAATGTTTTATGCAGTGAGCCTAAGGAATATCTAACTATACTTCAACATGAATTAGCAAAGGGTGTTTCTTATCCAAAAGCTAGGGAAAATGCTCTAATGTTTTATTTGGGTGATGTTAGAAAATATGCAAATATATTATCTTCTCCTAATAATATTTTAGGTATAGAATATTTAAAAGCTATGAAAAAGCTTAAATCTAATATAAGTGCTATAACAATAAAACGAATTGGAACTGACTATAATAGTGTAGAAACTGTAGAAAATATTGCCAGTGCAACAGCTTTAAGAAAACTTATATTTTCTAACAAAGATATATCTTCTTACTTGCCCACTTTTTCTTTTGACATATTAAAAAACAACATAAAATATGGAAAGATAGTAAACAGCATTTCTTGTTTTGAAAGAGAAATAATATACACTTTAAGAAAGATGAGTTTATCAGATATAGAAAATTTACAAGATGTTACAGAAGGATTAGAAAACTCAATAAAAAGTGCTTCTGATTCTTGTAATAATTTAGAAGATTTAATAAATTCTATTAAATCTAAACGATACACTCGTTCTAGAATTCAAAGAATTTTATTATATTCATTATTAAATATTACTAAGAAAGATAAAATTGATTCATATAAAATAAATCCATATATTAGGGTTTTAGGAGTTAGCCATAGAGGAAAAAATCTACTTTCTCAAATAAGTGAAAACAAAAAATATCCAGTTATAACATCTGTTAAAAAATTTATTGATAATAACAATAATAAAGTTTTAAAAAGTATGCTGGAAAAAGATATTTTAGCTTCTAATATTTATACTTTAGGTTATGAATATGATTCAAAAGCTAATTTAGATTATACTAAAAAATTAATAATAAATTAAAATATGGATCGCCAAAATTGCGACCCATATGCAAAAAATGAGGCATATCGCCTCATTTTTTTATTCTTCCCAGTTATGATATACATCCATAACATCATCTAAATCTTCTAGATTATCTATTAGTCTTTGCATTCTTTCACTTGCTTTTTCATCTAATGCAACATATGTTGTAGGAATCATTTGAACTTCTGCTTCTACAAATTCAATTCCTTCTGCCTCTAAAGCTTCTCTAACTTGTGTAAAATCAGATGGTTCTGTTGTAATTTCATAACATTCCTCTTCTACATTAAAATCTTCTGCTCCATTATCGATAGCTAGTAACATTAGCTCATCTTCAGATAAATTTGTTTTTGTTTTATCTATAACAATAACACCTTTTTTATTGAACATATATGAAACGCAACCACTTGTTCCTAGATTTCCACCAGCCTTATCAAATACATGTCTTACATCTGCTGCTGTCCTGTTTTTATTATCTGTTGAAGCATTTACAATTACAGCAACTCCATTTGGTCCATATCCTTCATATACTATTTCTTCGTAATTTTCATTACTTGCTGAAGCTTTTTTTATTGCATTGTTTATTGTATCATTAGGCATGTTAGCAGCTTTACACTTTGCTATAACAGCTTTTAATTTTGAATTTCCCGCAGGTTCTGGTCCACCTTCTTTTACTGCTATTAATAATTCTCTTCCTAATTTAGTAAATATTTTTCCTCTGGCAGCATCTGCTTTTCCTTTTTTTGCTGCTATATTGTGCCATTTGCTATGTCCTGACATGCTTTTTCCCCCTCTTCTATCTTTATTTTAATATATATTAGACAATTTAAATCGTCTTAAATTTTAAGCCTTAAATATTTTATCACATATTTTTATGTTTGCCAATAGGGGCAAATAGATTTAATATTCTAAAGTGCAAATTTTGCACTCTAGAATTTATAATTCAAATATATTTGCTTTTACAATAAGTTTTTGTATTCTTGTTTTGTCCTCTAATGGGACCTCCCACAAGCTTCCTGCAATACTCCTTTTAATTTTATACTCTTTAGTAGGTTCTCCAATCAATTTGTTCAGTTGCTTTTGCAGTGATACTTTATTTGTATATATCACAATTTTGTTTTCACTATATAAAACATTTATATTTGTTTCTATTTCGGATTTAATTGCTTCTTTGTATATTTTTTTCATAATTTAAAATTCCGCACTTCCTGTTGTTCTTGGGAAAGGAATTACATCTCTGATGTTAGACATACCTGTTAAGTACATAACCATTCTTTCAAATCCTAATCCAAATCCTGAGTGTACAACAGTTCCATATTTTCTTGTATCTAAATATGCTTTATATGTCTCTTCGTTCATTCCTTGTTCTTTAATTTTGTTTATTAGCACTTCATAATTTTCTTCTCTTTGGCTACCACCAATTATTTCTCCAACTCCTGGTACTAATAAATCTACTGCTGCAACTGTTTTTCCATCTGGATTTTGTTTCATATAAAATGCTTTTACTCCTGCTGGATAATCTGTAACAAATACTGGTTTTTTATAAATTTTCTCTGTTATAAATCTTTCATGTTCTGTTTGAAGCCCTGCTTCCCATTCTACTGGATATTTAAATTGGTCTTTATATGGAGTTAATAATTCTATTGCCTTTGTGTATGTTATTCTTTCAAATTTATTATTAACAACATTCTCTAACCTATCTATTAATCCTGGTTCTATAAATTTATTAAAGAATTCCATTTCTTCTGGTGCATTTTCCATTACAAATTTTATAATATATTTTACCATTGCCTCTGCTACGTCCATGTTATCACTTAAATCTGCAAAAGCCATTTCTGGTTCTATCATCCAAAACTCTGCAGCATGTCTTGGTGTATTAGAATTTTCTGCTCTAAATGTTGGTCCAAATGTATAGATATTGCCAAATGCTGTTGCAAACATTTCTCCATTCAATTGTCCACTTACAGTTAAGTTAACTGATTTTCCAAAAAAGTCTTGAGTATAGTCTACCTCTCCTTGTTCAGTTTTAGGAACATTATCTAAATCTAAAGTTGTTACTCTAAACATTTCTCCTGCGCCTTCACAGTCACTACCTGTTATTAATGGTGTATGAACATACACAAATCCTTGTTCTTGGAAAAATTTATGAATTGCATAAGCAACTAATGATCTTACTCTAAATACTGCCATAAAAGTATTTGTTCTAGGTCTTAAATGAGCTACTGTTCTTAAATATTCAAATGTGTGTCTTTTATTTTGAATTGGATAATCTAAATCTGATGCTCCTAAAATCTCTATTTCTTTTGCATGAATTTCAAAAGGTTGTTTTCCATCAGGTGTTTCTACTAAATCGCCTTTAACTGAAATACTTGAACTTATACTCAATTTTGCTACATCTTTAAAATTGCTTATTTTATCTTCTTCAAAAATTACTTGTATGCATTTAAAGAAGCTACCATCATTTAATTCTATAAAACCTAATTTTTTTGAATCTCTTATTTGTCTAATCCAACCACAAACAGAAATTTCCTTTCCAACATAATCTTTTTGATTTCTAAAGATTTCTTTAATTTGAACTCTTTCCATAAAAATTCCTCCAATCTAATTATTTTATTTGCAGGGTAAGAACAAAGCGACTTTAGTCGCCCTTTGTTCTCGCCGATTTGAGTTTCCGAATAAAATGAGGAAATCTCAAAGGCAATAGCGATTATAGCCTTTTTGTTGAATAGGAAAATCTTTGATTTTTCTTATTTAACAAAAAATCCCTGCAATATAAATTGCAGGGACGAATATAACTCCGCGGTACCACCCTAACTTAAGAATTATTAGATAATTCTTCACTCTATAAACTATGCTCCAATGTGTTTCGCTTTGTATTGTTTTCTAAAAAAGGCTTTCAGCCGGCGACCCTTTCTCTCTACTAGTAACCTTATACAGCTTTGCATTGTAATAACGCATTTATTAATTTAAATTATTTTACATTATTTTTTCTGCTATTGTCAAGTACTATTCAATTATTTGTAGTTTTTTTATATGTGCAATAGCTTTTCAACTTGACATAATATTTGTGAGAATGATATAATTATATTGCCAAAAAAAATTTAATTTGAAAGGATGTTTAACTTGATCACTTGGCACTACGTAGAAAATTCATCCGCAATAACTGAAGGTTTTCAGTTGATTACAACAGGAAAGTTCTTTCTTGTTCAGGACATGAATGAAGATTCATTTTACACGAACTGTGTTTCTGTTCACGCATTTACAGAAACCGAGCCCAAAGAATTTCTAAAGGCTCTCGCAGATTGGTTCGATAATAAGAACCTTTGCGATACTGTGACTGTGCATTATGGACCCGAAGTCAAAGAATTCATAGACCAGATATGCGCAGCTAATGCTCTTATGTATTTGGCCCATGACTAAAAGAAAAGGTCTTGCAAATTTGCAAGGCCTCTTCTTTTTTTTACACTTCTAGCAGTGTTATCTTATTTCTATTTTTAGTTATTATTTTTTCCTCTTGCATTTTTTTTAGTTGTTTCATCATAGCAGTTCTATCTATTACCAGATAATCTGCAAGTTCAGAAAGTGAAATTGGAATTTCAATTGTTTTACTATTATTTTCAATTGATAAGTTTTCTAAATATGATAGTAGCTTTTCTTTTATACTCTTATTAGCTAATAACTCTGTTCTATAATTTATATCTGCAACTCTGTGTAATATTAAATCTGGCAAATTCTTTAAAAGTGATATATGAAATGTACAGTCCTTATTACAGTTCTCTATAATATCATATGGCAAAAACAATACTTCGCAATCTTTTTTTGCTACTACAAAAAGTTCTCTATCCGTATGAAGTTTGTAAAATGCCTCTCCAAATATATCATTTTTTCTTAAATAATATATAATCCTTCTATTGCCTTCTTTATCATATCTTGCAAGATATGCTTCTCCTTTTAAAAGAATATGCATTTGATTTCTCTTTAGTAAATATGTAGTAATTATTTCATTTTTTTTAAACTTTTTAACTTCTGTTAAAGCACATTTTCTTTTTAGTTCTTCTATAAAGTGTTCAACATCAAATGTTTTTTTCATAACTACTTACTCCTTACCTTTATTTTTACTAATATTATCACAAAAGTGTGGTCAAAGCAACACTTTGTAAAAAAATGGAATGAAGAATACTTGTCAAAGCACATGTAATCATATTGTAATAAAAATGTAATAAAGTTTTTAAGCATTAAACGCCAACACTTTACTTACTGTTTTTACTATTTTTTATAACTTTTTTGTTTTTTGTTGCCGTTGCAACAGATTTTTTTGTTTTTTATCTATAAAATGTATTCAATCAAAAATTTTAATACAAAAGTTAAAGGAGGACTTTATTATGCAAGTAATAAAAAGAGACGGAAGAGTCGTAAATTTTAATCAAGAAAGAATTGTAAAAGCTATAACTATGGCAATGGCACAAACTACTGGTGGTGTTGATATAGATTTGGCAAATAAAATAGCAAATGCTGTAGAAAGGCAATTAGAAGATAAAAATCAAGCTAGTGTTTATGAAATCCAAGATTTAGTAGAAAAAAGACTTATGGCTTCTAGTAGAAAAGAAGTTGCCCAAAGCTATATAACATATAGATACAATAGAGATGTTGCTAGAAAATCTAGAACAAAAGATATTTTTCTAGATATTATTGGTGCAAAAGCAAATGATATAACAAGAGAAAATGCTAATATGAATGCAGATACACCTGCTGGTATGATGATGAAATTTGCTTCTGAAACTACAAAACCTTTTGTTGATGACTTTTTACTTTCACCAGAAGTTAGAAAAGCTTCTCAAGAAGGATATATACATATTCATGATAAAGACTACTACCCTACAAAAAGTTTAACATGTTTACAACATCCATTAGATAAAATATTAAAAAATGGATTTAGAGCTGGACACGGAAGTTCTAGACCTGCTAAAAGAATTGAAACAGCAAGTATAATTGGTTGTATTTCTATGGAAACAATTCAAAACGAAATGCATGGTGGACAAGCAATCCCTGCATTTGACTACTATCTTGCTCCTTATGTTAAGTCAACATTTGTAGAAGAAATTAAAAAATTAGAAAATGCTTTTGGCAAGGACTTTTCTAATTTATATGAATACCAAGTAGAAGATTATATAAAGAAAGATTTAACTGGTTTAGAAGGTGAAAAAAGAATTATTCAAGTTGCTATTAACAACACTGTAGACAGAGTTCATCAATCAATGGAAGCATTTATTCATAATATGAATACAATTCATTCAAGAGGTGGAAATCAAGTTGTGTTTAGTTCTATAAATTATGGAACAGATACTTCTCCAGAAGGTAGATGTGTAATAAGAGAAATGCTAACATCTACATATGAAGGTGTTGGAAATGGTGAAACAGCTATCTTCCCTATTCAAATTTGGAAGAAAAAAAGAGGCGTAAACTATTTGCCACAAGATAAAAACTATGACCTATACCAATATGCATGTAAAGTTACTGCAAGGAGATTTTTCCCTAACTTTATAAACCTAGATGCTACATTTAATCAACATGAGAAATGGAAAGCAGATGATCCAAATAGATATTATTATGAGTGTGCAACTATGGGATGTAGAACAAGAGTATTTGCAGATAGACATGGTGAAAAAACTTCTGTAGGAAGAGGAAATTTATCATTTACTACTCTTAACTTGCCTAAACTTGCTATTGAATCTGCTTATGAAGCACAAGAAGAATTAGGATTAAAATTCGACTTAGGTATAAATAGTGAAAAGAATATGACACCTGCTTATAACAAAACTGTTAAAAAAATATTCATGAATAAATTAGAAGATTATGCAAGAATTGCAGCTACTCAATTATATGAAAGATATAAATTCCAATGTACTGCTGTTGCAAAACAATTTCCACTTTTAATGTCTGGAATGTGGCAAGGTAGCGAAAACTTAAAGCCTAATGATTCTGTTGAACCAGTGTTAAAACATGGAACATTAAGCATTGGATTTATAGGTCTTGCAGAATGTTTAATTGCTTTAACTGGTAAACATCATGGAGAATCTGAAAAATCTCAAGAATTAGGTATAGAAATAATATCTAGACTTAGTGAATTATGTGATGAGTTTTCTGATAAATATGACTTAAACTATTCTGTACTTGGAACACCTGCAGAAGGTTTATCTGGAAGATTTACAAGAATGGATAAAAAAGAATTTGGTATAATTCCTGGAATTACAGATAGAGATTACTATACAAATAGTAACCACGTTCCAGTATGGTATAAATGTACAGCTGAGCATAAAGCAAAAATAGAAGCACCTTATCATGCCTTAACACCAGCCGGACATATATTCTATATAGAATTAGATGGAGATGCAACACATAATCCTAGCACAGTAGAAGCGGTTGTAAATTTAATGGACAAATATAATATGGGTTATGGCTCTATAAATCATACTCGTTCTAGATGTATGCAATGCGGATTTGAAAACGCTGATGCAAACTTAACTAAATGTCCTCAATGCGGTAGTGATGATATAGATACAATTCAAAGAATTACAGGATACTTAGTTGGTACAACTTCTAGATGGAATTCAGCAAAACTTGCAGAATTAAAAGATAGAGTTACACATACAGGTTTTAGTAAATAGTTTATGATATTTAATATTTAAGAGCAGACCTGTTTTATGTAAATTGACTAAATTGTAAAAAAGTGCTATAATTAATTTGTATTAGGTGGTTGCCTGTACAAATATTATACTAATGAAAGGAGGTCACTATTGTGACCTACACAACCAAAACTCCTAAATTGTTTGCAAAGTATTTCTGTGAGCAGGATTCAAGAAAACTCGCGAAAGACCTTGAGCTCTTTGAGAAATGCCATGGAGAAGCAGCTTCTGTTGAAGTCATTTTCTTCATTGAAAATGGTCTTATAAACAGAATGGCAACGCCCAGCGACACTACCTATGGTAATGTTTTGGGATATAACTTCTCCGACTATGCCGTTAATAAATACAACACAAAGCGCCAGTTGCTTGTAAGAGTTTCTCCTGCAACGCTGTAATGGAGTTCCGCTCTGCTGTTAAAGCAGGGCGGTTTTCTTTGTCAATTTTTTTACTTGACAATTATGTTATAATATTTTTGATTTGTAAAAAAATATTTTTTTAGAGGTGTATTATGGATAATAGAAAATTAGAATTAGTTACAGATTTTTATGAATTCACAATGTCAAATGGCTATTTTGCTAAAAGCATGAATAATGTTAATGCATATTTCGATGTGTTTTTTAGAGAAATTCCTGATGGCGGTGGTTATGTTATATTTGCTGGCCTAGAGCAAATAATTGAATATATTCAAAACCTACATTTTGACGAAGAAGATATTATTTATTTAAAAAGTACAAATAAATTCTCTGATGAATTTTTAAATTACTTAAAAAATTTTAAATTTAGTGGAGATATTTGGGCTGTTCCAGAAGGCACTGTTGTCTTCCCTACCGAACCTTTAATTACAGTAAAAGCTCCTTTAATAGAAGCTCAACTTTTAGAAACAATGCTATTGCTTTTAATTAACCATCAGAGCTTAATTGCAACAAAAGCAAGTAGAATAGTTAGTGCTGCAAAAGGACGTCCTGTAATGGAATTTGGAGCTCGTAGAGCACATAGTATTGATGCTGCAGTTTATGGAGCAAGAGCAGCAATAATTGGTGGTTGTGTTGGAACTTCTTGCACTCTTACAGCACAAAAATACAATGTACCAGCAAGTGGAACTATGGCACACAGTTTTATACAAAGTTTTGACTCTGAATATGAGGCATTTAAAGCTTATGCAGAAAACTATCCAGATGATTGCACTTTACTAATTGATACTTATGATTCATTAGGCTCTGGAATTAATAATGCAATAAAAGTATTTGACGAAGTTCTAACTCCTATGGGATACAGGCCAAAAGCTGTAAGAATTGATAGCGGTGACTTATCTTACCTATCAAAAAAATTAAGAGTAATATTAGATAATGCTGGTTATAAAGATTGCAAAATATGTGGTACTAACTCTTTAGACGAATATGTTATTACATCTATATTAGATGAAGGCGCTAAACTAGATTCTTTTGGTGTTGGAGAAAATTTAATTACAGCTAAAAGTAATCCTGTTTTTGGTGGAGTATATAAATTAAGTGCTATAGAAAAAGAAGGAAGAATAATTCCTAAAATTAAAGTTTCAAATAACACTATAAAAATTACTAACCCTGGTTTTAAAAAGACATATAGATTTTATGATAAAAAAACCAACAAGGCCCTTGCAGACGTTATCGCTTTACATGACGAAATTATTCCAGAAGATAATTATACAATTTTTGATCAAACAGCAACTTGGAAAAAGAAAACTTTAACAAATTACACTATTAGACCTTTACAAGAAAAAATTTTTGATAATGGTAATTTAGTATACACTTCTCCAGCTTTAAAAGAAATTGCAGAAAATGCAAAAGCTGAACTAAATACTTTATGGAATGAAGTAAAACGTATGAAAAATCCTCATAAATACTATGTAGATTTGTCTCAAGAATTATGGAATCTAAAAGATAGTATGTTACACAATTTATAAAGTTAAAAGCACTAGAATAGCCTAGTGCTTTGTTCTTTTTATCTACAATTCATTTGATTATTCATATAAAATTTTCGTTCTGATAGTTTGTCTTGTACTCCTCTTAATGCTTCTCCAAATCTTTGGAAATGCACCACTTCTCTTTCTCTTAAAAAGCGAAGCGGATCTAATACATCTTGGTCATCTTTGCATAAATCTATTAGTTTTTCATAAGTTGCCCTTGCTTTTTGTTCTGCTGCTAAATCTTCTTGTAAATCTGCAATTGGGTCGCCTTTTACAGCTAATACAGAAGCAGTAAATGGAAATCCAGCAGCAGCTTGTGGATATACTCCAACTCCATGATCAGTGTAATATGCTCCAAGTCCTGCTTTTTCTAATTCTTCTGCTGAGCATCCATCTGTTAGTTGATGAACGATTGTTCCTACCATTTCAAGGTGAGCAAGTTCTTCAGTTCCGTATATCGTTTAATATAGCTTTAGATTTTTGATCTGGCATTCCAAACCTTTGAGATAAATATCTAAGTGAAGCTGCAAGTTCTCCATCTGGTCCTCCATATTGAGATATTATAAATTTTGCTAAACGAGGATTTGGACATTTTATATTAATTGGATATTCTAAAACTTTATTGTAGGTCCACATTAATAATTCCCCCTTTCCCAAGGCCATGGTTGTTCTAACCATCTCCATTTATTACATGGGTAAAAAATAGTAAGTGGCCCATACATTTTTTGATATTTGTCTTTTAAATCTTTTGCTTGTTTACAATATTCTTTATGCATGCAAAGAGCTCTTTGGTCATCTGGGTGTGTATCCAAATATAGTCCAAGTTCTATTATTGCAAAATCTAAACTTTTAATTTGGTCAATCATTTCTTGTCTTCGCATATCTCTTCCGTTGCATTCTTTTCTTGTTTCTTCTTTTTCGCATTCTTTACAGTCTATCATTTGTTACACCCCTTTCCTATTATATTTGCATTTCTAATAAACTCAATTTCTTCCATTGATTGTCCTGGCATATATGGACTTACTAGTTCTGGAAATATTGTTCCCATTTTTAAACCTACAGAAGGCAAAAAAGTTCTATCCATCGTTTGCCATGGTACATAACTTTGAGCAAACATTGGATTTGTAGGAAACACATTATCTTCTTCATCAAATCCACATTCGCAGTTATCTTCTTGTAAAGCCATAGTATTTTGAACATAATCACAAGTATCATCTATTAAATCTTGTTGATTGCTGTTCATATTATTACAACCACAAGCTCTGCATTGCGTATAATTTCTATACATTATCTATTCCTCCTTTTACAGTATATATATATCTTATGATTACTGACCTAAAAACGTGAAAAAAACACTTAGAAGTTTTTTCTTCTAAGTGCTTCGGAATATATTATTAATTTTTATGTTTTTTAATTAGCATTCCAGCTATAATAATTGCTGCAACAGTTAGAACAGCCAATAAAATTAGTGCTGGTAATTTATTTTCTGTTTGTGCTTTTACAACATTTGAATTTATAAATACATTTATTTTATATTCTCCAGTTGTTACTCCATCTTCTGCTGTTACTATGATCTTAACTAAATTATCTCCTTGTTTTAAGTCTTCATTTCCCTCTATTACAAACGTAGCTTTTTCATTCTCAGTTTCAGCAGATACATCTAGTTTTGATATTTCTTCACTTACATTTATATTATAATTATAGATATTGCTTTGAAAAGATGGATATATATTAAATCCTTGAACTATTAATGATTTTAACCTAGTATTCATGGCTTCTTCGTTCAAAGTTTTTGTAACATTAATTGTATATGTTTTTGTATTACCTGCTTCCGCCTCTACAGTAACTGTTATATTATTTTCACCTTCTTCTAGTCCTTTATTACCTTTAACAGTTACTGTTGCTTCAGAATCTTCTGGCTCTGCTATTACTTTAATATCTTCTACATCTAATCCTACAATTGCTGTATATGATGTAATACTCGCTTTAAATTCTGGTGCCAAATCTGTTCCTTCTAAAGCTAAACTCTTTAAGTTAGCATTTTCTGACTTTGTTTTAGTATTTGTGGTTTGTGATTCATAGCTTGGTCTGTTATTTCTTTCTGGAGTTGGTTTGTTAGAGTTGTTGTTTGTAGTTGGTTCTTCTTGTTTTGGCTCTTCTTCTTTTTCTGGCTCCTTTTCAGGTTTTTGCTCCGTGTTTCCTGTAACAGTGTTTTCTGTTGGTGGTGATACAATCTCTCCTGTGGTTGTATTACCGTCTGTATCTACATCTGTTGCAAACACGCTAACATTTGTAATTAAACTAATTAATAATAAAATTAAAATAATTCTTTTTTTTAACATTTCTTTCTCCATCTTTATACTTTATATTTGTACTATTCCACCCATTACGGTATTTATATCTGCTTCTGCATCAGATAAATCTGTAACTACTTTTGCTCCACCTGCAATTACTACCTTATCTCCTTTTTGTAAAAATCCTTCTTTTTTTAATGTGTCTATACCTAAATAAACAAGTTTATCTATGCTATCTTGATGAGGGAAAAGTTTAGGTGTAATATTCCATGCTGCTCCTAATTGTCTATATGTTATTTCATTTTCTGTTATTGCAAATATTGGGCATTCTGGTCCAAAACTTGATACCATTCTTGATGTATCTCCTGTGTTTGTATATGCTATTATTGCTTTTGCTTCAATATTTGCTGCTAATGTACATACAGAAAAGTTCATATTAAATTTATAATCTAAATTTTCTAAATTATAATCTCTGTTTTTAAATCTTTTCCAATATTTTAAAGAATCTTCTATTGTTAAAGCAACTTTATTCATTGTTTTTACGCACTCTACTGGATAACTTCCTGTTGCAGTTTCTCCAGATAGCATTATTGCACTACTTCCATCATATATTGCGTTTGCTATATCACTAACCTCTGCCCTTGTTGGTTTTGAATTTGTTATCATAGATTCTAGCATTTGAGTTGCTGTTATAACTGGTTTTCCTTGCTTATATGTTTTCTTAATAAATTGTTTTTGATATATTGGAACTTGTTCCATAGGTATTTCCACACCTAAATCTCCTCTTGCTACCATTATTCCGTCTGAAACTTCTAATATTTTATCAAAATTATCTATTCCTTCTCTATTTTCTATTTTAGATATAACTTTTATATGTTCTCCATTGTTTTGTTTTAAAACTTCTTTAATCGCAAGAACATCTTCTGGTTTTCTTACAAAAGAAGCGGCTATATAATCAAATCCTGCTGTTATTCCATATTTTATATCTGCTATATCTTTTTCTGTTATGCTTGGCAAATTTAAAATTAAATCTGGAACATTAATACTTTTTCTGTTAGTTAAGTATCCACCTTGTATAACTTCACAAACTATATCTTTATCTGCTATTTCTTTTACTTTTAATTCTATTGTTCCATCATTAATTAAAATAGTTTTTCCTACAGATACATCTTTATATAATTCTTTGTATGTTATAGATACTTTTGTTTCGTCTCCCAATTCATCTGCATTTAATAATGTAAATGTAGCTCCTTTTTCTAATAAAACTTTTTTGTCGTCTTTAAATTTTCCTATTCTTATTTCTGGGCCTTGTGTATCTAGTAGAAGAGGAATCGGTAATCCTAGTTCTCCTCTAATCCATTTAAACACATTAATTCTTTCTTCTTGGTCTTGATAATTTCCATGTGAAAAGTTTATTCTTCCCACATTCATCCCTGCATTCATAAGAGCTTTTAAAACTTCTGGATCATCTGTAGCTGGTCCTAAGGTACACACTATTTTAGTTTTTCTCATCATATTCCCATTCCTCATTCTTTAAAATTCTTTGTGGATTCAAATTAGATATCTTTTCAAATCTTGAATCCCCTATCAATTTTTTTATTTTTTTTATGGCCTCTGGTACAAGTAAATATATTTGATTTGGCTTATGGCAGTCACTTCCTAAGAAGTCTACCAAATTATTTTTTAGCAGTTTTTTTACTGTTTTTTTAGCTTTATCTCCATATAAACCTAATATACTAGCATAATTGCATTGTATTAATGCACCTTTGTTAATATACTCTTCTACTAGTTCCGGATTTTCTTGAACACATTTATATCTTTCTGGATGAGCAATTATTGGTTTAATAGAAATACTTTCTAAAAAATACAACACATAATCTAAGTTCTTTACTGTTGAGCTAAGTGGCAATTCTATTAACATATATCTGCTATTAGCCAATGTTAATAGTTTTTTCTTTTTTATAAGTTCTTCCATTTGGCTTGATATATAAATTTCCATTCCTGAATGTAATTTTACATCAATTTCTTTTTTATCTAAAACTTCTTGTAATTTTTCTTTCCAAAAGACTAATTCTTTTGAATTAGTCTCATAACTGTTTAGCAAAAAATGTGATGTTAATATTATATCTGTAAATCCTATTTTTCTTGCTTCTTCAATCATTTCAAAAGTTTCACTTACACTTGATGAACCATCATCTACGTTTGGAATTATATGTGAATGTACATCTATCATAACTTTCTCCTATTATTTATCTTTTAAAAATTCATCTAATTGATTCAATATATCCTCTTTTTTAGCTTTTGTTATTCTTGAAGAATCATTTGTATAAAATTCTCTTTCTGGTTCTTTTTTTCTTGGAGTATTTGATATTGCTGTTGAGCCGTAATAATAACTTGATTCATATTTTGCAACATTTACTGGTACTTTATTAATAACCACACCTGCAATTTTTCCCCCTACATTTTCTATATCTTTTTTTACCTTTGCCAAATTGTCTTTTTTGGTTGATTTGTGCGATGTTACAATTATAGTACTATCTACTATTCTAGAAAGTATTAATGCATCTGTAACAATTAGTCCTGGTGTTCCATCTAGTATTACAATATCGAAAATGTCTTTTAGTTTATCTATCATAGCTAAAGTTTTTTCTGATGCTAATAATTCAGATGGATTTGGTGGAACGTTACCACAAGTTATTAAGAACAAATTATCTACAGGTGTTGGCTTTACATAGTGAATAATTCCTTCTTTGTTTGATGCTCCTATCTCATCTATTCCAGATAAATAATTTGATAATCCTGGAATGTTTTCTACTTGGAACATTGTATGTAATCTTCCTTTTCTCATATCTGCATCAACTAATGCAACTTTTTTCCCTGCTTGGGCAAATGTTATTGCTAAGTTAGAAGAAACCCAGCTTTTACCTTCACCTGGCATTGTAGATGTTACTAATAATGTTTTTAAATCCTTTTGTGAATTCATAAATTGTATATTTGTTCTTAGTGTTCTAAAAACCTCTGCAACAGGAGATTTTGGACTTCTTTGAACTATTAATTCTCTTTTCATTATCTTCTACCTCCTTTTTTTCTGTTGTTTTCTATGTTATAGTCTGGTATAGAGGTTAAAACCATTAATCCAGTAGCCTTTTCTACATCTTCTTCTGTTTTTATTGTTGTGTCTAACATATTTGAAATTAGGCAAACAATAACAGAAATAACTAGTCCTATAAATGCAAATATAACAAGATCTTTTGCATGATTTATATTGCATGGAACATCGCTTGCTTCTGCTCTATCCAAAACATATATATTGCTTATATTATAAATTTCTACTACTTTTTCACTAAATACTTTTGCAATTTCATTTGCTATTAAAGCAGCTTTTTCTGGGTCCGCATTTTTTACTGTTATCTCTATAAGTTCTGTGTCTGATACAGCCTTTACAGAAACATTTTTCTTTATTGAGTCCATATCTTTTTCAGACATACCTAAGTTACTAATAACTTTGCTTAATACTGATTTTCTTTTCATTATTTCGCTATATGTTGAAACTAATTTAGAATTTAAAGTTAAATCTGTTTGAGTAATTGAACTATCTCCTGTTTTATCTACTGTTTTAGAGCTTTGTGCTAATATTAATGTAGTAGATGCTTTATAAACAGGTGTTAAATAAAAATATGAATATAAAACTCCAACTATTACTGCAATAATTGTAATAAGTAGGATTTCTAATTTTCTGTTCCAAAAAACTAGAAACAATTCTTTTAGATCTAATTCTTCCATTTTTTCTCCCCTTCTTTTGTAAATTATTTTGGCATATTCTTCAAATATTATATATGTTTTAACAATATATTTGCAATAGTTTTTGTAAAAATATTTTGGTTTTAATCATATACTTCCACTGCTTTTCTTCAAATTTAAATCCTCCTTCTAATATAATTAACTAAAGCTTTATTGCTTTGTACAATTATATTAAAAGGAGGATTGAATTATCAATTATTGCATATATATTTATTTTTTATATTTAATTGGCACTACTTTCAAAGTATACCCTAATGGATACAATATTTTTATTAATGTATTTATTTTCCAAAAACTTTTTTTAAGTGTTTATTTTTGAATATCTCGCAAATCACAAGCAATGTAGCAATTACGAAAGGTAAATCCAATATTCTAGTAATTATCACGTTATGCAAACCTAGTGATATCAAATAATTTACGATTGTTATAACGAAGTGATTAAAGCATACAAACACTATCGAATTTTCTCCAATAAGTTTAAGTATATACAAAATTTTGTTATTTTTATTAGCTATTTTCACAGATATGTATAAAGTAGTTATTATTGCAATGATTGAAGCAAATAAAAATATAATTATATTATTATAAACTCCTAATCTCATATTTATCGCACAATTGTAAATAGATAATATACAATATAAACAGATGTTAGCTAGTAAAATTAGAATATTTTTTGTTTTAGAAATTTGCCTTAATTTGTTATATGCAATAATTATATATTTTTTTAACACTATACCAAAATAGAAAAACAAAATTCCAACAAAAGATTGTTCAATTGCAAAAGGTAGTATAAATGGTATAAATCTCCTTCCACACAATCCTAATACAGAAATAATAGAAAGTATAAATATTTTTATTATCTTTTTGTTTATTTTTTCTATAAAATATATTATTAAATACATCCAGAACATTGCTGTTAAAAACCACAATGCAGACTCTATCGGGATTCCAGTTGTATTTATATATAGTATATGAGTTAATCCAGCATAATCAACCTTAGAAATTATTATGCTATTAATAACAAAATATATTAATCCAAATGTATAATATGGTACAATTAATGTCCTTACTTTTTTTAATATATATTCTTTAAATTTTAATTTTGATTTACTTTTATCATATAAATATCCTGAGATAAAGAAAAACATCGGCATATGATATCCATATATTAATGTTCTCACTATATTTCCATATCCTATATGTCCAATTACCATTAGTAAAATTCCAATTCCTTTAAAAACATCAATATATTCTATTCTTTTTTTGTCACTCATTAGATTCCCCTTTTATTTTGCTGTTATTACATTCTTTATACTTTTTTTTATTACGCTAATATTTATTGATTTTATTAGTAGTTTATTATTTTCTCTAATTGGCTTCATAATAAAACCAATTATAACATTTGTAAATATTTGCGTAACTAATGATGCAAACGCTGCACCCATAATTCCATAATTTGGTATTAAAATATAATTAATAATAATATTAGTTAATGCTCCTGATAAATTTATGATCCATAAATATTTTTGTTTGTTTTCAGCTATAATCCATATATTCCTAGCTGACCCAAGATATGAAAATGTTGTGTACCAGACTATTAATCTAAGTGCATTTATTGATGAAATATACTTGCTTCCATACATTACTTTTATAATGATTGGCGCAAACATAACTGTTAAAATACAAATTAAAAGGGAAAAATATATTAATATGCTATATAGTTCTATCATATTGTTCTTATATTCTTCTTGTGATTTATTTTTAGCTTCAAATATTGATGGTCTAAAAGAATCTAATATAGCTGCAAAAACGAATGAAAACATTGTTGCACAATTTACTGCTGCTGAATAATATCCTACTACTTCATTTCCATTCATTAGTTTTAACATAATTTTATCTGTTTGTGCAAAAATTGTAATCATTAAGCTTGAAACAATATAATATTTGCTCTTTTCAAATAGTTTCTTTCCTATGTCGAGTGAAAATTCAAGTTTATTATTTCCAATTTTTTTGTATGATGTAAACAACATCAGTGCAATTAGGAAATAATCAATTGAATATGATATAGCAAAAAAATATACATTTTTTTTAGTTATTAAAAATAATATTTGAATTATTGTAACAATTATATAAGATATTAGCATTGCAATTGAGCAATATTTTGATTTTAATTTTGCCTGAAACCAATACTGAATCATTTCAACAGCTTGAAATAATAACAATAAACTATATAGTAAACATACTAATAATGTTTCTTTCTCTCCTGCATTTACAAAAAATACAAATGTAACGATACTTAATATACAAAATACTGCTGCAATGCAATTAAAAACAATCGCTGTTCCCAAAATCTTTCCTTCATTCTTTTCATTATTTACTATTTCATATACTAATGTAGAGTTGAAGCCTAATTGCATAATAGGAGTAACAAACAACACTAAACTTGCTGCATAATTAATTAATCCATAATTTGCTGGACCTAGATATCTAGCTGTCAACATTGTTATCAGTAAGGTTAGAAAAGCCTTTGCAAGCTTGCAACCTATAATCCACCCTGCATTACTTAAATTTTTTCTATCCATCACAGTCTCCTTTTTGTTTTTTGATACCCTCTCTATTATCTTCTGTTACTAATATAAGAATAATATAAAATAATACATGTGAATAATGTAAACAAGATTCTGTCAACCCTCTCACAAGTGATGCTAAAATATAAATATACAAATACTTGTTATTAGTATCATAATTAACTTTAGCATTTTTTATAATAAAAATAATATACATAAGAGTAGCCAATGTGCCTATTATTCCAGAACTCATTAGTAAATATAGCATTGCATTATGTGTGTCATTTAAAGCAAAGTATTTATAATACAATGAATTACTAATATTTTTTAATACATCATTTCCATATCCGTATCCTATAAATAAATGTTTTTTTATTTCAATAATAGATTGATTCCATATATATGTCCTACCAGTCAGTGTAACGGATTTGTTAAAGAAGTGTCCTAGATTTGTAAATTCAAAATTAAAACTTAGTGCACATATATATATAATCCAAACTGCAAAAATCATTTTAATAATATTATTATAATTAAATTTACTTTTCAAAATCTTTTCAATAATTAAAATTGATAAACTAAAAAAAACCATTATTATACTAGTTGCACTTTTAGTTAAAATTATTGTATAAAGTGTAAATATAACTAGTACTATGTTAACTATGCTCATCTTTTGTTCTTTTTGATAAAGCAAGCATACGATTAAAGCTAGCGCAAATTCAATATATCCATTTCTATTATTTGCAATTCCTAAAAAAGTGTATTCCCCTAGTCCTTCATAATACTTTCCAACGTTTGGAACAAAAACATATAATATGCAACTTATAATTACAAGTAGCAAGGTTGCATTTTTTAATCCTTTTATTATATACTCCTTGTTACTCAAATTATAAATTATAACAATTATACTAAAATAAGTAAACAAAATAGATGAAGATCTTTTTATTAGAGCAAAAAAGTTTATAACTTGTGAATTAAGAAGCGTAGCTAAAATATTCACTGTGAAAGTAACCGCAAAATAAATACTAGTGATTTTAATTATTTTCTTTCTTTTTATGCACAAATCTCTTTTCTTACAAAGCAACATCAGTCCATATATCAATACTATTATCCTAATTATATATATAATTATATTTCCTATAGTACTTGGTAAAAGCTTAGTAATATCATATGGTATAATTGACAAAAAAAGCATCATGTAAAAAATCACATATATAATACTATTTATTCTTATCTTCATATCTCTGTATCCTCTTTATCTCATTATTAGTTTTTTTAACTTAAAAATTAGCCTTATTGGTGAAATCAATTTCAATTCATATAATTTTAAAACAATATAAATATGGAACGGCAATTGCTTTATTGCTTTATTTTTATTCCAGCTAGGATATTTTTCTTCTTGTTTCTTTATTTTTTGAATTATTTCTTTTCTTGAATATCCTTTCTTAATAGTAGTACATATATTAGAATATAAACATTCTTTTATAAAAACTCCTTCTAATTCGCCTCTTACTTCATTGGATACTTTTTGTTCTATGTATTGAAATGCTTTAATTGCATTGTTTTCGTCTGTAAACTTTTCATTATGCATTAGTGAATTTTGATTTATAACATAATAGTATAAAGGTTCCTCATAATAGTAAACTGACTTTGAATACGAAATAGTTACTTTAACAAATGGCATATCCTCATTACGTTTTATGTCTAGAAATTTTATGTTGTTCTTTCTTATAATCGCTAACTTAAAAACCTTTCCACAGATTGAACCTTTACTATTTACAAAAGCCTCTTTAATTTTTACATTTCCATACTCAACATTATTAATCATTTTAACCTTTTTTTCTGATTTGCAAGTCTTCCTAATATAGTCAAAGCATATACAGTCTGGTTCAAATTTATTATATATTTCAAACAATATGTTTACTGTATCTTTTCTAATATAATCATCTGAATCAATAAAAGTAACATATTTTCCAGTTGCATTCATCAAACCAATATTACGAGTAATTCCAGGTCCTTTATTATCTTTATTAACTATGATCTTATGTTTTATATTTGTCTTTTCTAGATATTTTTTTAAATATTGGTATGTTTTATCAGTAGAAGCATCGTCTACAAAGATTACTTCAAAATTTAAATTTGTTTGATTTTTTAAACTATCTAAACATTTTTTTAGTTTATTATAAGAATTAAAAACTGGAATAATAATCGACAAAAAAGTTAAATCACTCTCCATATTTTCACCCTTTCACTGATTTTCTTGCAAATTTTTGAAAAACAAATTGTCTCATGTTATTTGTCATTAATACTTGTAATATATATCTTTTAATTAGGTTTGTAACGTATATTGGAATAGAAATAATTTTATTTTTCAACATATAATCTTGTATTTTTTTTTCACTTCTAAAATATATTTTTCCGCCTCGTCTTTTATACATATCTTGTCCAACTCTAACATTAACAAGATTTTCTTGAATGTTATAAAACTTCATTTCAGCCTGTGCCATTTTTATCCACAATAAATAATCTTCATTATATAACAATGACTCATAATTTCCAACTTTTAAAACTGATTCTTTCTTAAAAATAACACTAACATGATTCATTGGGCAACGCTTTTTCAAATACTTTTTTATCTCTGTGTCTTTTTCTGGGACTGTTCTTATTGAAACTATATTATTTTCGTCATCTATGAACTCTGTTATATTGCTTCCTACAATATCATATTCTTCTTTAACTATTTTTTTATATAGCTTTTCAATTCTATCGTTTCTAGATATGTCATCACTATCCATTCGAAGTATCAATTCATTAGTGCATTCTTCTACTCCTTTTCTTAATGCTAACCCCAGTCCTATATTTTTTTTACATTCAATTATTTTTATTTTTTTATTTTTTTCGGAATATTCATTTAATAATAAAAAATTTTCTTTTGGGATCGGTCCATCAACAACGATAACTATTTCATCTGGCTTTTTTGTTTGGTTTATTATACTATCAATTGCTCGTTCTAAAAACTTTATGTTATCATTTTTATAAGTAGATATTAGCACGCTTGTTTTTAACTCATTATCCATTTTTAACCTCTGTTTTTTTTATTTTTTCTCGTAGTAATGTTGATGAAATCCCATCAGTATGTGGTAAGTATATTACATCACAATTTACTTTTTTAAATTGAATTTCATATTCATTCCATTGTGAAGTTCCCTTCCAATCACTTCCAACGAAAACAACATCAACATTGTTTTTTATTACATTTTTAATTTTGTCCATACTATCTTGTAAAACAACTTTATCAACATATTTTATAGCTTCCACTATTTGCATTCTTTCTTCTTGCTTAATAATTGGATATTTGCCTTTTCTTTTAAAGCACAACTCATCTGTTGTAACTCCAACAATAAGATACTCACACTGTTGTTTTGCTCTTTTTAAAATATTTAGATGTCCAATATGAAACATATCATATACACCTGTAGTATAACCGGATTTTATATTTTTTCATTTTTAAACTCCTTATAATCTATTTTAGTACTCCACCTAGCAGAATGTGCCTTGTACTGTTTCCTAGTTTCTTTTGAAGGCATTTCCATAAAGTCTTTTCCATATCTTAATGATAAATATTCATTTATTCCATTTGGTATTGGTAATTTTAAATTTTCAAATTCCACATATATCTGTTTTTCAAACCATTTTTTTTCATAAACTGAATTTTGGAATTTTGCCCTTCCAAAATAGTGTCCTAAAAAATCGCATTTTTTTGTATCATACTTGACCACGCTATTATATAGCAAGCGTTCTGTAAATTTATTTACAACAACATTTGAAATAAACAATTCTATTTTCTTTTTTATAGACTTTGTATGATATCCATAAATTAAATTTGCCTTTGCCTTTAACATTCCAGCAATATAATATTGCTTTTTTTGTAAAACTTTTGATGTTGGTGCATTATGAAAGCACATAATGTCAATAAATATACCTCTGTGAATGTTTCTATCTTTTTTTAGAAAATCATCTAAAAAAGTTGTGCCATTCATTCGTAATTTTGAAAAATAATATGGCTGTTCATAAGAATTTTGTATTTGAAAATGGAATCTACTATCATCGATTATGTTTGCAATAGATAATAATTTATTATAGTTTTCTGAATCTAAGGCTACATCTAAGTCATCATCCCATGGTATAAACCCCTTATGTCTTGCAGCTCCTAATGCAGATCCTCCCATTAAAAAATATTTTATATCATTTTTTTTGCAAAATTCATCAAAATATTCTATTATTTCTAATATCTTATTTTGTAATTCTTTTATTCCATATTCGTCGTCTTCATAGTTTCGTACTAAGTACTCTCTTTTTCCCATAGAACTCCTCCAAAATTCTTTTAGCTTCTTTTTGTTTTTTATAATATTCATTTTCCGAGATTATTTTATGTTCTAATAAATAATCTCCATAATCAGCTGCAAAGTCTTTGCCCTCTTCTCCTATTCCTTCCTTTTTAATTACAATCTTAATAGTTAAAAAAATCACTTTAAGATCCATGAAAAAAGATAAATCGTTGACATACTCTAAATCATATTTAAATTTTTCTTCCCAATTTATCGAATTTCTCCCTTTCACTTGTGCTAATCCAGATAATCCAGGTGTTACATTTTGCCTTTTCATCTTCTCTTCATCAAAAAAGACCATATCTCTAACTAGCAAAGGTCTTGGTCCTACTATTGCCATGTCTCCTTTTAATATATTTATTAATTCTGGAAGTTCATCTAGGCTTGTGCTTCTTAAAGCTTTTCCAAATTTAGTTAGTCTTTGTTCATCTGGCAATAAGTTTCCATTTTCATCTTTTTTATCTGTCATTGTTCTAAATTTATATAATGTAAATATTTTTTCATTTTTTCCTGGTCTTTGTTGTTTAAATATTACTGGCTTTCCTAACTTGATTCTAACTAATATTGCCACAATCAAAAGTAATGGCGACAATATTATTATGGCTATTAGGCTTAGCATAAAGTCTAATGGTCTTTTTATGTATTTTGCGTACATTGTATTCTCCCCTTTTGGTCGCCCAAGATGTCGACCCCTACAGTTATTCAAAGCATTCCTTTATTGACTCTATAACCTTTGACTGTTCTTCTTCTGTCATTTTTGTATCACTTGGTAAACATACTCCTCTTTCAAATATATCTTCCGATACTGGTTTATCTTCTACAAATTTTATAAAGTCATAGTTTGCAAATACTGGTTGCATATGCATTGGTTTCCAAATTGGCCTTGTTTCTATGTTTTCTTTATCTAGTTTTTCTATTATATCCAATGGTTTTACTTTTGAATTTTTGTCTAATATTATTGCTGATAGCCAATGATTTGGTTTTGAATTTTCTAAATATGGTTGCATTTTTATTTCTGGTATTTCTTTAAATGCATCTTTGTATGTTTCATATATTTCCGTTTTCTTTGATATTCTATCATCTAATACTTTTAGTTGTCCTCTACCAATTCCAGCAGAAATATTACTCATTCTATAGTTGTATCCTATTTCTTTATGTTCGTAATGTCTTGCTGGTTCTCTACTTTGAGTTGCCCAAAATCTAACTTTTTGAATTCTTTCTTTATTGTTAGATACTAGCATTCCTCCACCGCTTGTTGTTATTATTTTGTTTCCATTGAATGAATAAATTCCATATTCTCCAAATGTTCCTGTTTGTTTTCCATTTAATGTTGCTCCTAAGCTTTCTGCTGAATCTTCTACTAATGGAACATTATGATTTTTGCAAATTTTTGCTATTTCTTCTATCTTTCCTGGTGTTCCATATAGATGTACCATAATTACCGCTTTTGGATTTGGGTATTTTTCAAATGCTTTTTCTAATGCTTTTGGATCTATGTTCCATGTTTCATATTCACTATCTATAAATACTGGGGTTGCATTTTGATATATTATTGGATTTGCAGTAGCAGAAAATGTTAAGTCCGAGCAAAATACTATGTCTCCTTGTTTTACATCTAAAGCTTTAAAAGCCATATGTATTGCAGCTGTTCCTGCTGATAATGCAGCTGCATTTTCTACTTTTACATAGTTTGCTAATTCTTTTTCAAATTCGTCCACATTTTTTCCTAGTGGAGCTACCCAATTTGTATCAAAAGCTTCCTTTATATACTCTTGCTCAAATCCTTCTTTTGACATATGTGGTGAAGCTAATAAAATTCTTTTACTCATTTTAATTTTCCCTCTCTCTAAGCAGTTGCAACTTCTGCTTTTGTTTGTTTTCTTTTTGTCTTTTCTCCTAGTTCTTTTCTTGAATTTTTTATAGAAGTATTTACTTCTTCTGGTTCGTGATATGTTGGTACTATTTTTTTCATTATTTGTCTTATTTTTTCTTTTTCTATATTTTCATCTTGTATTATTTCTTTTAATATAGCTATTTTTTCTTCTAATTGCTCTTCTGTTATATCTTCTATATCGCCAATAAATATTTTATTATGTGCTGTTGTTTTTAAGCCTTCTCCTTGCATTAAAAGTTCTTCATATAATTTTTCTCCTGGTCTTAATCCTGTTACTTTTATTGGTATATCTACATCTGGTTCTAGTCCGGATAGTTTTATAAGTGATACTGCTAGGTCATATATTCTTACAGGTTCGCCCATATCTAAAACAAATATTTCTCCACCTTTTGCATAGCTCATTGCTTGTAATACTAGTCCCACAGCTTCTGGTATTGTCATAAAAAATCTTGTTATATCTTTATGCGTTACTGTTACAGGTCCTCCCATTTCTATTTGTTTTTTAAATAATGGTAATACTGAACCATTGCTACCTAAAACATTTCCAAATCTAACTGCTGCAAATTCTGTGTTGCTTGTTTTGTTTTTAGCCTGTATTATCATTTCACATATTCTTTTGCTTGCTCCCATGATATTTGTTGGGTTTACAGCTTTATCTGTAGAAATTAATATAAATCTTTTAACATTATATTTGTCTGCACAGTTAGCTGTATTATATGTTCCAAATACATTGTTTTTTATTGCTTCCAGTGGACTTATTTCCATTAATGGAACATGTTTGTGTGCTGCTGCGTGAAATACTAAATATGGTTTATATGTTTCAAATACTTTTTCTAGTCTTTTTTTATCTCTAACGCTTCCAACTACTGGTACTATGTCTATGTTTTCATCAAAATGTTTTTGTCTTAACTCCATTTCGATATTGTATAAATTATTTTCATAAATATCGAATATTACTAAAGTTTTTGGGTTGTATTTAACAATTTGTCTACATAGTTCTGAACCGATTGATCCACCTCCACCGGTTACTAAAATTGTATTACCTTTTATTAGCTCTCCTATTGATTCATTGTTTAATACTATTTGCTCTCTTCCTAATACGTCTTCTATTTCTACATTTCTTAAATTTTGTATTAGAGTTTTATTTTTTATGATGTCTGTAATTCCTGGTAATATTCTTATTTTTGCACCTGTCTCTTGGCAAATATTTAATATTTCTTTTTTGTTTTTGTTATCTATATTTGTTATAGAGAAGAATATTGTATCTACATTGTGTTCTTTACATACTTCTAATATTTTGTATCTATTTCCTAATATTTTCTTACCTGAAATTATGTAATTTTTCTTGTTAGGGTTGTCATCTATAAGTCCTACTACATTGTACATTCCTTTCATAGATGTTTTTAATGCTTTTAAAATTTCTCTTGCTGCTTCTCCACCACCAATTATTAATAGGTTTTTCTTTTCTGTTTTTACATTTGTTTTTTCTGGTGAAATTGATGTTAGTATAAATCTTATAATTACTCTATATGCTACTACTGCAACAGCTATTATTATTGTTGCTAGTCCTACTTTTTTATAGCTTAATATTGGAATTCTTGTTATTAGTCCTATTAAAAATACTAACATTCCAGAAAGCATAGAAAGTAATATGTATACTATATAATCCTTTCCGTTTTCGTATCTTGTTATATTTTTGTATATATTAAATATTCCAAATATTATTTCATATACTACTAGTGAAATTAAAATTGTATTTGATATTATGTCTTTATATTTATTTGTAAAAAGTGCCACATTATCTGTTGTTAGGTATGCTGTAACTAAATATGCTGATGCAATTATTAGTATATCAATTATAAATAGTAGTACTGCCCTATATTTACGTATTGACTTCATTTAAAATCCCCCAGTTTTAAATTTTATCTATATCCTGTTTTTTGTATTATTTTATTGCTTATTTCTTTTACTTTGTCTGTTGGTACATAATCGTCTTGTGCAAATAGTTCTTTATGTAATTGGCTTACATTCTTTTCTAAGTTTATTGGTGGTCCATACCATACCCCATTCAGTGTTATTCCTTTTGTTTCGTATGGCCATCCTTTGCTATCTACAATTGAGTATGATGCTATTTGTGGTATTAATGCTAATATGTCTGATTTTGTTATGTTTGTATATACTTCTGGTAATACTTTATCTAAAACATTATTTAAGTCTGCAACGCTCATCTTTTTAGCCTTATTAAATACTTCTGTTAGTACTGTTCTCATTCTTTCTGTTCTTGCATAGTCACTATCTATTTTTCTTATTCTTCCATAAGCTAGAGCTTGCTCTCCTGTAAGGTTATATGTTCCTGCAGATTTTATTCCTGGTATTTGTGATGCTTCTGCTGATGTTACTGTTATTTCAACTCCACCCATTTTATCTATTATGTCTTTTGTAGATTCAAAGTTTACTGTTACAAATTCTGTTATGTCTAAATCTAAATTTGTATTTAGTGTGCTCATTGAAAGAGCAGCTCCGCCATAAGCATAAGCATGGTTAACTTTATCTAATCCATATTTAGATATTTCTAGGTATGTATCTCTATATACAGAAACTAATTTTACTTCTTTTGTGTTTTGGTTTATACTTGCTATTATTATACAATCTGTTCTGCTTCCACTATAAGTATTTTCTCTTGTGTCTATTCCAAAGATTGCTATGTTTCTATATTCTTTTAAGTTTTCTTCTACTCCTGCTGATATTTCTATATCTTCTTTTGATATTTTTTCGTAATTAATTTTATTTAGCTTTGTCCAAATAAAAATGCCTATTGTGGCAGCTATTACTAAGATTATGGCAATTATTATAACCAATATCTTTATTAATTTTCTCATTTAAATACCTCTTTTTCATTTTTCAATTTTTTACTGTTTAATTATATATATTTAGACATTTTTTGTCAACGAATTTGATGCCTTTTTGGGCTATTATTTTCAAAAATTTCTTTGTACTATTTTTACTTGGTTTTATTACGGGTCGCCGAGGACAGCGACCCCTACATTTTGATTAATTTTCAGACAACCTGGCACCCCCTTACAGTGTTTACAAAAAAAGCCTGCCAAATTTTAAATTAATTGGCAGTCTTTCTTAAATTATTTTTTTATTGTGTTATCCATTTTATTAAATTCATATTTGCAGAGTCTAATAACATTTTATGTTTTGGCATTACTCTAAATGTGTAACCATAGTTTCCACCTGTTTTTAGTTCTATTTTTGCTTCAAATGTATATTCTCTTTTTTCGTCATCACTTGAAACTAAATCCATTGGTATTATTCCTATTTTTTCTATTGTTCCATTATCTAATATTTTTCCATAGTATGCTTGTGCTTCTATGTTTTCTACATTTATATTTGGTAATGTTACTATACAAGAAACTTTTATGTTATTTCCTGCATCTATTGATATATTGTCTAGATTATTTATTTGTGTAATTTTTATATCGTCCCAATTTGCATAAAGTTGGTCTTTTACTCTATTAAAGTCTGTAACTAATTCTAAATTACTAAAGTAATTATTTGTTATATTACATAGTGGTATGTATAGTTGCTTTGTATAATCTACAAGCATTCTTGCTGTGCTGTAATTTCCTCCTGTTGAAATTATAGAGTTTTTCATTAATGTTAACCATTCTTTAGAAATTCCGTCTTGTTGCTTATTATAGTATGCTGGTATTACTTTGTTTTCTAAAGTGTTGTAAATACTTTCGCTATCTGCTTTATCTTGTTCTTCATAAGACATATATTCTGCATTTGTTCCAATTGCCCAACCATTTTTTTGGTTGTATCCTTCTGCCCACCATCCATCTAGAATACTAAAGTTAACTACTCCATTTACAGATGCTTTTTCTCCACTTGTTCCTGATGCTTCCATTGGTCTTCTTGGATTGTTTAACCATACATCTACACCAGAGATTAAGTGTCTTGCTACATTTATGTCATATCCTTCTAATAAGAATATTTTGCCTTTAAATTGTGGCATCATAGATATTTCGTGAATTCTTTTTATTAAGTTTTGTCCTTCTATATCTTTTGGATGTGCTTTTCCTGCAAATATTAATTGAACTGGTCTTGATTCATCATTTAATATTTGTGTTATTCTTTCTAGGTCTTTAAATATTAGTGTTGCTCTTTTATATGTTGCAAATCTTCTTGCAAATCCTATTGTTAAGGCATTTGGATTTAGTTTTGATGTTATTTCTCTAATTTGGTCATAATGCATTCCTGCATTTTTTAGTCTTGCTGTTACATTATCATTAACTAGTTTTAAAAGTTTTTCTTTTCTTATTTGGTGCTCTTTCCATAGTTTTGCATCTGGTATATTGTTTATTCTTTCCCATGTTTCGTTTAAGTATATTTTATCTTGCCAATATGGTACTAGGTATTCGTTATATAACTCTTTTAAGTTTGGTGCAAGCCATGTGCATGTATGAATACCATTTGTTACGTATGTAATTGGTGATTCGTTTGGTGCTATTTCTGGCCATACATCTCCAAATAGTTCTCTTGAAACGGCTCCATGTAGTTTGCTTACTCCATTTTTCTTTCCAGCTATTTTTAATGCTAGTATTCCCATATTAAATGTTGTTTTATTTTCCTCGTTTGGTTTCATTCCTAATTCTAAGAATTCTTCTTTAGAGATTGCTAATGAATCCCAAAATCCATCAAAGTATTTTTCTACTAATTCTATTGGGAATATATCGTTTCCTGCTGGAACTGGTGTATGTGTTGTAAATACTGTTTTTGCACTTACTATATCTTTTGCTATTGGGAATGATACCTTTTTTTCTGCTATTATATTGCTTATTAATTGTAATACTAAGAAAGAAGAATGTCCTTCGTTCATATGGTATACAGTTGGATTTATTCCTAATGCTTTTAGTAGCATTACACCACCCATACCTAGAACTATTTCTTGTTGAATTCTCATTTCTTGATCTCCACCATATAGTGCTGATGTTATGTTTCTGTATTCTTCTAAGTTTTCTGGAATTTCTGAATCTAATAAGTATAATGTTACTCTACCTACTTGTATTTTCCAAACTTTTAAATATAATTTTTTCTTTGGCATTTTTACACTTATCATTAAATCTTGCCCATCATGGTCTTTTACTGGTACTATTGGTAGATTGTTTATATCAATACTGCGATATTCTGTTTCTTGTGCTCCTATTCTGTTTATTTTTTGATAAAAATATCCATTCTTATATAGCAAACCTATTGCTATTAGAGGAATTCCTAAATCGCTTGCAGATTTTAAATGGTCGCCAGATAAAATTCCAAGACCTCCTGAATAAATAGGAAGTATTTCATCTAATCCATATTCTGCTGAAAAATATGCAATTTCATCACTTTTATTTTCTGGGAAATTTTTTCTAAACCAAGTGTTTTTACTATCCATGTAGTCTTCAAAATTTTCTACATTTTTGTTATATTCCTTTAAGAATTCAGGATCTTCTGCGATTTTTTCTAACTTTTCTTGGTCTACTAATTTTAAGAATTTAACTGGGTTCTTTCCGCATTGCTCCCATAAGTCTATATCTATTGTTTTAAATAGTTTTAAAAATTCTGTGTTCCATGACCACCATAGATTATTTGCTATTTCTGATAATCTTTCTATTTTTTTTGGCAATTGTGGATTTACCGTTATTTTATTAAATACGTACATTATAAATGTACCTCCTTTGTATTTTAAAATTTTTTCTTATGTCTTGTCGCAATATAATAATTATCTATGATAATCTTTTATTTGTCAATAGAATTTGCCTCTACTTTTAAGTTCTGTTTGTTTTCTTTGTTTTTAATAGAATATTTGTCTTTAGGATTATATAATGCCATTGTAATATATGCTATTAATAGTAGTATACTATTTACTGAATATAGTGTTATTGAAAAAACGGAAAAATTTTCAGGCATGCATCCTGTGTCATATGCCAAGCTGACCATTAACATAAAAGCTGTATTGTATGTTAATATTCCTGGAACAGCACAGGATATACCATCATATATATTAGCTTTCTGTATTTGTGTTTTATTTTTAAAGCTCTTATCAATAAATTTACTAATTAAGGACATTGCAGCAGTATTATTTGATACCATAATAACTGATAAAATAATAGTCAAAACAGCTAAGCAATTAGTTTTTAGAGGGCTATCGCTTTCATTAACTTTTTTCTCAGCAATATTCTCTAGCATTTTATTTGGAATAAATCCTATCAATATAAATAGGAAAATCCAAAAAATAATAACTCCAAAAACTCCTTCTATTCCAGAAATAATGCAACTATTTTTGCTGAATAAATCCATAATATTAATAAATCCAAATATTATGCCTATAAATATTGCATATGCGTCACATATTAATAAAATAGAAATCATATCATATTTTTTTATTAGCAATACAATCATTAGTATAAAGGTTGATATCATTATTAATGGTTTTAGAGAACTACTAAATGTCATATTAATAGTTGTATCTGTAATTAAAACTTGTCCCAACACAATGTAAATTATACTTGATAAAACTAAGCATGCCAACGAAACCTTTACTCTCTCTTTTAAAGTGTCATACAAATTGGCTTTCATAGTTGTTACTGAAATTATAGTTGTATCGGATATCGGTGATAAGTTGTCTCCAAAGAAACTTCCACATACTATAGCACCTAATATTAGTGCTGGATTGCAATTTATAGAAGCCGTCAATGGTAAGAAGATTGGTACCGCCATCGAAATTGTTCCCGTAGATGTTCCAATGCATGTAGATATTATGCAGCAAATTATAAATATAATAGCTGGCAAAAATTTCACACTAATTCCCACCTTCATAGATAGCAGCAAAAATGCATTTGATATTCCTGTATCTTTCAATATATTAGACAAAATTCCTGCTAATATAAAAATTAAAATACAAGTTAATAACGAATTATTATTTAAGCTTTTTACACATTTTTCTCCAAATTTTTTTTATTCTTTGTTAGTACATATGATAGTAATATTGAAAAAAAACCGCAAATCCAAAATGTCTTTAATGATGCCCTTTTCTCAATAACCATAAAAAGTATACTGACAATTAAAAATAAAATTGGTATAAAAACCGCCATGTTTCCAAAATGAAATTCACTTTTTTCTTTTAATTCATTTTTCATATTCTTCTCCATATTCTACATTTTTTATTAAATTATTATTAAAGGGACAAACAATTCCTCTTTAGTAATTCCTGCATGCTGAGATACAAACTTTTTGCAATTTTTATTGCTTCTAAAATACTTGTTTGATATAGCTAAAGCTACGAAATCTCCTATTGCCCCTTTAAAATATTTGTTTTCTTTTCCTTCTCCAAATATTTGTTTATTTATTACCTCGTCTTTAGTATATAAAATAAAGTCTTTAGCAAATTTTTCATTAAATATTTTTTTAAACTCTTCTTTTTTGTTTTCTTTTACGAAAAAAGCACACGCTCTTGATTCTATTGAAATATCTAATCTTAACGTATTTAATATTTCCGGATAGTCTGTAAGAAATATTGGAGTTGAATCAATATGTCCATGGTCCGCAACCACCATCACAGTGGCATCAGTTAAGCTGTCTGATAATTTCTGTATAGTAGCATTTAACTTTTTTATTATGCAATGTGTTTCTTCACTTTTGGTTCCGTATTTATGTATAATTGCATCTGGTTCTTCACAATACACATATGTAAAGCTTTTATTATATTTCTTGCAAATATCTCTCACTTTTTTCATCGCATCTTCAAAATTTTCATATTTATTCTCTCCGAACGGAAACATTTCTTCTACATATACATCTTTATTTTTCATCTTTATCAAGTCAAAAATACTTTTATATGCCAATTTCTTCTTTGCAACATTATATTTTTCTGCTTTATTATTACTATCTTTTAAGTTGTTTGTAAACAAAGTCACAATTTTGCCAATATCCTCAAAATAAACATCCCATCCTATCCAACCATGTTCAACAGGATTCAAACCGCTCATTAATGTAGTTGTAGCTGCAGTAGTGGTAGTTGGAATCACAGAAAAAATATCTTTTTTCTTGTTTTTTATTAGAAATTCATTTTTGTTTAAGTGATAATTAAGTATATTTGTACCTAATCCGTCTAGCAGAATTAATATTACATGATTTGAATTTTTCTCTATTAATTGTTTATCTAAATATTGTAATGAATTATGAAACGTATCTACCTGATAATATTTTAAAATTGAATTACTTAAATTTGTTAAGCAATTATTATAAATATTCAAATCTACATCATACATTATTTTTTCTCCTAATTTATTACTCATACCATATAGGGCTATATGTTTTCTAAATATATTTTTCTCTACTTTTTATAGTTTTCTATTGCTCCTAGTGCACATATAAACTCTGGATTTTCTGGAATAATATAGTTTACATCATGTAATTTTTCTAGTTTTTTTATAACTTCTTTTAGATATGGGTGTTTTGCCATACCTCCAATTATTATAATATCTTTTACATTATCATTTTTGCATAAGAATGCAGCCATCACTCCAACTGTTTCAAAAACTAAATTTGATATTCCTAGTAAAATATCGCAAGAGCTTGCCTCTTTATTCATTTTTCCAAAGTTTGATGATGTAATATCTTTTGGTAAATTTGGTATTTCTTGTGTTGTAATATCTCCTATTTGCAAATCTACGTTTTTTATATTTCCTTGGTTACACTTTTCTAAATATTCTTCAAATGTAGCTTTTCCAAATAGTTTTTCTGCTAGTTTATAAAATGTGCCTCCACCAACTCCGACTTCCGCCTAAGTGTTTTATTTCGTTATTGTTTGCTTTTATAAATGCTGTTCCAGTCCCAATTGAAGCAATTATAGCATTTTGTTTATTTGAAGCTGTTAGACCTCCTAAGCCAATTGCTTTAAATTCATCTATATATAGAACAGGAATTTTTAAAAATTCCTGTTCTTTTATTGTGCCTACTCCTGTTATAATTATTGCTTCAATGCTTCGTGGCTCTATGTTATTATTTTCTATAAATTTTTTTAGTAATTTTTTTGGTTCTTCTTTTTGGTAAATGTTTTTGCTTATTATTTTATTGTTTTCATCTACTTCTATAATTTTTGTAGTAGTGCTTCCTAAATCTGCACAAATTGTATGCATTGTAATGCTCCTCCAAAGTTATATTTTCCTAGGTCCGTCTCCTATTTCTACAGCATAAAAATCTGCTTCATATCCTATTTTATCTTTATAACTTTTTCCTACATTTTTTATAAAGTCATCTACTTTATCTGATTTTACTATACTTACTGCGCATCCTCCAAAACCTGCTCCTGTCATTCTTGCGCCTATTACTCCATCTTGTTTTAAGCTTTCTTCTACAAGTGTGTCTAATTCTTTTCCTGTAACTTCATAATCATCTCTTAAAGAATTATGTGATGCTATCATTAGTTCGCCAAAAAGGTCTATTTTATTTTCTTTCAATGCTTTTACAGCTTTAATTGTTCTTTGGTTTTCATATACTGCATGTTTTGCTCTTTTTTGTCTTGTTTCGCTTTTTATTAAATCTTTGTTTTCCTCAAATTCTTCTTCTGTAAGTTCTCCTAATGATTTTATGTTTAATTTTTGTTGCAACTCTCTTAGAGCTTCTTCACATTCAGCTCTTCTTTCATTGTATTTAGAATCTCCTAATCCTCTTTTTTTGTTTGTGTTCATTATTACTATTTTTGCATTTTCTAGTTTTACTGGTGCATATTCATATTCTAAATTAGCTGTGTCTAAAAATATTGCACAGTCTTTTTTTCCGTTTGCAATTATAAATTGATCCATTATTCCGCAATTTACACCAATGTATTTATTCTCTGCTTTTTGTCCTAGTAATGCTATTTTTGTCATATCTACATCTAAATCAAATAAATCTTTTAATACAAATCCTGTTAGCACTTCTATTGAAGCTGAAGATGAAAGTCCTGCTCCATTTGGTATTGTTCCTAAATATACAATATCAAAACCTTTATCTATATTAAAACCTTCTTCTTTCATTGCCCAAATCATTGACTTTGGATAGTTTATCCAATTCTCACTTTTGTTATATTTTAGGTCATCTATTGTAGATTCTAATATTCCTAGATTTTCAAAATTCATTGAATATAATCTTATTTTATTGTCATTTCTTTTTCTTGCAACTGCATATGTTCCCATTGTTAATGCACATGGAAATACATGTCCACCGTTATAGTCTGTGTGTTCTCCTATTAAGTTAACTCTTCCTGGTGCAAAGTATTCTTTAATGTCCCCTTCATTTCCAAATAGTTCTTCAAATTTTGTTCTAATCTTCTCTTTCATATTTTCCTCCAAATATTATAAAATTTGTAATTATAATTTATTCGTCAAAAATTAAACATCGTATTTATAATGGCATTTTATCACAAAGCATATTTTATAATCAACTAATTTATTTAAATTTGTTTTAGTTAACAGGATATGCTGTGCTAGCCGGTCCTTCTTTTACAGGATTTGGTTTTCCGTTAATTATTGATTTTACTAGTTTTTCGAAGTTTTGAACTGCTACTTTTGCTGTCCAAACTTCACTTATTGTTTTATATGCATTTTTAGATAGTTTTTCTCTTAAGGCTTTATCATCCATTACTTTCATAGTTTTTTTGTAGAAGTCATCTAGGCTTGTATATGCTAGTCCATTCTCATTATTTTTAATTAAGAATGGTACTCCTCCTATTCCTTTATATGCAATTACTGCACATCCACTATTCATTGCCTCATTTAAAACTACTCCCCATCTTTCATTTTTGTCACTTGTGCAAATAAATATATTTGCTTTTTCCATATATAATCTCACTTTATCAGATTTTACTGCACCTACTAATTTTATTTGATTTGTTAAATTATATTTCTCTATTTGAGATTTTGTTTTTTCAAGTAGTTCTCCATTTCCTATCATCTTTATTTCAAAATTATAGTTTTTTTCTTTTAGCTTTTGAGCTAGTTTTACTACATATTCTGGATGTTTTTCTTTTATGAATCTTCCAACCCAAATAATTTCTATTTTTTCGTTTTCTTTTTGTTTTAATAAATCTTCTACATTGTATATTTTTGTTTCTGGAAAGTAACCCCATTTAAAGCACTTGTTTTTGTACATTCCTAATTCATTAAAATCGTTTGGTCCATAGCTACTTGCACATAGTAAATATAAATTTTTGTTCTTTTTATATTTTAGATGTCTATCATATACCTTTTTTGAATTTTCAAAGTCAAATATACTAAGTACTCCATTATAGAAAATTCTAGCGTAGTATCTAAATGTAATTTTATCCTGTTTTAGTCTTTCTTTTATATAATCATCTGTTGGTGTAGAGCCAGCTATAACTATGTCGCTATCTACTGCTAGCTTTGTAGCTTCATTGTACTTTTCTTTGCTTTCATATGCTTTTAGTACAAATGGGTAATCATTATCCATATCTTTGTAGCCTAAAGAAATTCTTTCTTGGTTAATTTTTTCCATTGATACAAATTTAAAATCTTCGCCATATTTTTTATACATTTCTAGGCAAAATGGAAGTTGATGATGTGTAAGAAAATTTGAATAAAATGTTATTTTCATAATATGCTCCTTTTATTTTAATTTTTTAGTAGTTACTTATTCTATTTATCAGATATGGTATCTTGGTTTCAAAATTCACTCCATATGCATCTTTTTTGTTTGTTTTATATGTATCGTTAATTGTTTCCCAAACATAATCTACTGCGATTTTTAAACCTTCTTCTAAAGTATTGTTGTTGGTTATTGCTCCAACTAATGTACTTGCAAATATATCTCCTGTTCCATGATACTTTGCAGGTATTTTTTCTTTAAAATACGTAAAAAATTCATTAGTTTCTTTGTTGTATGACATTACTCCTAATTTATTGTCTTTGAAACTTACTCCTGTTAAAACAACATATTTAGGTCCCAAATTGCTTAATTCTATTAGTATATCTTTTATCTCTTGTTCACTATAAATTTCTTTATATTCTTTTTCTAACATGTAGCTTGCTTCTGTAAGATTTGGTACTATTATGTCTGCCATTTTACAAAGTTTTTTCATTTCTTTAACAAAGTTTGCATCAAAGCCTGCATATAGCTTACCATTATCTGCCATTACAGGATCTATAAATATAAAATTATCTGGTGTTTTAAATTGCTTAAAAAACTCTTTTAGTATATCTATCTGTTCTATTGACCCTAAGTATCCTGTATAAATACCATCAAAATTAAATTTTTCTTGTTTCCAATGTTTTGCTATTTTAGGTAAATCTCCAGTTAAATCTCTATATGTAAAGTTTTTAAATGCTGTATGTGTTGAAAGCACTGCTGTTGGAATAACTGCTGTTTCTATTCCCATTGCAGATATTATTGGAAGTGCCACAGTAAGTGAGCATTTTCCTACACATGATATGTCTTGTATTGTTACTATTCTTTTCATTCTATTTTCCCCTTAAATTGCTATAATTTTATCATAGCAAATTTTAATTTACAATATGTTTATTTCAGAACAAAACTACTTTAGTTGCCTTTGTTTTCGAAGATAGAAAAAAGGATAGGCAAAAGCCTATCCTTTTTTAATAAAAATCACTCTGCTTCTTTGGCATTCTTATTTATTGCATCCAGTACAGCTTTTCTGGTCCAAAGGTTCGGATCATGTGAAAGTTCTTCAACAATTTCCGGCGTTACATTTGGATTGCAGAGCACCGCTTGTTTAACACTATAATGCTTGTCTTTTGCAAGTTTTTCCAGTGTTTCAATCCGTGTTGATGGATTTTTAGCAACGGCTTCTTTTACTCCCCATGTAACACTGTCATTGGTTAAGAAGTCCAAATCCTCTGGAAGAGTATTGGGATTGCTTGCAACAGCAATTTTTTCTTCTCTTTCTGCTTTCGGATTTCTTACCAATTTTGACAGTTCATCCTGTGGCATAAGGACATTTGCATATGCATCTGCTCTTACCCTGCCATCCGGATCACCTGCTAATCGTAGTACAATTTTCAATGCCATTTCTCGGGTAATTTTCATTGTGTGTTTCCTCCTAAAACTAATTTGTTTTACAATCACAGCAATGTAAAGAATTCATTACTGTTATGATGCTGACCTCAAAATGTAAAACGGATTTGTATTTGTTTTCCAACTATATTAGTTTATCATAATTTATGTAAATTTGCAACAAGGAAAATGGCTTTGACACACTTTTCTTCTTTCATATTCAACAAAAAAACTACTCTTTAATTTAATAAAGAGTAGTTAAAGAGTTTTTATTTTTTCTCTTTGTTGCGTTTGTCTTGAATAATTTCCATTTCTTTTTCTGTAATTAGTTTAACGTTATTCTCTTTTGCCCATGCCACACATCCCTTTAAAACTGTACTTAAAAATACTCTTGGAACTTTAACTAATTTGGCACAAGCTTCATCTGTAAATTTTATTTCTGGATCCATTCTTGATGCTGCATATTTTACTGTATCTAAACTAATTCCTTTACTTGCTGGAATTGGTTCTGATACTGGTCTTTTAAATCTTGTATACCAAAAATTCTTATTGTCCCTATATCCATAATCAACTGGTACTTGTGGGAAGCTTGTTGCAGTAACTCCATTTATTATTGCATCATAATATTTAGGTTTCATTAGTATATTATCAATTTTTAGAATAAAGTGAGCTCCATATTGACTTGTAATTCCATTAAACTGATGATATGGTGGCAAATATTCGTCTTTAACTGTATCATTTTCTGCTCCATCTAGTTCTTTTACCCAAGTACATTCAAATACTTGAAATGCTTCTTGAATTATTTTTGGATATGCTTCATTTGGATTTTCTCTTCCTCTTTTTCCATCTACTAAAGTAAAAATACAGTTTTTCATTTTTTCTTCTGTGGTTTCTCCTGGATATCCTAATCTTACTGCTTCTTTAAAGTATTTTCTTTTATCTATTATAAAGTTTATAGAACACTTTCCTGTTCTTAAAATGTTTTTTGCTGTATTTGAACTATTTCTACAACAAAGTACCATTGCATAATAATCTTTTCCCGCTATATAGTATGGGAAACATAGTGAATATGAACCTATATTTGTTTGTCCAGATTCACTTAATGTTCCTATTTCTGTTGTTGGCATTGGGAAAAAACTTGATGTTTGATAAAAGTTATCTACTATTCTCAAATCTTTGAATCCATTTAATTCTTCAATTCTTTTTTCCATAAATCAACCCTTCTTATTTTACATATTCATTTAATGCTTTTGTTTTAAAGTTTAATTCTCCTATTTCTGCTGTTGGTACAAATCCTGGCCTTGCATTTATTATGTCTGGTATTCTGTTTACTACTGTTGCACATGTTAATTCTACTGTTGCTGGTCTTGCTACTGTTATTGTTGTATCTGGTTCTCCATATACTGACCATTCATTTTTATCAAAATCTTCTTTTGAATATACTTTTCCTATACATTCTGATTCTATTGTTATTCCTTCTTCTGTTTCTGTTGTAACTATTGCACTCATTCCTGTTGCATCTCCTGCTTTTACTGTTACGCCTAATGTTTCTGAGTAGATATCTTCTTTATATGTTGTTGGAACTGTTACTTGTGTTTGTGATTTTATTGTTAATCCTAATTTATCACATAGCCATCCATTTGTATTCCACATATATGATGGTAAATATTCTCCACTCTCTATAATTTTTTGTCTTTCTTCATCACTTATTTTATCTACTGTTGCAACTTGTTTGTCAAATTCATCTAGCGTTAGTCCTGCACCATGTGCATTTGCAAGTGCTATTCCATAATCTTCTACGTTATAACTTGAACTTCCTTTTATTTTTGTTATTTTTTGTGTTGATCCACAAATACTTGTTATTAATTGTCCCCAATATATATCTTGATATCCTGTTCCTACTATTGTACATCCAGTTTGTTTTGCTAATTCATCAATTTTTTTAGTTAAATTTGGGTTTGAGTTCCAAGAATAGAATGCTTCCTCACAAGTTGAAACAGCATTTATTCCTAGTTTTGCACATAACATAAGTGGTTCTTCTACATCTTTTAATAAGCTCATTGTTTCTACTATACATATATCTGGTTTTACTTGTTTTAGCATTTCTTCTGCATCTTTTAAATCTGTTACTTTTACTCCTAGATTTTCTCCTCCAATTATTTCTCCTATGTCCTTGCCTATAACTGCTGGGTTTACATCAATTGCACCTACTAGTTCTCCACCTTTTTCCAAAACATACCTCATTGTATATTTTGCCATTTTTCCTGTACCTATTTGTACAACTTTTACTTTTCTTTCCATCTTTTGTTCCTCCTTAAATATATTATTATTAATTTTAAAAAATTAATTCTTAATTAGTTATTTCTTTTTCGATTTTATTTATATCACATTATTTTTTAAATCTCAATCTGGTTTTAAAATTTTCTCAAATTGACTTTTATGTAAATCTGTGTTATACTAATTTTATTCTTTCGTAGATATAGCGAATCAAAATAAGTATATTTTTAACAGGAGGATTTTATGAATTTTGTCACAGTTTTTTTGGTTAGCTTTCTAATAAGTTTTGTTTGCTTCTTTGCAATAAGATTTATTTCTAGCAACCGGCGAATACGCAAGTATAAATCAGTATGTTCTTTAATTCTCGATGCGAAGAATAATCTTATGCTTGCTCGCAGATCGTATTATTTTGCAAGATTTGCCGAAAATGAATCAGAAACAGAAACAATTCAAAAAGCAGCGGAAAAATTATATAATGATTCATTGTCCATACTGGATAGTGAAGAAATCCGCAATGAAATCAGTGAATTCCCTGAGGAGTTAAAAGATTCTCTTACTAGAATTATGGATGAACCTCGTTACCCGCTGTTCTAAGTCCTTTTAAAGCCTGTCATTATTTGACAGGCTTTTCTTTTATATCACTATATCGTGAACTATTTATGAAATTTTTTGTTGTTTATTAATTTATTCAATTCTGCACCTAAAAACACCGTATAAAAGCACGAATATGTCCACATCATAATTAACATTAAAGTTGTTAAACTTCCATATGTTATAGAAAATCCCTTAAAAATATATAAATATTTAGAAAACACTAATGATACTATGTTTAATGCTATTGCTCCAAATAAAGCTCCATATATCTGACTTTTAAATGTCACTTTGCCTTTTGGTATGAATTTATATAATAATATAAATACTATAAATGTTGCTGCTATAAATCCTACCTCTGTTAATATTGATGACCATATATTATAGTTTTTTATTCCTCCAAAGTGTTCTTGTATAAGTGTTCTCAAGCTATTTCCAAACACCAATGCTACTAGTCCTACAACTATTAAAATTATGAATATTATTGTTTCTACAATTGCTTTAATTCTTAGATATATATATGATTCATTTTCTTCGCTGCTTACATGGTAAACAGATTGTAGTCCTTTTGTTAATGCAAATAATCCTCTTCCAGCTGTCCAAATTGTAAATATAATTGAAATAGAAATTGTACCTATTGATTTTGAATATACTTCTTGTACTATTCCTAATACCATTTCATTCATACTTGATGGAATTAATTTTGATATGGCATCAAATAATGTTTGTGGCGCTATACTTGTATATTGTATTAAAGTTATTAGTAAAATTATAAATGGTATAAAAGACAATATTGTATAATAAGAACATTCAGCAGAGCACTCACTTACATGGTCTTTTTTCATATTTGTAGAAAGTTTTTCTATTATTTTATATTTTTGTTTAATATTAATTTTTTTCATAGTTTTCCCTTTTATATTTATTATATTACTTTATTATTTATTTATGAATTTTAAATGAATTATATTTTTTGTAATAAATATCTTAATTTTTCTATTTCTATTTTCTCTTTGACTTTTCTTCCAGAATAATAAAATGTAATTTCTAACTTATTACTTCCAAGTATTTTATTTTCTTCTAGAACTTCTTTTAGTCTTTCTGCTACGCCTATACTTCCATCAATTATACATATACTATCTGGGAGTATTTCTTTTAATGTTGTTTTAAAATATGGAAAATGCGTACATCCTAGCACTAAATATGAATATTCTTCTAGGTTAAATCTTTCTAAGCTCTCTCTTATATATTCTTTAACTCTTTCAGTATTGAATTCACTTCTTTCTGCAAATTCAACAAGTTTAGGCATTGCAATTAATTCTACAATATCATTTGCTTCTAGTTTTTGTATTAAGTCTTTAATTTTTTCTCCTTTTACTGTAACAGGCGTTGCCATTAATAAAACTTTTTTATTTTTTCTATTTTCTATTGCTGGCTTTATAGCTGGTTCTATTCCTATTATTGGAATGTTGTAATCGTGTCTTACATCTTTAATTGCCACACTTGTAGCTGTATTACATGCTACAACTATTGCTTTAACTTTTTTTGAATTTAAAAAGTCTATTGCATTTTCTACATATTCTAATATTTGTTCTTTAGTTTTTAATCCATAAGGTACATTATCTGTATCAGCATAATATATATATTTTTCATTTGGTAATAATTTAATAATTTGATTTAGAACTGATAATCCACCTATTCCCGAGTCAAATACTCCTATTGGGTTGTTGTTCATTGTTGTTTCCTTCTTCCATTTTACTTTATTTTTAATACTGTCACATTTTCAACATGCTTACTAAATGGAAACATATCGACTGGCTGTACTTCTTTTATCTCATAGCTCTCATCTAATAAAGCTAAATCTCTTGCAAGTGTTGCTGGATTGCAACTTATATATACTATCTTTTCTGGTTTTAACTCTTTTAAAACTCCTATCGTTTTATTATCTAATCCTTTTCTTGGTGGGTCCACAAATACTACATTTGGTTTTATATTTTCCTTTTCAATTATTTTAGGTAAAACTTCCTCTACATCACCTGCATAAAATTCAGCATTTTCTATTTTATTTATTTTTGCATTTTCTTTTGCATCTTTTATTGCTTCTTCTATAATTTCAATTCCATATATCTTTTTAAAATATTTTGCAGCAAAAATTCCTATTGTTCCTATTCCACAATATAAATCTAGTGCAATATTGTTTTTGTTAGCAGTTTCATTTACTCCAGCAAATTGCATTGCTGTATTATACAATATTTCTGTTTGAACAGGGTTTACTTGGTAAAATGATAATGGAGAAATTTTAAATTTATATTCCCCTAAAATATCATAAATATATCCTGTACCATATATTACTTCTGTTTTGTCTCCTAATATTACATTTGTATTTTTTGTATTAAAGTTTTTAACTATTGACTTTATTTCTGGATGTTTTTTGGTTATGTATTGAACTAATTCTTTATCTTTTAATTTGTCGTCATTTACTACTAATGTAACTAAAATCTCATTTGTTTTTATTCCAATTCTTATTACTATATGTCTTATGGTTCCTTTTAACGTTTTTTCGTCATATACAGATACATTGTTTTGCTTTATAAATTCAAATATATCTTTTGCTATTTCTTGGCATTTTTCATTTTGAATAAAACATTTTTCTGTTGGAATAATATTATGTGTTCTTGCAGAAAACACACCCATCACTGGATTGTTTTGTTCATCTAATCCTAATGGATATTGAAGTTTGTTTCTATAATGAAGCGGATTTTCCATTCCTATAACATCGTTTATTTCTATTTCTCTTTTTAAAGCTTTATTCATACAATTTTGAACAATTGCTTTTTTTATTTTTAGTGTTTTGCTATATTCTATATGTCTTAAATTACATCCGCCACATTTATTGTAAGTGCTACAATCTGGTTCTACTCTTGTATTTGACTTTTCAATAAATTCAATAATCTTTCCATAGGCAAAATTTTTTTGAACTTTCAAAATTTTTATTTTTATTTTTTCTCCTTTTATTGCTTGATCAATAAATACTGTAATTCCTTCTATTTTAGCAATTCCTTCTCCTTGAAAGCCATTATCTATTATATCTACAATATATTCTTCATTCTTTTTAATCATTTTATTTTCTCCTATCTTTTTAAAATTATATTTTAAAAATGCTTAAAAATCAATGTTTTTGAAATAATAAGAATAAATATGTTTTTTTAGAGCAAAATAGATAAAAAAGAGGAGGTTTTACAATGAAAGCTTTAAATGGTATTGCTCTTACACTTGTTATAATTGGCGCTATTAACTGGCTTCTTGTTGGATTATTTAAATTCAATTTAGTTGACGCAATTTTTGGAAGTTTATCTGTATTAACTAGAATAATATATATAATTGTAGGAATTGCAGGTCTTTGGTCAATTGCTTTTTATAGCAAACTTTCTGACTAGTTTAATTTAACAAACTGGGGAAAAAGGGGTCTGACCCCTTTTTCCCCAGTTTTTCTAAATTTTTATTATTACTTTTGCTCCTTTTGGTTCATTGCTTGTTATTTTTATATTTCCTCCATGTAGTTTTACAATTGTATGTGCTATTGATAGTCCTAGTCCTGTTCCTCCTTTTTCTCTTGAACGTGCTTTGTCTTCTCTATAGAATCTATCAAATACATGCTTTGCCGCTTCTTTACTTATTCCTATTCCCGTGTCTGCTACTTCTATCACACATTTTCCTTCTTTTGAGTATGTTTTAACTGTTATTGTATCTTTTTCTGCTGTGTATTTTATTGCGTTATCTAGTATTATTACCAAAAGCTGATTTATTTTATTTCTGTCTATGTTTGCTTCTTTACCATAATTTAAATCTAATATTATTTCTTTTTCTTGCATTTCTGCAAAGTCTTTGTATGGAGTAATTATTTCTTTTATTAGATCATCTATGTTTATTTTTTCTTTATGCATTTTTAATTCATTTGAATCTGCCATCGCAAGTACCATTAGTTCTTTTATAAGTTTAGTTAGTCTTTTTGTTTCTTTAAGCATTATATTTATATCTTCTGATTTGTCTATTATTTTACTCTCTGGCTCTTGTAAAAGTAGTTCTTGTTTTGCTTGAATTATTGTAAGTGGCGTTCTTAATTCATGTGCTGCATTTTGAACAAATTCTGTTTGTTTTTTGTATGATTCCATTATTGGCTTTAATGTCATTTTTGATAATATATATGACCCAATTATTGCTATTCCAATTATTATTAAACTTCCAACTAATAAGGTGTCTGTCATGTTATTTATTGTTGCAACTTCTCCATCTACATTTGCAAGTAGTTGTATATATATTTCTTCTCCTTCTGAAGTTGTTCCCTTTACTGTTATTCCTCTATAATTGTATTTATCTTGTACTTTTATTGAGTAGACTTTGTCTGTTTTATTCTTATTAAATTCTATATCTTTAACATAATCATTATAAAATCTTCCTATAGTTTCGCTGTTTAATATCTCTCCTTTTGAATCCCTTACTATGCAAACTACCCTAGGATTAACCTTTGTTTCTACATATGTAATTTTAATGTTTTCATCTAGCTCCTTTGTAATGACCTTTTTAACCTCTGACACTATATTTTTGTTTTGATATAATTCCATTGCCCTTATTAATTCTTTGTCTATGGATTTATACATATATGTAGATACTTGATGATATATTATTGCATCAAAAAATATAAGTATTATTGCAAATACTACAAATGCATAAAGCATGTTTTTGGCTAATTGTTTTTTTATTAATTTTTGTTCGTTCATTTTTACCTCTTTTAATTTAATTTGTTGTAATTATATCACATAATTTATTAAATCAATATTAAAAATTGTAGGGGCTGACTGAACTGTCTTCCCCTACATTATTCTTAATTATTTATTTAAGATGCTATTTACTTTTTCTATTACTGAATCTAGTTTGCAGTCTTCTGAATTTTCTTCATTTCTCATTTTGAATTCTACCATTTCATCAGTAATTTTCTTTCCAACAGTTATTCTCATTGGGATTCCAATTAAATCCATATCATTAAATTTTACTCCGGCTCTTTCTTTTCTGTCATCTATTAATGTATCTATTCCCATGCTATTTAGTGTGTTATATAATTCATTTCCTGCTTTTAGTTGTTCTTCATCTTTTGGATTTATTACTACTACTGCAACTTTGTATGGAGCTACATTCATTGGCCAAATTATACCTTTTTCATCATTATTTTGTTCTACTATTGCAGAAAGGATTCTTTCAAGTCCTATTCCATAGCTTCCCATAACAACTGGATGACTTTGATTGTCTTCTCCTAAATAGTTTAGTCCTAAACTTTCTGAATATTTTGTTCCTAATTTGAATGTATTTCCAACTTCTATACCTTTTTTGAATACTAACTTTTTACCACAGTTTGGGCAAGTGTCTCCTTCTTTTACATTTACTATATCTGCTGATACATCATACTTAAAGTCTTTTATATTTGCATTTATATAATGATATCCTTCTTTGTTTGCTCCACAGCAGAAGTTTTTCATTTTTAAAACTTCATTATCTACTACAATTTTTGCGTTTAATCCTATTGGTCCTGTGCAACCTGGTACTGCATTTGATGTTGCAATTAATTCATCTGTTGCAAATCCTATTTCTTTTCCTTTTAATACTTTTAAAGCTTTTACTTCGTTTAGCTCTCTATCTCCTCTTACAAAGAATACTACAAGTTCATTATCTACACTCATAAGTAATGCTTTAACTGTTTTCTTTATATCTAGTTTTAAATAATCACATATTTCATCTATTGTATGATAATTTTTAGTGTCAACCATTTCTAATTCTTTTTCTTCTTCATTACATTCTTCATTGCATATACATGGTGTTACCTCTATGTTAGAAGAGAAATCACAATTTTCGCAAAGTACAAGTATGTCTTCTCCAACATCTGTAATAGCTTGGAATTCTTCTGAAAGTATTCCTCCCATAACTCCTGTATCTGCTCTAACAACAGTATAGTTTAATCCTAATTCTGTAAATATCTTGTGGTATGCATCAAACATCTTCTTATATGAAACATCTAATCCTTCATAGTCTTTATCAAAGCTGTATGCATCTTTCATTGTAAATTCTCTTACTCTAATTAAGCCTAACCTTGGTCTTACTTCGTCTCTAAATTTTGTTCCAATTTGATATAAAGTATATGGTAAATCTCTATATGATTTAACTCTGCTCATTGACATAAATGCAAAAAGCTCTTCATGTGTAGGTCCTAGTGCATATTCTCTATTGTATCTATCTGTTGATCTAAACATACTTGGTCCAAATGCATTTTTTCTTCCTGACTTTTCAAAAAAGTCCATTGGTAAAAGCATTGGCATTTTTAGTTCATCTGCCCCCGCATTATTCATATTTCTACGAACTATTTCTTCAACATTTTGAAATGCTTTAGTTCCTAATGGTGTTTTTGCATAAACTCCATTACTTACTTTTTTAATCATTCCACTTTTTACTAAAAGTTTTCCACTTACTGAATCTTCATCACTTACATCTTCTCTTAATGTGTAAAAAAAGTCTTCACTTAATCTCATTTTTATTCCTCCTCTAGTATATAAAATACAAAAGCCCTAAGTTATATTTATTAACTTAGGGCGAATATTTTTATCCGTGTTACCACCTATTTTTAGAATTTCTTCTACACTCAAATAATGTCTTATAACATTATATCCTATGATAACGGTGGATTTCCGATAAAACTTACTTTTTGTTTTCAGTCCATAGCTCCAAGGCTGGTTCTATATTTAGTTCCTTAAAGTTTTTCACCAACCAACTCTTCTCTAAAAGTTCATAAATATATACTATTCCTCTTCATTGCTTTTAAAATATATTAATATTAATACCATAAAAATTGCGATTTGTCAATGGTTGTCATTTTTTAGCTACATATTTTTAATATTATTTCTTTGTATTGTTCTACTAGTTTCTTATAACTTTCTTCGGTAATGTATTCATTTACTTCATGTGCAGTTACTGGTCCTGGTCCTAATATTATCTTTTTATGAACATTTTTTAAAAAACTTGCTTCTGTTATAAAATTTGCTGTTTCTGCTATATCATTAGAATCGGTTTCATTTATAAATGATTCTATGCTCTCTACTATTTTAGCAGTACATTCATACTTTTCAGAGAGTTTTTCAACTTTTTCTTTAATTTCATTCATATGTTCATTATCAGTAATTCTAAAATCTAATGTTAAATAACAATTAGCAGGAATAGAATTCCTTGCGCTTCCTCCTCTTATTAATCCTATGTTCATTGTAGTATATGGTATTTCATAATTTTTATTTTTCAAAGGCTTAATCTCTTTTTCATAAAACGCTTCTAATTCATATGAGAATTTTACTGCATTCAAAATTGCACTTTTACCTTTTTCGGGGTTGCTTGAATGAGCTTTTATGCCCTTGAAATAAACCTCATATTCTAATAATCCTTTACTCCCATTTAATATTTTATTGTTAGTTGGCTCACCAAAAATCATTGTATCTGGAAATTCTTCTTTTGCTTTTAAAATATCATAAACTCCATTAAAACTAATTTCTTCATCGTATGTAAAATATAATTTCATCCCATATTTTAATTTATTTAGATTAACTTTAGAAATGGCTTCTAACATTGCAGCTATTCCACCCTTCATATCGCATGTGCCTAAACCATATAGCTTATTTTCTATTTTTGTTAATTCAAATGGGTCTATTTTCCATTCATCTATGTATTCAACTGTATCAGTATGTCCTAAAAAACCTAATTTAAATTGTTTTCCAATGCTACATATAAGATATTTTCCTTTGTATTCCGTTCTGAATCCAAGATTTTGCAGAAACTTTTCTAGGTATTCAATAATTTTCTTGTTCTCTTTGTCTTGAATAGTATTAAATTTTATTAAATCTCTTAATAATTTATATGATTCCATAAGTATCTCCTTAATTATAATTTAATCCAATACACCTGTGCTATTTTTTCATTTTCTGTTTTTACTTCTCTTTCTAATGCTCCCCCTGCGTTTAAAATTGTTCTTCTTGATGCTTCGTTTTCTTTATAGCAACCAAGCATTACTTTTTCTAAGTTAAGTTCTTCTTTGCAATATTTTAAAGCTTGTTCAAGCATTTGCGTTGCATATCCTTTTCTTCTTTCTGTTGGTCTTATTCCATATCCAATATTTCCTCCATAATTTCTTAAGAAATCATTTGCTAATTCATGTCTAATATTTATCATTCCAACAATTTTATTATCTCTTTCTCTCACCCCAAAGAATTGTGTTGTAACAGCATAATTATCTTGTACCGTTTCCTTTTTTGAATTACTTTTTAATAGTTTTAGCCATTCATCATAATTATCCATTCTATCCCATTTTGAACACGCATGTAATGTTTTTTCTTCATTATCAAAATGCTCTTTTTTATATTCTATTGCTTGATTTTCGTACTCTTTAGTTGGTATTAGTAATTTTATTTTATCTTCCAAATTATATTCCAAACCTACTTCCTCTAGCTCTATATTGTGTACTTTTGCTTCTCTTTCTGAAACAATTTTTCCACCCATCTTTTTATAAAATTCTATAGATGGCTCATTTCCTTTTAAACACCAAATAATTAATTTTTTCATATTATGTTCTATAAAGTAGTTTTTTGCATAATCAAATAATTTACTTCCTATTCCATTTCTTTTAAGTTTTGGCTCTACATACAAAACATGTATTTCTGCATTGTGATTTATATCATTTTGATCAGCTACTTTTCCAAATCTAATAACTCCTAAAATTTTATTTTCTTTCTCATATACATATATGTTATTGCTTACGTTCTGGGAAAAAATGCTTTTCTTCCATCCTTTACTCATTTCATCTTCTTTCATACTGTCTAAGAATCCTTGGTTTATAAGTCCTTTATATGCTGTTTGCCAGCCTTTTATAATAAGTTTTGCTATGTTATTTGAATCTTCTATTTTTGCTTTTCTAATCATAATTCTCACCCATATCTAAATAGTATACTTTACATTCAAATTTTTGGCTTTTGTCAAATTTTTCAAAATCTTCATCTTTAACATATTTAAATCCAGCTTTTCTCATTACTGCACCAGATGCAGGATTGAGTACTGCATGTGCACATCTAAATTTATGTATTTTCTCTTCAGTTGCTAAATATTTAAGTACCTCTTTTACTGCTTCCGTTGTATAGCCATTGTTCCAATGTTTTTTCGCTATATTATAGCCTATTTCATATCTGCCATCTTCACTTGGAAATGCTCCTATAGCTCCTATTAGTTCATTGCTATCCTTTATAACTATTCCCCAATTAAAACATCCTTCTGTTTTACGTCTTTTTTCTTCTAAAAGTATATATTCTTTTGTTTCCTCTACATTTTTGTGAGTAGACCACCTTACATATTTTGATACTTCATCATCACTGGTCCAATTTTTAAAAACTTCTTCTGCATCATTTACTGTTAATGGTCTTAATATTAACCTTTCTGTTTCTAATGTTTTTTCTTCTTTCATACTATCACTCCTATACAAAAAAAGCCTTATGTAGAAATCTTTAAGACTCCTCCATAAGACTTTAATCTTATTTCTGTGTAAGTAACTTTTGTTACTCTATACCGCTCGCTTTTGCTAGGTATACTCCTAAAACTTATTAGTAGTTTACCATATTTTTACACTAATTGTCAATACTAAAAAGCTGTTAAATTGCTTATTCTTATATTTACATTATATTACATATTTTTTTCCTATTAATCTTTTCAGGTTTTCTATTGTATCATTATGTATTTTTTGTCCCGCACCACTCATACAATACGCTTTAAGTACATATACTTCATAATTATTCTCAAACAAATCTAATGCGGTTTTTAAAACGCAAGCGTCTGTATCAAATCCACACAAATATATCTGTTCAACATCATTTTCTTTTATGTATTTCACTAATTCATTATTTACCGCGGAGTAAATAGTTTTTTCAAAAACTTCATTGTTTTTTGTGTCAATCATTATGGCTTGATTATCTTCTGTTATGCAACCTTTATATTTCAATTTTTTATACCATATACTATCTTTACTATTTATAAACTTTGTAAAAGCAACTTTTTCATATTTATTTGAATTAACAAGTTCTTGTATTTTTTTTACATATGGCTCTGTGATTTCGTTTATAAAACTTTTTTGAGCATCAATTACTAATAGCAATTTTTTCATACTCTGTATTTCTCCTTCCTTATTGGATATGTCTTTAAGTTTTCCAATTTATATTAATCTGTTATCATATATCCTACTCCACGGATGGTTTTTATATATTTATCATATCCATATTGTTTTAATGTTTTTCTTAATCCACTTGCATATACTTCTACTACGTTTGTAGTTGTAAATGAATCAAATCCCCATATTTTATCAAATATTTGCTCTTTTGTTATTATTGTTCCTTTTGAGTTTATAAGGTATTCTAATATATCAAATTGCTTTCCTTGTAGTGTGATTTCTTTATCTTTTATAAATGCTCTCCTACTTTTTATATTTAGTTTTAAATCTTTAAACTCTATTTCATCTTGCTTATATGCTCCATTTGTTCTTCTAATTATTGCTTCTAGTCTTGCTAGTAATTCCTCTCTCTCAAATGGCTTTACTAGGTAGTCATCTGCTCCATAATTAAATCCTTTTAGTTTGTCATTTAATGTGTCTTTTGCTGTTAATATTAAAACTGGTGTTAATACTTTGTTTTCTCTAAGTTTTAATAACACATCATATCCTGACATTTCTGGCAACATAAGATCTAATATTATTGCATCATATATATTTTCTTTTGCCATCATATATGCTTCATATCCATCATATGCTTGTTCTGTATCAAATTTTTTGCATATACATTGTTTTATTGTGTCTGATAAAGTTCTTTCATCTTCTACAATTAGCACTTTCATATTCTTACCTCTCTTGCATATTATATCACATTTTTATAATTAAAAAAATTTGTAGGAGAAAAGATTATAAATGGGGATGGAAATAATCTTTTCTTTTCCTACTTCTGGGGTGATATTAATTTAGTCTTTCCTTTGTTGATATTTGTATTATATTTTTTTAATATTAAATTAATATTAAAAAATAGAAAGATTAAATCTTTCTATTTGCAATTTACTAACTTGTTTCCTTTATATTCTACCTTCATCGTAAAGAATTCTTTTTGTTTCTGCATTTTTTCAAAAAAGAATCTATCTCCTTCCCATGTTGGTAAGTCTAATATTTTATCTTTATCAATCCATTGTAAAGTACCTTCATTGCATTCTTTAAGTTCTCCTTCAAATTCACTTGCTGTAAATACATACATATGCTCTGTTTCCCATTTATCAGATACAAATGTTACTAGGCATCTTAATTTATATTTTGTTAATGTTAAACCAGTTTCTTCTTTTACTTCTCTAACTAAACATTCTTCTGGAGATTCCTTTTCTTCAAATTTTCCGCCTACTCCAATCCATTTTCCTTCATTTAAATCATTTTCTTTTTTATTTCTATATAGCATTAAGTATTTATCATTTTTTTCTATATAGCATAACGTTGTAAATTTCATAATAATCACCATATATAAAGTAGCATAAATTTATTCATTTTACAATATATTTGTTTCAATAACAAAAAGAGATTAGCCATGCTAATCTCTTCTCTGGTGCGGATGAAGGGACTTGAACCCCCACACCGAAGTACTGGTTCCTAAGAGCAATAATAGTTTATTTTACTATATTATTGCTTATTTTTAAGTAATTATTATTATTTAAAACAGGCTTGAAATCAAGCTTCTTTAATCACTCTTATTTTTACTTATTAAAGAATATTTATGGCGTTGCATTAAAAATTGCATTAAAATACTCAAATTCATGTTTGCTTAAATAATCACTCTTTTTATTTAATATTTCCTTTATTTTTTGATAATCTTTTTCTCTTATGAATCCGTTTTCTTCTACAATTAATTTTTCCATTTTATTTTTCTCCTTATTAGAGAAACGCGTTTCTTAATCTAGTTAAATTATATTTACATTTTTCGACAAAGTCAAGAAAAATCGTTCGACAAAATATTACTCTCACAAGGATTTTGAGAAATTCGACAAAATAAGAAATGAGTGTTTTCAACGGTTTCAAGATTTCAATATGGAACTGGGAGTTCCATATTTCCTTTTCTGAATAAAAATATTAGAATATAGATATAATAACCACAGGAGTAATTATATGTATATTTTCGCAATAAAACCTTTAAGAAAGAGTAGAAATATTAGTTTATATGAGCTTAGTAACTTAACTGGTGTGTCAAGAACTTATTTAAGAAATTTAGAAAATAATAAATCTTTTAATCCTACACTATTTATTTTAGATAAGATAGCAGAAGCTTTAAATGTAACAATAAAAGATTTGTTTTATTATGATGCTGATATAGAAGATTTAAGAGAAGAAATGAATATTAGAATTGAAAAGTTTGGAATACATTCTAAAGAAGTTTTAGAAATATCTCAAATAATAGATTTGCTCGTTAATGTTAAAATGAATGAAAGAGACTAGCCTCTCTCGGCTAGTCTTTGTTATTATTTAATGTTTTTTAGAAAATTTTATTTCTAACAACTCTAAAGAAAACTCGTGTGGGTCCATTATTTTTATTTTATGTGCTTTAATCTCTTCATTTTCTTTTATTCCAAGTAAGTGCTTATCACTTGTTATTAAATATTTTATCTTTCCATCTATACAGCAGTCTATAAATTTATTATCATCTGGGTCTTTCTTACAAAAATCGGTTCTTGTCTTCCCTTCTACTTTTCTTATTTCCCACAAAGCATTAGAAAGCTTATAAAACAAACTGTTGTAATTTTCTTTTGAAATTTTTATTTTTCCTTTTTTAGCTCGTTTATCCAATTCTTCTAGCGTTCTTGAAAATATTCTAAAAGCTTCTTGAAAAGTTCTAGCGTTCATACAAAAACGGATTTCACCATCATGTTTATATTGAAACAAATCTTGACATTCTGTATCTTCATGGAAAATTGCATCTACTAAAGTATTTGTGTCTACAACTACATCAATGCAGTTATCTAATTGAATTTGACTCATGTCTTACTTTTTTTAATAATTCTCTACTGTCTTTTTTAGTCCATCCAACTGCTTTTGCAATTGACGAACATTTATTACACAATTCTTCCCACTCAGGTTTTATATTAGATACAATATTTACATTTTTTTCTTTTTTGCTTCTTATTCCAATCATCTTAATTAATCTCCCTTTTATGTTAAATATATATTTCATAATATACACCTCTCCCTAATATATAATATTCTCATATATTAGAAAATAATACTGTATATATTATAACATAAAATTTACATAATATCAATGTTTCTATTTACAATGCAATATTATACCATTTTATTACATTTTGTCAATAAAAATCGTTCGACAAATTTGTCGAATTTTGGAAGAAGGTTTTCCCTAAAATCAAGCCAAAAATCGACCTCTTAAAATCGCTTTTAAGCCTTTTTTATTTTTAAGGAATATACTTATATGGCTTGATTTTGAGGTGTTTTTTAATATTTCGAAACTAATTTACAATAATCTAAACATACCCATCCACTTGGAGTTCTTGCCCAATTATTTTTGATTTCGTACGTATCAAATCTTGTATTGTTTGCATATGTTTTTTTGATTGCATAATTAGTTCCAGCACCAGCTCTTACATTTAATCCTGATTTAGTATTGACTACATATTTTCCTAAAACATATTTAGAAGATTCTTGAATTTCGTTATTTTCTTTACTTGTATAATCTAAACAGATCCATCCAGCACCAGATTTTAATCTTCCCCAATTTCCATTTGTTTCAACTATTGTATATGTGCCTTTATCTCTTATGCACCCTGCTATACTATAATTTGTTCCAGCTCCGCTTCTAATATTTAAAGCATTTGCAGTTACTTTAACTAAATATTCGTTGTCAGCATTTTCTGATGATTTTGTTGCTTCTGAAACGCCATTTACTATTTCGTCAAAAGGATAATTCTTGCCAGGGCAAGCAGTTGCATTTACGTCTTTATGCCTTAATACTTTTGTAACTCCATATTTATTTTTTAAATAATTTACTAATTCTATTATAGAGTTCTTTTGTTCTACTGACATGGTATCTGTTTCAAAGTTTCCTTCTGCGCATATTCCTATGCTTGTATAATTTGAACCATAAGCATGTGCTCCGACTGTATCTTCTTTTCTTCCTCTATAGATAGAACCATCTTTTCTTACATAAAAATGATAGCCTATACATGTCCAACCTTTATTCTTATGTATTCTATCAATTCCTTCTACGTCACCATTATATACAGCATGATGTAATAGAATCATATCTGTTTTACTTCTTTTTTGTAATGTACCATTTAAAGAGTATTCTTTTTCAATTATATTCATATTATTTTTCCTCCTTATCACTTATGGCTTTTTGTCCCAATAAGTATGTACCTATTACTCCTTGTACAACTGCTATAATTTGTACTGTTTGTATTGCGTAAGGTATTGTTATTCCTTCTACTGCATTAATTCCTGCTACTAATGCACTCACTATTGCTAATATGTTTGTCGCATATTTTGCTATTTTTTTTATTTTTTCCATAAAAATTCCTCCTTTAATTTATTCCTATTTTATTGGCTATATAAGCCAATAAAGCAGCCAAAATAAAATAGAACAAATAATCTATTACTTTGTCCCATTTTTTGCTTTTTTCTTTATCATCTTTGTTTGCTTCTTCAGATATGGCTTTGTCATGTTTGTCAAGTTTTTCTTTTATTCCTTCTACATTTTTTTCAACATTTTCCATCCTATAAGCCATTTTTTCCATTATTGAATATGTTTTCTTCAGTTCATTGATTTGTTGTTCATGTTCATCTAGTCTGTGATGTGCAGATTTATCACTCTGTTCTACTTTTATCACTCTTTCTAACACTTCCGTATTTTCCAACTCTTCTCACCTCCTAAACTTAAGCTACTTTTTATCTATTTATATGTCATGTATCCTTCGAGAATTAAAATTACAGAAGGGCAATAAGCTGTTCTTGCTACTTTTTCTGCCTTTGTCCACGATGGATTACAAGCCTCTGATGGTTCTATCATTATTTGATATACACCTTCTTTTGTTTTTCCATTTGTTTGAAATATTGTCTTAATATCACTTGTTTCAAACGATTCGGTGTCATGCTTTGTATCACTTGGTGCTGTTGCTGTCCATCCATCAATCCCTAAGGCTCCAGTTATTTCTTCATAAGTATAATTGCTTGGCATTGAAAATCCACTGTCTACATCTTCTGTAACTAAACTATTATTTAGATTTTTTGCTTTATACAATTTCAATTTACGTACATAGCCCCAGGTTGCAGATATATCTAATCCACTCCATTTAACAGGAGTATGATAACCTACCACTTTTGCACTAGTTATCTCGAAGCCTTTTGGAATTGATATATTAATAAATAACTTTTGTTTCATATCAGCATAAGAACTATAATCTGCATAATATCCTAATATATTTGCAGTATTTCCCGCTTCTCGTGGTTTAGCTTCTTGTATATACGTTGTCATTAATCCGTTTTCGCCAATAATCTTAGCTCCATTAAACAAATTAACATTCCCATATTCATCTACTTTGAAATTCTTTGTATCAAGAGTTCCTTTAGTTAGATTAATGTTCATACCCTTTTGATTCTGCACATAATTGTTAGATGATATGTTTCCAGTCTTAATATGTTCTCCAGCAATTGTTGTAGAACTAGTTGGATCTGCTAAATCTGCAAATTTTGCAAAGCCTTTTGTTATAGTAACTACTTGCCCTGCTAAAACAGTAGTTTTTGTTCCTCCCAGCTCATCAACGATTGCATTTGCTACAGTGTTATCTGTATATTTTAAATTATTTATAAAGTCTTGTTCTTGATAAGGTTGCCCCTCTTTCTTACTTATTTGACATATATATATTTCATTGTCTTTTATCCATAAATCTCCATTATCATAAGGCGGTGTTGGCTGTACTACAAATATTCTTCTCTTTCCATCTGCTGTATCTTGTGCTGCATTTGCTATTGCTAACGCTTCTGTTGTATCTTTATCAGTTATTTTAGTCCATTTATATGTATTATTTTCTTTTTCAAATATATATGAATAACCAGTTTCTTTATCATAATACATATCTCCTGTGTGACTTTTTATTTCTTCCTCATTCCAGTCTTTTGCAGGACTATTTTCTAAGGTTGGCTCACCATTCATATACCATGTCGCTATCTTTCCATCTATTTGATTGCTCATACTTTTCATAGCATTTTTATACGTTGTATTTACGAATGTATTTAAATTACTTAATACCTCGTTTGCTTTTGTATCATCCGTATATTTAGTAGCTATTATAAAATCTGTTTCTTCAAATGTGCCACTTTCTTTGCTTACGTTACATACATACAAGTCCTTATCTTTTAAATACAGGTCGCCCTCGTTATAGGGTGGACTTGGTATTTCTGTAAATATCGTTCTCTTTCCATCTGCTGTATCTTGTGCTGTACTTGCTACTCTCAAAGCTTCAGTTACATCACTATCAACTATTTTAGTCCATAGATATGTAGTATCTTGTTTAGCAAATCTATAGCAATAGCCTGTTGTGTTATCATAATATAAGTCTCCTAAATGTGCATCATACCCACTCTCTTGCCATTCATTTGCAGGATAATTTTCGAGGCTTGGTTCTCCGTCTTGAAACCACGTAGTTATGCTTCCGTCTATTTGGTTTTGTAATTTAGTTACATTTTCAGTAGTAGTAGTGATAAACTGATTTAGCTCATTATTAATCTTTATTAATGACCTTAATTGAGTTTCAACATTTTTCTTTAGTCCTGCTAAAGAAGCAAGATCATATTTTCTTTCTATATCTTGTGCTGTTCTTACTCCATTACAATCTTGTTTATTCGTAAACTTCTACCTCCCTTCTTAATAAAAAAGTAAGGTTACCTACCAAGTAACCCTACCATCCTTGTAAACTGTAAATCCTTGCAATTTTTCAAATACTTTTTGCATTTCTTCTTGTGAATAATCTAAAGTTTTTACATAATTATATAATTTTGTCCTTTCTGCATTATTTAGTTTGTATTGCGTTCCTAGTAACAACAGTTTTTGCTCATAACTTATATTCATACTGTTTACATATTTATACGTTTTTCTTTTTGCACTTCCTGCTACAGTTTTTCCACTTGTTGTTCCATTATCTTTTTTCTCAGATTTAAAGTCTTGTTGTAAATATTTCATATATTCATCTATGTCTATACCACTTTTCTTTAATAACGGATACGTAGTATTTGTTGAAGAAAGAATATAGTTTTCATATATTGCAGTTTTTTCTTTCGATGAATAATTTGAATTTAGAAGTATTTCTAATTTATCCTTATCTTTCAAGCTTTGAGTTTTAGTAAGTTTTCCACTTTCTCTTTTGCTCTGTGTTTCTTTATAAACCTTTTGTTTATAATCTGCATAAGTATCTACGGAAAGTCCTCCTTTTAATTCATCATCATCAAGTTTTTGCCATTCACCTTTTCCATCTTTATAATAGTTTTCTCCTCCTGCTTTATATGAATTTTTAGTTTTAATTCCAGTATTATAGTTGCTTAATCCTTTTTCTGCTAATGTATTGATTTTTTCTTGAATTTCTCTAACTTTTGCTGTTTTTTCTTTATTAGAAATATTACTCATTTGTATTTTTCTTTTTTCTTTATATAGGTCCCCCATTTCTTTTGAAACACTATTCAAGTATTTTAATTGTAATTGATCCTCGTCTGTTGCAAAAGAATCATTTGCAATTTGTGTTTGTTTTTCTAATGTTTCATAGAATTTTCCTACATTTTTATTCTTCAACACACTATCGGTTGTGAACTTATCTACTATAACGTTCTTCTTAGCTTGTGGAGTTATTTCAGGTAAAAGTACATCTCCTATTCCTCCACTATATTGATCTATTAAATAATTTATCTTTTTAGGGCTCACATTAAGTTTTGCTCCTAACCATTTACTTAAATTATCTGTTGTTTCATCATATTGGTTTTTAGGTAGTTCTTTTTGTAATCTACTTGATACTAAGTCTCCACCATACCATGTCTTATTGTTTTTTACAGCTATTACTGGTGCTAATATATTGTCTTCTAAAGGATTGTTTGGTGCAATTTGATTAACTACAGTATCTTTAAAGCCCTTCCATGAGTCTTTTTCTCCTTCTGCAGTTTCTAATGTTCTTCTTGCTGCAGATCCAAATATACTTAAAACTCTTCCTTTTGGAATCCTTATAAACTTGCCATCTCCATATTTGAATAAATAATATAAATCTTTTGTACTTTCTGGTAATTTTTCATAGTCATCATCATCATCTAATAGTATATGATTCAATACTGCTGGTGCAACTCCCATTACTGTTGCTTTTACTAATAAATTAGCATATCCTTTTGCTCCATTTTTTCCAGAAAAGTTTCTAAACTGTTTATCTAATCCTTGTATAGAAGCATTCAGGAAATTTGCTCCGTTTCTGTTTATCGCTTTAGTTATATCTCCACCTCTTTTAAAGTTCGTTGTTATTTCAGCTGCATTATATAATGCTTCGTTTAGACTTTTCCCATCCTCTAATGTAGAAATAAACTCAGAAAGTCTTGGCAATTGTTCTACTACCTCATTTGCATTCCTTATTTTTTCTACAAATTTATTTCCTTTCTTTTTTACTCCTGTATCATATTCGAAGTATGTGTTGCTCATTCCTCCATTAGCCATGTATGATTCATAATACTTTCCTTTTGTAACTATTTCATTAAGTGCTTTTCCATAATTTTTAAGGAATTTTTTAGAATATTTAGAATTGAAAGCTCCATCCTGAATATCTTTAAAAAAGTTCGTTGCTATAAATACAGGGTTGTCTGATGTTAGCAGACTTCTGTGTAGATTAGTAACTTTTTGCAATGCTTTTACAGGAAGTGTTGATTCAAGTTTGCTCCTTTCACTTGGTCTTAAAGATTCATATAGTTTATCATTTATCTTTAATTTTTGTAGTTTTCCATCCTCAAAATATGTATAATATTTATTTCCTTTTTGATCTGTATCTACTAATGTGTCTAATTCGAACAATAACGATGGGGCTACCTCTACATCTATATTCTCATCTACTTTTGCATTTACTAAAGTTTTAGCTAATTCTTGCCCTAGTTTATTTTGATTTATAAGCCTTTTTATTCTAATAGCTTGTCCTGCAAGTCCATCTTTTAATGGCTGAATGTCTGTACTTCCACCTTTTAATCTTTTTAATGGTCCTGCTGCTCCTGTTTTCTCATTATCTCCAACATAAGAATTGCCATCGTAATTTCTTGAAATTGGTATATAGTTAGGGTACATTGTTTCTATATAATCAATAGTATCTTGTGTTATCATTCCAGCATCTTTTAAATTCAATAAATTATTATGATTAAATTCTTTTATTTCTTTTGCATATTTTTTAAATTCTGGATGCTTTTGTTCTAGTTCTAATGCTATTGCAGAAGATTCTGTAGGTCCTATATCTCTTCCTATAATATATTTTCCTCTTTCACTTGTATTTGCATTATGCATATTGACTAAATAATCGCTAAATTCTTTAGTTAGTTTGGCTTCTTCTATTGGCTTCCATATATCATTGATAGATTTACCTATTTTCTTTCCATTATTATCTGTTTGTGCAACACCAATAACATATTGTCCTTCTGCAAAAGAATTTAAATTTCTATCATATATAAATTTAAGTTCTGGATTCTTTGCATCTTCTGATAGTTTATCTATATAGTGTCCTTTATTTACAAATTTTTGTGCTAAAATATCTAAACTGTCTCCAAATTTATATTTATCACTAGCATATTTTTCTAGTATTTTAGCCTTTTCTTTTTTAGTTAGTACTTCTGTTTTACCTTCTTTTTCGTATATTTTATTTAATACAGAAAGATCGTCATCTGTTAAATTATAATTATTTTGAATATTTTCATTTTTTACAGGTGCTAGTTTTACATCTTTTATTGCTTCTCCTCTTCCAGTATTTTTATAGTTCTTGTTTAGATATTCTTGCCATGCATTATTTTCAGATTCTTGCATAGAATATTTAGTGGTATTGACATCATCTTTAATTGGTGCTATACTATTATTAGAATTAGTCAACGATGTAGAGAAAGCATTAGCTGATGTACTACGATTTTGACTAATTCTTTTTATTTTTGTTACGTCATAAAATGTTTTTTTATTTCCATCTTTAGCAATATTTATTAGACCTTCAAATTTAACCCCATTTACTTCAAATACAGTTTTATAGTAGTCCCATCCATCTTTAGCAAAGCTATGTCTTCCATCATCCTTAGAACTATATTGATATTCTGATACATTTAAAAGATTATCTAATTCAGTAGAAGCTTTTATCTTTGACTCTCTCGTAGATTGTGGCAATTTGTTTTTAGGATGAGTATATTCATTTGCTGTTTTTGAAGTAACTTTTATATTGCTTTCATTAAAATTAATACCATTTTCTCTAAAATTATTTAGTATATATCTCCTAGCTATCTTGATTTGCTCATTTATATTCTTCCCTTCAAATATATCTTGATTTGTATCAACTTTTACATATTTGTTTCCATCTGCTGTTGTTTGTATACTAAATCTAGAAGTTTGATTATTTGTATTTTGATATTCTTGTTTAAATGCATTTTCAAATTTGTTTTTTACATCTGCCCAATATATTTTTTCACTTTTATATCCTAGCTTTCCGTTTAATTTATTAAACTTATCTACTACCCAGTCATATATCTTTTGTCCTAATGTTCTGTTTTGCATTGTAAGATTATTTATAAAATCCTGATCTCCTAACTTGTTTCCTAAAATATCTGCTACCGCTTCATTGTCTACTAGCTCGTTAAAATCAACACTGCTTTTATCATACATTTTTGAATATGTTTCTGCTAATGATTTTCTTGCCTCTTCAAATCCATTTTTTGTTTTATCATATTTTAGAATAATATCTTTTATTTGATTGTATTGTTCTGTGCCTTCTATATCATGTGTTAATTCGTGTATTGCTATATTTTGTAAAGTTTTATTAGTATCTGCATTCGGATTTATTATTACTTCTCTTGTTACATTACCATTTTCATCTGTTTTAATTCTCCATAATGCGTTTTGGTTAGTATTTGTAAATGCATTAGAATCATAGCTAGCTTTTATTCCTCTTTCATTTGTTATTCTTGCTATACTTCTTACAGTTTCGTTATTTGTGTCTATATTATTCTTTTTTGCAGACTCCAAATAATCTAAATCTTTTATTGGAGCAATTTTATTATCTGTATCTGTTTTTGAAACTAAATCTGCAAGCTCGCCTTCTTTAAAAGTTCCAGTTTTTTTAGCTCTTTCCAATATGTCTTTTATTGTTTTCTTATCTTTAGTACTCATATCAGAAAGTTCTACATCATCTATACTTCCCCCACCTAGGCCTACTAAATTTAATGCTATTGTTGTTAATCCAGTCATTTTGGCAGTTTCTGTAGCTTCTTCCCAACGTTGTTTTAAATCTGGCATATCCTTGTTATTTATTACTTTATCTATTACATAACCTGCTTCATTTTCTAATTGTTCTTCTCCCATCTCGCCTAGTATTTGATAGCCTTTATATAATAAATTTTGTCCTATTTTGCTCTTAACATTTCCTTTTATTGCTCTACCTATAACATTATCTAATCCACCTTTGGCAATTAAATTGCCACCAGTTATTTTTTCTGTTAATGCAGAGGCTGTGCCTTTTAGCACACCTGTTCTTACAGCTTTATCTATATTGTTTCTATCACTGTTTAGCGTTTCCATTGCTGAGCCACCTGCATTTTGTACTGCACTTGCATATATTCCTGAACCAGGTGCGATTATATTGGATATCATAGCAGGAACCATTTCACCTATCGAACTGCTAACCCCTGCTGCTGTTTTTACTTTACTGTTTTCTATTTGAGATACTGTTTTACTATGCATTGTTGTTCTATCATCTAGATCTTCTGCTTTATCTAGTAATTTATTCTTTGCTCTATTTGCAAAGCTAGGCATGTCCTTTAATCTATTTGCTGTAGCATTTGGTTTGTCTTTCAATATTTCGTCTTGCATCCAATTAATTTTTTTATCTTGTTCATCAAAAGTTCTTGCTCCAAGAATATTGAGTGCATTTATACTTTTTGCAACTCCAGATTTTATTCCTTCTGGAATACCATTTAAAATTGCACCAATTGCACTAGCTTTATTACCATTTTTTAAGTCTTGATTTATTTCTGTAGCTTTTTGCTGTGCCTTTACATCAGAGCGTGTAACTTTTTGTGTCTCTCCTATTTGAGAATTTGATTTTATTGCTTCATTACTAACTGGTGCTATGTTTTTTAGTTTATCTGTTACAGTTTGAACTTTATTTGTTTGAGTTGTTGATCCATACGTGCTTACATTTTCTACTTGTTTTTTTACTTGTTGCTCTTTTTCTAGTTTTTGTTGTTCTGCTATTCTTTTTTGCTCTTCTTCTTTCTCTTTTTTTCTCTTTTTTAGTGTTTCATAATAGCTTCCATTTATAATAGAATCTGCTATTGATGTCTTCTTTGAAGAATACTTTATTCCTACTGTATTATTGTTGCCGTATGTTCCTTTTATAATAGAATCTGCTATTGACATATTTTCTCTCCTATATTCCAAATTTACTGCATAATATTTTTACGTCGTTTTCATTAATTTTTCCATCTTTATAAGCAATACTAATAGTGTTTGCTATATTAATTGAATTTGCTAATGTTTTTGATGCGACTGCTTTTGCTCTTCCTACTACTCCTGATCCCTTCGCATTTTTCATTGAATTAAATTTGTCATAAATCGTCTTTGCGTTAGCACTTAATTCTCCTGTTCCAGAGTTTATTGAATTTCCTGCCACACTATAGCTTCCCGCACTTTGTGCAGCTCTTCTTTCTTTAGCTAACGCTAATTGATAGTCTCTCTCTGCTTGTTTTTCCTTTAGTAAATACTCTTTCTTCCATTGTTCTCTTTGTTGTCTATTTTGTTCTTTCTGTTCATTAAATTCTTGTAACCAACGATTTGCCTCTTCTACAGCTTTATCTATATCTCTTTGCATATCTATTTCCCTGTTTATTTGTGTTAATACATTTTGATATCTGTTGTAATATGTTTCATCTATTTGTTGTAGTTCTGATTGTTTTTGTTGTATTAATGTATTTTTATATTGGAAACCTTGCAGACCTAATTCTAATTGCTTTTGTAATGAGTTATATGCTATTTCTGCTAATGCACTGTTGTTAGCTAATTGAGCATCTTTTCTTGCATTATCATAGTTTAGAACTGCATTATTATAGCTCTCTTTTGCACTTGCATATCTATTTTGATATGTGTTCCACATGCTAACTCTTGAGCTTTCACTATATCCACTATTAGTTAGCCCGTTAGCAGCCATTTTTTCTGCATCTACACTAAATGGATCTACTTGTTTCTTATAGTCTACATAGCTTGCTCTTTGTTCTTTTTCATAGTCCTTTCTAGCTTTGTCTTTCTGTTGCTCTATTTTTTCAATTGCAAGATCATTTTGCTTTTGTTGAATTTCAGACTGTTTATCAGCCCATTCTTTTGAAGCATTAATTTGATCTTGATAAAATCTATCTGAATTATTTATCATGTCATTGTAAGTATTAGTTGCCTCATTAATTCTTTGATTTTTTTCGTTCTCTACGTTTTTAAATCTTTCGTCTTCATAATTAACAGCATATTTATCTGCCATAATTTCCTCCTATCTTTTTATGTAGCTTCCTATGTAGCTTTCTAATGTACAAGAAAAAAGCTCAAACGATTTGTTTGAACTAAATTTTAATTGTATGCTTTTCCATTTCTTTTTCTTGATTCTATTTACTGCATATCCTGTTGCATTTTTATGCGTAGCAATTTTCTCAAACTGTTCCTTATTAGTTTTACAAAAGACATCTATTTCTTCGCCTATAACATCTGCTACACAGCCTCTTTTATTTGTAGTTTTTTGCATTTGTGGATACTTAAACTCATCTTCACAAGTTGTCCAATAAGATGATGGTTTTGACAATAATATAATGTCTTTTATTTCTTCTATTGCCTTATACTGTATTGTAATAGGTTCTTTTGCTAGATATGCTTTTAAATCTGCAACTGTTTTTACTTTTGGAATCTTTATATTAATATTTGTATCTATTAAAATCCCATAAGTTTCTCCTGACAAATCTTTTGAAAATTCATCTGTTATTGTACAGAATATATTTGTTTCGTTATCAGCCATGTTTTTCGGTTTAGCAGTATAAAATACGTTAGAGTGTGTTGTATTCACATTCCATTCTTCTGTACCATTTAAAACTAATTTATCTACTCTTTTCATTACTTTTGCTATATTTTTATTAGTATCTATATATAATCTATCTGTGATATCGTTTCTAACTGATTTAAGCTCTTCTTCTAAGAATACAAAATATCTTTTATTGTTTATAATTGTTTGATACTCTCCTGATGAAATTTTATTTTCTATATTGCTCTTATTCTTTATACTAGGCTTTTTATATATGTAGTTATATTTGATGTCTATTTCTGATGTGCTTTCTATATGGTTTACTCCGTCATATAGTTTCATACTTTCTATCTTATCCCAAGCTTCTTGCTGTGCTTCGGTATAAGGTACTATTTCTTCTGTTGTTAGTTCGTATTCTACTGTTATTGGATTAGATTGTAACCATGTTTTAAGCTCTGCGACTGTTGTTGCTTTGGATTTATCTATAAATATTACAAATTGTTTTTGTATGCCAGATGAAGTCGACCATCTGAAATGTTCTGTATCTGAATCAGCAGATGACAATCTAAAATGGCTACAAAGTGAAGCTCCATTATATTTAGCAGGTTTTTCTAAGTTTATATAAAACCTTTCTACATTAGTTAAAGAAGCTGTCCAAATAGCCCAATTTTCATACTTGCCTCCGTCTAACACAACTTGTTTCCTCTTATGATGTATTCCATCACTTGCTAGATAACTGCCTTTCATTAGTTTTTGTCCGTATGATAGTGGGAAGACTACTTTTTGCTCTTTGTATGGTTTATATGGGGTTGCTTCTGTGCCTTCTTCGAGTTGTAAGTCATATATGTATAAATCTCCTGTGAAATCTCTTGCATAAACAAACATAGCAAAAGTTTTTGTTAAATCTGTATTTTTATTTATTGTTATAGTCGTTTTTACTTCAATAAAACCTTGAGAATAGTTATATTTTGTATCTGAAAAGTTTTGCCCTCCAGAATAAGTTGGTCCTATCCATTTTCCATCAATTCCTACGCCGTCTAAATAAAATGCACATATAGGATTAGTAGTTCCACTAACAAAATCTTTTAAATACGCCTTGCAAGAAATTGTGTATTTATTTCCAACTTGTATTCTATTTTGAATAGATTGTCTTATATATTGTCCTTTATTTAAGCCTCCTTTTATATGTAAGCATTTTTTATTAAAGATTTCAGATATTGATAGGGTAGTATTATCAGTTCTAACAACATCCCAATCTTTTAAGTTTTCTGTAAAAGAACTATTCTTTAATAAATTTCCTCCTATATCTTTTATCTCTAATGAATTATCTGGTATGTATGGGGTTGCTACTGTGCCTTCTTCTAGTTGAATATAATAAGTTCCATTTAATACCTTTTCATATAAATTAAATGTACTATTATCAGACGCATCTGCTTTAAATCTAACTAATATATAAAAATATCCATTTTCGTCACTTTGTATTGTTTGATTTTTTTTAATATATACTGCACTTTTACTACTATCAGAATTAGCATAAATATTTGCTGTGGTTGAAGCTGGACAATTAGAAGATATTGTGTACTTTGTGTTTGGCTTTAAATAGTAAGAATATTTATATAACATTATACCGAAAATTTTCTTTTTCTTGGTTTATATCAAATTTATTCTTTCCTTCTATATTTTCTATTGGACTTGGGTAATCTGGAGAAGGTGAGACTCCTCCTGCTTCAAAAGTTAAATCTGTTTCAGTTGAGTTTAAAAGCATTGGATAAAATGTAACATTATTTACTGTTTCTCCTTGTAAAATTACTACATAAAAATAAACATTGGTAGAGCCCTCTTCAATAGTAAAATCAGCTGCAGAACTTACATATTTCGTTGTTCCGTCAGTTTTTTTGTAAGAGCCTCTTATTGCTACTTTTGTATATTCACTATTTTCTCCTACTAATTTATAAGAACCTGCTGTAATAGCATAACTATTTATATCTACCATACCAAAAGTCGCATTAGCAGTTGCTGTTCCGTTTGCTGTTATACTTCTGTCTTTATTTACAGTAAAAGTTATTCCATTTACTGTTTTAGAATTGCCATCGTAATAGTTATAAGGTAATTTATTCTTCCCACTTCTTGTAGCTTGACTTGTTGAGCCTTTTACTTTTATCTCTAATCCTTTATTGTTTTCTCCATCTTCTATTAGTATTTCTTTTCCTGTTACTATTTTATAATTTTCTGTTCCTGTTTCTTGTTTAGTTACTCCATCTATAAAATATCTTTCTTCTTCATCTTTTTCCATTGATATTTCTTTATTGTTTTCAGAAGCTTTACCTATTTTAAATATTCCTTGTTTACTTCCTAGCCAAAGTTCTCCATTATACACTACTGCGCATGTAGGCTCTATATCTATATTCCAATAAAACCACTCATATTCATTATGATTTTCATTAGTAAACATTGCTCTACTGTCTGCTAGATATATTTTATCTTTTATAATAACTAGTAAATAGCCTTCATATTCTACTAAAATCATATCTTTATAATTTTCTTCTTGTAATAATTTACTATCTACTAAAGAGCTTCTATGGCTTATAACTTGTTCTGTTGTTATATCTCCACTTATTCCTTCCATTCCTCTATTAGAGAAATAAACTATATCATCATTAAAATTTATTGCTGCTCCTATACATCCTGTAGAAATGCTTGAATGTTCACTTGGATAAACCTTTCCTGATTCACTGTCAATAGTAGGATTATGATAAAATATAGCAGTATTTGCCTGACTAGGTTCTTTTATTACCCATAAAGCATTATTACCTGCTACCATACTTCTTACTGGGCTTATATCCGCTCCTTCATTATAATAATCTAAATCACTACAGTACTTTGGTTCGTCTAGCATTGTATGAAATACCATATTAGGATAATCTTGGTTACCACTGAAAAATACTCTGTTGTCAAACACTTCTAATATTGTACATTTATTTATTTTATCTCTATTACCTGGTATGGTTTTGCTAAAACGTATTACAACATTATCTTGTTCGTCTGATAATGGCTTTTCTGGCGCTGTTGTAAACTTAACTTTTCCGCTTACTTTGTCTACTGTAAATCCTTCTGCCTTTTCTACATTGTTTATAAATACTTTTTCTTGATATCCTGCATCTAATTCACTTTCATCTAACACATACTCTGTACTTTCTCCATCGGCACAGAAACTATTTTCCCTAACTCCTGTAAGTAGGTTTGTCTCTTGTGCTGTTGACCCTTTACCAGCAGGGTCACTCCCTCTTCTTGTTACTGGTATGTATCCTATTACTTCCTTGCATGTTTCTCCATCATATTGTAAGTAGTTTAATCCATCTTTTATGTATAAAATATTTCTATATATAAAACTTTGGCTTTTTCTTATGTTCATACCTTTTTCTTTTATTATTTTTAGTTTTTTTGTTTTCATATTATAGTCATACAAAGATACTCCACAATGTATTATCATGTGATCTACTTGATTTATAGTATAAAAAAATAAACCATATACAGTATTCTTTAATTCTTTAAACAATACTATGTCTGGTCTTGTTTCTATACTAGTTCCCATTTTTTTATAATCTTTCCACATATTTATTGCATCAGGGCTTCTGTACAAAGCTACCTCTGTATTACTAAAATCTACTCCTCTAAAATTAGAATAATTTCTTGTTATTAAATCTCCACTTACTTCAGGCATATTATCCTCCTAAATTTTTGTTCCTCCGTCTATATAAAATCCTCCTGTGTTGTATCTTGGATCTAAGCTTTGTTTTAGTTCAGTATATCTATTAGCATATATTTGTCCATACTGATTAGAAACATCACTTTTTAATAAATCTGCCGCAACTCCATAAGGCATAATTCCTAGTACATCATCTGTTAATTCAAGTTCAGTATTGTCTTTACTCTTCTCATTTATCTTTTTAGGATATTTATAGTAATATATTTTTATTGTCCCATCATCTAGTATATCAAGTGTTGTTCCGAAAGAAGTGTATCTAACTCCTTTTACACATTTAAGTTGATAAAAGTTTTCTAATTCATTAAGATTTATTGTATCTCCTTCTTTAACTTCTCTTGTTTCTATTGCAGGAATCTTTTTTATTCTTGCTAACTCGTGTTGTATAAAATCTATTACATTATTTATCTTGTTTTTGAAATCTGGGTCATCTGTTAAACCTTCATTTTCTTCATTTATCTCTTCTATTAGTCTTAATACTTCACTTTTCATATCACCTAGTGTCATATATTCCTCCTACTCTCCTTCAGGAGATTTTAACAATTTATATTTCTCTATTGCCTCATCTATTGTTAGCATTTTATATTCACTTATAACAAAGCCTTGCCCTTCCACATATATAAGCAGTTGATTTTCTTCTAGTTCGATATCTTGACATTCTTTTTGTTTTACTTTCTTGCCATTAGACATTGTATATTCTTGTTCTACTTGTTTTATTAGATGTCCATCTATTATTTTATCTTGTATATGTATTTTGTATCCTTCTTCTTCATCTTTGTCGTTACATAATTCTATATCTTCTCCGTTGTACACATATCCACCATAAAATCTAACATTTGGTGTTATTACATATTTTTCTAAACTTTCTAACTTTTTAATCATATATATTCTCCTTTCGCGTTTGTTGGAATTGCACCAACATTTTGCTTTTAACACGATATAAAAGGCATACTATAAAAGCATGCCTTTTTTTCTAATATATTACTGCAAATTTTACTGCTGCATTTTCTGGTATTAATACAATACTTCCATCATTATTTGCAAATCTCGCAGTTTCTACTCTTATTGCTACTATACCTCCTGCTGCTACATCTACTAATTTTAAATTTTCTGTAGCTGCTGCATAGCTTCCATCTGAAGGACATTTCACAGAAACATCATATGGAGCTTCCCCAGAGTTTTGAGCTAATATAGTTAGATACTCTCCTCCTGCAAATTCTCTTGGTATTTTAAAGCTACATCCATCTGCAACTGCTGTTGCTGCTTCAAATGATACTGCTTTTATTGAATTAAATTCAATTTTTTGTGGTATTATTTCTTTAACTGCCATATTATTTTCCTCCTTATAAAAATTTTAGCTCCCTTTTAGGGAGCTGTTTCTATTTTGCTTTAATTACATAAAGCTCTTTTGGTCTTACTAATTTACCACCGTAAACATGTAATCCTTTTACTATGTCTGCAAATCCTTTTTCTTTTCTTGCACGTTCAACTTTGTCAATAGCATTTGCTACTGCCATAGCTTTTTTAGTTCTTATCATTTCCCAGTCGTTTGTGCCATCGTTATATAAGTTGTTTGACATTCTTAAATAACAATTATTATATTTTCCAACTGCTCCTCTTTTTACGTATTCTACGTTGTCTGTAAATAAAGTTTGTAATTTCTTTCTACAAGCAGTAATATGTTCAGGATTTAAATCTGCTGCTAATTCTGTTTTAGTTGTTACTCCGTTTTTATATAGTTTAACTAATCCAGCATCTATTGTAGCAAATGGATCAGTTCCTTCAGATATGTCTGTAGATACAGATATCATATCTTTATCAGCACCTTTTGCAAGAGTTCCAACGAATTTGTCGTAGTCTTCTGCTAATGCTTCTTTTGCTTCATCAAATTGTGTTTCTAAGTATCCAGGAATACTTTGTGCTTTATCTACATCATCTACTTCAAATGCAAATGCTTTAAATTGATCTATATCTAAATATTGAGAATTATCTCCTAATGATTCGATATCTAAATCTTTTCCTGGTATGTAAGTTTGGATTTTAGGTCTTACAACACCAACTATTTTTAGCCTTGCTCCTTTCTTAGCTTCTTTGTCATATTTGTAGTCACACCAATTTGCTAGTAATAAATCTTTCTTTAATTCTGTTTGGCAATATTTTGACCAAAACATAGGTTTAAAATTTGCTCCCATATTTTATCTTCCTTTCTTAGTTATTACCACTTTGCCATTGACTTTCTAATCAGCCCAAGATTTTTCTCTATTTGTTCAGGAGACATATTGTCAAATTCAGCTTCTGAAATAAACTCCTTATCTGTCTTTGGATTTTTATTAGTCAAGTCTCCGACTTGTTCAACCTGTGGCTTAGGTTGTAGCTTTCTGTATAATTCATAAGCTTTTTTTGCTGGAACGTTTTCAAGTCCATTTTCAGTAATGAAAGTTTTATATTTTTCATCTTTTAAAATGTTTTTATCTGCTCCAACGCTTAAAAGTTCTTTTTCACTTTCAAGTTCTTTTCTTTTCTCTGCAAGATTTCTAAAGATAAACTTTTCTCTACTAGACATATTGTTGATTCCTATATCAGCTAGCCTGTCCACTTCTTCAACTATATCTTCATATCCAGCAGCTATAATTTCATCAGCTTCTGCTTTTGCTAATATTTCTTCTTCTCTATCTGATAGATTTCTGTTATATTTAGGGATTTTTACTCCTTGATCTTCATAAAAATCTTCTAATTGTTTAGCAGCTTCATTCATATCGTTAGTGTTCAATCCAGCACTAATTACATTTTCAAGCTGTGAATACTTTTTCTCGTATTCTTTTCTGACTTTTGTTTCTTGTCTGTGTAGTTTTTTCTTTAGCAATTCATTTACTCTTGCATTTAATTCTTCTTCTGTATACTTCTTTTCTTCCTCTACAACGTTTTCTTCTTCATTGTTAGATTCAGTGGCTTGTTCTTCTCCTTCAACAACTTCTTCTGTGGCTTGTTCTCCCACGTTTTCAGTAGTTTCTTCAACTACTAGGTCTTCATCGTTAATCATTTCTTCGTCTTCCATATTTCTTTCCTCCTATTTTTTCTGCAAGTGTTTGACTTCACTTACCCATGCAGTTTTAAGTCTTAAATGCTTGGACTATATAAAATAGCAGCTAAGCTTTTCACTTAACTGCTACACATTTATTTCACAACCCTTTAACTATAAGAATAGTTAGTAGCTGTTGAAAACTAATCTAATTCAATATTTTCTATTTCTGCTCTGATTTGTAAAGATTTTAAATATTGTTCCATATTATATTTTTGGTCTTCTAATACTTCAATTGGACAAGTTGGTGTAAATCCTAATGTTTTAGCTTCGTTTTTCACTAACATCTTACACAATTTCTCGTATCTTATTTTTGTTTGATAATATTCTGCTTGAAACCTTTTCTTATAATCAGAACTATTCATTAAATTAATAGCATCATTTAATTCCATCTTTTTTGGCAATTTTATAACCAATTCTTCTGGTGTACATTTTATTTCTGCTCTATTACACATAGTTAATTTCCCTCCATTCTTATACATTTATTTTCAAATTTTTTATATGCGTCAAAATACAATTCTTTTTTATCTCCATTGTATGTTAGTTCATAATACATACCATCAAACAATGTTGTACTTAATAATGCTTTATGGTTTTGTAATGTTTTACAATACCAAACATCAAATATTTCAAACTCTGGAATATTATCACTCTTGTCTAAATGTTCAAGTGCATATTGTTTTACTATTTCTTTACACTTCTCAATAAATTCTTTGCTTCCCATATTACTGAACCTCCCTTGTTATTCCTTTTATTGCCCAAAATTGAGCTTCTTCTAATTTTGTTAGTACAAGTGATGTTTCTCTACTAGGTTTGCAATTATGGTCTATCACATCATACATATTAGAAAATGAACTTCTAATTAAGTCTATTCTGTCTTGCTGTTCTTTACTTACTTCTATAAATTTTGCTCTATTATTCATTGTCTTCACCTCCTACACGCTTTGTTGTATACTTGCTTCACTTAATTGTTGTGCTTGTGCATCTGGATCATTGTTTATAAATTGCATTGCTCTTTGTTTCATTAATTCTGCTTCTGCATTTATTTGTGCTATCTTTTGTTGTTCTTCTTCCATTTTCTTAATTACTTTTAATATTCTTTGTTTTGGCATTACACTATCATCATCTAATGTTTCTAAGTACACTTTTAATTCTGGTAATCTTTGAACACTAAAATAACCTGCTTTTAGCAGGTTTTCTAAACTTTGTTCTTGTGCAAATTTATCAAAGCTTCCCTTTGGCGTTACATCTACTTTAACATCGGCTTGTAGCTTTTCTAATATACTTCCTTGTACTGGTATTAATTGAGTTTCTGTCTCTCCATTTTGTCCTACTACTTCTTCCTCCATTAATAAGCCATCACTGTTATATGCTTTTATGTGATCTAATAATATTCTTGCAAAGCATTCTATAAAATATTTTATGGATTCTACTTGTTCTTTTAAAGGTTGCTGTGCTGCTTGCTGTACTGCTAATATTGCTCGTCCACTCGCATTTTGCAATGTGCTATTTGTTAAACTTCCACTTGCAACATCAGAAGCATTTGCTAATTCTCTTGAAACATTTATTAAATCGTTCATTAATAGTTTTACGTCTGGGCTCATTTGTGCTGGAGTTATATTAGTAAATACCTTGTTTACATCTTGAACGTTGCTGTCTCCATTTACTCGTATTACAGCTCCAACAGTATTTACTTCTTCTGGATTTTCTATTTGGTCTACATTTACAACTTTTGTAGCATACGCTGTTAGTTTTGTTACTAAAGCTCTTCTCATTAGAGTTTTATTTACTTCTAATTGATTAGCAATTAATGGCTCTACTTCTCCTTGTCCTCTTGCACTTCCTTCTTTTTCTTCCCAAATTAAATGTATTATTGGGTAATATGTCAAACCAGTATCTGTATCTTTTTTAATATCACAATATCTTGTTGCTTTTGCAAAGTGTACTTTTCCATCTTTTTTATATAATTTTGTTACTATTGTAACCATTTCATCTTTTTCAAGCTTAGCTTCTTCTCCACTTTCTTCTTGATTCTGATTATCTCCCATTATGCATTGAATCTTGTCTTCACTTACTCCATATTCCTTTGCTATATCTCTTGCTTCTATTACTGATACTCTTTGTTTTATTAATATGTATGGTTGTTCTTCTATTTCATCATTGTTTTCATTGCCATAATATACATCTACTTTTGATAGTATTTTTAGTCTAGGAGTAGCTTTTTTCTTATCATATTCAACATATACTACACATTCGCCATTAATTGCAGCATTTTTACATATCTTTTGTATTCTTTTATCTATGTTTTCTCTTTCCCATATTTTTGCTGCTTTCTTGTTTAATAATTTACAAACATTCTCAGAAGTTGCTTTAAATTCATTGTTTTCAAAGTTTTCACTAGAATAATTTATAGCCCAATTATTTGATATAACTACACCTACTTTATAACGCACGATTGGTTTTATATAGTTTAATTCTAGTTTCTCTATTCCTTCTACTATTAATCCTTCGTTCTGATCACCATTAAACATTCTAAAATTTAAATCTGTTTTATTGAATATGTCTATCATTCTTGCGTAATCTTGCCCTTGTTGAAACAGTGTCCATATATCAGTTTGTTGCAATTCTTCTCTATCCATGCTTTCCTCCTATAAATATTTTGTAATCTTCTTTTGTCCATTTGATGTTCCGTCATATCTATCTAAGTTCGAAAACGACTCTTTTGCTTGTAGAGTTCTTAGTTCTTCATCTTTACTATGTTCTTTTCTTTTTTTATTTTCTTTATATGCTTCTACAGGGTTTAATTTTATTCTTCTTGTGTTTGTTAATAATAATCCAAACAAAAACATAAAAAAATTAGACACTTGAATGCCTAAGATAATTAATACTATTTCACTTACTTTCATATTTCTCTCCTATATTGGTTTTATTGTTTCTCCAAAATCTTTAGATTTATTATATTGTTTTACTGGTCTCTTTTGTTCCTTTTGCCCTGGCAATGTTTTCGATACACAGAAGTACCTCAATGCGTCTGTTATATGTGTTAATTCGTGCGGTTCTGTTGCTACATCGTTCGTATTTTTATCGTCATGTTGTAGCTGAGGTAAACATCTTATAAGATTCTTACACTTGCTAAATATTCTTAATTTTGCTGTTTTTATTGTTTCTCCTGTCTGTTCATCTTTTATTTCTATTGGCTTAATCCATTCTTTTACTGCTAACCAGCCATTTACTCTATCAGAACTACATTTTGTCAATCTTACTCCATTTTCTGCAAAGATATCGTATGCACTTTTACCTGTGTCTTGTCTTCTATTCCATAAATCAGGTGGTGCAAATATCCTTTTAGCTCTTTTAAATAGATCATGATGTCTTAGTTTCTTTGCAGCTTCACTTATTAGTAAATTACTTTCATGTATTTCATCTATTGCGTATGCATTATATTCTGGATCTATAGCTACAAATAATGGTGCAAACATATCTAATCCATAATCCAAAGAAACATATATGGTCCAATTATTTGGTATTTCAAAAGGTTCTTCTATAACATGAATGTCACGTTTAAATTCTCTAAAGAACATTCCATCGTAAATGTCCCAATCTCCATCCAACAATGCTTGTCTTTCTTTTTCTGGAAGTGAAAGTAATCTTTTTCTATAATTAGGGTCTGATTCCATTAAAAATTTATTATCTTTTAGCTTTGCTGGTATAAATAATCTAGTTCCTTCTTCATCTTGATATTCTTTTGTCCCATTATCTATAAATCTTTCTTTAAAAAATGTATGTCCTACCCCTCCGTGGATTTGTAGTGCTTTTAATCTGTTTCGGAAAATTGTTTACTCCTCTATTTCTACTCTTCAAGTATATGTACATAAATTCTGTAAAGTGTGTAGCCTCGTCAAATCTTATAATGTCATATTCTGCAGATTGATACTTGTATACATCTTTTTCATTGTCGCAATATCCAAACTCTACAATGCTTCCGTTTTTAAAAGTCCATTTCTTTTTACTGTCATTATACTTAGCTACTTCTTTAGGATATGTTGCTAATGTACCTCTTATAAACGACTTTTCTAATTCGCCAAATGTTCTTCTTAGTACTAGTTGTTTAATGCCTGGATAATCACAAGCATATAAAAAAGCATCTAATATTTGCCCATGTGTTTTTCCTCCTCCTGCTGCTCCGCCAAACAGTACTTCATCTTCTTTAGCATTATAAAATCTCCATTGCAATTCTGTAAGTTCTATGTCCATATTACTTTACAACCTTCACATTTATTTCAAAATTATTATTTTCCTTTCCGTCTTCATTGTTATTGTTTAATATGTCATTTAGGTCCTTTAATGCAGAAGCTAGTTGTTTTAGTCCTTGTTTATCTACTATTCCTTCTCCAATTTCTATATCTTCTTCCTCTTTTATTTCCTCTTTAGAAGGCTTTTTGGCCCAAATATCATATTCTACTTTTTTGGTCTTTTTTTTGGTCTTTATTATGTACTTTTCTAGTTGTGAGTTAGCTTTGATTATATTAAGAGCTAAATCTGTTGCAATTGCTTTTATATCTACTATTTTTTGAGCTTCTTTTTCACTTTCTTTCTCTATAACTTTTTCTATAACTTTAGTACTTTTTTTGTCCTCTTTTAGTACCTTTTTATTTTTCCAGCCTTTTGTCCTGTTTTTGGTACTTCCATTTTGTTTTATCCCTTTATCTTTTAGAAAGCTACTTACTGATTTAAAATCACTTAATATATACTCTTTTTCTAACTGCTTCCAATCATACTTTGCCACTCACCTCACCTACTTTATTAGTCCTTTTTTTCTTCTTACTAGGAAAGCATTTCTCATAATTTCTGCATCCATGACAGAACTTTCTCATACATTTATCAATATTCATCTTAATATTCTTGTGTAAAGCCCATCAACGTTTTCTTTTGTTTTGCTGTTCTTGATTCTGGCTTTTTATATCCTTTTATTTTATTTTCGTCTTTTTCATAATCTGTACATTTTGCTATTATCATGTTGTCTAGTTTTATTAGTGTTATTCCTTTTTCACATACTTTACTTTTACATGTGTTACACATATATTTTTGAAAACTATTTATCATAATAGCCACCTCTTTTGTTTTTAATAAAACACTATGTAATGATATAAAGGATTTTTGATAGTGTAATCTAGATTTTTATCACCATTAAGGAAAAGTCGACTTAAAACCTAAACCTCTGTTTGTTTTATATATCACTACATACTATTTTATTTTGAGAATTTAACTAGAATATTCTCTTGTACCTTGTAAATATAAAAAGGAGGTTCTACTAATAGAACTTTATATTAACTTATCTAGTATCGTTAATTGCAATAAAAAAAGAACTAGATACTTCTAGTCCTTATTTGTAGCTCTGGGCATGTCTTTTCAAACAGCTACTCTTTTACTTGATACAATTTTATCATTTTAAATCGTCACATTTGTCACATTTTATTATTTTTCTAAAAATCTTTTTAATTTCATTTTTGCTTTACTTTCTGAGTCATAATTCATCTTAAACATAATTTGTATCCAGTTTAAATTTTCTTCGTATTTATGTCTTATTATTCTTCTTATTTCACTGTCCTCTACATTGTTTAGTTCATATTCTAGATTAGTTATTAATTTCATTAGCTTAAACTCTTTATTCTTTATTTGTTTTTTATATTTATTTCTACTCTTTTTATTTGCAATTATCTTTTTATTGTCTAATCCTTCAATTACACAATTGTGTGATATGTATGGATAACTAGCACTGCTCCCTTTTACGCTATCTATTACTATTTTCGCAGGTTTATTATTAATCTTGTCTATTTTTTCTCTTAATTCTTCTATTTCTTTTCTAGTAGAATTTATTTGACTTAATAATTCTTTATCCATAGTTCCTCCTTCGTTTATAAATGCAACCCTGCATTTATTTTTCTATCTCTTATTTGTTTAGTTGTAAATCCTAGATCGTAATATGTAACACATTCTTTTACTGTATGTTCTTCTCCCCACTTATCTACTAATGTCTTTTCATATAGTACGTGATTAGGGTATTCTTTTACTTTTTTCATACCTCTAAATGTTTCTGGTACTTCCATTATCTTTTGTCTCCTTTATTTTTTATAAAAATATTCTTTTACTTCTTCGCTATTTTCCTTTTCTTCTTTACTCATAGCTTAATCGCTTCCTTTTATTTTCTTCTATCTTCTAATATTTTTTTCACTTCTACTCTCGGTATAAAACTTTCGTTTTTATATCTATTAACTAATTCTTCTAACTTATAATCGGGGATATATTCTTTTATTGTTTTTTCTAAAAACTTTTTATATTCTTCATTCTCTTTTAATACTCTTTTATAATCTGATAAAATATGTTCTATTGCCTCAAATTTTCTCCTTGATATATCTCTTGTTTCAATATTTGGTGCTTGTGTATCTGCTTTAATACCCATTTTTATATGTTCCAATATTTTTAAATCTTCTTCAATATTTTCAGTAAATATCTTTAAATTTCTATCAGCTGTTTTCACTATGTATCACTCCTCTCAAAATCTCTTACTTTAATTTTTACTATTATTCTTTTTCCACATCTGTCTTGTAATTCTATAACTGGTCTGCCTACTACCCCTTCACTATTTGCTGTCCCTATACTAGACTTCGGTTTACTCTTTACATAATTAACTGCTTCTTGTAGTGTTCCCTCTAGTATTATTGGTACTATATCTATACCAAAATATTTTGCTATATCTTCTACACTTTCTCTTGATTGGTAATTATCTGCTATCATCACATCAAACAAGATGAAATCTTGTCCTTTCCTGTATAATCCTCCATTTTGTATTTTTTCTCCGTAACCTTCTCCATATAAAATTACTTCTGTTTCTCCAAACTTTTGCTCAAATAATTGCTCATTTGTTTCTCCTCCAAATAGTTCTACTAGCCTATTCATTAAATTTGCTGGTATCTGAGCCTTGTCAGTTCTTCCATAGAAACTTACTCTATGTCCATCCCAGTATATTCTTATGTTTGTTCCATCTATCTTTTCAGTAAATTGCCATTGGCTGTCTTTCAAATATTTTATTGCTTCATTTCTATATTTCCCTTCAACTAACTTTTTTGTTTTTTCATCTCTTTCAAAAAGAGTTTCTATTTTATGGTATTCTTTTAACATATCTATTCTCCTCCTAATAACTCTGGATTATCGTATATATTTCCAATTACTTCCAAATTATCTAAATAGCCTAATTCCCACTCATCGTTATTACTAGCAATTACTATATACGAAGCTTGACCATTGCTATATATAACTTGTCCTTTTATTTCTGGTTCTTCTTGGTCTGCAAACAATCCTTGCACTATATCTCCCTCATATATTTCTTTTCCGTTTTTATCATGTAATCCGAGTAAATTGTCCTATTGTATCTGGATTTACTTCTCCTTGTACCATTTTATATGGCATATTCCAGTCTGGCATATATCTTGGGTCTGGAAACTGTATATAGTATTTATCTGTTTCACTTTTTCCAAAACATACAGGTGGAGCTGGTATTCTTAATATTGTTCCAAAAATCCATTCATTTTCTGGTATCATTTTTCCTCTAAACTTTATTTCTTTATTCATCTTTATTCACTTCCATTCTTTTAATTAAATTGCATACTTTATCTTTACTTATATTTCCTTTTGTATTTTTTATTAGGTCTATTATTGTTGCTTTAAAATTCATTATTGCAGAATCTATGTTATCTTGAATTAAATTATCTGTATTTTTTAATTGCTCATCTACTTGTAATTGTTTAATTTTATAAGTATTTAATAAATCATTAAGCTTATATATTTCTTCTTGTTTTTCATTTAGTTTTGTTTGTAATTCATTTATTTTGTTTTTATTCTCTTCTTCTCTGGTTTTAAATTCTTCTAATGTTACTAATGCTCCATCATATAATAATTTGTATTTGGATTTTTCTTCTAATTTTAATTGTAATTGTTCATTTTCTTGCTTAATTTCTCTTATTTCTTGATATCCATTTAACAAATATTGTTTTAAATCTGGAACTTTTATTTGTTGTACATCTGGTAATTTTTCTTCTATAATCATTTCAGCTTTTTGTTTATTTTTAAATAAATTAACTAATTTCATCTTCTCCTCCTATTTTTTCAAAGTTTAATAATTTATCACATATTCCGTGACAAAACCAGCTTGTATTAAACCATACATTCTTTTTCTCTTTCATGAAGTTTATTCTTTTATCTAAAACGATAACTTCTATGCCTTTTTCTCTATATAATTTTCCTCGTTCTTTACCTTCTAACGCTGTAAGTGGTAATAATAGCATAAAAGGCTTATTATATTCATAACATTTTTTTAGAAAATCATTTTTAAAACTGTATGGCGGATTAGTTATAATTACGTCAAACTCAAAATTTGCTTTATCTTTTAAAAAATCAATTTCCCTTTTGCTTGTATGTATAACTTTAAAGCCATTTTCTTTTAATACTTTAGTTATATTGCTTTCTCCAAAATCTGTGCATTCCCAATAAATCAAATTATGATCTAAATATTTTAGTATTGGTATTATTGCTTCATCTGGAGTATATAATTCATCGTTCTTTTCTTGTTGCATATAATTAATCATTGCTTGTTTCATCTTCTCCTCCTACTTTATAGCAATTAGCTTGATATTGTTCTTTTGTTAGTATTGTTTCTATTCCGTCTCCATATTGAGATATTGGTATATGATAACCGCTTCTATCTATTCCTTTAATATTTGTGCATAGTAATGTACCGTTTTTATCAGATACTTTGTATCCGTTTACAATATCTCCGAATTTCTATTAGGTCTATTAGTTGTCTGCTATGTTTTAACTTTTCAGCATAACTTTTTTCTAATGCATATATTGCAGTTTTTGAAGTTTCTTTAAGTATTACTATTGGCTTATCTAAATCACACCAAAGTATTTCTACTGGATTATTTTCTGTTTGTTCTGTTTTATTGATATTAACTATCTTTCTTATTTCTCCATTTTCTGTTCTTATATAATCTCCAACTTTAATCTCTTCCATTATTTTTCCTTTCTAGGCTAGACTTTATCTAGCCTTTATATTAATCTTGTGACGTGATTGTTATTGGTACTATCATTTCTGGTAAATAATTAATTTCATAATGATATTTATCTACGTATGCCCCACTTACGTCTTCAACTACATACATAGTCCATTCATTTAGATAAATAAAATGTTTTTTATATTTCCCGTTCTCTACTTCTACTATGATTTCTAATTCATTATTTGCATTATTCTGTAGTGAAAAATTTCCTATTAACTCAAAAATTGGCTTATCACTTCTTGCATTTATTACAGATATTCTCCTTGTTACATTGAAATTATCTGCTTGTTTTCTTATATTACTAGAAACTCTATTTGATTCTGTGCACCCTGTTAACACTATAGTTCCTATCACTAAAACTAATATTAAACTTATTATTTTTATCTTTTTCATTATTTATTACCTCCAACTTTTAAATTTTCTATCTATTAGCCTCATAAAAAGCTCTTGCAAATCCGCAGTGGTGTCATACTTCTTAAAACTGTTCTTTTGCTTAATCCTGTTTTTTCTAAATAACCTTCTGGAATTTGTTTTAAATCTGCATAGTGTTCTACACAACTTACAAAATCTCTTGCTCCACAATTATGTTGATATTCCCTAGGTTTTATTATGTTTTTTCTAGGTTCTTTAAACTCTCCCCATATAGCTGTCTTTTTTGTGTAAGGGTCTCCATATTCATAAGGTTCAAATATCATTGCAGGTTTCCCTAGAAATCTTTTTAAATATCCACTTGCAGGATTTTCTAATGCCCAAAATCTTAACCCTTGTCCTACTCTATAATTTTCATATAAACATGTATGTATTATCCTTAAACATGCATTTACTATTTCCATACCACCTTTTAAATCTCTCGGTTGTTTAGCTGTTTTATCATTCCTTGCTATACTAAACATTGTGCAAGGTGGAGCTGCTAAAATCCCATATACATTCTTTGGCGGTTCGTATGTAAGCACATCATAATCTGGAAGTGTAATAACCCTTACATCATATCCGTTGTCTTTATAAAACTTACTCCATGAACCTGTTCCTCCACATAAGTCAAGTATTATTTTATCTTTGTTCTCCATATTTCAATTCCTCCACCTGTATGTATAAATCTTTGCAATTAGCTTCTAAATCACTTATCATACTTCTTTGCATTTCTGTTACATCTTCTAATGCTTGTTTATCTTTCTTTAATTCTTCACATTTTACTGCTGTGTCCCATGCTTTAAAGCATATTATTAACGCTAATATTACTAATGTTGCTGTTATTATTGTTTGTGCTTTAAAATCTCTTTTTATTTCGTTTAATGTCTTGTCTTGAAGTATTTTTACTTCTTCTAAACTTTTAATTTTAAATTTTTGCATTTGTTTTCCTCCTTAAAATCTGCTTTTAAATCCATCATGTTTTTCTAAATAATTTATTAAATCATCAATACTGTCTTTTCTACTGTCCATTATTGAACTGTTTTCTGGACTTAAGTAATGGTCTACATTAGCTAATATTTGATATAAATACCATTCTGCATTTTTTTCTAAATCTGTATGAATACATAAATGAAATCTGTTTTTATTTAATATTCCTTGTACTTTTATTAATTTTTCTATCTCTTCGCTCATCTTTCTTCTCCTTTCATTCTTTCTCTTGCATTGTCCCATTTCTCTTTGTGTACTTCTTTTGCAAATCTTTTTCTTTTGTATTCTTCATACTCTAATTGTTCTTTACTTACTTTTAAACTTTCTTTAAATTCGTTCATTTTCTATACCTCTTCCACTTTATTTTTAATATATAAGCTCTGACTCTACATTTGTTCCAACAATTTTGCCATCTTCTAGCCTTGTTTCAGTTGTCTTGAAAACTATATATCTTACTCCATACTTGATAGCAAAATCATTTATTTGTTGTTTTATTTTATCTAGATCCTCTTCCACTGTTTACCTCCTGTAATAATCTTGAAATTGTTTCTCCGCTTCTTTTCGTCCCTCTTCTATAACTTCACTTGCTTTGTATTTGCCTTCTTCGTTTTGTATTTTTCTTCTAGTTCTTTCAATTGATTTAAAGCTCGGTAGTCCATATCTTTCATAATCTATAAATGTCTGTCTGTTAAAATCTACATAGTGATATTCTTCTAAGTATGTAACATATAGCAAATTGTCATTTTCTCTTGTTGCTGGGCTATTTTCTAATACCTCTTTTACTCTTGTTTCTATTACACTTACTTTTGCCATTTTTTAAATCACCTTCTTTTAATCTTACTTCTCCTTGTGCTATCTCTTTAAGTGTTCTTGCTTTATTAGCATCATCTAACTTTAAAAATTCTTGTGTTGTTATATACCTCATCTTATCCTCCTACATTATCGAATTTCATTTGTTTTTTATTAAATCTAATCTTTACCATTCCTGTAGGTCCATTTCTTTGTTTTGCAACTATTACTTCAACATCTATTATTCTATTCTTCACTTTTTCTTCGTCATCAACATATAAGAAAATTACGTTGTCTGCGTCTTGTTCTAAACTTCCACTTTCTCTTAAATCTGCAAGCAATGGTCTTCTTCTTTTTTCTGTTTCTCTATTTAGCTGACATAGTGCCACAACTGGGATATCTAATTCTTTCGATAGTAGTTTTAATCTTCTGCTTATGTCTGCTACTTCTTGTTCTCTGTTTGTAAATTTATTTCTACTCTTTAGTAGTTGCAAATAATCTATTACCATTAGTCCTAAATTCTTCTCTTGCTTTAATTCATTTGCCTTGTCTTCTATGTCTTGTATTGTTGTTGACTCAGAATCTATACACATTTTTATATCTGCTACATTTCCTGCTACTTCATTTATCTTCGCAAAATTCTCTTCTGTTAGCCAACCCATCCTCAAAACGTGACTATCTATTTCCGCTTCTCTTGCTATTATTCTATTTCCTAATTGCTTTCGAGACATCTCTAAACTTACAAAATAAACATATACCCCTTTTTTTGCTATGTGTTCTGCCATCTGCAAAGAAAATGCTGTTTTGCCGACTCCTGGCCTTGCTCCTAACAAAGTTAATTCTTGTTCATGTAGTCCCTCTATTATTTTGTCTAAATCTAAATAACCTGTTCTTAAACTATAATCATCTCTTTTTTGATATTTATCATCTATGTCTTTTAGTGTTTCTATCATTACATCTTTCATTTCAGCATTACTATTTTTCTTGTTTGTTTTTATATTTAAAAACTTTTGAACTACTTCGTTTTTTACTTCGATTTCATCTTTGTTTGGATCTACTTCTGATATCTCTTCACATATTTTTTTTGCAGCATTAAATATCTTTCTCTTAACGCTTAAATTCTTAAGTATTTTTATATATTTATCTATATTTCCTGCGTAAACTAACTTATCTGTCATGTCTGTCATTGTTTCTAGTAATTTTATGCCATTAAATTTTTTTGTTACTCCTAATTCTTTTACAGTTAGTAAATCTACTATTTCATCTTTATCATTTAACTCCTTCATTAAGTTAAATATTGCTTTGTTAGTTTTAGAATAAAAGTCTTGAGCTTCTAGACTGTTTATATATTTGCTATTGTCTTGAATTACTAGAATTGATGCTATAACATTTACTTCTGCTTCTTCTGAGTGTAGATTAGAATTATCCATTTTCAAACCTCCTACTCATTTCCATGTATTCACTTACCGCTTCTTCCTGCTCTTTGTTTTGAACTTCGCAATTTTGATTTAAATAACCCTCGAACTTATTACCAAATAATGTTTCTGGTCTTAAATATTTAGACATTTCTTTATTGTTTTTCCATTCTGCTGTCTTTGTATCTATTACTGTTTTGAAATTGTCAAATGTAAAGCCTTCTAAAGCTCTAGCTTTTATATGCTTTACAGTTGCTTTACTAGATGTTCTAAAATTTTTAGATGTTTTAAGATTTAAATAATTCACGACTAGATGAATTAATTTATTTAATTCATCTTTATTTATTTTATTTTGAGTTGAGTTAGAGTTTGTGTTAGAGTTAGAGTTAGAGTTAGTTATATGCATACCGTATAGATACCGTATCAATAGGGTATATTTCCTCTTCGTCTGATACCGTATCTATAGGGTATTTATATGGTATGCATACGGTATTTAAATACTCTTTAAATTCATCACATTTTATTGATTCTATATCCGCTTCTATTCTTACTTTTACTTTGTCACTGCTTGTCCAATTGTATTTATACCAATTTAAAACAAGTATTTCTTTTGTTTCTTTAGAATATTTTACTAATTTAAGAATATTTTCAAATCTGTCTAATAACTTTTCTACTGTTTCAATTGTGTAGCCTGTCTCATTACTTATTATTCTTTTACTTACTTCATAGCAGCCTGCCATGTTTGTATGTGTATTAGTTAATAAATACAACATAAAATATCTATCTTCTGGAGTCATATCGTCTAATACCTTACTGTCCTCCCAAAAATTTGTGTAAACTGGTCTATATTCTGCCATTTAAATTTCCTCCTCTCTTGTATTCTTTTCATATATTAATTTGCTTCTATCCCAATTAGGATATTTGCTTTTTAAGTATGCTTCTGCTTTTTCATCATATTCTTTTGTATTTAGTCCGTTGTCTTGTTCAGAATGGCAATGATCACATGCTGTAAAAGTATTTTCTTCTATACCTCTTCCTCCTGCACTGCGAGGAATAAAATGTGCATTTGCATAAAATACCGATACTGGCTTTCCGCAAAAAATACATTGTTTATTATCTCTATACCAAACCGCTTCTTTTACATATTTTTGTATTGCAGTAGCTTTTGTTCTTTTATGTTTTTTATAATTAGGCTTCTTATATTTCTTATACTCTTTACATTCACAGTTTTTACAAAAATCAAATTCTACTTTGCAATTAAGTTTTTTACAGAAGTAATATTTCTTATAATCTTTTGTTCTTACTCTTCTAAAAATACAGCTCATATTGACATTCCTGCCTTTTTTTGATATAATAAATATAGTGAATTTATACTTGTAATGTTAAATTCTTATGAGTTAGAATGTTTTCCAGAACCGTCTAACTCTATTATTTTTGTCACAAACTCTGTACGTTTTTTGTTTATAATGCTATTTCTTAACATATCTTTTTCTGCTTCAGAAATCTTTATTGCTTGTATATCTTGTATTTCATTTAATGCTAATATTGAATCTTCAATTTGTTTTTTTAATATTTCTCTTAAATACTTATTTTCTTCTATTGTTTTATCTAAAGATTCCTTCAATGCTTTGTTTATTCTTCTTTCTAACATATTTCTCAACTCCTTTCTTACTTCAATAAATAACTTATAAACATTACGTCAAATGTAAATGCTAATAATGCTATACATTCTAACTTTAATATGTTTATTGCTAATTTTGCTTTGTTTATTTTATGTTTTTTCATTTGTGATCACTTCCTTTCTAATACCTTGCTTCTTGTAGCCATTTATCAAATGCCTTTTGTTCTACTTTTTTTTGTCCTATATGAATACCGTGGAAAATCTTTTCTATGCCAAAGTTCATTTGCTTTGTTTTGATTTATTCCTAATATTCTTGCTACATCTTTGACAAATAATATTTTAGGTTCTTTTTGCTTTTCTAAAATATCTTTTATTTCTTTAAGATATTGATTTGTTTCGTCCATTTATATTGCCTCCTCGTTGTTTGTTAAACAAACATTTGAATTTAAAAAAATATCATCATTTTTATATTTTAATATTTTTTTTATGTTTAAAGCTACTTCTAGTGAAGGAGAAACATTTCCCTTTTCGTAACCTGTATATGTTGTCCTTGCAATGTTTAACTCACTTGCCATTTGTTCTTGCGTATATCCTCTTTTTGTTCTAATTTCTATAAGTTTTTCTCTCAATCTTTTCACCTCTCTTTGTTCGTTCTGCTGACATTATATATTATGTTTGTTTGGCTGTCAATAGTTTTTTTTATTTTTTTTGTTTTTTATTCAAAAATGTTTGCAATACTGACAGTGCAATGTTATAATTAATTAGAAGGGAGTACGATTATGAGTTTTGGAAACAATTTAAAAAAAATTAGACAAGATAATAATTTAACACAGGAAGAACTAGCAAAAAAAATAAATACATCTCGTTCTAATATTGCTAATTATGAAAATGATAAAAATATGCCTTCTGTAGATGTATTAGAAAAATTGTCAAAAGCATTAAATTGTAGTACAGATTTTCTTTTAGGAAAATTTCAGAAAAAAGAAATTGATAAGATTAAATATTACATGTGCCCAGTTTATGGTCGCATATCAGCAGGACAACCTAATTGGGCTGAAGAGTGTATTGAAGGAAGATTACCTATCGACATCGAATTAATGAATATAGTTGAACCAGAAGAATGTTTCTTTCTTCGTGTCAATGGCGAAAGTATGAATAAAGAAATACAGAATGGTGCTTATGCTCTTATCAGAAAAACAGATTCTGTTGATGATGGAGATATAGCTGTTGTTTTAGTAAATGGTTATGATGCTACGTTAAAGGTATTTAACAGGCAGGGTGATTTTATTTTATTAGAACCTATGAGTACAGATTCTTCATTTAAGACACAAGTATATGGCAAAGATACAGAAATAAAAATAATTGGCAAGTATATTGGTAAAATGGAGATGAAATAAAATTAAGGAGAGGTAAAATGTTTTTTAAAAAGAAGCCTGATCTTTTGCAGATAGTTTATTCTTTGGCAGAAGATGGCACTGCAGAATTATATAATTTATTAATTGATAATAATTTTAATATAAAAAATGATTATGGTTTTTCGCTTACTTCTTTTCTTTATCATCTTTTTTATATTAGATTAATTTTACTTTCTAAATATTCTGAACAATATATTTCTGATGTTCTATATAAATGTTTAGATAATAAAATATCTCAAGTTTCAACAGACATAACTATAAAAAATAATTTTATAGATGCAGCAAATGATACATTTCGAGATTTAGACTTATTTTGGTATAAATTAAGCACTACTGAAGATTCATGGGCTCTTATGGATATTGGGCGTTATTTTATTGCATGTTTAAATAAATGTAAAGTTAGTGAAGTTCATGATGTAAAACTATCAATGTATATAACTACTTATTTTACAGAATTTTCTATCAAATGCAAAACATTTTTTGACGGAGATGAAATAAAATGAAATTTATTAAATGTCTTGGAAATATATTATGTTCATTAATCTTATTATTTATAGTAATAAGTGGCATTTATAGTATAAGTATTTGGCTTGAACGTTTAGGTGTTGGATTCGGTGTTTTAAATTACGTTCTCACTATATCGTTGTCAGCTTTTTCGTTTTATATGTTTTCTCATAATATTGATAATATTTATGGGGCTAGAAAAAAATTAAGTATTGCAAAAAATGTATTTTCATTAGATTATACTGATTTAAAAAATATATCTAAAATTGATTTTGATGATAATTATAATTTTAATATTTATTTGAAAAATGGTCTACATATTTCTTTAAATAAGTATTATATCCCAAAGACACAAAAAGATTTACAAAATTTAGATGATGAATTTGATTTTTAATTAATTTTAGACTACTAAAGATAAGTTGAAATATACTTATCTTATTTTATAAGGAGGATTTATGGCAAGACGAGGAAATGGCGAAGGAACTATATATTATAGTGAAAAATTAAATAAATGGGTTGGTCAATTTACAGCTGGGAGAAAAGCTGATGGTTCCCTGAATCGTAAATCTGTATATGGTAATACTAGAAAAGAAGTTAAAGAAAAGATTACCTCTGCTCTATCAGATATCCAAAAAGATACATATATAGAAAAAAACAATATAACAATTTCTGAACTTGCAACAGAAATTGTTGAGGATAAACATAACTCAAATGAAAATAGTTCTAACACTTATAATAGAGCAAAATATACTTTAAAGTTAATAACTAAATCTGATTTTGGAAATATGCCTATAAGAAAAGCAACTGCAAGAGATATTAAAAACTTTTTAAACACATATACTTCTTATTCTGAATCCAGCATCAAAAAATTGTATCAACTTCTTAATCAAACTTTTAGGAGAGCGATTGAACGAAATTACATTATTAGAAATCCAATATCGTTTGAAGAAGCAAAAAGGCCTAAATCAGCTAAAATAACAGAGAAGGTTGAAGCATTAACTATTGAAGAAGAAAAAAATCTTATAAAAGCATTATCATGCGAAATTAACGCTTTGAAAGATGCTTGTCTCTTAATGTTATTTACAGGTATGCGTGTCGGTGAAGTTCTTGCACTTAAATGGGAGAACATATCTGATAAAAATATTAGTATTAAAAAATCCTTAACTAGAGATGAATCTGGTAAAGTAATAGTTGGAGAAAAGGTAAAAACATATACATCTGATAGAGAAATTCCTATTACTGAAACAATACAAAAAATACTAACTAATATTTCTAAAGAAAATGATTACCTATTCAATGCAACTCCAAGAAATGTTCAATCATATTTAGAAAAAATTAATGCAATTAATTGCATTAAAAATAATATTACTCCTCACATGTTAAGACATACTTATGCAACTCGCTGCATTGAAGCAGGAGTCAATATAAAAGTTCTTCAAAAAAAATTAGGACATAAGAACATACAAACAACTTTAGATATATATGCAAGTGTATTTGATAAGTTTGAAAAGCAAGAAGATGATAAAATTATTAAATATTTAGAAAAAAATAAGATAACTTTGTAGTCAGTTGCATTAAAACTGCATTAAAATCAATAAAAAAGAGAGGCTTAAAACCCTCTCTTTTCTTACTCTGGTGCGGATGAAGGGACTTGAACCCCCACACCGAAGTACTGGTTCCTAAGACCAGCGCGTCTGCCAGTTCCGCCACATCCGCATATTTTATTGACATTGATTATTGTAGCATTTTATATGCAAAGTGTCAATATCTTTAATTAATTTTATTTGTAATTTTTTAAAATTTTTATGGCATTGTAGGTCGCCAAGCATGACGACCTACAATATTTTTCAAAAGCTATTCTTCGTCTTTTGTTGTATTTATTTTTAATAGCTTAAATATTTCTACTATTATTACTGGTGCAAGTACTAACATTACTGTTTCGAATACGTGCATTGCTGGCAGCATTACTAATCCAAATATATCTCTTAATCCTTGTGTAAATAGTATTACAAACATTAAACTTGCTGATACTACTGTTGCTAAAATTAGTTTGCTATTATTAAATATTCCTGTTTTGAATATTGACCTTTTGTTATCTCTTATATTAAATACATGAACTAATTCTGAAAGTGCTAATACATAAAATGCCATTGTTTGGCCTATTTTTACCTTTTCTTCTTGACTTACATCTGGTGTTGAAAGTCCAATTATGAATGCAGTAAGTGTAAGTAATCCTATCATTAATCCTTGATATACTATTCTCCATGTCATTCCTTTTGTAAATATTCCTTTTTTAGTATTTTTTAAAGGCTTTCTTTTCATTACATTGTCTGCTGCTGGGTCTACTGCAAGTGCTAATGCTGGTAATGAATCTGTTACTAGGTTAATCCATAATATGTGTATTGGTAATAATGTTTCTATTAATGTTTTATCTACTCCAAATTGCTTTGACAATAATGGTGTTATTAGTATTGCTAAAAATAGTACTACTATTTCTCCTATATTGCTTGATAATAGGAATTGTATCGCTTTTAGAATATTATCATATATACGTCTTCCTTCTTCTACTGCTGACACAACTGTTGCAAAATTATCATCTGTTAAAATAACATCTGCTGCTTCTTTTGCAACGTCTGTTCCAACTACCCCCATTGCGCAACCTATATCTGCAATTTTTAATGATGGTGCATCATTTACTCCATCTCCTGTCATAGCAACGGTTTCTCCATTTGCTTGCCATGCTTTTACTATTCTTACTTTATGTTCTGGTGAGACTCTTGCATATACAGAATATTTCCTTACATTTCTAATTAGTTCTTCATCACTCATTTCTTCTAATTCTGTTCCTGTAATTGCCTCATCATCATTTTCTAGTATTCCTAAGCTTTTTGCTATTGCTATTGCTGTTATTTTATGATCACCAGTAATCATTACTGTTTTTATTCCTGCTTCTTTACATTCTTGTACTGCATCTTTTACTTCTAGTCTAGGTGGATCTATCATGCCTACCATACCAATATATGTTAAATTAGATTCTAATTCTTTTATTTCTTCTGCTGTTGGTTTATGGTCTAGTACTTTATATGCCATTGCTAAAACTCTTAATGCATTTTGTGCCATTTCCATGTTGTATCTTCTAATTATTTCTTTGTATTCCTCTAAATCTGTTTTTATATCGCCTTCTAATATATATGAACTACAATTTGCCAAAAGTTCATCTACTCCACCTTTTGTATAAACTACATAATTTCCGTTTTCTTCGTGTACTGTTGTCATTAATTTTCTATCTGAATCAAATGGAATTTCTGCTACTCTTGGAAACATTCCATATACTGATGGATCAAAATCTAATTTAAATGCCATATCTACTAATGCCGTTTCTGTTGGATCTCCTGTAAGTTTGTCGTCTTCTGAAATTTTGGTATCATTACAAAGCATACTTGCATATACTAATTTTTGAATATCTATCATATCTGCTGATTCTTCTAAGTTTACAAGGTTTCCATCACAAAATACTTTTTCTACTGTCATTTTATTTTGTGTTAATGTTCCGGTTTTGTCTGAGCAAATTACTGAAGCGCTTCCTAATGTTTCTACTGCTGGCAATTTTTTAACAATTGCATTTCTTTTTACCATCCTTTGTACGCCAATTGCAAGTACTATTGTAAATACTGCTGGCAAGCCTTCTGGTATAGCTGCTACTGCTAAACTTACAGCTGTCATAAACATATGTATTGGTTCTTTTCCATATAAAAGACCTACTACAAAAATTACAGCACATATTGCTAATGCTACAATTCCTAGTGTTTTTCCTAATTTATTTAATTTTTGTTGAAGTGGTGTTCCTTGTTCTTCTGCTGTGTTTATTATATCTGCTATTTTTCCTACTTCTGTATTCATTCCTGTTTCTACTACAACAGCTTTTCCTCTACCATAAGTAATTAAACTCGAAGAAAATAGCATGTTTACTCTGTCTCCTATACCTATCTTTTCGTCTTCTATTTTTGCTGCCATTTTTTCTACTGGCACAGATTCTCCTGTTAAAGCAGATTCTTGCGATTTTAAATTTACTGCTTCTATTATTCTTAGGTCTGCTGGTACATAGTCCCCTGTTTCTAATATTACAATATCTCCTGGAACTAGTTCTTTAGATTGAATGACTTGAAGCTTACCATCTCTTACAACTTTTGCAACGTGTGAACTTAATTTTTGTAAAGCTTCTAATGATTTTTCTGCTTTGTTTTCTTGGGCTACCCCTATTATTGCATTTACTACTACAACTACTAATATAATAATTGTATCTGTAAATCCCTCTCCTTGTGCTACTCCAACAACTCCAGAGATTATTGCAGAAATTATAAGAATTATAATCATAAAGTCTTTAAATTGTTCTAAGAATTTTACAAATAAACTTTTTTTCTTCTTTGCTTTTAATTCATTTAGTCCATATTCTTCTTGTCTTTTTTTGGCTTCTTCTGCTGTTAAGCCATTTTCTGCATTTGTTTTTAGTGTAGATTCTACTTCATCTACTGTTTTATTAAACCAATTTATTGCCATTGTTTTCCTCCTTGTTTTTTAAAATTTTTCTTACTGTATTAAAATTATCGTTTCCCGTTAATATTATATCAAAATTTTCTTTATATCTTTCTAAGTTTTGCTCTGCATTTTCATCTAAAAAGCCAAATGTTAAAGTGTTTTGTAACTTTTCTTTGTCTATCATTTTTATATCTTCTATTAAGTCTCCAAATACTAAAGCTTTTTCTCTTTCTTCTATCTGGTTTCTTATATTCTCTGGTATTCTTATATACTCTTTATTTGATGTTGCCATTATCTTGTCCATATTTATTGTTGTTATTCCATTATTAAACTCAAAAAAATTAGAAACTATTTTTATATTATTAAACATGCAATTTTCTTTTTCTAAAAAGGCTTTTACTATGTTTCCTATCCCTGAAGACATAATTATTACAGGAATATTGTTATCATTCATTTCTTGTAAAAATTCTTTTGCACCAGGCCTTAAATATAAGTCTGCATTTAATAATGCATTTTTTATACTTTCTTTTGTTATATATTTTGATAAAAGTGTAAAGCTTTCTTTTGCCCATTCTTTCATTATTTGTTGTTTTTTATTTTCTTCGATTGTGTAGTCTAATTCTAATGGTCTATAATGCTCATATATCTTAGTTCTTTTTTCTAAACATTCTCCACCTAGATATTGTGGTATTACTCCCATTGTTGGCTCACTTTCTGCTGTTGTAAGAGTTCTATCAAAATCTGTTATTACAGAATAATTATTCAAATTATTAAATTTATTTAGTTTTTCTTTGCTTATTATGTATGGCATATTGTTTCCTTTCATATTTGCACCAATTTGAGTTTTCAAGATTTTTTCTATTTAATCAAAAAGACTTTTAAAGAAACTAATTTTCATAGCTTCTTTAAAAGTCTTGCTTACCATTTAGGCTCACTAACCAGTTTAAAACGAGGTTGTTGATTAGTAATTTTTAAGCTACTCCCTTTTAAAATTTGAAGAGTTTTGGTCTCTTCTTCTTATACTTTTCACTTGCTAAATATAATATATTTTTTTATTTGATTTGTCAAGACAAATTTTTTATGTTTTTTTACTTCTATGTTTACTTTTACTTTATTTATGATATACTACTTGTGGTGATATTTTATGGGGAAAATTAAATATTTATTTAAACGCATTATTAAAATGGATTATAAAAATATGTTTAGAATAGCCAAAGCTATTAGTAAAAAAACTAAGAAAAACTATATTTCGATTGTAATTGATATGATTAAATGTGGTTTTAAATACCAAGCAGGATATTATGATTATCAAGAGTTTGAGTTTTATAATTTAAATAATGAAGAACGAAAAACCTATTTAACTCGTGGTAAAAACAATGAAATTATTAAAAAGTTCAATGATAAATCTAGTTTTCACAAATTTGAGAACAAAGTAGAATTCAATAAAATATTTAATAAGTATTTAAAAAGAAATTGGATGATGCTAACACCTGATAATTATAATGATTTCGAAACTTTTTTCAAGTCTAATAATGCAATTATTGTAAAGCCTATTGATGATGAAGGTGGTCACGGAGTTGAGAAATATGTTTATTCTCCTGATGTTAACTGTAAAGAAATATATAATAAATTAATTGCAAATGATCAACTATTAATCGAAGAATGCATTAAGCAACATCCAGACATGAACGTTTTATATGATAAGTCTGTAAATACTATGAGAATGTTTACTTTTTACAAGGATGGTAAATCTTATTTTCTACAAGCTGTACTTAAAATTGGTAATGGTGGTGTTGTAGATAATTTTTCAAGTGGTGGAATGTATACTTATGTAAGTAATGAAGGAAATGTTTATGTAGAAGCAATTGATAGAAATGACAATATTTATACTGAACATCCTATTTCAAAGCAAAAAATTGTTGGCTTTAAAGTTCCAATGTTTAAAGAAGCTGTTGAGCTTGTAAAGGAATGTGCTAAAGTTATTCCAGAAGTGGCTTATGTTGGTTGGGATGTAGCAATTTCTGAAAATGGTCCAGTAATTGTCGAAGGAAATTGTTTTCCAGGGGTATATCAAGTAAAACCTAGTTTGATAACTAAAAAGGAAGGTTTAATTCCTAAGTATAATGAAATCATGAAGATATTTTAATTCAAAAAAAGTTATAGTTTTCACTATAACTTTTTATTTTTGGTGGAGATGGAGGGAGTTGAACCCTCGTCCAATAATATTTCCATACAAGCTTCTACAACAATAGTTTATTATTAAATATTCCCTCTAATTCTTGTTAATAAACAAACTTGAATTTTTGGTAGTCTTAAAATTACCCATTATTTCCAAGACAAGAAATAATTTTGTTTCCTACTTTAATCGACGCTTTATCCATACCAGTAGGCCTTATGGTAAAACGACGTGCCATTAACTAGGCAGCGTATGCTAATTCTCTATTATCAGCGTTTATTTTTAATTTCTCGTTTTTTAAGTGGCCAACGAGAATCCACTTGTCGCAACTCATATTTCTACATTACTGTCGAAACCAATTACATCCCCATGTACATACTTTATTATACTATAATTATTGTTTGTTTACAATAATTTAGTTATATAAAGTATTTATATATTTTTCCATGTTTTTTGCAGCTTCTTTTCCTGCTTTTATTGCTAAGCACACTGTTGCTTTGCTTTGGCAAACATCTCCTCCTGCAAATACGCCTTCTATATTAGTTTGACAATTTTCGTCTATTTTTATAAGTCCATTTTCCAATTGTATTTTTTCTTGTTCTATTATTTCCTTATTTGGTTTTAGTCCTATTGCAAATATTATTGTGTCTGCATTTATATAAAATTCACTACCTTCAATGTCTTTTACTTCTCCGTTTGTTGTATCTGTTTTTATGCATCTTACTTTTTGTATTTTGCCTTCTTCTACGTCTGCTTCTAATACTTTTGTATTGTATATAACTTCTACTCCATCTTCCATAGCTTCTTCTAATTCTATTTCTCTTGCTGGCATTTTTTCTCTATTTCTTCTATATACAATTGTACTGCTTTTTGCGCCCATTCTTATAGCAGCTCTTGCAGAGTCTGTTGCTACATTTCCTCCTCCAATTATTATTACATTCCCTAGGTCATTCATTATTCTTTTTGCATTATATTCTTTTAATATATAATCAGATCTATGTATTTTGTTACATTCTTTGTTAGTTAAATGATATGTACTTGCTGTTTCAGCTCCAATTGCTACAAATATTGCTTTATAGCCATTCTTCTTTAAGCTTTCTATTGTTATATCTTTTCCAAATTCGATATTTGTTTGTATGTTTATTCCTAGGCTTTTTATTCTTCTTGTTAAATTTTGTGTAATATCTCTTGGTAACCTAAATCCTGGTATTCCATATGTTAGAAGTCCGCCTATTTCTTCTTCTTTTTCAAATATTGTAACTTCAAAACCTTTTTTAGAAAGTTCTACTGCACATTCTATTCCAGCTGGGCCTGAACCTACTACTGCTATTTTAATATTATTAGATTTTTGTCTTTCATTCACATATATTACATTGTTTTTCCTGGCCCAATTATTTACATATTTCTCTAACTTATTTACTTGGATAGGTTCTCCTTTTATTCCCTTTATGCAATTTCCTACGCAACACTCTTCGTATGGGCAAACGTTAGAACATATGTTACTCATAATATTATTCTCTTGTAATATTTTATATGCTTCTTCTAGGTTTCCATTTTTTATTTGTTCTATAAATTGCGGAATGTGTGTACTTATTGGGCATCCCTTTTGACACATTGGTACTTTACAATTTAAACATTTATTTGCTTCATTTTGTGCTTCTTGTAAACTGTTCAATTTTATTCTCCTTTTTTTATTTGGTTTAATTTAGTTGAAGACTAAATTCATTTTGAAAATTAAAATATTAAAAATGAAAAAAAATTGCGAATGGATTGAGCTTGAGGTAGAAATTGTTCTTCTCTCGGAGTAGGGAATCTCATCTCTTGAGGGCGCTGCGGAGAGAGGAGATTTACAATTTCTACGAAAGTGACATGACCGAGCGGTTTTTTTGAATTTTAATCTTTTAATTGTTAATTAATCGGGTGAATTCAGGACAGTCCCCAAAATCCCCAGGTTTGGTGATTTTGAGGGACAGTCCCTAGAATTCCCCCTCACACAAATTACAATTTGTATAATTTGTTTTGTTCTATATATTTGTATACTTCTCTTGATAAATATTTTTGTGCTTCACTATCATTTTTTGCTATCATTTCTCTTATTTTAGTTGATGAAATTTCATTTTTGTCTCTTTTTATGACTATATATTTTTGGTCTTTTATTTCGTTATAATCTTTCCATTTGCTCATTTTTTCGAAATTATCTGAGCCCATTATAAAATACACTTCGCATTTTTTAGAATATTTTTGATTAATTAGCTCAAATGCATCCACTGCAAATAATTTTTTATCTTCTTTTATCTCAATGTCATCTACTTCTAATTTGTTATTGTCTTTTATAGCTAGTTTTATCATATTTAGTCTATGTTCTGCCGATATTAGTCCACTTTTTATATATGAATCATTTACTGGAACAAAAATAACTTTGTCTAATTTTTTTGTTTTTACTAAATTATTTGCTAATTCAATATGTATATTTGTTGGAGGATTAAAGCATCCTCCAAAAAATCCTATTTTTTCCATAACTATCCCTTATTTAAATAAGTATCCAAATTGCTCGTCTATCTGTTTTGTAAATGTTTCATTGTTGTCTGCATTGAATCTTATTACTTTAATATTTTTTGCATCTTTTTCTACTTCATCGGCTAATTTTAAGTACTCATTTTGTTGTTTTATGCTACTTTCTACATTAAATTCTTGATATTGATGTTTATCTCTTTTTATACGTTTTTCAAAAACAGATGTGTCTTTTAAATATAAAACTACTAAATATATGTTAAAATTTAATTTATCTAGTTTTTCTAATAGCATTTTATATGTGTCATCAAAAGAATATGGCTTATATCCTAGTCTTCCATATATTTCTTCTGTGAAAAAGGTTCTGTCAAAAATCATGTTTACGTCTTCACATGCTTCTATATATTCTAATAATTTTAGATATTTTTTTTCTATTTTTTTGTGTCCTGCTTCAGTTTTATCTTTTATTCCTGTTAATCTATATAAATCTGTTGCACTCATTTTTTCTCTTAAATAGTTTGTAAATGTTGTTTTTCCTGCTCCTTGTGGTCCTTCTACTATTATTATTGTATCTTTCATTTTTTTCACCTTCACAATATAAAAATCATGCTTTTATTTTAGCATGACTTTTATATTATTTTCAATAGTTTTAATTATATTCTATTAAATAATGGTTCTATATTTTCTAGTTTTATACCATCTTCTATTGTTGTAAAACTCCATTGTGGATTTTGTATTTTTAAATATTCTCTTATTTTTTTACATGACTTTGGCATAAATGGTTCAAACAAATTAGATAAATTTGCTATAATAACTGCGCAAGTATATATTGTATTATTAAAGCTCTCTATGTCTTCTTTTTTCTGGATCCATGGTTTATTTTCATCATAGAACTTATTTGCATATTCTACAAGATCCATAACTTTTTGTGTTGCAGCTCTAAATTCTAGATTTTCTATTAAGTTTGAAACTTCTTTATATGTGTTTTCTATTTCTATTTTTGCTTGTTCATCTAATTTACCATTTGGAATTTGTGTTAACTCTTTAAATCTCAATGTTCTATTTACTAGATTTCCAAATTTGTTTAATATCTCATTATTATGTGTTCTTTCAAATTCTTCAATTGTAAAGTTTGTATCTTTCTTTTCTGGTCCATTGTTTATAATATGGAATCTTAATGAGTCTGTGTTGTATTTTTCAAGCATTTCTAATGCTGTAATACCATTTCCTTTGCTTTTTGATATTTTTTCATCATTAATATTTAGATATTCTGTTGAAACTATTACATCTACCAAATGGAAATTGTCTTCTAGTCCAGCTAGTAGCCCATTGAATATTATGCTATGGAATACTATATTATCTTTTCCATGGCACATATATATTTTATTGTTGTGTCCTTCTTTCCAAAAATCCTCCCAATTGAATCCATTTTCTTCTGATAGCTTCATTGTATCAGTTAGGTAACCAAGTACAGCTTCTATCCACACATACATTCTTTTAGTTTCATATCCTGGAAGTGGTATTTTGATTCCCCAATCTAAGTCTCTTGTTACTGCTCTGTCTTTTAATCCTTGTTTTAAATATTTTTCTGTTTCATTTCTTGCATTTACTCTCCAGAATTGTTTGCATTTATCTGTATTTGCTTGGATTATATCTTGAAATTTAGATAGAGCAAAATATAGATTTTTATTATCTTTTTCTACTGCTTTGCTTCCACAAACTAAGCAAACTCCATCTTTTAGTTCTTCTACTGATGGTGTGTGTCCACAATTATCACATTGATCAGCTTTTGTTATCTCTCCACACTCTGGACATTTAATTTGTATTTCTCTATCTTGTAAAAATTTATTACATTTCTCACAATATGCTTGTGGCTCAATTTTTTCATATATATAACCATTGTCATACAACTTTTTAAATATCTCTTGAACTTTTTTAGCATGATATTCTGTTTCTGTTTTTGAATACAAATCATAAGAAAAATCCATTGCTTGGAATGTTTTAGAAAATTCTTCATGATATTGATCTGCTATTTCTTTCGGTGTTCTTCCCTCTTTTTTTGCTCTTTCTGTTATTGGAGTACCATGGCAATCTGTACCTGAAACATAAAGTACATTATCTCCATTTATTCTATGATAGCGCGCTAATATATCTCCAGATATTAAACCCGCTAAGTGACCTAAATGTAAGGAATTATTTGCATAAGGCCATGCTCCACCTATCAAAATATTTTTACTCATTAATTATTCCCCCATTGTTAATAATATAATATTTAAATTTTATCACAGTCATACAAAAATAGCAAGTTTTAGAGATTTAAAACTTGCTATTTTACTTGTTTTTAATTATACTTTTATACTTTATTCCAAAACCAGTCTAAACTGTTATCGATATTTTTCTTTTTATAAAACTTACAAGATATGTCATCTACCCATAAATATCCGAAGAAAGATATAAATATCATTATAAAGTCCATTCCAAGGCTTCCCATTAATGCTGAATGTATTTCTTCTACATTTGCACTTGGTAATGTAAGTTGTATACTATGCATTAAAATTAGTGCTAAAAAGAATATTAATGCTACTGCTGGTGCATGTGGCTTTTTTATTTCCTTTCCTAAGAATATTAGTAATACTGTTGCTATTAGCAAAAGTACTAAAGTTAATGGGTTTGTTAAATCAATAATGAACATTTTGTTTCCTCCTTTGTTTTTTCTTAAATTTATTATTCTAGTATAATTTATACTAGTTTTGTAAACTAATTTAATTTTTCTTCTATAAGTTTTGCTATTTCTTCTGCTTTTTTAGCTATATAGTTTTTGTCTTTACCTTCTATCATAACTCTTATTAAAGGTTCTGTTCCTGAAGGTCTTATTACAACTCTTCCTTCATTTGCAAATTCATTTTCTATTTCTTTAATTTTTGTTTGTATTTCTTTATCTTCTAAGTATTGACTTTTCTTTTCTGAGTTTACTTTAGCATTTATTAATACTTGTGGGTATATTTGTATTATGTCGCAAAGTTCTGATGCTAAAACGTTTTTTTCTAATAAAATTTGTATTAACATAAGGGAAGTTAGTATTCCATCACCTGTTGGATTGTAATCTAATAAAATTATATGTCCTGATTGTTCTCCGCCTAAATTATAACCATTTTTTAGCATTTCTTCTAGTACATATCTATCTCCAACTTTTGTTTGGCTTAAATTTAAATTATTTTTTTCTGCAAATTTATTCAATCCCATATTGCTCATAATTGTTGCAACTAATGTGTCTTTATTTAATTTGCCTTTTTCTTGCAAGTATTTAGCAAATATTGCAAGAAGTATATCTCCATCTATAAGATTTCCTTTTTCATCTATTGCTAAGCATCTGTCTCCATCGCCATCATATGCTATTCCTAAGCTTAATTTATTATCTAAAACAAATTTTTTTAATCCTTCCAAATGTGTTGAACCACAATCATGATTTATATTTATTCCATCTGGATTATTATTTATTATTTTATATTTTATTCCTAGTTTTTTAAATACTTCTTCTGCTACTTTATAAGTTGCTCCATTTGCCACATCTAAGCCTACTATAAAATCATCTCTTAAATGCTCTTCTATATTATCTTCAAATATTCTTCTAAATAAACAAACATATTCATCCATTAAATCTGTTGCATCTTCTGCTATACCAATTTTATTATGTACAGCAATTAGCTCATTTATTTTTCCGGAGTCCATAACTTCTTCTATTTCTTCTTCTATCTCGTCAGATATTTTCATTCCTTTATTACTAAAATATTTAACTCCGTTAAATTCAAAAGTATTATGTGATGCAGATATTACAACACTTGCATCCGCTTTTAATTTTTTTGTTAAATATGCTACAGCTGGTGTTGGCATAACTCCTAACAATTTTACATTGGCACCATAACTTAAAAAGCCTGATGTCATTGCACTTTCTATTAGTGTTCCAGAAAGCCTTGTATCTCTACCTATTAATATAGTTGGTGCATGATCTGAATGTTTTGATAAAACATATGCTCCTGCTTTTGCAACTTTATAAACCAATTCTGGCGTAAGTTCTGTATTTGCTATTCTTCTAATTCCATCTGTTCCAAAATATTTTCTCACTTGATTGCCTCCTAATATAAGATATTTATCTATTGTTTATTATATATTATTTGATTGTAAAAAAGCAATATATTTTTATTTTGTGCCGAATATTCTATCTCCTGCATCTCCAAGTCCTGGTATTATGTAAGCATGTTCATTTAATCTTTCATCTATTGCTGCACAATAAATTTGTACATCTGGATGTTTTTCTTGCATTGCTTTTATTCCTTCTGGAGCAGCTATTATACATAAGAATTTTATTTTTTTAACGCCTTTTTCTTTTAGTAGTTCTATTGCATCTATTCCTGATCCACCTGTTGCAAGCATTGGGTCTAATATTAAGACTTCTCTTTGAGCTATGTCTTTTGGTACTTTAAAGAAGTATACATTTGGTTTAAATGTTTCTTCATCTCTATACATACCAACATGTCCTATTTTAGCATTTGGTACTACTTGAATTATTCCATCTAGCATACCTGTTCCAGCTCTTAAAATTGGAACAAATGCATAATTATCTTCATTAATCTTTCTTGTTTTCATTTTTTGAATTGGAGTTTCTATTTCTACTTCTTCTAATTTTGCATCTTTCATTGCTTCATAGCAAAGTATTGTAGCAAGCTCTGATACTATCTCTCTAAATTCTTTTGTTCCTGTTTTTTTATCCCTTAAAATTGCTAATTTGTGTTCAACTAATGGGTGTTTTAATTCGATTACTTCCATAATCACTGCCTCCTTAAATATTTTATTTTAAAATTACATACGTTCTGGCATTTCCATTCCTAATAGTTCTGCTCCTGTTTTCAATACTGTTCCAACAGAATATGTTAAGAATAATCGTGCGTTTTGAACGTCTTTGTCTTCTGTAATTATTCTATGTTCATTATAATATGTACTAAAGCTTTGACTTAAATCTATTAAGTACCTAGCTAAAATTGATGGCTCATTCTTTTCTGCAGCACTTTTTATAACATCATTAAATTGATATATAAGTTTTAATGTGTCTAGTGCTTCTTTTTCATTTATTTTTGAAAAATCTATTTCTTCTATTTTTGGCATATAACCTGCTTTATTTAGTAAACTTCTTGTTCTTACATAAATGTACTGAATATATGGCCCTGTTTCTCCTTGGAAGTTAAGAAGCATATCCCAATCAAATATTTCATCTTTAATTCTGCTATTTGATAAATCGTTAAATATAATTGCTCCTACTCCAACTTTTCTTGCTACTTCTTCTTTATCTTCTAATTCTGGATTTTTTTCATTTATTATATCTTTTACTTTATCTATTGCTTCATTTAAAATATCTTCTAAAAATACTGAATTTCCTTTTCTTGAGCCTATTTTTTCTCCATCTTTATCTACCACAAGCCCGAAAGGAATATGCACACAATTTTTAGCATAGTTTTCATATCCCATTAATTCAAATACTTTAAATACTTGTTTAAAATGTAATGCTTGTTCATTTCCTACTACATAAATTGCTTTATCAAAATTGTATGTATTCATTCTATCTTCTAAAGATGCTAAATCTCTTGTTGCATATATTGTAGTTCCTGCAGAAGTAATTATTATACATGGTGGCATATTATATTTTTCTAAGTCAACTACTTGTGCTCCTTGAGATTCTTTTAATAATCCCTTTTCTTTTAATTCTTCTACTACTGGTTCCATTTTATCGTTATAGTATGCTTCACCATTATATGAATCGAACTTTGAGTTTAGTAATTTATATGTTTTTTCGTAATTTTCTAAACTTATTTTTCTAATATGTTCCCATAGTTTATATGTTTCTTGATCTCCATCCTCTAGTTTTTTAAACTCTGCTCTTGCTAAGTCTGTAAGCTCTGGTTTTTCTTTTTCTTCTTTGTTAAAACGTATATATGTTTTTAATATGCTTGACATTTCATCATTTTTAAAATCATATTCGTCTTTCCAAAGCTTAATTCCTGCCATAACTTTTCCAAATTGAAGACCCCAGTCTCCTAAAAAGTTAATTCCTACACTGTTGTATCCAAGGAAATTATATATTTTATATAGAGCTCCTCCTATTACAGTTGAACGCAAATGTCCAATATGAAATGGTTTTGCAATATTTGGTGCAGAATAATCTATTACAACGTTTTTTCCTTTGCCAATATCTGATGAACCATATTTCTCCTTATTTTTTGCAACATCTTCTAGTACTTCTTCTGCTAATGTTTGTTTGTTTACATATATGTTTAGATATCCACCTACGACTTCAATTTTTTCTATTATTTTTTCATCTATTTTTATGTTCTCTTTTATATCATTTGCAATCATTGGTGGTGCTTTTCTTAATTCTTTAGCAAGTTTAAAACATGGAAATGCATAATCTCCCAAATCGCTATTTGGTGGGATTTCTATGTAATTTTCTAATTCTTTGCTATCTAAATTTGTTACTTCTGCAATTTCTTTTGCAATTTCTTGTTTAAAATTTACCATTCTACTTCCTCTCTTTCTAGTCCCCTAAACAAATATCTAAGTCTCTTGCCACTTTTACTAAATCATCATCCATTGTTACTCTTTTTATGTTTGTGCTTTCTGTTCCTCCAGAACGTGCTCCTATTTCTTTATTATTTCCTACAACTTCTTCTAATGTTACATATCCTAATCTTCCATTTTGTAATGTTACTAATACATTAAACTTACCTTCTATAGCAAGTTCCATTGCTTTGCTTCCATATTTTGTAGATAGGACTCTATCAAATGCTGTTGGTGTTCCTCCTCTTTGAACATATCCAAGTACAGTATTTCTAGATACCATTCCTGTTAACTCTTCTAGGTCTCTTGAAAGTTTTTCTCCTATTCCACCAAGTCTTATGTTGTCTAATCCTGCTCCATCATGCAAAGTTCTTTTAACTGTTAGTTCTCCGCCTTTTGGTTTTGCTCCTTCTGATACAACTATTATACTGAATTTCTTTCCTTCTGCTTTTCTTCTATTTATTTTTTCTACTATTTTCTCTATATCATATGGTATTTCTGGAATTATTGCAGCATCTGCTCCTCCTGCTATTGCTGATTCTAATGCAATCCATCCTGCATATCTTCCCATTACTTCTAATGTCATTATTCTGTGATGGGATTCTGCTGTTGAGTGCAATCTGTCTAGTGCCTCTGTTGCAACAGATACAGCTGTATTGTACCCAAATGTTATTTCTGAATGTGCTACATCATTATCTATTGTCTTTGGAATTCCTATTACGTTTAATCCTCTTAAAGAAAAGTCTCTTGCTGATTTTTGTGTTCCGTCTCCACCTAATGTAAATATACAATCAAATCCTGCATTTCTTACATTTTCTACTGCTTTAAAAGACATATCTTTATATACTGTTTGTCCATTTTCTTCTACTGGATAATTAAATAGGTTCGTACTATTTGATGCTCCTATAATTGTTCCACCTCTATGAAGTAAACCTGATGCACTTCCATTTGATTCTAATTTTATATAGTTGTTTTCTAACATTCCTTTATAGCCTTCTATATATCCATAGCATTCTACGCCATGTGTTTCGGCTGTTTTTACTATTGCACGAATTACTGCATTTAATCCTGGGCAATCTCCGCCATTTGTTATTATTGCAACTTTTTTAACCATTTAAAAATCACCTCAAAAAAATCTTCTAAAATTTCTCTGTATATTATATCAATAAAAAAAATATTTACAAGTTATTTGTAAATATTTTCTTTGTTTTTTATTGCGTAGAAAATATATATTTGTGCTTTAGCTCAAAACATATTATTGTTTTTTAATTGCTCTATTGATTGGCGTACCTACTACTGTAACATTATCTTCTACATTTTTTAAGACTATTGCTCCTGCCCCTATTTTTACATTATTTCCTATAATAATCGGTCCAAGTACTTTTGCTCCTGCTCCCACCATTACATTATTTCCAATAGTTGGATGCCTTTTGTCTTTGTCTTTTCCTGTTCCTCCTAAAGTTGCTTGATGATATATTGTACAATCATCTCCAATTTCGGCTGTCTCTCCTATTACAATTCCCATTCCATGATCTATAAATAATCTTTTTCCTATTTTTGCTCCTGGATGTATTTCTATTCCTGTAAAAAATCTTCCCACTTGTGAAATTATTCTTGCCAAGAAAAAACATTTATTAATATAAAAAAAATGAGCTATCCTATGATATACCAGTATATGAAAACCTGGATATAATAGCATAACTTCTAATATATTTCTCGCCGCCGGATCCTTTTGCATTATATTTTTTGCATCTAAATACAACTGTTTCATATAAAATCACCTAACATATAATATACAAATTTTAATTTGTATATTATATGCGCCAGTTCTATTTATTGCTAATATGTATTGTTTCTGCACTTACATTCAATTCTCTTGAAACTATATTTTGTATTTGTGCTACTTCTTCTGGCTTTAATTCATCTGCTTGTATTACAACACTTATACTGCCTTCATTTGCAAATATTACTACATTTTTGAACCCTTTTGCAATTATTAAATTTTCTGCTATCATTATTGCATTTTTTGTATTGTTTATATTGTTTATCTTTTTTAATGCTTCTTGTTTTTGTTCTGCTGTTGCATTTGCATTGTTATACATTTCTTGATATGTTTCTAGTGTTTCAGAATACATTGTATTTCTATCTAATTTTGATGTTATAAAATAATAATCATTTTCGCTTTTTTTACTTTCTTCTTGTTTTTGCTCTGTTGCATTTGTTTCTACTAAATTCTCTTGTTCATTACTCATTCCGTTACTAATAGCATTTTCATTGTTTTCTACTATTGCATTTTCTTCTACATTGTTTTCATTGTGTGGAACTGTACTCACAAATTCTGCATCTCCAATAGCTGTATCAGTTCTTTCTGCTATTGTACTTGTTGCAACGTTTTCTTGATTTGTTGTAAAATTCAAGTATCCTGCTGTTATAAGCATTAGTGAAACCACCAATACTATTAATTGGTTTCTTTTTAAAATCTTCATAACTCTTCTCCTTTTGTTCTTAAATTGACATTTCAAAAACTTGTATTCTATATGTAGAAATTCCTGTAGCTGCTGAAACAGCTTGAATTATGTTTGTTTTTATAGCTGGATCCGAAGCTCCTTCTGCTGTAACTATCGCCCCCTCTATTTTTGGCATAATTACTTTTTGCGTAATTGGAGTTTTTTGTCCGTTTTTTTCTTCATATATAATCTCTTTATCTGTATCTGTTTGTTCAATTTTTCTTACACCCCCATTTGTATCTGTTTCTTCTGTATTGTTTAAAGTGTTTTTTTCGTTATACATTGCAACGACTTCACTAGTTTCTGAATATGTAACCAGAACTTTTACCTTTCCAACTCCTGTTATTTTGGATAGTATGTCCTCTAAATTCTCCTCTAAATTATATTCATTAAGCTGGCTATTATTACTGTCTATGCTATTATTTATGTTTTCTGCTAGTTTTTTATATGATGTATTGCCGTTCTCTTGATTTGTTTCTTCTTTTTTTCCTCCCCATATTGTATTTATTGCAATTATAGTTATTATTAATAGAATTAAAAATACTACAAGATTTTCTATGTTCTTTTTGTTATTTTGCTCTTTTTGTTTTGAAATAGACTCTTTAAATTTTTTTATGCTTTCTTTTAGCATTTTTCTACCCCCTTATTATTCATTTATATGGATTTTTTCTTTTTCTAAATAATATGTAGCATTTATATATTCTTTAAATTCATTTATTTCCTTTTCTGTTGCTGTTTTATCTTTGTTTTCTATTATTTCATTGTTTTGCACATTTTTTGAGATATTTATTTCTTTTATTTGATTTACATCATTATTTTTCTTACTTGTTTCGTTTTTTTCTACTTTCATAACTAAGCTATTTAGCATTCCATATCGATTCTCGTCTTCTGTTTCTATGTATACATTTAGTGAAGTTATATTTAAATTCTTTTCATTTGCTCTTTTTCTTATATCTTCTTCTATTTTCTTTTTATATGTGCTTTCTATATATTTATCTGTATCTATTTTTAGTGAATTATTCTCTTGGTATGTACTCATTTGTTTAGTTGTATTTTCAATCAATGTATTTATATTGGTTTTTGTAAACTTGTTTATTAATGGATATATTATTGTAAATAATATATATACTCCTATTACTGTTTTTACATATTTTTTATTCTTTCCTTCTGGCAAAATTATTTCTATAATTGTTGCAATTATTACTGCTAAAATTATCCCTTGTGCCCATGAATTTATGAATTTTATCAAGTTTTAACACCTACCTATACATCATCCCATTATTAGTTATCTTTATACACATTGCCAGTCCAATTATTAGTAGCGTAGCAACAAAAAACATTATCCCAAGTAATACTTTAAATGTTCCTCCCATTTGTTCTAATAATGAAACTATTTTTTTATCTGCTATTGGCTCACATATTGCAGATGTAAAGTAATATGCTGTTGTTAATAGAGTTAATTTTATAATTGGCATTGCACATATTCCTATTATTACAAACATTCCAACTATCCCTATTGAATTTTTTATAATAGATGTAGAACCTAATACAACATCTGCTGAATCTCCTAGTGCTTTACCTACTACTGGTATAAACGTAGATGCCGCAGCCTTTACTCCTTTTGCTGTTAGCCCATCAACATTGCTTGTTAATGTTCCTTCCATTGAAAGTATTCCAACAAAAATTGTAATAATTAATCCTAAAAACCATGTGATACCCGATTTAAAAAAATTGGAAAGTTTTCCAATTTGAACTTTATCTGATAAATTTGAAATTATTCCTAACGCTGTTGCTATAAGTGTTATAGGAAGTACTACCAATGTTATTGTGTTTCCTATAAAAACTACTGCAAATATAATTAAAGGCTGTATTAAACTAACAGATGCAACATTCCCGGGTAGCAGACATTAGTGCTAAAAGTATTGGAACTAGGCAGTTTATAAATCCAGTTAAATTTGCAATTGAATCTTTTATTCCGGATATTATTGTTGAAAAATTAGCCATTATTAAAGTTACTATAAGTATGTATTGAATATAATATGTAATTTGAGAAACGCTTTCATTTTCTAGGTTCTCTGTAAAAGCCTTTAAAATGCTATGTATTATTATTACTACTATTATGCTTCCTAGCAAATAAATGACATCTACTATTTCATCTCCAAATAATAATATTATTTGTTTAAGAAGTCCTTTGTTATCTATCTCTCCTTTTATTGCAGAACTTAAAAAGTCGTTTAGACTGATATCCGGAAAAACTTCTTTTGTATATTTTTCTCCTTCTTTTATGAATGAAGGAATATTTAGTGCGTCCATTTGTGAATATATGATTTCATCAGTTGCATAAGTTATATAGTTAACAAAAGAAAATATTAAAATATAAAAAATTAATAATATTTTTTTTATCATTTGATCTCCTATTTAAGTATGTCAATCACATTAAGCAAATTGTAATTTGTTTAGTTCCGGATGAATTCAGGACAGTCCCCAAAATCCCCAGGTTTGGTGATTTTAAGGGACAGTCCCTAGAATTCCCCCTCACACAAATTCCAATTTATCTGATTGATTTTATGGCAATATGCTTATTACTAACTCCAAAAGTGCTGTTATTATCGGAATTGATATACTTATAATTATTATTTTGCCTCCCAAATCTATTTTGCTAGCTATTGCACTTTCTCCAGAGTCTTTACAAATACTTACTGCAAATTCTGTAAGTATTGCTATTCCTGTTATTTTTAGTATTATTTTTAAAAACTCATTTCCTATGCCTGCTTTTTGACTTATATTAGATAACAAGTTTATTATTGAATATAGCTTGTCCATTACCATAAGCAATATAATTGCTCCTGCTATTATAGATGCATAGATTGTAAATTCAGGTTTGTACTGTTTTAAAATAATTATAAGAATAAGTGCTACTAATCCTACACCTATTATTTTTACAATTTCCAATTACATTCACCCTTTACAATCCAAATATTGTTCTAACAGTATTAAATAATGTGCTTATTTCTTTTATTACCATTGTTAAAACTATTACTAATCCGTGCAAGAGTAGTCATCATTGCTTGGTCTTCTCTTCCAGCTCTTACTAATACTTGATGTAATACAGCAACTAATATTCCTATTGCCGCTATTTTAAATAATAAATCTATGTTCATATTTTTACCCCTTTTACATTAATATTATTACTATTGCCATTCCTATAAGCATTCCAAGCGTCCTATACATTTTTTCGCTTTTATCTCTTTGTTGTTCAGCCTTTTTTATTTGGCTCTCCAAAAAATCAGTAGTTAATTCTATTTGGTTAAGTTGACCTGTTACATCTGTTTTTCCTAAAAGTTTGCTTAAATTTGATAAAGCTAATCTATCTTCATCATTTATATTAAGTTCTTCCATATTTAATGCTAAATTCCATGCTTCCCCTGCGGCTAAAACCTTCATTTTTTCACTAGCCACTCCAAAAACATTAGAAATATTAGAATTTGTATTTTTTGATATTTGTTCGAATATTTCTGGTATTGGTTCATACGTATATCTTATTTTTGTTTTAAAAATATTAAGTGCATTTTTAAATTCTTTTAGTTCGTTTACTCTATTTCTATATTTATTTGATACCAATATTCCTATAAGTGAACATGATAAAAATATAAATGTATATATTACAATTTTTAATCCTAACATAGTTTAATCACTCCATAATCATGTATTCTAAGTTTTTTCTATCCAGTGTATATACTTTATCTATTTCTGCTTTTCTAATTTTGTCATTCAAAAATACTATTCTTTCAAATATATGTAGATTTAACAAAGTTTTTAAATTTGGATTTATAGATATTTCCTCTAAACTTGCACCATGTGCTGTAAATATTCCTTTTATTCCTGAGCATACGGCATAATTTATCGCCGAAATTTCTTCTTCTTTTCCTATTTCATCTGCAACAATTACTTTGGGTGACATTGACCTTATAAGCATTGTCATTCCTATTGCTTTTGGAATATTGTCTAAAACATCTGTCCTAATCCCCACGTCATTTTGAGGCACACCTTTATACATTGCTGCAATTTCTCCTCTTTCGTCAGCTATGCCCACATTTATTCCTTTAAATTCTATTTTTTCTATTCCTGTACTAATTCTTCTTACTAAATCCCTTAATACTGTAGTTTTTCCGCACACCTGGTGGTGACACTATTAAAGTTGTGTAGATATTATTTTCTTCTGTATTTAACACATATTTCAAAAGTTTATTACTGCATCCTTTTATTTCTTTTGCTATTCTAAAGTTTAAGCTTGATATGTAATTTATATTACTAACTTTGTTGTTTTCTATAACACAACTTCCGTGTAATTCCTATTCTATGTCCGCCTTTTACTGTAATAAATCCTTCACATATTTGATTTTGGAAAGAATAAATTGAATTATCGCAAACCTTTTGCATAGTTTTTAATATGTCTTCTTGTAAAATATTACATTTAAATATTTCTTCACGTTTATTGAATTTTAATATTAGAGGTTGTCCTACTCTTAATCTAATTTCTTCAATTGTTTTTAATTTTTCTTCTGTTTCGGTTTCAAAAAAGTCTGTTAATATTTTTAATATTTCTTCTGGAAAATAATTTAATATATCAGAAACTAGCATATATACTCCTTACCTTATAACTTGTCTTTAAATATATATATGCTAGTTAAAAAAAATTAGAACTAAAAAATTGTAATTTGCAAAGCAAATTACAATTTATCTTAATACTTGTATTTTTACTAAATCACCATCTTTTAGATTATACTTCTCTCTAAAATTTATGTTAGATACAATTTCTATTATATTTCTTTCATAGTCACTTTCTTCTTTTAAATTTTTTTCTGACCTTACTATATATGCTTTTTGCTCTAACAGTACACATTCTTGCACTTGTACATCATATTTTCCGCCATATTCTTCTGCTTTTATTGTATACGTTGATTTTAAATTATATGGTTCGTTCAATTCAATATTTAGTGTACCTGGGTATAGTTTCATATTTGTTTTTTGGTAAAATGCTTCTTTCATCATATTTACAAATATTTTTGCTATCCCCATTCCCTCTATAACTTTTCCTTCTAATATCATATTTATCCTTCTTTCTTTTTCTATTATAGTTAAAAAAATAAATTTGTCAATTGTTTCGGGAAATTGTAATTTGTTTAGTTCCGGATGAATTCAGGACAGTCCCCAAAATCCCCAGGTTTGGTGATTTTAAGGGACAGTCCCTAGAATTCCCCCTCACACAAATTCCAATTTATCTAATAATCTGCTGTTTGCAAATTGCAAAGAAAAATGTCGTTTTTACTTGATTTTATTCAAATAATATTTTAAAATTAACGTAAATAACATTTTGGAGGAATTAATATGAATATTGACCCTATTATAATTGGTATTGCAGGTGGAACTGGTTCTGGCAAGAGCACTCTTGCAGATAATATTAAAAAAGAATTTGCACATAATATAACAATGATATCTCATGATTGTTATTATAAAGCTCATCCAGAGCTTCCTTTTGAAGAAAGGACAAAATTAAATTACGATCATCCTGATTCTATAGAAACAAGCTTGCTTATAGAACATTTAAAGGAATTGAAAAAAGGAAATTCTATAGAAAGACCTGAATATTCATTTATTAATCACCAAAGAGAAGATAAAACCGTTACTGTAGTTCCTAAGAAAGTAATTATTGTAGATGGTATTTTAATTTTTGAAAATAAAGAATTACGAGATTTAATGGATATTAAAATATTTGTAGATACAGATGCCGACATTCGTTTTATTAGAAGACTTTTAAGAGATGTGCAAGAAAGAGGTCGTACATTAGATTCTGTTGTTACACAATATTGTACAACTGTAAAGCCAATGCATGAACAATTTGTTGAACCTAGTAAGAAATATGCCGATATTATTGTTCCAGAAGGTGGATACAATACTGTTGCATTAAATATGATTATAGAAAAAATTAGAAGTATTATTTAAAAGAAGTGGTTAACAACCACTTCTTTTATCTATATAAGTTTTATTCCGTTTTGTTCCATTATTTTAAAAGCTATTTCATTATATTCTTTCCTATTGTGATTTGGTGCATCATAAGTTTCAACTGCATTTTTATATATTACAACATCTATATCCAAATCATTTTCATTTATATAATTCTTTAATGGTATAGCAAAATTCATTACGCATAAATCTGTACAGCAACCACACAAAGCTATTTCTTTTAGATTGTTTTCATTATTTTTTATATAGTCATAAAATTCTTTTGTTAAAAATCCTGATGTTGAGTTTTTTCTAATTAATTTCATATTGCTTTCATAAGGCTTCAATTCTTCTATAAGTTCAGCTTCTTCAGTTCCTAATATACAATGTTTTGGAAAATTTTTAAACTCTTTAGAATTTTCATTATGTCCTTCTTGAATACTTATTATGTCATTTTCTTCTTGGACATATTTTTTAATTAGATTTATGATATTGGGTGTTATATTATTTATTGCTTTGTCTGCAAGAGCTCCTTCTTTTACAAATCCATTTACCATGTCTATTACTAATAAAAGCTTTTTCATATTAAAAGTCTCCTTTTTATTTATTTGAAACTATAAAATTCCAACTGTCTCTACACATATCTTCTATTCCTTTTTCTGCAACCCATCCTAATTCTTTTTTTGCTTTTGAAGGATCTGCATAGCATGTAGCTATATCTCCTGCTCTTCTTCCAACTATTTTATATTTAACTTCAACATTATTTACTTTTTGGAATGTATTTACTAAATCTAGTACAGAATATCCATGTCCTGTTCCTAAATTATATATTTTTACTCCTGCTTCTTGTCTAATTTTTGCAAGTGCTTTTAAATGTCCTTTTGCTAAGTCTACTACATGGATATAATCTCTAACTCCTGTTCCATCTTTTGTTGGATAGTCATTTCCAAATACACTTAATATTTCTAGTTTTCCACTTGCTACTCCTGTTATATATGGCATAAGGTTATTTGGTATGTCATTTGGATCTTCTCCTATTAATCCACTTTCGTGTGCCCCTATTGGATTGAAGTATCTAAGCAGTGCTATGCTAAATTCGTTATCTGCAACATAAACATCTTGTAAAATTCTTTCTATGAATAGTTTTGTTGTTCCATAAGGATTTGTTGTTCCTCCTGTTTTGCATTCTTCTGTTATAGGTACTATTTCTGGATCTCCATATACAGTTGCTGATGAGCTGAATACTATCCTTTTACAGTTATATTTTTTCATTAGTTTTAGCAATACTAATGTCCCTGTTATATTATTATGATAATATTCTATTGGTTTTACAACAGATTCTCCTACTGCTTTTAGTCCTGCAAAATGTATTACAGATTCTATATTATTTTCTTTAAATACTTTTTCTAATTTTTCTTCATCTAATATGTCAACTTCATAAAATTTAAAGTCTTTTCCTGTTATTTTTTTTATTTTATCTAAGGCTTCTGGTTTACTATTTACAAAGTTATCTACTATAACTATGTCTTCTCCCGCTTCTAATAATTCTACAACTGTGTGACTTCCTATATAGCCAGCTCCTCCTGTAACTAATATTGCCATGTTACATTCCTCCCTTGTGATTTTGTTTTTTATTATATATCAAAATAATTAATTATACAATTCTTTATATATTTCATAATCCCTTAAGATTTTTCTTACATAATTATTGGTTTCTTTAAATGGTACATTCTCTATATCTGTTCCATCTTCTTTTATTGTTCCGTCTTTTAGCCAAGCATCTACATTTCCCATTCCTGCATTATATGCAATTATTGCTAATGGGTAATTGTTATTATAATGGTTTAATAGGTATGTAAAATATTTTAACCCTATATTAATATTTAAGTCTGGTTTAAATAAATCTTCTTCTGTAACTTCAAGGTCCATTTTTCTTGCTGTTTCTATTGCAGTAATTTCCATTATTTGCATTAATCCTATTGCATCACTTGATGATTTTGCATTTTCTTTAAAATTGCTTTCTGCTTTTATTATTGCATAAACCATATATTTATCTATATTGTATTCTTTCGCATATTTTTCTACATATTCGCTATATTTTAGTGGATATAACTTTTTCATTATAATGTCATCTATTTTTACAACTTTAAATAAAATAAAGATTATAGATGCTAATATTAATAATGTTATTATAAATTTTAATAATCTTTTCAATTTTTTCTCCTTTTGTTTTTGATTGATGTGAGCAGTGAAATGCGGGAGGTGTGATTCTAAATTTATTTTGCTTCGTACCAATTATACCCTTCTTCTACTTCTGCTAGCAATGGAACTTTTAATTTTATTACATTTTCCATTTCTTCTTTTACAATTTGTTTTACTTGTTCTTTTTCACTTTCTAATGTTTCTACTAATATTTCGTCATGTACTTGTACTATTAATTTGGATTTTAAGTTGTTTTCTTTTAATTTATTATATACATTTATCATTGCTATTTTCATAATATCTGCTGCTGTTCCTTGTATTGGAGTGTTCATTGCAACTCTGCCACCAAATTGTCTTACCATATAGTTATTGGATTTTAATTCTGGTACATATCTCCTTCTATGGTAAAGAGTTTCTACATATCCTTTTTCTTTTGTTTCTTCTACTATATTAATCATAAATTCTTTTATGCCACTATATTTATCAAGGTATTGTTCTATATATTCTTTAGCCTTTTTTCTAGAAACTCCTAGTTGTTCTCCTAAACCAAATTCACTAATACCATAAACTATTCCAAAGTTAACTGCTTTTGCTTTTGTTCTTTCTTCTTTTGTTACTTCTTCTAGTGGTATGTTGAACACCTTTGAAGCGGCTTGTGCATGTATGTCTTCGTTGTTGCAAAATGCTTCTATCATATTTTTATCTTCAGAAATATGTGCTAATACTCTAAGCTCTATTTGAGAATAGTCTGCATCTACAAAAATGTATCCTTGTTCTGGCTTAAATACTTTTCTTAATTTTCTTCCTAATTCCATTCTTGTAGGTATATTTTGAAGATTTGGATCTGTTGAGCTTATTCTTCCTGTTGTTGTAACTGTTTGATGAAATTTAGAATGTATTCTTCCTGTTTCATCTATATATGGGATAAGTCCTTCTACATAAGTAGAATTTAGCTTTTGTAATTGTCTATATTCTAATATTTTTTCTATTACAGGATGTTCATATTTTATTTTTTCTAATACATCTACATCTGTTGAATAACCTGTTTTTGTTTTCTTTTTAGCTGTAAGCTTTAACTTTTCAAAAAGGATTTCTCCTAATTGTTTTGTAGAGTTTATATTAAATTCTTCACCTGTAAGTTCATATATTTCTTGTGTTAAAATATCTATTTTTTCTTGCAATTCTTTTCCAAAGTCTAAAAGTTCTTGTTTATCTATATATATTCCTTCATACTGCATGCTTGCTAATACTTCTGTTAATGGCATTTCTATTTTATTAAATAAATCTATACTTCCTGCCTCTTCCATTTTTTGTGTTAGAACATTATATAATTTGTATATTGCATATGCATAAATATATGTTTTATCTTCTTTTGGCTCCTCTGCATTATCAAACAATGTAATTTGTTCTACGCCTGTTTCTTCTGTATTTGATAAGTATTCTGCAATGTCAAAGTTTATATATTCATTTGCTAGATATTCTATTGTATATTTGTTTATATTCGAATTTAGAATATATCCTGCAATAGCTATATCAAACATAAGGTTTTTAGCTTCTATGCCTTTGTTCCATAATATTATAAATTCTTCTTTTTGTTTGTAACTGCATTTTAGTATATTCTTGTCCTCAAATATATCTTTAAAATCTTGTACATTTTCCACTGAAAAGCATTTATTAGCTTTTGGCGAATAAATTATAAACTTTTCTTCTGTTAGATAATAATACATAGCTTTATTTCCTTGTATTTGTTGTTTTAATTCTGCTAATTTTGTTTCGCCTACAATTTTTTCATGCTCAATTTCAGTATTGATTTGTGAATCACTAAATGATGTTGCCCCTATATTTTCTTGTAATGCAAATCTATCTATAAATCTATTAAATTTAAGTTTTTTAAATATTTCTAATACTTCTGGTTTATTCCATTCTTCTACTTGAAAAGCGCCCAAATCTTTTTCTATTGGAGCATTTATATCAATTGTTCCAAGAGTTCTAGAAAGATATGCCAAGTCTTTGTTTTCTGATAATTTTTCTTTTAATTTTCCTTTTTGCTCATCTATATGGTTATACACTTCATCTATACTTTTGTATTGTTTAATTAGATTTAATGCTGTTTTTTCTCCTACTCCTGGTACTCCTGGAATATTATCTGATGTATCTCCCATTAGTCCTTTTACTTCTATTAAATCTAATGGCTCTAGTCCATATTCCTCTTCTATTTTTTCTACCGTATAATCTTCTGTTTCGGTTTTTCCCATTTTTGTTCTTGGAATTCTTACTTTAATATTTTTGTCTATTAATTGAAAACTATCTCTATCTCCTGTTAATACAGTAACTTCTAGTTCTTCTTTCTGTCCCCATTTTGCAAGAGTTCCTAATATATCATCTGCTTCATAGCCTTCTTTTTCTATTATGCAAACATTCATTGCTTTTAGTGTTTCTTTTAATATAGGCATTTGCATTGCTAATTCTTCTGGCATTCCATGTCTGTTTGCCTTATACTTATCATACATCTTATGTCTATGTGTTGGGGCTTTTAAATCAAATGCTACTACTAGATATTCTGGTTTTATATCGTCTAGCTCTTTAAATAGTATGCTTAAAAATCCATATACTGCATTTGTATATGTTCCATCTTCTGTCATAAGCATTTTACTTCCCATTATTCCATAAAAAGCTCTGTTTATTATACTATTTCCATCTATTAATAATAATTTGTTCAAGTAGTTACCTCCTTACTAATTATACAACATATACTAAGCAAATTAAGACATCATCTACACAGCAATATATATTTTCTCCGATCTGCCTAGTCTTTTCCTCATATTTTTGATTAAGTTCTTCAGTTATTTCTATCTCTTTTAATTTTCTTCCTGTATAAAAGTTTATAACCCCATCATATGAAGCTTCTGCATATACAGCAATACAATTTGTACTTGTTATTTTTTTATAAAATGCTTTTTCTTTGCACCCTTTTACATATTTCATCGTAATATGTTTTATTTGTATATTATTTTCTTTTTCATAGCAATTAATATATTCATTTATTTCTTTTACTTTATTTTTTTCTATTTCATTAATTTCTTGCTGTTCTTTGGTTATATTGTAAAAATTAGCAATGTTTATAATTAAATAAATAGAAAGAATTACCTTTAAGTAATACCCTATTATTTTTTTTGATTCAAAAATATGTGTTTTTATATATATTATCATAAATAAATATCCAATAAGCATGCCTATTGGAGTAAGTAGTCTTCCTGTTCCAAAGCTAGATAACGTAAAAACTGATATTGCAAATGAACTCATTATACTAACTAAAATAAATAATATTATTTCCTCATTAATTTTTTTATTCGTTTTATATAAATAGAGCATAGATGGAATTAAAATTGCAATCAAAAAAGCAATGAAATAATACTTTGGAAATAAATTTGCTGTACTTATCAAAACATCTCCGCAATTCAAAAAAATATATGCTATATTAGTAAAATAGTTTGTTTGGCTAGAAATCCTATTTTGTAATAAACCCAATCCATTGCATATGCATTTAATTTGAGCAAAATTCAGCACTATAGTAATTAAACATATTGTACAGGCTGACAAGAAAAGTTTAGCTGTTTCTTTTTTTGTTCTACTATTCTTATCTATTATAAGTAAAAATACCACAGACGTTATATAAACATTAATTACTGCATTGTATGAAAAAATTGCTATTAGAAGTATCATTAAAGATTTTATCATATTATGTTTCTCTAAGTTTAATAACTGATTAGCCGCTACAATACTTAAATATACCGCTGTTGCCATAATAGATGCTTCTGCAAAATACAAATTTTCTATATACATAAAATTAAATACTGTACAAAATGAAATAGCAATTACTATAAGTTCATTGTATTTATCTGCTACATTTTTATTTTTTAATATTATTTCTCTTAGTTTCATTACTGACAATGCAGATATGAAAATTGCCATAATTGTTGAGAATATAACTAATACCTTAATCGGCAAATTTATTAAATCTGCTATTAATAATAACATACAAGAAAATGGTCTTCCCGCTTTCAAAAATATCTTTATTGCATATTCTTTATATCCAAGATTAGCAATTGCATATGTATCTACTGCATAATGTCCTATAATATAATTTTTAAATATAATAATCGCACTAGCCACAACTATAAAATAAATGAGTAATTCTTTTTTAGTTTTTTTCAATCTATTTTCTCCTTAATAATGTATTTAGGTCTTTTTTTAATTTCTAAATACATTTTTGAAATATATTCTGAAAGTATTCCTATTGATATTAATTGAACTCCTCCCATAAATAATATCGCTGTTATTATTGAAGCATATCCTGGAACATCTTTTCCATATATTAATGTTTGTAAAATTATTACAACTGTTGAAATTATGGCTATTATTGATATGCAGAACCCCATTAATGTCGAAGCCTTTAAAGGTGCAGTTGTAAATGATGTTATTCCTTCTATTGCATAACTAAATAGTTTTTTAAAGCTCCATTTAGTTTTTCCTGCTTTTCTTTCAATGTTTTCTATTTCTATATATTTAATATTAAATCCAACCCATGTAAAAATTCCTTTTGAAAACCTATTGTATTCTTTTAAAGACAGAATTGCATCGACTACTTCCTTTTTCATAAGTCTAAAATCTTGTACATCTTTTTCTATTGGTATAAACATTCTCATCATTTTATAAAATAATTTAGAAAATACACTTTTAATAACAGGTTCGCCTTTTCTATTTTTTCTTTTAGTTGCAACAACATCATATCCCTCATTTATTCCTTTTATCATTTCTAATATTGTTACTGGTGGATGTTGCAAGTCTGCATCTATTAATGCGACTAAATCTCCTGTTGCATTATTTAGTCCAGCATATATAGCCGCTTCTTTTCCGAAATTTCTTGAAAAACTAATTAGTATTACATTTTTATCTGTTTTTCTTACTTTTTTCACTTCTATTTCTGTCTGGTCATTACTTCCATCATTAACAAAAATAATTTCATAACTATAGTTTTCTTTTACTTTTTCAAGTGTTTTTATCATTTCTTCATAAAAATTATTTATATTCTTTTCCTCGTTATAGCAAGGTACTACTATAGATATTTTTTCCATTCTATTCTCCTTTTTTATGCATAATCTTATAGATTTCATACTCTTTGGCATTATAATTTTTAAGTAAATTATCAGTTTCTTTTTTATATAAAATAATGCACTTCATGTTTTCTTCTATTTGGTTCATATTTATTATTCTTATGTTAGTAATTTTTGTTAGCCATTCACTAAAAACTTCTTTTTCTTCTCTTTGATATAACTCTAGTAAAATTTCTCTGTTTATGAAATTGTATTTTTGATAATCTTTTATTGTTTCATATATCAAGAATACTCTATTTCTGTCATTATTAATAATACTATCTTGTATATATATCTCTTCTTTATTTGAAATTTTCTCTGCTTGCCTTACAGTATCTATCAATCCATTAGACCAAGTATAACATCTATTATAATCTGTACTATAAAATTTTTCTATAAAAAATGCAAAATATATAAAATAAATTGTTACTATTGTACATAATAAGAGTTTATTAAATTTGCATTTCTTTAAAATTATATAAATTCCGTATCCAACTAAAAAAATAATAGGATACCAAATTATATTCAACCTATTTATATTTACATTATTAATAAGCATTCCTATAATAATAGACGTAATAAACCAAATAGTAATTATTGAAATACCACTATCATTTTTTTGTTTTTTTGAAGCTATTATTTGTATTAATGCTACTATCGCAAAAATTATTGAGCCTACATATATTGTTCCAACTCCATGTATTGCATTCCAACTCAGTCCATCTTCATTTATTAATATCAATTTTATAGTAGTTAAAATATTCTTAATTAAAGTTTTGGGAAAGTCCTGTGAAAACAGTAACATGTCTTCTGTTCTCTTGAAATATTCAAATTTCTGTATAGTTATATTCCCAATTTTCACTGTAGGTAATCCTAATAAATTAATAACACTCATTAATATTACTGGACAAGAAATTATAATAAATATTAATACTGATATTATTGCATCAGAAATTTTAATTTTTTTATTTTTTAGTAAGTATAAATATGAAATTACTAAAAATACAGGTGTTGCATATAATGCAATTCCATAAGTATATAGTGTTATTCCAAAAAGTACTATTGATATGTATAAATACTTTTTATTTTGTTTTACTCCTTTTATTAAAAAGTATATAGCATATAACATAAAATGCGGAAATAGATTACAATCTAATGCCCAAGAAGATTGCATAATGTGCCATGGATTTAGAGCTAGTATCAATAGCATTATTACTCTTATTTTATAGTTATCTTCAAATATTATTTTTACTAATTTATCAAAAATAAATATTGATATTATACTTATTATAAGCAAAGGTAATCTTATTGACATAATTGAAAATCCAAATATTTTAATGCTTGTAGACATAAGATACGTTAATAATGCACTTTGTCCTCCAACAAGCCATGCTTCGAAGTACACAGGAAAACTAGTTCCATACATATCGCAACCAGTTTCCGATATAGCCTTTGCGTTTATGGCTGTCATTGCTTCATCGCAATTTATTTCTTCCATTATTAATGGCCATTTTATAATTCTTATTATAATTGCAATTGCAAATATTAGTAATACAATCACCTTTTTAATTGTTTCTTTATTATTTAACATCACACTTTTCCTTTATATAAATATCAAAACTTTCTATTTCTCCAATTTTATTCCAATTTTCTATAATATATTTTCTTACATTTTCTGGTGTCTGCCAGTTTCTTTTATAATTATCTTTCAATATTAAAATAATTGTATCGCTGTTATTTTTTTTTAGTTTATCAATCTGCCCTTGCTCGCCTCTTCCGTCCTAAATTTCCTTTCAAAAACATATCATAATCTTTATTATATTTATCTATTGGAATCATAAAAATAGCGGCCGTCGCATCTAGGATATATACGGTTTTATTATTTTTCTCGCATTCAATAATAAATTGATCAATCTTTTGTATTTCATTGCTTTCTGCTTTTATATATTTAAAATTTTGCAATTTGTTGTATCTATTTGCTTCTTTTTTGTATTTTACAAGGTGGTTTACTGACATATATACCTCAAATATAACTATTAGTATTAGTGCACATTTTGAAAAATACTTTATAAACATTGTTAATTTGCTTTTCTGAACTTTTTTTATAAAATTTGACCATAAAAAATATACAAGTAAAATTAGTGATGGAAATATCCCTATTAAAAAATGTATTGAATCTGATATTGGATATACTACTATTAAACTAACTACACTATAAGCAAATAATATATATATACTTTCATCTTTATTTTTATTACTGAAAACTACTGTTTTTATATATATTAAAAATAATAAAATTGGTATCAATATACTCAATATAGAAACCATTATACCATAATTTCCATTTATCAAGTTTATATATGAAATCTTATTTGAAAATGTTTTTATTCCTAATATTGTATAATCTACAAAATTATCCCATCCTTTGTAACTTATTATATATATGCAGAACAATACAATCGGAACTGATATTCCTAAACCTTTATATAATGTTTCTTTACTATATTTTTTTATTTCTTGTTTATTACTTATAATCAATACCCTATACAATAGAAATACTAATGCTAAAAATATTCCGGTTGTTTGTTTCGTCAAAATAGCCATTCCGACCATAATTCCTGCAAAAAAATTCAATTTAGGGTTTTTCTTTTCAATATTTTCTAGTTCTATTAACGTAACTATTAGTATAATCCATAATACAGCAAAGTTATAATCGATGCAAAAATAATTCTTATATAGATAAATTGTAGCTATCAAAAATGCATATCTTAAAGCTGTTGGGGTTTCTAGTTTCTCTAGTATTTTGTATGCAACTAGCATTATCGAACTGCATAAAACTACTGCAATGATTCTCATAGTAAATAGTTCTGTGCCAAAAGCTTTTAAAATCATACCACATATAATTGATAGCAATGGTGTTTGCACCATATTAAAATCTCTATATGGCATTAATCCATTTGCTATGTTTCTTGCAAAATTAAAATTCCAGATTTCATCTAGATTATTTAATTCTCTTGGCAATATTATTCCTGCAATTATAATCGCTAATATGCAAAAAATAGCTAGGTCTTTTAATATTTTTTTCATTCTTAATTCCTTTCTTTTGTAGATTTCTTTATTTATCGATATCTTTACTACTTTCTTCTCTTTTGGTCTCTTCTCTATTTTGAGCTCCAGATCTCAGCATTTCCTTATATTTCTCTGTAACAACACTTTGTAACATCTCATAATCTTTTTCGTGTGCATTATAATACGCTTTTACCATTTGATCGTCATTTGTTAAGCTTATTGGTGGAGGTACAATTCCTTTAGACATCAGCATACTATTAAACAAACACATTGCAGTCCTTTTATTTCCGTCTTCATACGGTTGTATAAAAATAAAATCAGCATATATTTTAGCAATCTGTTTTACATATTCTTCTTCGGGTTGACTTGAATTATATGCTTTTTCATACTCAATTTGCAAATTTTTAATAGCCTCTGGCACTTTTTCAAATGGTATAGTATGTATTACTGGCCTATTGCTAATTCCACTTTCTGAACCTAATGTTACCTGTTTTTTTCTATATTCTGTTCCATTTTTTGTTGAGCCTATTGTACTTTTCATTTCGCTTCTAACTCTATTGCACACTTCTTCAATATTAATAGGCTTATCCTCTTCTACTGATAATGATTTCAAAATCATTCTTGCAATGTCTTCTATCTCTTTTATACTCTCATATTCTTCTACTCCTTTTTCTAGAGTACTATGCGTATCTCTATATGCAATAGAATGATCTTCCGGATTTTCTGCTATTTTCTCTCTTATCATTTCTCTTACTTTTTTTACATAAGAATCTTCTAAAGTTTCTTCTTTCAGCATCTTTCTATATCTAAAAGATTTGATAAATTTCTTCAATGGATTAGTTTCATTCTCATAATTAAATCTAGCTTCTTCTTCTAAATAAATCGTATCGAACTTTTTTTCTTTATGTCTATCAAAATCTGCGAACCCTCTCCATTCCTCGTATTCTTGCTCTGTAGAAATGTTTAACGAGTTACCGAATAATGCTTCTAATGTAGGATTTTCAAATTTTAAAACTTCTTGGCTATCAATTTGTCCTCTTATTTTATCAGCTTCACTATTGAATGCAGCTCTTTCATCAAATCCACTATTTCTATATTTGTGAGACATTAACATTCTCCCAATATAAAGTTGTGACATAATCATTTTCTTTAAATATTCTTCATTAACATCAAATTTTAATTCTTGAGATAATGTTTCTCCTTTAGAAAACAATTCTCTTATTCTGTCTATCCCATCTTTTTCTATCTCAATATATAATTTTTTTGATAGTTCAATAATATCTCTTGTTTCCATATACTCCTCTTCTTAATATGGTAATGCTATTCTTATTGCAAATTTCCACATTGGCATATTGCTTGAAATGCATAGTCTTGGTATTCTGTAGTTTGAATCTGAATGCTTTGCTTTTCTATGTTCTTTTCCTGGTCCAAAGGTAAATGCTAGTTTAAAATTGTTTTCTTTTAAAACCTCTACAAAATTTTCGTTATAATCTCCAAAAGGATATGCTAAATACTCTGTTTGTATAACATTTTTACACTTTGAGAAATCTTCCCTTAATTCATCTTTTCCAACATTATATGCACCTTTTTCATGTAAATTGTATGAATGTGATGCTATATCTATATTAGGATATTCTTCTTTTACTTTTTTTAGAATTTCTTTACTCATATAGCCTGCACAGCCTTCTTCAGCATTTTTTCCTACGCAAAAAACTGTTGCATTCATATTGTATTTTTTTAGTAATGGAAATGCTAATTCATAATTTGATTGATATCCGTCATCCATAGTAATTAATACGCATTTATATGGAAATTTCTTTTTGTTTTGTTTATATTCATAAAACTCATCTAAAGTTAGAGTTTTATAATGATGTTTTTTTAAATATTTTAGCTGTTCTTCGAATTTTCCTATATTTAGCACAAAAGTGTTAGAATCATCAACATCTTTTCCAAAATCATGATATCCCAAAACTGCAACAGTGGGATTTGAATATAGTAATGCTAAAACTATTACCAATATTATCGTGCAAACTATTAAACCATATATTACAATATTTTTCATTATATATTCTCACACCTTTCTATATATTCTTTATTTCATATTCTCTCTTAATCTGCTTACTATATCTATCTTCCTCTGAAAATACACATCCACAGTATTTTTGCATATATAATCCTAGTTCTCTAGCTTTTGCTTGTCCTTCTCTAAAGCCTACTCTAAAATCTCTATATACAAATTCTAGCCCATATTTTTCTGCTATTTCTTTTCCTACCTGTTTTAGTGCTTCATGATTTTGATATGGACTTACTAGCAAAGTGGTAGAAAAGCTATCATATCCATTTTCTTTTGCAAATTTTGCAGTTTGCTCTAGTCTTACTCTATAGCAATAATTTACGCATCTATTTTCTAAATCATTAATTACATTCTTGCAAAATTCTTTTAGTCCGTAATTCTCTTCAAATATAGCATTTACGCCAATACTTTTTGTATATTCTTTTAAGCAATCTCTTCTTGCTTTGTATTCCATGTATGGATGTATATTTGGATTAAACCAATATACAGTAGGTTCTATGTTTTCACTTCTTAATTCATCTATGCAATATACGCTACAAGGCGCACAACACGTATGTAATAATAACTTCATAAATTTCCTCTCTTAGTTCACCATTTCTATTCCTAAATGTTTATATGCATTTGGTGTTGCTATTCTGCCTCTTGGAGTTCTTGCTATAAATCCCATTTGCATTAGATATGGTTCATACACATCTTCTATTGTTTCTACTTCTTCTCCTATTGTTGAGCTTAAAGTTTCTATTCCAACTGGTCCTCCAGTATAGTTTAATATAATTGTTTTTAGTATTTTTCTGTCTATATTGTCTAAACCTAAATCATCTATTTCTAATTTTTCTAATGCTATTTTTGCAATTTCTTTTGTTATATTTCCATCCCCTAAAACTGCTGCATAATCTCTTACCCTTTTTAACAATCTATTTGCTATTCTAGGAGTTCCTCTAGAACGTTTTGCTATTTCTAAAGAGCCTTCTTTATCTATATTAACTTCTAATATTTTTGCTGATCTTCTTACTATTTCATCTAAGTCTTTAACATCGTAAAGTTCTAATCTATGAACGATTCCGAATCTATCGCGTAGTGGTGTTGTAAGTGAACCAGCTCTTGTTGTTGCTCCTATTAGAGTAAATTTTGGTAAATCTAGTCTAATTGACCTCGCACTAGGGCCTTTTCCTATTATAATATCTAAATTATAGTCTTCTAAAGCAGGATAAAGTATTTCTTCTACACTTCTATTTAATCTATGTATTTCATCTATAAACAAAACATCATTTGGTGAAAGATTTGTTAAAAGTGCTGCCAAATCACCTGGTTTTTCTATCGCAGGTCCTGATGTTATTCTTATATTTGTATTCATTTCATTTGATATAATACTTGCAAGAGTAGTCTTTCCTAGTCCAGGAGGTCCATATAGCAAAATATGATCTAATGGCTCATTTCTTTTTTTTGCAGCCTCTATATATATTTTCATGTTTTCTTTTACCTTTGTTTGCCCAATGTATTCATCTAATGTTTTAGGTCTTAAAGATACCTCTGCTCTTTCTTCTATTTCATCTTGCAAATTTGGAATTAATAAATTTTCATCCATATTCATGTCTCCTCTTAAAATTACTTCTAAATTATATATTTAAACTATAAAAAAAGCAATAGTAAAAGAACTTGTATTTCTCTTTTATCTATTGCTTTGCTTGCATCTAAACTACATAAAATAGTATACAGAAAAAGTGTAATAAACTTCCTAAGACTATAAACAAATGGAATATGGAGTGCATATATTTATGTTTTCTTCCAAGTCCATATAATACAGCACCAATTGTGTATGCTATTCCTCCTGCTACTAACAATATCAGTCCATTTTTTCCAAGAACAACCGGTAGTAAATCTGCTCTAAATATTACTACCCATCCCATTGCTAAATAGCAAATCATAGAAAATTTTTTATATTTTTCTAAATCAATAGCATTCAAAACTATTCCTAGTATTGCAGCAGCCCAAACTACACCAAACATTGTCCATCCTAATACTGGGTTATATTCTCTAAAAGCACATAATGCTATTGGTGTATATGAACCTGCAATTAATAAAAATATTGTGCAGTGGTCCAAAACTTGTAATACTTTTTTCCCTGTACTTTTTCTTGGCGATAGCCCATGATAGACACTAGACATTGTATATAAAATTATCATTGTAGTACCATATATACTACTACTAACAATTCCATATGTACTTCTGTGTAAAGCTGCCATTACAATACACAAAACGGTTGTAACAATTCCTAGTACTGCTCCTACTATATGAGAAGTCATATTAAATATTTCTTCACCTTTTGTATAAGTTGGTAATACTCTATCTTTTATTTTTGTTCTTTTCATATAAAGTCTCCTCTATTTTTTTCTTCTTAATATCCATCCTTCTTTTACATCAGTTGGTATTTTTAATATAACCTTTTGTCCTTCTTTTCCTGGATTCACATGTGTTATAGGCTCTTTGGTTTCTATATCCCACATTTCTTCTATTACAAACTTTTTAGGTTCTAATTTGTTTGGAATTAGTAATTCCATAGAATCACCTACTTGTAATCTATTACGAATTTCTATTATATCTTTTCCTTCTTCATTTTTTTCTAAAACTTTTCCCCCAAACTCAAAATCCGGATTATATTGTTTACCTTCATATTCTTGAAAGTCTCTATTGTTTTTGTCATTAAAATAAAATGTTGTTAACCCTCTTGTTTTGGTTTTTTCTAATTCTTTCAAATATTTTGTGTAATCATATTCTTCTGGATTTTTTATATAATCATCTATTGCATTTCTATATGCGCTAATTACTGTTGCCAAATAATACTCAGTTTTTAGTCTTCCCTCTATTTTTAAACTATCTATTCCCATATCAACAATTTCTGGTATTTCTTTTATTAAACATAAATCTTTTGAAGAAAGTATATATGTTCCGTTTTGGTCTTGCTCTACTGGCATAAGATTTCCCGGATTATTTTTTTCTTCTATATACATATTATATGCCCATCTGCAACTTTGTGCACAATCTCCTAAATTTCCACATCTAGAAGCTAAAAAGTCACTTAAATTGCATCTTCCAGAATAGCTGTAGCAAATAGCTCCATGAACAAATATCTCTATTTCTAAATCTGTGTTATTTTTTATTTCTTTTATTTCTTCTTTATTTAGCTCTCTTGCAAGTATAACTCTTTCTGCTCCGTTTTTCTTCCAAAAGTTGCTTGTATGGTAACTTGTAACATTTGCTTGTGTACTTATATGTATAGGTATTTCTGGCGCTAATGTTCTTGCCATTTCTACTATTCCGCCATCAGAAATAATTAGTGCATCTACTTTTGCTTTTTTCAATATATTTATTTGATTTTCTATTTCTTCGTACATATTGTCTCTTGCATATATATTTAATGCTGCATAAACTTTTTTGTTTATACTATGCGCATATTCAATTGTTTTTATTAGCTCATCATCATCTACTGTTACTCTTGAACGTAGTGATAAGTTAGATGTTCCCATATATACAGCATCTGCTCCATATTTAAAAGCTGTCTTTGCCTTTTCAAGTGACCCTGCTGGGGCTAATAATTCTGGTTTATTCATTTATTTACTCCTTTTTATTTGTATACTGTTCTAAATTATGTTATAATAATAAAAGCAGGTTAAATATTTTATGAAAGGTGGCGTAGGCTCTTGCCTAGAATACGAAAGTATCAACCCAAAATAACGCCCAAAAACTCTGCACGGATTTCCGAAATTCCGGATTCTGTTTTGAAAGTATCGGTTTATTTGGATTTATCCCAGTTAAAAGAGATTGAAACACTTTTTGCTTCGAGTCACAAAATAATCTATATTGTTTCTGATGGCTCAACAAATTCCTGTTTACATCCTTTGCGGGATTCCAGAAATCGGTTTCATGTGATTGTTACTTTGGGGTAATTAATCACAGTATAGAGGTAATTTTTTATTGAATTGCCTCTTTTACTTTACTTATTGCCAATCCATCCCCCACTTCTAAAATTTTTGTTTCTAAACTCTTATCTTCTGTTGCTTCTTTTATATATTCTCTTAAGTGAGTTACAGCTGTTCTTTGTTTATGTTTATTATAGTCACTCATTACATATCCTTTGTACAAAATATTATCTGCTAATATTATAGTGTTTTTATGTGAAAGTCTTATTGCTTCTTTTAGGAAGATTGGATATTTTCCTTTTGCTGCATCAATAAATATTATATCATATTTTTCATTAAATGTTGGTAGTATTTCTACTGCATTTCCAATAAATACATTTATTGTATTTGTTAAATCCATTTCTTTTATATTTCTAATTGCTTCATTTGCTCTTTCTTCGTCTAGTTCTATTGTATCTATTAATATAGACGAGGAATCCTCGTCTATACAATTTTCTAATAATATTGTTGCAAAACAAATAGAAGAATAGCCTGTTGCTGTTCCTATTTCTAAAATTCTAGCAGGCTTTTCTTTTATCAGTATTTCTTTTATCACTTCTAATGTATCATCCATTATGATTGGAATATGCTCTTCTAAAGATTTTTTCTTTATACTTTCTATACTCAATTATCTTTCTTCCCCTTCTTCTATTTCTTTTTCTTTATTTGGTCCTCTAAAATAATAGTGTAGTAAAGTAGCTCTAACTATTCTTCTTACTTTATCATCTTTAAGCTCTGGACATAGCTTTTCTAAGCCAGCACTATTTAACACTTTTTCTATAGCTGGATATGGTAACATTCCTTTTGTAATTTCTTTTTCTACAAAATCATATACCCTCTTATAGCATTTTCTAATTTTATATTCTAAAGCCTCTCTTTTAGCTACTCTATCACGTACCCAATCAACACTTCTTAATTTATCATGATAATCTCCTTCTTTTGGCATAAACTAAACCTCCAATTATTTATTTTCTTGCAGCTCTTTCTCTATCTTTGTTGTTTAATATTTTCTTTCTTAATCTTATACTCTTTGGTGTTACTTCTACTAGTTCATCATCTTGTATAAATTCTATTGCTTTTTCTAAGCTCATTTGTATTGGTGGTACTAATCTTAATGCATCATCAGATCCAGAAGCTCTTGTATTTGTTAAGTGTTTTTCTTTACATACATTAACTGCCAAATCTTCTCCTCTTGAATTTAATCCAACTATCATTCCTTCATATACTTCTGTACCAGGCCCTATAAATAAATCTCCTTTATCTTGTGCATTATATAGTCCGTAAGTTATAGCTTTTCCAGCTTCAAATGCAACTATAGTTCCTCTTGTTCTTGCTACAACATCTCCTTTATATGGCTCATAACATTCAAATATATGGTTCATTGTTCCTTCGCCTTTTGTATCTGTTAAAAATTCTGTTCTATAACCAATTAATCCTCTTGCAGGTATTTTAAATTCTATTTTTGTATGTCCATCTTCAGCAGGTTCCATATTTACCATTTCTGCTTTTCTTCTTCCTAGTTTTTCTATAACATTTCCTATGCAGTCATCTGGAACATTTACTACAAGTCTTTCTATTGGTTCACATTTTTCTCCATTTATTTCTTTAAATATAACTTTTGGACGAGATACTAATAATTCAAAGCCTTCTCTTCTCATTGTTTCTATTAATACAGATAAATGTAATTCTCCACGTCCGGCAACTTCAAATGAGTCTGGTGAAGCTGTTTCTTTTACTCTTAAAGATACATTTCTTTCTAGTTCTTTAAATAATCTATCTCTTATATGTCTTGATGTTACAAATTCTCCCTCTCTACCTGCAAATGGTCCATTATTAACAGAGAATGTCATTGTAACTGTTGGCTCGTCTATATCTACAAAGTCTATTTTTTCTGGGTTGTTTATATCGCAAATTGTTTCTCCTATATTTATATCTGTTATACCAGAAATTTCTACTATATCTCCAGCTTTTGCTTCTGGAACTTCAACTTTCTTTAATCCCATATAAGTAGAAACTTTAACTACTTTTGCGTTTTCGTTTTTATCTTTTTTGCATACTACTACTGGCATTCCTTCTTTTATAATGCCACGTTCAACTCTTCCTACTGCAATTCTTCCAACATAATCATCATAATCTATATTTGATACTAGCATTTGCATTGGTCCATTTTCATCACATTTTGGTGGTTCTATTGTATTTACTATTGTTTCAAATACACATTTCATATTGTCTGATTCATCGTCTAAATTCATTTTAGCATACCCATCTCTTGCAGAAGCATATATTACAGGGAAATCTAATTGCTCATCATTTGCTCCCAATTCAATAAATAGTTCTAGAACTTCGTCTACTACTTTTAAAGGTCTTGCTCCTGGTCTATCTATTTTGTTTATTACAACAATTGGTTTTAAGTTTAAAGCTAGTGACTTTTTCAAAACTTCTCTTGTTTGTGGCATTGCTCCTTCAAATGCATCTACTAATAAAAGTACTCCATCTACCATTTTAAGAACACGTTCAACTTCTCCTCCAAAGTCAGCATGTCCAGGTGTATCTACTATATTTATTTTTATATCGTTATACATAACAGATGTATTTTTAGCGAGTATTGTAATTCCTCTTTCTTTTTCTAGGTCATTTGAATCCATTACTCTTTCTTGTACTTGTTCGTTTGCTCTAAAAGTTCCACTTTGTCTTAAAAGTGCATCTACTAATGTAGTTTTTCCATGGTCTACGTGTGCAATTATTGCTACATTTCTAATTTTATCATTACTCATTATAATTCCCCTTCTCTCATTATTTTACAACTAACAATTTATTATACATTATTTTTTAGCTAAAAGTCAATACATGTGAGCTGGTTCTAGTAAAAAATTTGATTTTTTTGTAGAAATATGATAAAATAATATTGCTATAAGCATTATTTGAGGGGGTTAAACTTTTTAATTTTAAAATACAGAAAGGAACTAATAGCATGAAAAAGAAAAAGTTTATCCGAATTCTTTTTAGTTTGATTATGATTGGTACAATCGTAGCACTTTCAGTGTTTTTGTTTCAGACTAAGAGTAAGTTGAAAGTAGCCGAAAGCAAGATTGACTCTTTGTCCTTTGTTGAAGGCGAAGTAGTTGAAAATTCCTCTGGTGGAATCGTAACAGGTTCTCTCAAATCTTGGGTGTTTTATACTGATGATTCATTTATAAATGCTCCTAAGATGGGAAAATCTATAAGTTTAATCTTTTGTGAGCTCCATAAGGCTGATTTAATAACAGCTTTCTCAAATGATCTTTTTAAAGTTAAGTATTCAAAAAAAGTAATTGTTAAGTCTGGAACTGCAAGCGAGCAAACTTATTACATGGTAGGTGGATATTATATAGCCCCTGCTTCTGTTGAAAAAAGCTAACACCTTTTCCCCCTCAAACGGCCCCTGTTACGCAAGTAACACTAAGGGGCCAATTCTTTTATATAAAAGAAAAACCCTGAGTTGTTAGCTCAGGGTCTTCTAAGGCTCTTCTTTTTTGTGGTTTGGTTAATCTTTCACAACAACCTTTATGGTCGTCTCAAGTGCAAGTTGATCTCCATTTACATCAGAATAACCTGCGACCAAAGAGATTATTTTGTCATCGTTCGGAGTGACAACTACCTTGTAGATACCGTCTCCAAGATAACTGACCTCTTTAACTTCCGACTTAACGTGTGTGGCTTTAACGCCTTTCTCTCTTGCAATAAGCACTTTCATGTCCTTCATGTTGAACTTGAGATACAGTACAACGCTGTTGTGTGAATCAGGAACATTTATCTTGCTGGAGTTTTCACCCCAGTAGGACAGAGTACTTTCTCCCGTTTTGGGTTCCCATACGGAAACGCAAGACGTGTTGTTCTTTTTCATAGCGTTAGTAGGAACCATCGTGAAACTAATGGCAAATGCCATCAGTACCAAGACACAAATGGATACTATAGCCGTAGTAAGAGCTTTTGTTGTAGTTTTCATAATAATTTAGACCTTCCTTTTCTTTATGTGTTATCTTCAAAAGCCATATTAGTGAAGAGCCTTTATTTATTGGTTCAAACTGTCAAACCAACATAAAATATAACTTCTGTACCTATATTATACAACATTATGTAAATTTTTGCAAATTTAGCTAGTTTTATATTCTCTCATCTCTTAATTTTACTATTGTTTTCATTAATTCTTCTGTTAGTTTATCCATTACCTCTTTGTTATTTACTTCATCTTTATATTTGCTATAGTAAATTGGTTTACCTATATTTACTTTTACTTTTCTAAATGGTTTAAAGTTGCCCTGTACTCCTACTGGTACAATTGGAACATTTGCTCTTATAGCAAGTTTTATTGCTCCATCCTTTGGTTTTACACCTTTTGCCATACCATTTCTAGTTCCTTCTGGGAATATCATTAATAATTCATTGTTTTTTAATATTTTTAAGGAAACTTTTATACTTTCCATAGATTTGTTGTTTGCTTTTACTGGATATATTCCATACAAATCTGCTAAGAATTTAAAAAACTTATTTCTAAAAAGTTCTTCTTTTGCAAGTGTTTTTATATGTCTTTTGTTCATTGAAATTATTAGTGTAGAGTCTAATGCATGGACATGATTTGGACATACTATTGCAGCTGTATCCTTTGGCATGTTTTCTCTTCCTACTACTTTTGGCCTATATACAAGTATCATTAAGCCCTTATATATTTTTTTTATTAAAAGTCCTAAAAATTTTTTCATTGCGTTCTCCTTATTAGATAAATTACAATCTGCTGTTTTTGTTTTTAATTATTTCTATAATTTTTTCTACCACTTCTTCTATTGTTAGTTTTGTTGTGTCTATTACTATACTATCTTTTGCTTTTTTTAATGCTCCTATTTCTTTTGCTTTGTCATTTTCATCTCTTTTTCTTATATTTTCTATTACTTCTTCATAAGACATGTTTATATTTTTTCCTTGGTTTTCTTTATATCTTCTTTTTGCTCTTTCTTCTATTGAAGCATCTAAATATATTTTTACGTCAGCATTTGGAAATACATAAGTACAGATATCTCTTCCTTCCATAATTACATCTTTTCCTTCTGCTAGCTTTCTTTGTAGATTTACCATTTCAAATCTCACTTCTTTTATAGAAGATATTTGAGATACTATTTTTGTTACTTCTTTAGAACGAATTTCTTTTGTAACTTCTTTTCCATTTAAAAATATCTTATCTCCTTCTGGTAATGGTTTTATATCAATTGTTATTGTTTTCGCTATTTCTATTATCTTTTCTTTATCTTCCAATGTAACTCCTTGATTTATGCTCTCTAAAGCTACGCACCTGTATGTGCTTCCTGTATCTATATTAATTAGTCCTAATTTATTTGCTACTTGCTTTGTTACTGTTCCTTTTCCACTTCCTGCTGGTCCATCTATTCCTACTATAAAACTCATTTTATCATTCTCCCTTTATTTCTTCTGATACATGTATTCCTTTTGCTATTATATCAACATTTTCTACATTCATTGCCGTCAAATTTTCTATTTCTTTTTTACATTTTTTCTTGAATTCTTTTAATGTATTTACTATATTGAATCCATATTCTACTACTACCTCTATATATATAGATACCCCTTCATTCTCGCCTATTTTGTCTATTCTAACTCTACTTGCTTTGTATAATCCTTCTGTTTTCATAACTAAATATTCTATTATTTGTCTAAATACAGTATCTGATATTACAAATTTACCTAAATAACTAAATGTTGGCCTAATTATTGATTTCTCTGATATGTATGGTTTTGCATCTTTTCCTTTTGATTTAAATATTTGAAGTGGATCTAATATAAAACCAGAAAAATCCTTTTTTATTTCAAATGTAGGTACTGGAATTACATGTTTTCCTTGTGTTTGCCTAATTCTTTTAGCTTCCTGCATTTCTTCTTCTGTTGCTACATCTGATATATATATTGTTTCTGTAAGTTCTGGTAACCCTAAATTTTCTCTTATTTTTTTTATCATATTATCAGAAGTTCCTAAAATTAATATGCTCTCTGGTCTATATTTTCTAAAAGCTTTTTTTATTTCATCTGCTTCATCTTGATTATTAAATAATGCTTTTTTTACTGTTTCTATTTTTGTTGCAGCCTTTTTAGCAGAAACTCCTGCAATAACCTCATTTTCTTTTATTAAAAGCCCATCATCTATAATGTAGCTTATTCCTCTTTCATTCGCTACCATCTGTGCTCTGTAACTTTTACCAGTTCCAGAAGGTCCCACAAATGCATACGTTTTTATTTTACTTTCAATTAATTTATCTATTATCATAAAATTCACTCCATAATTTGAATTATATCATTTTAGATTTATTTTGTCACTATTTAGTTGAACAAATTGGAATTTGTTTAGTTCCGGATGAATTCAGGACAGTCCTCAAAATCCCCAGGTTTGGTGATTTTGAGGGACAGTCCCTAGAATTCCCCCTCACACAAATTATCTGTATAAAACAAAAAAGAGGAGCTTGTGCTCCTCTTTTTCATTTTAATTGTTGGACAATTCATTTACTTTTACGCTTCTTGTGTGTTCAATTTTTGTCCATGTTGTGTCTGGTTTAATTAATGCTTTTATATTTATTAATATCCAAGAACCTAAGAATAATGGATAGCATAATATTCCTTTTAGCATTGGCTTAATTGGTCTTTTATCTAGCCACATTATTAGTATCGCTGTAAGTGGTGGTAAAAGGAATGTTGCTCCTATATATCTTGCATAATTCCATATTAATGCTGCTGTTGTCATTCCATTTCCAGCATATATTGCAAAGTTTACTACTAATAGCCCTAATGTTATTATAAGCATTGGCATTCCCATTAAATATAGGAATCCGTCAAAATTCATTAATGTTTTATGCTCTTTAACACCTTTTGCTAAATCTTTTAAATAATATTTAACACATTGAATATGTCCTACTGACCATCTCATTCTTTGTGTCCATGATTGTTTGTATTCTAATGGTTGTTCATCATATACTATTGCATCTGTTGCCCAACCTAATTTTCTGCCTTCTGCTATGTTTATTAAAGAAAACTCTATATCCTCTGTTAATGTTTTTGTATTCCATCCTTTTTCTTTAATTAAATCATATTTTACCATAAATCCTGTACCATTTAATAGTGGTGATAGTCCTAGGTTATATCTTGCTAAATGATAAAATCTGTGCATTGTCCAATAAAATAATGCATATCCTGCTGATACCCAAGAATCTGTTGGATTCTTTATATCTCTATATCCTTGAACCACTTCTTCACCTTGACAAAGTTTTTTGTTCATAGCTGTAAAGAAATCTGGCATTACAACGTTATCTGCATCGAATACGCACATAGCATCATAAGCTGCCCCTTGCTCATTCATTTTATTTAAAAACCATTGCATTGCATAGCCTTTTGTTTTCTTTTCGCTGTCAAATCTTTCATAAACTATTGCTCCTGCATCTCTTGCAATTTGAGCTGTATTGTCTGTACAGTTATCTGCTATAACATATATATCCAAAAGTTCTTTTGGATAATTTTGATTTTTTAAACTTTCTATCAAATTTCCTACTACTGCTGCTTCGTTGTGTGCTGGAACTAAAGCCATGAATTTATGATTTTTATTAACTAATAATGGTTTATCTTTTAATTTTACTAATGAACATGCACTAATTACTATATTATATAGCCAAAATATTGTTATAATCCAAACTAATGCTTGTTGCAATATATATAAATATTCCATTTTTACCCTCTCTTTGTTTTTATAGTTTTAAAAGATGGCCTAATTTTGATATCAAAGTTATACTCTGTACTATCATAATATTATTATGCCACCTTTTATATTATACTATTATTATAAAATTTTTGCAAGTTTTTAATAAAATCTTAATAAATTATTCTTCTGATGATTCTTCCTCTATTCCTAATCCTTTTTTTGTTAAGCTAATTTTTCCTTGGTTGTCTATATCTAATACTTTTACTAAGAATTTGTCTCCTTCTTTTAGTACATCTTCTACTTTTTCTATTCTTTTTTCTGATATTTTAGAAATGTGAAGCAATCCTTCTTTTCCTCCACCTAGGTCCATAAATGCTCCAAATGGCATTATTTTTGTAACTGTTCCTTCATAAATTTCTCCAACTTCTATTTCTCTTACTATATCTTCAATCATTTTTTGTGCTTGTTTTGCTTTTTCTGAATCTTGTGTATAAATAAATACTTTTCCGTCTTCTTCTATGTCTATTTTTACACCTGTCTCATCAATTATTTTATTAATTGTTTCTCCACCTTTTCCAATTACATCTTTTATTTTGTCTGTTTTTATTGTCATAGTTGTAATTTTTGGTGCGTATTTTGATAATTCTTTTCTAGGTTCAGCTATTTGTGGTGCCATTATTTCATCCAATATATATTGTCTTGCTTTTTTTGTTCTTGCAAAAGCTTCTTCTATTATTTTGTATGTTAATCCATCAACTTTTATATCGACTTGAATTGCTGTTATTCCGTTTTTTGTTCCTCCAACTTTAAAGTCCATGTCTCCAAAGAAATCTTCTAATCCTTGGATATCTGTAAGCATTACATAATCATCTGGATCTTCTGGATTTGATACAAGTCCTGTTGAAATTCCTGCTACTGGGTTTTTAATTGGAACTCCTGCATCCATTAATGCAAGTGTGCTTCCGCAAATACTTGCTTGTGATGTAGAACCATTTGAAGATAATACTTCTGATACAACTCTTATTGTGTATGGGAATTCTTCTTCTGATGGTATTACTGGAACTAATGCTCTTTCTGCTAAAGCTCCATGTCCTATTTCTCTTCTACCAGGTCCACGTGAAGGTCTAGCTTCTCCAACACTGTATGAAGGGAAATTATATTGATGAATGTATCTTTTTGTTTCTTCTTCATCTAATCCATCTAATATTTGTTCTTCGTTTTTCATTCCTAATGTTGCTACTGATAATACTTGTGTTTGTCCTCTTGTAAATAGTCCGCTTCCATGTACTCTTGGAAGTAAACCTACTTCGCATGAAAGTGGTCTTATTTCGTCTATTGCTCTTCCGTCTGGTCTTTTATGCTCTTCAAAAATCATTTTTCTTACTGATTTTTTCTCTAATTTATATAAACTATCAGCTATATCTTGTTTTACTTCTTCTGCTCTTTCTTCTCCATATTTTTCTATGAAGTAGTTTGTTACATCTTCTGATAATTTTTCCATGTTCTTATCACGAACTTCTTTTTCTAAAGCTTGTACATCATTATACATTCTTTCTTCGAAGTTTGCTTCTATTTCTTCGTATATATCATGGTCTACTTCAAAAGATTTGTATTCCATTTTAGGTTTTCCAATATCTGCTTTTATGTCTGAAATAAATTTACATACTTTTTTAATTTCTTCATGTCCTGTTTTTATTGCTTCTAGCATTTTATCATCTGGTAATTCTTTTGCTCCAGCTTCTATCATTGCTATTTTTTCTATTGTTCCTGCAACTGTTAAGTCTAATTCTGTTTTTGCTCTTTCTTCTAGTGTTGGGTTTATAACAAATTTACCATCTACATATCCTACTTTTACTGCTGCTGTTGGTCCTCCAAATGGTATATCTGATATAGAAAGTGCTGCTGATGTTCCTATCATTGCACAAACTTCTGGTGAGTTGTCTGGTTCTACTGATAATACTGTTGCAACTACTACAACGTCATTTCTAAAATCTTTTGGAAATAAAGGTCTTATTGGTCTATCTATTGCTCTAGATACCAATATTGCCTTATCTGCTGCCTTTCCTTCTCTTCTTGTAAATCCTCCTGGGATTTTTCCTACTGCATACATTTTCTCTTCATAGTCAACTGATAATGGGAAAAAGTCTATTCCATCTCTTGGTTCTTTTGATGCTGTAACGTTTACCATTACAACTGTTTCTCCATATCTTACTACTACATCTGCATTTGCTAAGCCTGCAAATTTTCCTGTTTCTATTGTTAGTGGTCTTCCTGCAAGTTCCATTGAATATGTTTTAAACATAATTCTTCCTCCTTTTAATTTGTTTAAATTTATATAAGAAGATAATTTTTCTATGAATGTAACCTCTAAAATATGTTTATTATTTAAACACATTTTACAAGCTACTCTTCATATATAATTATCTTTTCTTATCTTGTTTGATTTTGTTCGAGTCGCCGAGGGCGACGACTCCCTACAATGTTTAATTTTAGCAATTAAGGGCGGAAAGTATCCATCCGCCCTTAAAATAAATTATTTTCTTAAATTTAATTGTTTAACTATTTCTCTGTATCTAGGTAAATCTTTTTTTGCTAAATAGTTAAGTAAATTTCTTCTTTTACCTATCATTTTGAAAAGACCTCTTCTTGAATGATTGTCTTTTTTGTGAACTTTTAAATGTTCTGTTAATTCATTAATTCTTTCTGTTAAAAGAGCTATTTGAACTTCTGATGATCCTGTATCGTTTTCATCTCTTTTGAAAGTATTAATAATTTCTTGTTTTCTTTCCTTTGTCATTGTTTTCCCTCCTATTTTACTTAATGTGCCTTAAACTGAACTTAAAGTCGGATATTCTTTTAGTTAAGTATAAGGTAAATGCTTTTTTACAAGCATATCTATTCTACTATATTTATAAAAGTTTTGCAAGAGTTTTTACAAATTCTTTTTTCACTTTTATATTTAGTCTCCTAATATGTATTCTTCGTTTTGAGTTTTTCTTACTTTTTTATTCTTTATCAAATATGTTTTTAGTGCATCTAGCATTTCTTCTGGGTCCATGCCTAATTTTTCGCTAGTTTTTGCTATAGCTTCTTCTCTACTAAATCCATTGTCTATATAAATTTTTAATGCTTCGACACATAATTCTTCTGGCTGTTTCGTTTGTTTTTTCTCTTCATCTAATATTATGTCTTCTACCTGTTTTTGTACATCATTTTGTTCATCATGTTCAGCATATTTTCCTTTTAAGTTAAGAATAGGATCTCCTTTTTTTCCATCTTTGCTTGCTGCATCCTTATAAATAGAAATTGTTCTTTTTACTTTTTTTATTTCACAAATACATCTGATTTTTATACTCATAAATATTTGTCTTTTTATAATTCTTTCAGCCTTTTCAAAATCATCCCCATAATTTTTTTCTATATCTCCACGTTTTTCTAATATGTAAATAACAGTTTGCATAGCAAAATCTTCTACTTTTGTAGTAGTGTGATAATCTTTACATAAAATTTTACTAAATTTATGTGCGTATTTTAAAATTGTTTTTGCATGATTCTCTGCAAATTTTTTTGTACATTTTGTTTTTCCAAGCCATATCTTTCCTTTTTCATCTAAAAGTTCCTTATACTCACACAAATTTTTCCTTCTATTTTTACAGCACAAGTGTGCAATTAGTTCATCAACTTCTACATTGTATTTTTTTGAAACTTCTTCTAGCTCATCTTTAGAATAGTATCTTGATTCTTTTAACTCATATTTTATTCTTTCTATTTCACTTTGTTTTTTTTGAATTCTAGCTCTATTTCTATTATATTTCATTGTAGTATAATTAGCATACCTTATTCCTAAAACTTTAGCAAACTCTTCTTCTGTTAACTTTTCTTTGTATGGTTCATACATTTCTAAAAACTGATAATAGTTTATTGGTTCTCCAGATATTAAATCTCTATCTATTTTTTCCTTTATTCTCTTAATTTCTTCTGGTTTTCTTTCTTTTAACACCTTTGCTCTTTTATTTTTGGTTTTTATACTGTAGTAACTATTATAAGTTATTCCAATTATTTCTGCAAATTCTATTTCTTTTACTAGTTCTCTATATGGATTATATAATCTTAGAAATTCTTTATAATCTACAGATTGTCCCGCTTCTATTTCTTTTAAAACTTCATCTTGTATACATTTTTTATCTTTTCCTATTATTTTTCCTTTTCCCGCCATAATTTTAGCTCTTGCTGTTTCTAAATTTTTTATTCTTTCATATCCGCCGTAACTCATTCCTAAAATTTGAGCAAATTCTATTTCTGAAATTCTACTTTTATATTCCTCATACAGTTCCAAGAACTCTTTATAATCTATATATTTACTGTATTCTATTTTCCTTGTCATTTCCAATTTAATAACATCTTGTTCAGCTTTTCCTCTATTGCTTAATACTCTGGCTCTTTTTCCTCTTTCATTTCTTATAGATTTGTATCTACGCTCACTAATCTCTAGCATTTCTGCGAAATGAATCTCGCTCATAACTGCTTCATATGGCTGGTATATTTCTAAGAATTTATCATAATCAATAGATTCACTAATTTTTATTAAATTACTTTTTAATAACTCTTCAATTATTTCTTCCATATAGTTTTAGAATCTCCTAACTTTTTAATTTTAACATACTTTACATAATTAATCAATACATCCGTTTTTTCTCCACAAAAGAATAGAAAAAGAAGTACTAAAATATATTTTAGTACTTCTTTTATAACTTGTTATTTTATTCTGTTACTGCTGTGTTAGTAGTTATTTGGTTCTTGTTTGTTTTAGGTTCATTTTTTTCTATTTCTGCCTCTTTTTTCTCATCTTGTTCTACTAATGTTTGTAATTGTTCTATTAACTGTTGAAGTTTTGACATATCTTTTCCTATCATTTCCCAGTTGTTACTTTTATTTGATTCCTCTAGGTTTTTGTTTGCATTTATTATTTGTTTAATAAGCTCATCTTTATTCTCTGCTTCCACTTCTATACTTATTGCTTCTTGTGATAGTAAATTTGTAATGGCCTCTTCTATGTTATTTCCTATTGCAACTTTATTTCCTGATGCAACTACAACTTTCTTTAGTTGTGGAACTTGTGATTTATCATTTAGCATTATTTGATATATAGGTTCAACATATAGAAGTGTATTATTTATTGGAACTATTATAATATTTTTTTGTATTTTTGTTCCAGTTACATTTAATGAGTTTAATTCATTTAATATTTTTTCATCTTGTTCTACTAGTGAGTCTAGTTGAATTGTTCCAAGTATTGAACTTCCTGTTTTAAATTTATATAATGTTAATTTTTTGTTGTTTTGGCTATCGCATGTTGCCACTAAGTATGATGTTATATTTTGTTTTTCTTCTATTGTGTATGGTAGTACTAATCCTAGTTGTGCTGAATTACTATTTGTTAGTTTAACCATTGTGTAATATGGTTCTATATCTGTTCCTGTTGCAGCACTAGTTGTTCTGCTAGTATTTTCTTTTGCTACATCCCATACGTCATCTGCTCTATATAATACTTCTGGTTGAACATTATGATATCTTTCTAATATTTTGGCTTGAATATTGTAAAGATATTTTGGATATACCATATGTTTTGAAATATCTTGTGGTATTTCTTCTCCATCTTTAAATAGTTCAGGATAAATATTGCTATATGCAATTGCTATCGGGTCAGATTTATCTGTTATATAAAAATCTGTTGTTCCATCATAAGCATCTATTATTACTTTTACAGAATTTCTAATATAATTTATTTTTTCTTTAAGTCCTCCATATTCTATAATTGTTTCTTGAGAATATGGATAATCATTTGATGTAGTATATGCATCTAATACCCATACCAGTTTGCCTTCATCTGTTACTACCATATATGGTTCTTCATCATATTTTAAATATGGCATTATTGTTTTTGCTCTTGTTATTATATTTCTTGTTGTTATTATTCTGCTTTCCTTTGTTACATTTCCTGAAAAAGCTATTCCAAGATTTTTTTCCTTTACTCCTAGTATAATTCTATCTAAAAATCCTAGTTTTAATCCTGCTTTTCCTTCATATGTGTTTGTATTACTTGTTGTACTTGTTAGTGGATAATCATATTCTTGTTTATTCTTAGCATTTGTTACTATTGGCTCATTTGTTTGTAAACCAAAGTATATTCTAGGTTGTGTTATTTTTACTTTATTATCTTCTCCTTTAAAATCACTTTGAATATATTCTAAGTTTCCGTTTTCATCCACTGAATTTGCAGAAGAAATAATTGCTCCATATCCGTGTGTATATTCATATGTTTTATTATTATACGTTCTAGTATCATTGCTTACAATTTCTCTTGGGCTAATATATACTAGTTTTTCTTTTCCATCTATATTATATATTTCTGGTTTTGTTGTAGTATAAGAATAGTAACCAGAGTTTGTTTGATATTGTTCTAGATTCTCTAATACATTATCTTCATTTAGTATATTTACATTGTTAATAACTTCTTGGTTTTTATTTACTTCATCTTTTGTTATTGTTCCGCTATTTTCTATTTCTATCTCATCTACATTTATACCATATGCACTTTTTGTAAATTCAATATTTTTTTCTATATATTTCTTTTCTTTATCTAGTTCATTGCTATTTACATAAATTAGGTCAAATCCTAGCATTACTACAAATAAAATTACTAAGTATCCTGGTATTATACAAATCCATGTCATTATTCTTTTAAAGTTTTCTTTTTTGAAATTTATCATTGCCATTATTGCTGCTAAAAGTATTATACAAGCAAAAATTCTATAACCCCATGTTTTTATTGTTGCTTCTATTAATCCAGCTCCATAAAGGTTTGTCCCATCTGATAATGTTAAAAACTTGCTATTTACTATATCTTGTACTTTTACTAGTGTAATTGCTGCAAGTCCAAGCACTACTAATATTACGTTTACTCCTAATTGTTTTATAAATGTATTCTTTTTTAGTGTTGCTCTATCAATACCTTTTTCGAAATATTTGTTAAATACTATTATATAATAAACGGCTATATATATTGAATAAATAGCAAGAAGTGCTATAAAGTAAATTATTATTGTTTCTATAAATGGTTTTTGGAACATATAATAACCAACGTCCATATTAAATATTGGATCATATACTCCAAACCAAGCCGTATTAAATGCAAGCATAACTTTTTCTGTAATAAAATTAGATGAAATTAAGCTTATTATTACACTTAAAATTAAACTTATTGATTTGTTTGGAAGTTTTGGCATTTCTTTTTTATCATCATCAAAGAATTTTTTTAATCCTCTTTTTATAAATCTTGTGGTGATATATGTTGCAATATATAATATTGCAAAGTTTACTAATGCTACTCCAACTTTGTATTTTATATTTTGTTTAAATACTTCTACATATTGCTCTCCAATCTCTAAAGCTTGTAAGTATTCTCCTCTTACCGTTACTGCAATATAGATTGCTAATAATATTAAAAATACTATTACTAATATTACTCTTTTTTTGTTTTTTGTTTTTCCCATGATTTGCCTCCTTAATTTTATATTATTGCATTTACAAATTCTTCGGAATTAAATATTTCCATATCATCTATTTGTTCGCCAACGCCTATAAATTTTACTGGTATCTTGTTTTCTGCAACTATTCCTATTACAACTCCGCCTTTTGCTGTTCCATCTAATTTTGTAAGAACTAACCCTGTTATATCTACTGTCTCTTTAAATGCTTTTACTTGTGATATTGCATTTTGTCCTGTTGTTGCATCTAAAACTAACAATACTTCTTTTTTGGCATCAGGTAATTCCTTATCTATTACTTTTTTTATTTTTAATAGCTCGTCCATTAAGTATTTTTTGTTATGAAGTCTTCCTGCTGTATCGCAAATTAAAACATCTGCATTGTCCTTTTTTAGTTCTTGTATTGCTTCGAATACTACAGAAGCAGGGTCTGTTCCTTCATCTCTTTTTACTATTTTAGAACCGCTTCTTTTTGCCCATATTTCCACTTGTTCAACTGCTGCTGCTCTAAATGTATCTGCTGCTGCTATAATTACACTTTTGCCTTCTTTTTTAATTCTATTTGCCATTTTTCCAATTGATGTTGTTTTTCCTACGCCATTTACTCCTACTACTAGAATAACAGTAGGCTTTTTAGATAAGTCAAGTCCGTTTTCTTCTTCGTCTAGAATCTTTTTCATTTCTTCCCTTAATGCATTCTTTACGTCTTCTTCACTTTCTATTTTTTCTTTTTTTATTCTGTTTCTTAATCTTCCTATTATTTCTACAGATGTATCTACACCAATATCTGACATTATAAGTATTTCTTCTAGTTCTTCTAGTAACTCTTCATCTACTTTTCTAAAATTACTAAATACACTGTTTATTTTATCTCCAAATGAATTTCTTGTTTTTCCAAGTCCATTCTTTAATTTATCAAAAAATCCCATAATTTAAGCTCCTCTTCTCCTTTGTTAATTTTCCGCTAAATAGTATATCACACTTTTATAATCTTTGCAAAATTTTAGTTTGAAAGTTTATTATAACATCAAAAGCTATATAGTTCTTACTATATAGCTTTCATGTTCTATTCAATTATTATTCTATTATCTTTTATTTTATTCTTTATTTCTTCTGCTCTGTATGAATGTATTCTATATTCGTTTTTGTTATCAAATTTTATTATTACTACTTTTGTATATTCCAAGTCAGAATATTCTTCTATGATAAGACTTGCTTTGCATTGTTTTAAAGTCTCAAATGTTGTCATAAATCCTATTCCACTACCGCCTGTTGATTTATGGGTTGTTGTTCTCTTTAATCCAAGCTTTGATAATGTTTCTATTTCAAACTCTATGCCTGTATCATAAAATTTTATCTGATAATTATTGTCTTCCTTACCTAGAACAACTTTAATTTTCCTCTCTTTATTCTCACTACAATTTATTGCAATAATTGCATCTCTTATATGATCTGCAAGCATTGTTTCTAACTTACTTTGTGGAATTTTTGTTTTCAAGATTTCGTTAATATCAAAATCTAGATTTAGTTTAAAGTCTATTTTGTCCTTTTCTGATTCTTGCTTCATATATTCTAACAAATTATCTATGCTAAAAATATTTGTTTTTAGAAGTTTAGTTTCTTTTATTACTGATGCTACTTCTTCTTTATATTCTTTTGATAATTTCTTTATTGAAGATAATATATCTCCACACTCCTCTGCAAATTCTTCATTTGCCTGGAGCTTTGTGCCTAACTTTGTTACTGCTTTTTCCATTGCTGAAATTCTATGACTGTATTTATGATTTATTTGTAAAACATCTGCTAATTCTGTTTGTAAATTTTTTATTTTCTCATCTTGCTGTTTAATTTGTTCTTGCTGAATTTCAACTGTTCTTTCTTTCATCTTTTCTTTATAGTACTTTGTGATACTTTTCTTGATCCAATATATCATTAGAATTCCTCCAAGAATTAAAATTGCTATCAAAATTTTAGAAGTTGTTCTACTATATGTACTTAACACAAGGCTTATTGCTATTATTATAGAACTAACTAAAATACCTATTTTACTTGTATTCTCTTTATTCATTGTCTCTTTTCCTTGTAAAAATGAAAATCCGTATTTAAATCTTTTTATTTTAAAGAATAAATATATTAATAAAAATTGAATAATTCCTATTACAACATATTCTATTATATTATGTTTAATTAAGTTTAATCTAAAACTTTTCATAATCATAAAGCTCATTATTGTAGCAATAAGCATACATACTATACTAATTGCATTTGTTATCAAAGAAACTTTAAGTCCGTTCTTTTATTTTTATACTTGCGAGTTCTGAATATGTTATACTAAATACAAGATAATATATTGAATATGCAATTAAAATATTAGTATTATTTCTTATAATCGCATATGCAACGCCATTCTGTAAGCACATAAATAATATAAGCATTCTATCTCTTATCTCTATATTAGCTATTTTTATAATTGTATAATAATTAGAAATACTCATAAAAAATATTTTAATGAGTGGTATATACCATGGCAAAGACATACATTTTCCTTCTTATCCGCTATTTTTAAACATAATTTATTATAATAGATAATTTTTGCATAATCAATATTATTTTCAATATTTGATTACATAAAATATTTCTCCTTATTCCAATTCAATGGATTATTTTGTATATATTGAATTATTTCTAAATACTCTCTTTCGTTTCTAATTATATGTTCATAATAATTTCTTTGCCAAATTTTATTATTAATTTCTTTATTTGTTAATCTTTTAAATGTAGAAACTATTGATGCAGTCATAGCATTTGTATGTGTCGTCAAGGATGCCGCCCCTATAAATAAAAAAACTACTAACCCTCTTTGGATCAGTAGTTTTTCTTTGTTTTTATTAAACTCCAAATATTTTTCTAATATAGTCAATAAGTTCATCTAACATGCTCACATCCCCCTTTCTATTAACATATTGTTTGTTTTTGCTTCTATTTTGTTTCTATAGTTCTATGTTAATAAGAAAGGTCGCATACGCTTTCACTATTGAATTTTATATGTAACCTTTCTTTACTGTACAATGAAAAATGTTGTGCCTAGGGGCACAGGTAAAAGTCGATTTTCTTGTACAATAAAAAAATACTACTAAACTTTATAATTTTTAGTAGTATTTTGGTTTAGAATATTTGATTAAATTTGAGTTATATTGATTTCTTGATTTTTTCAACATAGTAGTAAATTAATTCTGTTGGAGTTGGAACTCCTGTGTTATAATTTACCGCTGCTGTATAATATTTTTGTAAATCTTCTATTGAAGATTTTCTCCACGCATGTTCAATTGCTGTTTGAATTGAACGTCCTATTGTACTATTTCCTTTCTTATATACTTTTGCTAAATGTAAAAATACATTTTCTTTGTCTTTATCATTTTCTATTATATAAATAATTGCATCATGTATATACTTTCTTCCTATTAGGTGTGAACTAATTCCTATCAAATTTAGCTCTCTGTTAATTCTGTCTGAAAGTTTGTCTCTAAACTCACTTTCAGTTTCTGTGCTTATATTTTTGTTTAACTTTTCTGTTCTGTTTATTTTGCAAAGTAATAAAATATTTTCTATTATTAATTCTGGCGAATAGTCATCTTTTAGTTTGTGAAATATTAAATCTGCTCCATTGCTATGTGCATAAGCATATACCGTTTTTGAAGATATATTTGTTGTTATAACTATTACTGGTTTTATGTCTAAATCTAGTTCTTTTATTTGTTCTAATACTTGAAGTCCAGAGCCTTCACCATTGTTTAATTCTATATCTAGTATAATTGCATCTGGCACATAAGTTTTTATATCTTTAATTGCCTCTTTTGATGAATTTGCTATTTTTACTAATTTAACATCATCTCTTGTATCTGCATACTCCTTAATAATTTTACAGTCTTGTATGTCGTCTTCAACCAAAAGTATGTTTATTATTCCGTTTTTGCTCATAATGATACACCTCTTTGTCCTTCAAGAAAAATATACCACACGTTACTCATTTTTTCTACTTGTTACTCAAATTTAATTGTCGTTTCGTATTTTTATTACTTCAGCAGTTATATTATATGATATATTTTTTGGTCAGCAACTCAAAAAAGCTCTAATGCTATGTGTTACAAGTAGTTTGAATTTTTGCAACATTTTTATTTGCTTGTTATTTATTTCTATGCTAAAATAGTTTGTGCAAGGAGGATACTATGAGATTTTTAGTTCAAAGAGTTTCAGAAGCCAATGTTATGGTTGATAACAACATTACTGGTAAAATAGGAAAAGGTTATTTAGTTTTAATTGGAATTACTCACACAGATACTACTGATGATGCTGATTATTTAATTAACAAATTATTAAATTTAAGAGTTTTTCGTGATGAAAATGATAAAATGAATTTAAATATTAATCAAGTTAATGGTGAACTTTTACTTGTTTCACAATTCACTTTATATGCTAATACTTCTCATGGAAACAGGCCTGATTTTCTAGAAGCAGCTAAGCCAGCTTATGCAGAAGAATTGTATGAGTATATTATTAAAGAATGCAAAAATAGAAATATAAATGTACAGGCAGGTATTTTTGGTGCTGATATGAAAGTGCATTTATTGAATGATGGACCTGTTACTATAATGCTAGAAAAATAGTTTTAAAGAGAAGAATCCTTTAATAGATTTCTTCTCTTTTTTGATTTGTTTTCTAATCCTTTCTTAGTGTATACTGACTAACATCTGGTTCTACAAATATTTGATCATCTACATTGTCAAATTCATATTCTCTAGTTGCTGTTGTATCATCTATAATTGTTTTTATTACTAATCCAGTTTCTTTTTCTATATAGTATTCTGTATTATTTGTTCCGTATAACAAATATGGGCTTAGATAATTCTTTATAACATAGCAATTTTTTTCTTCAATTTTAGCAGTTTTTATTCTTGCTGGAATACTATATAAAAATGTTTGCCATAAATTATCTGTTTGGAAAACGTCAATAATCTGAGCTCCCACCATTGAACTTGCACTATTTAGTTTAACTGTTTTAGAATCTTTAGTTTCGGTAAATGTGTCTATTCTTGTTCCACTATCATACATTGATAATTTAGTAATTTCACCGATTATTGTCTTTTCTTTCGATAATTATAAGCTGTTTTTTGTCTTTTGCATAATAGTTTGTAGTTATTGTTTGTTTATTTTCTTCGTTAAATGAAACTATTTTCATATGATAATTATTGCTATTAATATAATTTGATAGTTTTTTTTGCGTGTTAGATATAATTATCATGTTTCTAACTGTATGAATTAAAATTATGATAATTATTGCAAGTAAGATGATTCCCAGTTTTTTAAATATTTTTTTCTTATTCATAAAAAGCACCTCATTTCTTTGGTGTAGCCTAGCTATCATAAGCTTTTTTGCTTTTAGACCTATGGCTTTGCGTCATAAACTTTCGCTTATTTTGCCTTTTTACTAATATACTATAATTATACCATATTTTTCTAGTTAAAGCAAAAAAGACCAGTTAACTGGTCTTTTGCTACTTACATTTCACATTTCAAATCTTGCTTTTTCTTGCAAAGCTTTCCATGCTTCCTTACACCTTTTTGGATATGCGCTTTTCCCAGAAAGGGGAAAATATATTCCTCTAGGTTGAAATCCTGCATCTTTTAGTAACTTAACAGCCTTTTGAGTATGTGGAGTAATAAATATTTCTCCATTCATAACATAGAGTATTGTTACTCCTCTTGCCACATAAAATCCTTCAAGATTATATATATCCGGAATATTAATGGCTTCTTCTTTGTTGAGATGTAGTGGTAAAACAACAACATCTCCATTTTCAACTTTGAGTCTTTTCTCTTCTGGTATTGGGTTATCCTCAATTGTGATTTTGCAAGCCATTTTTTATCCTCCTCAAAATTATTTGTTGCAATTTGTATACTGCGATTGCCAACTTGGATCTGTTTAAAAATGGTTACTCTTTATTTTAGCACATTTTATATATTTTTGTCAAAACGCTGGATATATTTTTATTTTGGAGCTTCTAGGCAGAATCGAACTGCCGACCTACGGGTTACGAATCCGTTGCTCTACCAACTGAGCTATAGAAGCATATACTATATTTTAACATATTTTTGTATAAAAACAATAGGGAAAAAACTTTTTGTTGCTTTACATAATATTGAGTGGTATAATACTATTACATATAGTTAAGCTTTGCTTAACAAAATACTATAAAGGAGGCTCGTTTTAACCCACTTGGATAAGTGACATATTTTATTCTATCAATTTTATTGGAGGAAAAAAATATGTTAAATAGGAATTTTAAACCTGCTTTTGTTGTGGTCTTTGTATTGCTTGTCGTTCTTGTTTTCTTTATACTCTATAACAGCTGGAAAAATGATTTAAAAGAAAACATTAATTTTGAAAGTATCAAGTCTCAGCAAATAAGTCAAGAAGATAGTTTAAAAGATAACATTGTAAATGCAAATAATGTTATTTCGTCTATTAAATCAGATACTAAAATTGTTTTATGTACAGTGGATGGAAAATATTATTTGTCACACGACAAAACAAAGAAAAGCAATGCTATATTTGAATGGTTTATGACTTCTCGAATTGATTTGGTTTGTGACTATTCAATATGTTTTGCAATTGACACATCAAGTTTAAATTTTTCTGTTCAGGATGGAACTGTTTGGGTCTACTTTAGTGAAGATGATATATATATCAATTCACTAACCGTTCACAACTCTGTATCTGATGAGATTACAGCTCTATTTGGAAGTAAATACTCCTCTTCTGAAGTTCTCGCTTTGGAACAAATTATAAAAGAAAATATTCAAAGTGATGCTATGATGAAAAGAGAGAATATTATTTTAGCAAAAGCTAATTTAATAGTTTATTTATCAGATTTAGCAGAATCGTTCAATGCAGAAATAGTAATTTGTGAACAATAATTTTAGAGGGTGCACAATAGCTGCACCCTCTTTCTTTTTTCTTTATATTTATTTAAAAATGTCTTCCACCTTTTGGTCTGTCCTCTTTGTTTTGGTCTTCTTCTATTTTTTTGCTGTTTATTTCTATTTCTTTTTTCCTGTCTTTGTAAATATCTTCTATATTGTTTGGTTCTTCATTTACTGTTATATTTTCTACTTCTGATGTTGCTTTTATTTCATTGTTATTTAAATTATTAAGTTTTCCTATTTTTCCTAATAAATCTTGATATTTTTTATAGTCTACTATTATATAGATTGATAGTCCTATTAATGCAACTATACAGAACATTAAGGCTCCAAAAACTGCTTTTTCTTGATTATTTGCATACCAAGTAGAAACTCCACCAAATATTCCTTTGAACCAATTTGATATTTTTCCTATTATTGTTGGTTCTGCATTTTTGTTAAATTTTATTGTATATGTTTTTGTTTCTTCTTGTTCTGTTGGTTCTGCTCCTTCTTCTTGGGGTTCCATAGTAATTTTATTTTTAACTGTTATTGTTATTACATTCTCGCCCTCTTTTAGTGAATCTGCCCCACTTATTTCTATTGTTGCTCCTTCTATATTAGCTAATGCTTCTATATCTAGACTTTTTACCCAATATTCTAGAGTTTCTATTGAGTATTCATATATATTAGATATAAACTCTGGTGTTAGTGGTACTTCTACCAGTTCTCCATTTTGATTTGTATATTTTATAATTAGCTTTTCTAATGCAAGTTCTTTTCTTTGTCTTGTAGCTTTTATTACATAATCAGTTTTTGTTGTTCCGTCTTCTGCTGTTACTGATATTGTAATTATATTTTCTCCTTCCTTTAGCTCTTCATATTCTGTTACTGAGACTGTTGCTTTTGAATCTGTTGGAGTTGCTGTTATATTTAATTTTGTTACTTCATTTGGTACTGTAATTGCATATTCTTTTACATCTTTATTAAATTCTGGTGTAATTGCTCCTTCTGCTATACTCAAACTACTTAATGTGCTATCTGTTGATTTTTTTTCTTCTTTTGTTTCTGTTGGCTTTGTTGAGTTATTAGTATTTGGTTTTCTTGTCGTGTTTCCACCATTTGATGAACCACCGTTTGAATTTCCTCCTGTGTTCTTGTTTGGCTGAACAATACTTACTGTTTTTGATGCTGATTTTTGTTCATCATTTTCAGTTGAATAATCAGCAATAACCCCAGAAGCAGATATTGTAACACGTCCAGAACTTCCAGCAGTACAGGTAAATGATTTAGATGCATTATCTAAAAAAGTACTTCCCATGCTTCCGCTTCCATTAGAAGCTGTTGCACTAACATAACCAGCTCCACCGCTCACAGAAACTGTTACTGTAAAACTTTCTCCTGGTGATACCGATGATTTTGAAGTACTTATACTCAAACTTGCTGCATTTGATTTGATTGTCATTGCAAACAAAATTCCAAGAATTATAGCTAATTCAAATATTATTTTTTTCAATAAATTAGTCTTCATTTTTTAATCTCCTATCTCTATAATGTGATTTTACTAGCTTGCATAATATGATTTTTTACTTTGACGTAATCTGCTGGTGTTATTTTTCCATCTCTGTTTACATCAGCTGCTTTTTCTGTAATAGCATCCATTGTTGTTGTTCCCATTATTTTATTTTTTATTTTAACATAATCCGATGGCGTTATTCTTCCATCTCCACTAGGATCGCCAAGTTTTACTATTGTATATTTCTCTACTCCGTCAATTTTTACTTTTGCCCCTGTTCCAACTAATGTATCTCCTGTTATTTCATTGCCGTTTTTGTCTACAATTACTGCATTACTATATTTTTTCTTTATTGTATTAACTGTTGTTCCTGGTTCTGATGTAATTATATTGTTTTCGTCTGGTTCTGCTATATTATCATTTTTATTTGAGCCTATTACAACTAAATATGTTTTAGATCCGTCACTTGCTTCTCTTGCCATGTATCCTGTACCTCTTGGAGTTGAAACTTTATCCCAATAATATCCTCCAACTTTTGATGTAGCTCTTTCAGTTATTAATACTTGTGTTCCTTCGCTTATTATTGCAATGCTATTTCCATTTGGTGCATCTTTAAGTTTTAATCCTCCATTTGCATTGATATATGCCAATTCACCTGTTTCATCACCACTTATTGATGGACTTTTACATGCTGTAGATGGCATACCTGTATATAGCGGAATTACAAATGTAAAACTGCTCTCTAATAATCCCGCATCTTTATAATATCCTTTTAATATTGATCCTATACTTTGTGCATCAAATAGATTTTGTGCATATTGATTTACATAGTATGGTTTATATGTAACATTAAATTTTTGATAGTATAGTGTATCTTGTCCTCTCTTAATATATCTTTTTACTAATCCAATTCCACCCATTATTGATTTTTTAGGTGTATCCCATCCTTGCGATTTTGCATAAGCTAGTCCATTTAATATTACTGCTTCTTCACCTTTTCCAGATGCTCCAACATTAAACAAATTGTAGTAACCAACATATTGTCCTTTGTATCCTTGACCTGAGCATAATGCTGAAGCCCCGCTTCCTTGCTCTTGCAAGATTTTTCCTATTATATAAAATGGATTTATATTATATTCTGGATCATTTGCTACTTCGTATATTGCATCTATAATTGATTGATTATTTAAATATGATATTTTACTTGCCATTTGTGCAACCTGGTCTTTTGTTATACTGCTGTCATTTGATAATTGTAAATATTGAAATAAATTTGCATCATTTAAAGAATTTCTTGGATCCATTACATGTTCTATAGCTTGTCTTGAAGCACAATACCATCTTCCTGTATCTTGTTCTTCTCTTCCACATATTGAACATATCCATGCATTTGAATAACTATTTGGTACAACATTTTTTATTGAGTCTGCATGATTTTGATATTCGCTATTTATTGTTGCTTCCCAACTTAATCCTGTTTCATATAATTTAAAAGTCCAATTTGGATGTGAAGCTACAAGTGCTTGCACTAGTGTTACATATCCTGGGTATTTTTGTTCAAAATCTGATGGTAAATTGTTTGAATTTTTGGTATATGTATATGTTGCTCCATAAGATATGTTTAGAGTTTGTGGTACAAAACCAGCTGTTATATATATTAAAACAAAAAGAATTAAAACACATAAGATTTTTGTATTCAATTTATGAATTAAATTACGCTTTTGCATTCATCTCTCCTCTTTCGTATATTCTAAAATTTATACATTTAAAGTATATCGTATTAAGAAATTCAAGTCAAGGAATTTAAGGAAAAATAAACTGGTATTTTGTGGCTTTTTGGTATATTTTAGGTACATAAGTTCACGCATATATTATTTGTTTTACATAAAATAAGAGTCATCCTAAAAATAGAATGACTCTTATTTTAATTAAGTACTAGTTACAGCATCCTCTGTTTCCGCAACCACAGTTTGTGAATAATAATAAGAAGATTATTATAAAGAATAAGATTGAGCAGTCATCTCCTCCACATCCACCAAACATTCCATTGTTACATCCACATCCACAATTTCTTTCATCTGGCATGTTACTTTACCTCCTTGTTTTATGTTATATCGTATAATATGCAGATTAAAGATTTTGTGTTACATTTTAATTTACTCTGTTTCTATTTTTATTTCTATGCTTCCTTTTTCTTCCATATTGTCCATATTAGTTGCCTTTATTAAGCCTTCTGACAATGTATATAAATTATTATCTATATATATTATCCTTTCTACTTCTTTTGTATAATCATAATCATTATATCCTTCCGTTATTTGCATATGTGCAATTTTTCCTTTCAAATTAAAGCCATTTTCTAAGTCTAATCCATATACTATTGCACCTTGGAATTTTAAGTTTGAATGATAGTTTTCTCCTTCTGATATTGAAATTGGGAATGCTATTATATTTTTTTCTTTTGAAAATAGCAGTGCCTTGTGATTATATAATAGCTCTGAATATGTTCCTCTCTCTCCTATATCCATTGAATACATTTCTTTTGGAGATGTTGGATTTGTTACGTCAAATAAAGCCATTTTCATTCCTATTGTTACAACGTTTCCGTCTTCTTTGGTTTCGGTATTTTCTCCAAATCCTATTATGTGATTTTCATCATATGGATGCAAGTAAGTGCTATATCCTGGTATTTTTAGTTCTCCTAATAATATTGGATTTGTAGGCTCTGATAAGTCTATTACAAATAATGGATCTGTTTGGACAAAAGTAACCATATATGCTTTATTATCTAAAAATCTTACAGAATATATTTTTTCTCCTTTTGCTAAATTTTCTAAACTTCCAATCATTTTTAGGTTTTCATTTAATATATATAAGTTGTTTGTTCTATTTTCTTCTTTTAAATTTGTACTATTAGTTGTTGCTATTCTGAAATTTCCGTCTTTTTCATCCATAGAAAATTGATTTAATACTTCACCTGGGACAGAGCCTGTACTAGTATATTCTAGTTTTGAGTTTTCCAATTTAAATTTATATATATATGTGTTTATATCATAGTTATCATAATATCCATATAATTTTTCATCTTTATATTCATATTTTACTTTTGCAACATATAAGTTGTTTTGGCTTGCATATACTTCTGTTCCTGCTCCTAAGTATGTTTCTATATTTGCAGGTTCATTATTATTAATATTAAATCCTGCAACATTTAAAAATGTATTATCTCCACTTTCTGGAAAATATGAAATATCTGAATATTCTATACATTTTGTTTCTTTAGAGATTGCTGTGTCTAAATATTTTGGTTTATAATCATTTTCGTTCAATTCTTCTTTGTTTTTTTCAAGCAATTCTGAATATATATATTTGTTTGACAACACATATACGTTTTCTCCAACCATTCTCGAAGATAAATAACTACCTTCTATTTGTATTTCTCTCTCCATTACAGGTTTGTTTTTATCCTCTATGTTATATACTTTTATATTTGTGTATTCATCTGAAGGATATATCATATCATCCATAACTGAGTTTTCATTTATTTGGCCATTATACTCGTATTTTTGTTCTACAATTATTAACCTGTTTCCATTAATAAAAATTTCTTTTGGTTCTATTTGTTCTTCTTCATATTTGATTTCTGAAGCTATTTTCATATTGGTTGCCTCTACTGCATTTACAATAACTAGTTTTTTTCCTGTTATGTAATAAATGTATTTACCATCTGTTTTTACTATATCTGCTTCCTCTACTCCTTCAACTTGATTGTTTGTTTTTGAATAATCATTGTTTTCTCTAAGCGTGCTATTTACTGAATCTTCTAGTAAGCTTACATTCTTTTGAGAGTCTTTATTTTCAATGTTTTGTTTTCTGACTATATTATATAAATTCTCAAAACTTTCAACCTTAGGTAATCCATTTTCTTCTTTAACTTGCTTTATTGGGTCTGCTGTATTTTTATTATGGTTTATTGGGACTGCTATTGAAATTGCTATTATAAATACTATTGTTGCTAAGGCTAAACTATATATTAGATTTGGTTTCTTCTTTTTCTTTTTGACATCTTTCATTTTTTGTAATGCATTATTTTTTAAGTTTTCATCTGCATTTATTTCGTTAATTGCTTCTATATAATCTTTTTTACTCATTTTCTAGCCCTCCCTCTAAATCCTGCTTTAATTTTTGTCTTGCTCGTGCAAGTCTTGATTTTACTGTATTTTCGTTTACTCTAATAATCTTGCTAATTTGATTTATTTTATAATCTTCATAGTAATATAAATAGATTATTGTTCTATATTTTAGTGGTAATTTTTGAACTGCATAATATATGTCGTGTTTTTCTTTTGTTTCGAATATTATATCTTCTTTTAACTCAGATGTATTTTTTAAAAAGCCTGATTGTAGCAAGTTTTTGCTACAATTTATTGTAACTCTAATAAGCCATGCTTTTTCATGCTCTTCGCTTTCAAATTTTGGCATCTTTTTTGCTAATTTTAAAAAAACTTCTTGATAAATATCTTCACTGTTTTCTTTTGAATTTGTCCTTGTTAAAGCTAATCTATATACCATATTAGAATATTTATTTATAACATTTTCTAAATATTGTTCTTGGTTTGTATATTCCATTTATATCACCTTTATAAATAATACCATATAATTGCAAAAAAAGTTGCATATTTTTTACTTTTTTAGAAAATTTTTCTATTACATGAACAAAGCGACTTTAGTCGCCCTTTGTTCTCGCCGATTTGAGTTTCCGAATGTAATGAGGAAATCTCAAAGGCAATAGCGATTATAGCATTTTTTATATACTAGGAAATGAGAAATTTCCTAGTATATAAAAAAGACTCTACTTTTATAGAGTCTTTAAAGTTTATTTTTCTATGCATTTACTGTTTCTTTTTTTGCAGATTTTTTTGTAGTTTTCTTTTCTTTTTTTGGCTTGTCTTCTTCTGATTTTTCTGTTGGTAAGCAAAGATTTAATATTATACCAACTATAGCTGCTAAGCTCATTCCTGATATTGTTACTGCTAAGTCTCCACTTACTATTGATATTGTTGCTCCACCTAATCCTAAAACTAGCATTGCAGATGCAACTATTACATTTTTTGTATTGTTAAAGTCAACTTGGTTTTGTATTAAAACTTTTAATCCGTTAACTGATATAAATCCATATAGAAGTAAAGATACTCCACCTAAAACTGCTGTTGGTATTGTAGATATTAGTGCTGTAAATTTAGTAAAGAAGCCTAATATTATTGCAATTATTGCTGCTAATCCTATTACCCAAACTGATGCTACTTTTGTCATTCCTACTACTGATGTGTTTTCTCCATAAGTTGTATTTGCAGGTCCTCCTATTGCTCCTGCTACGAATGTTGCAATTCCGTCTCCTAATAATGTTCTATCTAATCCTGGATCTTTTAATAAATCTCTATTCATTATTGCACTTAATGCTGTATGGTCACCTATGTGCTCTGCTATTGTAACTAATGCTATTGGTGCTATTGTAAGTATTGCAGAGAAGTTTGGTGTATAGCTTACGAATGGTATTAAGAAGTTTGGTACTCCTACAATTGCAGCTTCTGTTATTGGTGTGAAATCAACAATTCCTACTGCAACCCCTGCTAAATATCCTGCTACTATTCCTATTAAGAATGGTATTACTTTTAAAAATCCTTTTGCTGCTACTGCAACTATTGCTGTAGTTAAAAATGCTACTAATGCAACTACTATTGGTTGCCATTCTAATGCTGCTCCACTTGATAATCCTATTTGGCTTATTGCTGATGGTGCAAGTCCTAATCCTATAATCATTATCATAGGTCCTATTACTACTGGTGGCAATAATTTATCTAACCAGTTTTTTCCTATAAGTTTAATAATTATTGCAAATATTACATAAATTAATCCTACTGCCATAATTCCTGTCATTGCTCCAGAAATTCCACCTTTTAGGTATGCTGCAGTAATTGGTGCAATAAATGCAAATGAACTTCCTAAATATACTGGTGATTTTCCCTTTGTACATAGTATGTAAATTAATGTTCCTATTCCTGATGCAACTAATGTAACTGGTATTGTAAGTACTTCTGCTCCTGCCGCTGAATTAACTAGTATTGGAACTAGTATTGTTGCCCCAAACATAGCAAAAACATGCTGAAATGCAAGTATTATCCATTTTCCAATGCTTGGTTTTTCATTAACGTCTAAAATTAAATTGCTTTTTTTCTCCATCTTTTTCCTCCTATATATTTTTTATTTTAAGTGCAAAAAAAACACTAAAATTATTATTTTAGTGAATTACTATACTTATAAAATTAAATAAAAATACTAAATAAACCAAAAATACAGTTGTTTTTGAGTACTTCTTATTTAATTCAGTATTTAATATTTTCATCATTTTTTTACACCCTGCGAAAAATAATACTATATTAATAATATTTTTGCAAGTCTTTTTTTGATTTTTTTTAATTTTTTATGATATTTTTCCCTATAAGTTGGCACAAATCTGCCAAACTTAAAGGATTCTAATATCAAAATTGTGTTCCCAATATTAGTTTTATACTCTATAGCATAAATATGTATTCTTACTTGTATAAACCTTTTGCTTTTTTATATTATTCTTTTCTTTTTTCAATTTTTTGATTTCTTGTTGTTTTTCCTCCAACTCTATCATTAATTTTTGAATTGCTAAATTTATTTCTTCTGCACTTATATATGTATAACTTTTTATGCTTGGTTCTGTTATTACCGCATTATTTAATATTTCTGTTGCCTCTTCTATACTCATAGTAAAATCCCTCCTTAATGTATTTGTATAGAAAAGTCTATTTTTTCATCCTTTGTTTCTTTGTCAAGCTATCCCTCCTAGTGAAATTATTTTTTTTGGAACACAGGTTTTTTATTATAATACTTTAATGCAACTATTGCAAGGGAAATTTTTATTAAATTTTAAAAACAGAAAAAAACTAATGGGAACAGACTCATTAGTTCTTTTTTTCATTTTTTGTTGGCGGAGTGAGTGGGATTCGAACCCACGGGCCAGTTTTCACTGACTAACTGTTTTCGAGACAGCCTCGTTATGACCACTTCGATATCACTCCATACATTTATAATATATCAAATTTCTCAAAATATCTATAACTTTTTTTATTTTTTTGCATATTATGTTTTAGGTGATAATTATGTATAGAATTGTAACTAATACTTTTGAAAGAAAACTTTATTACAAGAATACTGTTGTACTTAAATATAAAATTGAATATCCTCAAATTTTAGGAAATAGCTTTGGTATACATAGATTCAACAGATTTAATTTTATAAAAGCAATTAAATTAAAACAATATTCTGAGAAAAATTTATTTAAAGAAGCAAAAGAGTTATATGATTTTAACGTGAGTAATGGTTACCCTGTAATGGTATATGAAATAGTTTCAGATTTTACTGTAACTTTAAATAAAAAACCATGTATAAGCATATATTCTGATGATTACATGTTTACTGGTGGGGCTCATGGAACTACTACTCGTACGTCTCAAAATTGGAATATTCAAACTGGCAATCAAATAAATTTAAATGAATTGTTTGATTGCAATTGTGATTATGTTTTGTATATTTTAAAAGATATAAATAATCAAATAGAAGAACAAATTGCAAATGGAACCAACTATTATTTTGATAATTATTGTAATTTGGTTTTGAATAGCATTGATTTAAATAGTTTTTATTTGGATAATAAATATGTAAATATTTATTTTCAACAATATGATATAGCACCTTATTCCAGTGGAATACCTACATTTCAAATAACAAGTTTGCCATATAGGGTTAATTAGAAAAAATTGAGAAAAAAGGGGGCAGACCCCCTTTTCCCCAATTTGCTTAATTATTTTTATCTTTATATACTTTAATTATATCTTTTAAACTCATTTTTGTTCCATAGTTTAGTATTGCATTTGAGTATATTTTTATTGTTACTTTTGCTATTACTAATATTGTTACAATTAATATTGCTATTGATATTAATACATCTGTTGGTTTTGCAAGCCCCATCATTATTCTAAATGGCATACAAAATGGTGATGATATTGGGAATAATGATGCAAATATGTTCATTTCACTAGTAGGGTTCATCATTGTAAAGTATGATAGATAAAATCCTATTACTGCAAGCATTGCAACTGGTCCATTTGCTGATTGTATGTCTTCTGGTTTACTTACTGTTGAACCTGTTAATGCATATAGTAATGCATATGCAAAATACCCAAGTATAAAGTATATAATTGTAACTATTCCTAAATATGGTGTTATTGCTGACATATCTAATACTTGTTCTATCATTCCTGGTTCTAAAAATACTTTTGCACTAATTAATGCAGTTCCAACTAGTAGAATCATTTGTAATAATCCAACTATGCCTATTCCTATTGTTTTTCCAAGTACAATAGTTTTTGGTGATGTTGATGTTACAAGTGTTTCTATAATTTTTGATGTTTTTTCTGTTGTAATAGAGCTTGATACTTGATATGCACAGAAATATATAGCATAAAATAGTACTATTGAAAGTAGCATCATTGCAAATACATTTCCATTGGCTTTTTCATCTGTTTGTTCCAATGAAAATTCAAAATTTGGTGTTATTGATTTTAATTGCTCCTCTGTTAATCCTAATTTGCTTATTTGTATATTGGTATATAAAGTATTTATTGTAGAAATTATGTCTTCTGGTACTTCTTCCATCATTGTTGCATCTTTTACAATATATTTAATTTTTATGTTTTCTTCTTGCTTTTCAACAAATATTGCAGATTCAATTTCTTCACTTTGTATTTTTTCTTTTACTTCATCATATTTTAGATTTGCTATTTCTATTTCATAACCTGTATCTAATTTTTTTAGGCTTTCTAAAGCTCCTTCAAAAACATTACTCTCATCAACTATAAGTAGTTTATCTACTGTGTCTTCTCCTTTAATTGATTTTAATATTTTTGGAACATTAAATCCTACAATTATCATTACTAAAAATATTATAGTTGAGATTATGAAAGATTTTCTTTTAACCATATCTTTCATTGTAAATTTCATTACTGTAAACAAATCCTTCATATTACTCACCTACCTTTTCTATAAAAATGTCGTTCAATGTTGGTTTTGTTATTTCAAATTTATTAATTGTTTTTCTGTCTTTTACCAACTCATTTAAAAGGTTATGTGCTTGTTCTTCATTATCAATTTTTATAGTATATTCATTATTTTTTTCGTTTTCTATTTCTAGTCCCAATTTAGCAATATTTTCTGTTATTGATTCGTTTGTTTCTATTTGTACTCTATTTGCTGGATACTGGTCTTTTATTTCTCTTAAATTCCCTTGTAATACAGTTTTTCCTTTATTTAGAATTAAAATGTCGCTACAAAATTCTTCTATTGTTGACATTTGATGTGCAGACATTATTACATATTTTTCCTCTTTTACTAAATCAATTATTATATTTTTTAGTAATTCTGTATTTACTGGGTCTAAACCACTAAATGGCTCATCTAATACAACTAACTCTGGATTATGTATTACAGCAGTCATAAATTGGATTTTTTGTTGATTTCCTTTTGATAATTTTTCTGCTGGCATTTGCATATATTCTTCTACCTTTAATTTCTTTGCCCAATCTTTTATTGCAGCATCCGCTTCTTGTTTTTTCATTCCTTTTAATTCTGCAAAATACATTAGTTGATCATATATTTTTACTTTAGGATATACTCCTCTTTCTTCTGGAAGGTATCCAAAGTTAACTGATTTTCTATCAACTTTTTTTCCATTCCATGTTATTTCTCCACTATCTTTTTTTATTATACCAAGTAACATTCTTATAGTTGTAGTTTTTCCTGCTCCGTTAGTTCCTAAAAGCCCAAAAACTCCTGGTTTATTTAAAGAAAACGAGATATCTTTAACTGCCTTTTTCTCAACAAATGTTTTAGAAACATTTTCTAAGATTAGTCCTGCACTCATCTAATATCTACACCTCCAAAAACACATGTTGCATTTATGTATATTGTATGGAACTCTTCTTTTTCTATTTTATTCTCCTTTTTGTCATCTACTCCTCCAAATATAGAAGTTGATTTTACTTTTACTTTAACATTATCTGGTACAAATATTTCTACTCCACCAAAAATACTAGTTGTGTTTATTACAATATCATCTTCTATTATAGCTTTTTTTAAATCGCATTTAATTCCTCCAAATATTGCAGTCAAACTTGTTCCTTTAAATTTCTCTCCCTCGAAATTTAAGTCTTGGCCTGAAAAAACTGCACATCCTCCATTGTTTTTTGCATTATTTTTATTTAGCTCTTTTATTTTTCCGTTTATTTTGCTGTTAAATATGTCTTTAAAAACAAGTGATATTCCTATTATTACTAGAATTACTGGTAATGCCAGTTTCCAAATCAAATAAAAGTCTATTACATCTTGGCAAGCTAATAGCAAAGCTACCCCTACTAATATTCCTATTATGTTTCCTGTTTTTTCATTGTTTTTAATTAAGCCTATAAAGCATGGTATTATTATAAATAGTGTCCACCATCCATCAAAAAATATGTCTATGTGAGTTATTCCGTAATGCGTTTCCTCCTATTATTAGTCCTATAATAATTAATATTATTCCTAATAATATATTTCCAGCTTTTTTCATTATTTTATCCCCTTTCATTTTTATTTGCTCTTATAATATCACTTTCAATGATATTTGCCAATATAATAAAAAAATTTTCAATAAAAATCCTGTTCCTCTCTGTTAAGCTTGAGAATGAGTTTTTTGCTGATGGTATTAACCCATACAAGCAAGTAGCACTTTCTGCGCAAGTACTACTCTTGGCAACCTTCTTTTCGAGTCCTACTTTTCTAAAATCAAAATAAAAAAGTCCATTTAAAAATGGACTTTTTTATTATGGCTCCCCGTGTTGGACTCGAACCAACGACCTATCGGTTAACAGCCGAGCGCTCTACCAACTGAGCTAACGGGGAATATATATAAAATCTGGCAACGACCTATCTTTCCAGCAGGGTAACCCGCAAGTATTTTCGGCACTGACAAGCTTAACTTCTGTGTTCGGGATGGGAACAGGTGGGACCTCGTCGTAATTGTCACCAGAAAATTGTTAACTTTTTAATGTACTATTTTGAGTACGTTTTGTATTATAATATATTATTTTCTATTTTGCAATATATAATACAAATTTTTTTATATTTTTTAGCACACTGAAAAATATATAGACAAAGAATTGATAATCTTGATTACACCGTAT